>OCHG01000003.1_pt1 | contig 336641 bp, 303 predicted proteins | sample 1538801 | NCBI WGS metagenome assembly OCHG01 (sample SAMN04571727, study PRJEB22368) | human gut metagenome | biome: human gut; material: stool | host: Homo sapiens | place: Luxembourg | collected 2012-09-20 | reverse complement strand
CCCCCGAACGTCTCGCTTCGCTCGCCGTTCTTTCGGCTTCGCCGAACCCCCTGATAGGGGGTATTTCCTCGAAAGAACCTCCCAGAACCTTGGGCCCCCGAGGGGCCCTGTCACGGAAGGACTTGGTCCTGACGTGGCCCGAGGGGGCCACTCTTCTCGTTCGGGGAGTTCGTTCGCCTGCGGCTCACTCCTCCCCTCACGAAATCCCCCCCTATATATACCCCAAAATCGAGAAGAAATTATTCACAAAAACGCAGTTTTTGTCTGTTTTTCACAAAATGTTCATAAATTGTTCACATTATTATATCTATAAGATATATCTGTCAACCTTTGTTTGAATATAGTTTACCAGAAAATGTACTATTTTTTGCTTGGCAAAAGGAGTGTTTTGGGACTCCTTGAGGCTAAAAAGTCGGGTGGGGGGTGGGTGTAAAATTCTTGATTATGTGTGATATGAGGAGGGGAGAAAAACGTGAAAACGTGATCTGTTTTTTGCGTGTGCGGATGTGGGGAGAGAGGGTTGTCTTAATATATAATCTACCCACCTCTATTTCACCTGTGACTCCTCCCCCCCTCTGTCATTTTTCCCCACGACAGATATTTAATTTCAGAAAATCTGAAAGATTTTCTTCATTAAATATATTACAACTCACCAACTTTCATTCATTTAATACTAAATAAAGTAGTCATACAATGTCCTATAATCTGCATTATGTCAAACCATGCCGTCTACCATGGGGTTTTTAACCATTATTTTCGTTAGCGGATACGTCAACCGTGCCAATTCGTTCATTTAATAGTTGCCTTGCACGGTCAGCAATTTCTGTATTTATATTAATTGAAACACACGGCTCCGTGGGTTTGTTAAGCCCCGCCCTGTCTAATAATGCAGTGCCTATTGTCGCCCTAACATTTGAATTAATGCTTACATCTTCAAACATTTTCAAAAGCCCGTCAATTATAGCAGGGGCCGCTCTCTCAAGCCTCTCACGCCCCCGTCCTATACTGGTTGCAAGATATTCATTCACGTTCTCCTGAGCCAGAATCCGCCTTGCCGTGGCGATAGAAATCCCCATATCAGCCATAGTTCTGTCTAAATCCCCGAAGTTTTTTTCATACATTTTACAAAACTTATATTCCCTTGCCGTCAACCCGAATTTGTTCAACTTCATTACACTTTTTCTTTTTGTCATTCCAAAATCCTCCCCTTTTTGTAATGCTCTCTATTTAAAAGACAAAACGACAGCCCCTCTATTCCCTCTGCCCCCGACCAGTCGTTCAAAATCCGCACCACGACTGGGTTCTGACCACTTTTCCGTATCGAAAAAATCGAATCCACGACCTGCCGTGGTAGGGTTTAGTTGCCGGCGGTGAGCCGACAGAAAACAGAAAAGCGAATTTGAAAGAGAGGGAAATATCATGACTAACATCAACCTGACAAACACTGTAAAGACATCTGAAATCGTATTCAAGACTATCTATGAGCATACTGATACCCGTACTTCCGGTAAGTATGCAGGAAAAGTCTGGACTGTATTGCCGGTTCAAATGCCCGACATCACTGGATTCGCAGAATTTTGCGAACACCTTCGCCCGACCGGGGGCGTGTATTCCCGCTTTGCGTCGTCGAAGTTCGACGCCACCGGAAACACCATGTGTTTCCTTTGCGACGGCGAATCCCAAGCCAAAGGCTTGAGGACAGCGATTCTGAACCTTGCGAAGCAAGGGAAGATTCACCGGGACAACGGCGAACGTGCAGCCGCAAAGGCGGAACGTGAGGCGCATAAGGCAGAGCGTGAAGCGAAAAAGGCCACAAAAGCCACAAAACCCGCCAAAAAGACCGTATCCCGCAAGGCAACGAAAGTTGCCTCTGGCAGAAGTGACTTAGAGGCCCGTATCGCCACTATGGAGCAGGCAATTAACACCTTACTCCAGAGCCAACAAGCCCTGTTAGCAAAACTGGCATAAAGCCAGATAGAAAATCCAAGCCCACTCACAAAGAGTGGGCTTTTGCTTTGCAACGAAAGGAGAGAAAAACATGTTTGTTTATATTACGCAACATACACTGCTTGGTTTTCAGAAAAACACCGGGTATTCCGTGATGAATCATAAGCCTGATATTTTGTGGGTTTCGGAAATCGACCCGAAACGGGCTTTTGCTAAAGCCTTTAACACGATTATGGCAGAGGCGGAACGTGACGGCAAAGACGTTACCGTAACTCTCAATGGATTCAGCGACAGGCTAACTATACGGGGGGTGGGCAAATGAAAGAGAGAACGTGGGCAAATGTTGTCAAGTCTATTATTTCCGACGCAGCGATGATTGCGATAGGGTTTTACATTTTCTTAGACCTTATCTCAAAGGGTTGACAAGAGCCGTGCAAGGCTCTTGAGAGTGCCTTAAGGCAAGGGCATTGTCAAGAGCCATGTATAAGGCTCTTAATTTATCTCCCCATAGCGGGAAGAAAGGATGAAAATTATGAGTACGGAAAAACAGGAAGAACGTAGGGTTATAGGAACTTGTGAATGTTGTGGACAAGTCATTTTTGAGGGAGAAGGATTCTTTGAAGGCAACGGTTGTGTCTTTTGTCAGGATTGCGTGAATAACGGAGATGTTGCCCAATGTGATTATTGCGGCGAATGGTTCTCCTATGAGGACCTGTCCGCAGTCGCTAACAGAAGCGAACGCTACGTCTGTAACGATTGTATAGCCTGCGATGAAGATATTGTCGTATGTGTTGATTGCGGAGCAGTCCTTGACAGCGATTTCGCCGGGGCTAACTACATAGAGAGTCTGGACGATTTTGTTTGCGACGAATGCCTCCAAGAGAATTACCGGCAATGTGGAGATTGCGGCGAATGGTTCTCCGATTCCAACGGTGATATACAATACATCAACCGCTATGATTCGTGGTTATGTGAGGGGTGTTATGAAGCAAGATACGATGAAGAAGAAGAAAACAGCGTAATTCAGTCCTATCATGCCGGGAGATGTTGCAACAGCAACACCCTAACATATGGAATGGTATTCGGCAACCAAAACCGTTCCGCCAATCCCACGTTCGGTATGGAACTGGAAATTGACGGGGGCGGAGAAACGGACGAACATGCCCAAGAAATTATGGCCGCCGCCACGGGAGACGAATTCGGCAACGACCTCATGATTTCCATGCACGACGGTTCGCTTGATAACGGTATTGAATTTCCATTTGCTCCCATGTCATATGACTTCTTCAAAAAGAATATCAACTTGAAAGAGATGTGCAAAAAGGCGTTATCGCTGGGCTACACTTCCCACAATCCCGGTACTTGCGGATTACATATGCACATTGACCGTCGATATTTTGAGGACGGACCATGCAACAGGCAAGATTTAGAAACGATTCTCCTCGCCATGTTTTTAGAGAATATAGATTGGATTGTCCCGTTTAGTCGGCGCAAGGACTTTTCGTACTGTTATATCAATGGACATAGACATGACGACGCCTCCAAAATTACGCCACATAAGCAGGTAGATAAAGTGTGGCTTGAGGACGCGAAAGAAAAGGGAGATAGATATATTGCCGTCAACTTCTGCCGTGATAACACAATCGAAATCCGTATTTTCAGGGGAACCCTCAAAGCGTCCACAATTATTGCCACATGGCAATTTTGTCAAATGTTTTGTGAGTTTGTAAAGAACTGCCCAGACTTAGACAGTGCCGTGGAAGTACACTTTGAGGATTTTACCGCTAAAGCGGAAGAACGTGGGTATCATGAATTTTTAACATACTGCAACGCCAGAGGTATTACACCTGAAAACAGACGTGGTAACAGCATTATCAGTGACGAAGAATAAGAGAGGAGAAAACGATATGTGTATTATTATTTATGCCCCTGCTAAAAAGCAAGTCAAAAAAGAATTTATTTGCAAGGCCTACGACAACAACCCCGACGGAGCGGGCGTTATGTATTACGACAAAAAAGGCGCCGTGAAATACAAAAAAGGGTTCTTCACGTTCGATAGCCTTTACAAATTCTGGCAATCTCTTGACGTTAATAAACCCCGTGCCTTACATTGCCGAATCGCTACTTCGGGGAAAATCTCTGCCGGGTGTTGCCACCCGTTTCCTATCTGCGACGACTTAGAGGCTATGACCGTAGATAGCGGAACTTCTGGACATGGGTGTCTTATGCACAATGGCGTATTCATGGACTACACGCCCAAAGAGGGAATGAAGTCACCATATAGCGATACCATGTTTTACACAAAAGACTTGATATACCCTATCTTGCCGGTTATCAACAATTCGTCCGTGTTAAAACTGTTAGGGGAAATGACGTCACGGGTTATCCTGTTCCTGCCGAATCAAAAAGTGCTGCGGTTTGGTGACTGGACAGAGGATAAAGACGGGTTCTACGCCAGTAACACAACGTATAAGTACGAAAAAACCCTGCTCAGTGGTTGCTATGGGTATGGCTCATACGGTGGTTGGTCGGACGCCGAATATGAGAACTCCTATACTCCGGACGCTATTAGGAAACGCCCCCAACCGAAGTTTTATCTATCCATAGAATTTCAAGCCGACGACAGAGGACAAGCAGAGGATCGCTTGTATGAAATCCTCGATATGTTTTACGGGATTATATACGATGAGGACTACACCTTTAATTCGCTAATACCCATAGGCAAGGACTACTGGACGGTAACCTTTGAAACCTATGAGGATATCAGAGCAAGCCTACCCACTGACATTTTTGTATCAGGGTTCTTCGATTACACAACAGCAGAGGGTTACGGCACGGCGATAGAAGAAGGAATGGCCGGTAATATTTGACAAGTAAAACCTGCCGTGTTAATATTTACTTGTCACGGCAGGTAATATTTAATAAAATTTATATAAAGAGGAGGAATAAAAAATGGCTAACGAACTGCAAGTATTCACAAGCGAAGAATTTGGTAGAGTAAGAAGTTTCTGGAAAGATAACGAGCCGTGGTTTGTAGCAAAAGATGTATGTGATTGTTTGGATATTCAGAATACTACCCAAGCAGTAGGGAAGTTAGACGCAGACGAACGGGCTATGTTTAACATAGGGCGTCAGGGAGATGCAAATTGCATTAATGAATACGGCTTATACAATCTTGTCCTTTCAAGCCGCAAGCCGGAGGCAAAAAGTTTCAAGAGGTGGATTACGCATAGCGTGATTCCCTCTCTCCGTAAACATGGTATTTATACCATGCCGGACTTCTTGAAGGAACACGGACTCCCCGACTTTACGAATCCCACTATCGCCGCCCGGGCTTGGGCGGACGAAAGGGAGTTACGGGTTAAGGCGGAAAACAAGATTCTGGCAGATAAGCCAAAAACAATCTTCGCCGACGCCGTAGCCACTTCTCAAACGTCTATCCTTGTTGGAGATATGGCGAAACTATTACGGCAGAACGGAGTCCCTATCGGGCGTGACCGTTTGTTCCAGTTCTTACGGGAAAATGGGTTCCTGATTAAGAAGGGAGTGTCCCGTAATATGCCGTCCCAGTATTCCATGGAAAATGAATGGCTTGAAGTCGTAGAGCGAACCCATGAGAACCCAGATGGGAGTATTTATGTGTCGAAGACAACGAAAGTTACGGGCAAAGGACAGGTATTCTTCACAAACCTGTTCCTCAATAAGAATCCCAGACGACTGGTAGACAGAGATACATTCGGGTTAATCAGAACGGCATGAAAAAATAATGGGGGTGGGGAAACCTGCCCCGCTATTTTATAAAGAAGGGGGCTATAAATATGGCTAAAAGGTTAAAACTATCAGGCTTAGGTATTATTGTGATGTATTCCCTGAGCGACAAGATTCATATTTCTATACAGGATTTCAGGGAAAGGGCACATAAATATAACGTCCCTCTTACACTTCTCCCAAATATGCCACGAGATTCTTCTGTGTTTCGCAAAGCGACAACGGCAATCACTACCAAAATATCTATGAGAGAAGAACCTATCTTGTGTAAAGAAATAGGGGACAACCCAGAAACAATCGTGAGAACCTTTGAGAAAAGGATTGTGGATTCTGAACAGGATATATCAAACATCACAAATTTGGGGGAAAATGTCCCTGTTTATAAACACATAGCGACTATGGTTTTCCATAAAAGGGACTCAAGTATTGAACACGCTATCCTACACCCGATAGGAAAAGAAATCGTGGATAATGCGTTCCGGAATTACCACCAGATGTCTAATTTCTTTGGGATTAAAGAAGCGAGGGCGACGATTCAAAGTGCGTTCAAAATGTACGGAAGTATCTCCTTAAGGCATAACGGTGGCGTAAACTTTATCCCTGAAACCTACTGTAAAGAATGGAAAAACTTCTCAGACTTTATCGAATCATTCGAGGGGGTAGAGGTTGTGGAGTTGGCTGTTTTTAATAATAGCCATAACAGAGCGGAAATACACGCTGCCTTTAATAGTAATGTGATTGGTTCTTTAGAAGAAGAAATCATCAGGCTTGGCGGGAAATCGCAGGGGTCGAAGAAACTTACGGAACTTGTGGCAGACTTCTCTGTGGCCCTACATTCCGGGAAACAGTTCCGCAGAGAAACCTTGTTAAGTATGGCGAGAAGATTTAAAGATACGGCTGATTTAGTCAAGGCTTACAGAGACTTGTTAGGTACGGATATGAGTATTCTGGATTCCCAGATGGGCATTGCGAGGCAACAGATTAATCAATTATTAAGCCGTGTGAGTGACGATGAGGGGGTGGCGGTATGAAAGTGTTGGTAAACGTAATCGCAAGTATTATTGGAATCCTCTTTTATGCAGGGGGCGTGCTTGTATCAATCATAATCGCCTACTACTTCTTTTATTATCCGGTCGTAAAATTGATTCGATATATCACAATGTAAAGGAGAACCGATATGACAGACACGAGAAAGAAATTATTGAAGATTGAAGAAGAGATGAACGGTAAATTTATCAACCGTAACGAAGTAGTCCGGGGCTTGGTTGTCACGTTGCTTGCGCGAGGTAATATTGTACTGTTGGGGCCGGCCGGTACCGGTAAGACAGACTTGGTGCAGACGTTGGCAAGGTGTATCAACGGGCAATACTTCGAGACTATCCTCACTAAGATGTCAAGCCCCGAAGAACTATTCGGGCCATACAACCTCAAAGAATTAGAAGAGGGTAACTACGTCCGGAATACTACTAACACGGCGGTAGACAGCGAGGTCGCCTTTGTAGACGAAGTGTTCAAGTGCAACAGCGCTACATTGAACGGACTGTTAGGATTGATGGCACAAAGGGTGTTCAGGAACGGGGGCTCTGCCCCCTCTCCTACCCCTACGGAACTATTTGTAGGGGCGTCAAATGAACTCCCGGAAGGGGGGATAGACGGGCCGTTAGCCGCCCTTTGGGATCGATTTGAAATGCGCTTCATGGTCGACTACCTGCGAGATAAGGCTTCTTTTAACAGACTTCTTTCCTTGAGTGATAACGAAGAACCGAAGACTTCTATATCTATCGAAGATATACGGAACGCAAGGGAAGAACTGGCCGCCATAGAAACAGAGGGGGTTACGAATACAATTATTTCTTTGTGGGACTCGTTAAACAAGGAAGGGTATCGGGTGTCTGACCGCAAGTGGCGAAACTCTCTACGCTATATGAAAGCAAACGCCTATTTAGAGGGAAGAAAATCCTTGACAGAAGACGACATTCTCCTTCTCAAAGATATGGCATGGCAAACGACAGAGCAGATAAAGCCGGTAAGAAAACTTGTACTCAGTGCCGTAAACCCGGACTTGGAAATGGCGCAAGATTTATTCGACGCCGCTTGTGAAATCTTCGCGGAACTATCCAAGTTTACAGACGACGACAACGAAAACAAGAAAAACTTCGGGACAACAAAGTCTTTCAAGGTGGCGGATGTTCACAACAAACTGGTGCGTACAAAAAAGATTATTCAGACGACAACTTCTGAACAAAAAAAGAAAGGGAAAAACACCTCGATATTAAACGGGTATATGAATAGGGTGAACGAAATGTTGCAGGCCGTAACCGCGATGTTGATTGGGGGTTAGTAGGAAAATGTTGTTACCGTACGATAGGGCCGTGTTCTACGATGAATACAGGAAGCGAAAGTCAAAAGTGACGTGTTGGCTTTATATTACAGGGAAGAGGGAAACAAAAATAAGGTTTGACTGTATGTCAAACCTTTACGTCGTAGGGGGAACAAGTTTTACTACGTTACGGAAGGCGACAGAGTATGCGGAGAAAGGAGTAACAAATGGATAAACAAAATATATATCAGGACACGTTTGACGGTCTGGTTTTTGAAGATATAAAAAACCAGAGCCCGAAAATCAGAGAACGTATAAAAAAGGGGCAGGAACTCCTGACCCTTTTCCCCGAACTCGAGAAGGATATTTTCGCCGCCTTGTATAAGAATGATCCACAACTTGTCCCGGAAGCCCCATATGGGACTCAACTTAATCGAAAACAATTAGAAACCTTTATGGAAGACTCGAGGTTCGACACTATCCGGGGATACACGGTATATGATGACTTCTCTGCTGCTGCCGCGTCTTGCTCAATTATGGACGAGGTTATCGTGCGGTTAGAGGAAGACGAAGAACTTAAGAAACTTGTGGAAAAACAAAACGAAATGCAGGGGCAAAAAGATGAGGAGAAAAAGAATCAAATGCAGTCTCAACTGGAGACAGAGATTGAGAAGGCTTCCTCTAAAATAAGACAAGCCCTAAAGCAGGGTATAAAGAAAGCCGAAAAAGAAGCAGAAGAGAATGAGGAGGCCTTCGCCGCTCTCGGGTGCGGTAAGGGAGATACAGAGTTGAAACGGCTTTCCTTCAAAGAAAAAACAGACCTCCTCAAGTCCTACGAACGGGTAAAACAAATGGCGCAGTACATTGGTAAGTATAAATCGCTTGTCGTGTCTGCCAGAACCTCAAGGATTAAATCTACGAAGTCTGAGATATCTGGCGTAACAATGGGTAGCAACATTGCACGGGCGTTGCCTCATGAACTTGTCGCCTTGCGGCACCCGGTTTTGAAGTATAATTTCTACCGGAAGTTACAGGAACATCAGGTCATGCAATATGAAATGGAGCACAAGGAAGATGTAGGGAGAGGCCCTATCGTGTGCCTGTTAGATGACTCCGGATCTATGTACGATGAAAACGCCTACATCGCAAGGGGTGTCGCCTTTGGTTTATTGCAGTGTGCCAAGGCGGATAAGCGCAACTTCGGGCTCTACATATTTTCCGGTGAGAACTCCTTTAAAACATTTATAATTGAAAAGGGGGAAGCCACTCCGGAACAGTGCATAGATATTTTGTCCGTGTCCCTCAAAGGGGGTACGTCTTACTCAGGCCCAATACGTTGGGGGTTGCAGCAGTGCGAACAACAAAAGTTTAAGAACGGTGATATCGTTATGATCACAGATGGTCTATGTGAACTACCAGAGGACATAAAAGAGAAAATCATCGCAATAAAAAAAGAACAGGACATCAGGATAACCGTAATCATGATTGGGATGAGGGGTTATTCAAATCAACTAAGAGACTGGGCTGACGTGATATATCAAGATATGGGGGAAGAAAACATAGAAGAAATTTATAAAGCAGTCCAGTAATATGCAAAAAAACAGTCCAGTAATATGCAGACAAAAAAGGCAGGGCTCACGCCCTGCCTTTTTTATTTTCCAATATCCACTTTTCTACCGGTGTCCACTCCGATACTTGTGAGGACTTGAGTTCTACATAAGCGTCCCCGGAAAAATATGGACTCACTTCCTTTTCCTTATAGGGGCAGTCAAAATACTTCGTAATAATATCGCTGATTTTCTCATTCCCCTTCTTCTTTGGGACAACGAGCGTCTCTGGCGAGATATCTCGAACGGGACATACAAACATATTAAAGTCTGTAATAGGACCTCTGTAAACGTAAATACAAGGGGCGTGGAGACTTGTTTCCTTTATCTGGTTGCACATTAAGGGGAAAGCCTCGAAAAAGATTTTATCTTTCGACCTTCCTGTTTTTAGTTCTACATAGACCCCTCTATCTCCGTTGAACAAGAGAAAGTCGGGAGACGTCCGGAATAAAAGGGAGGCCGGACTGCTATCTTTCTGTAAGGCCTTGACGGTATCATCTGAGAGAGTATGGTGGTACGCAAGATCCACAAGAGTTAGTCCATTTTCTTCACACAATATTTTGAATTCCTTTTCGCTACGAATGTGCTCGTAGGCTAACGGATGTTCCGGTATCATGCAGGCCTCATTTTTTTAATGGTCTGCGTAGCCTCCCCCATTCTACGAGACACCGTAGTCTGACTAACCTTTAGTTCTTTCGATATTTCTACCTGAGTAAATCCCTCTATCCGTCTCGCATAGATATACCCTTGAGGAGGAGGGAGTCTGCGCAAAACTCTTCGATTCTTTCTGCGCCACTCTTCCTTTTCCTCTTGCTCTATTACGATTTCCTCGGGCCCATGGGTGTATAATTTATCCATCCCGACAAGCCGTATCTTCTCTCGCCTTCGACTTGAGGACTTGGCTTGCGCCTGTAACTGCTTCCGCTCCAGTTCTTCTATCCTGCGGATAAGGTCGTCGGCTTCTCCTTCGACCATCCCATAACCGTGCCTATCAGGGTGAAGTTTATTGATTCTCTTTTCACGGGCGACGGCGTCTGCTACTATTTTTTCGACGGTATCTTTGTCCGCATCTTTTGGTTTCATTCACGGACTCCGGTACTACCAAGACCTCCTTCCCCTCGTTTAGTACGATTCAACTCTTTTACTTTTTTAATTTCTGCTTTCTCGATCTTGATAGGCATTGCCTGCGCAATGCGGTCTCCACGCTTAATAAGAATAGAGCCTTCCGGCAAGAAACCATGTTGGTAATCCCCTTCTACCACCGTCCCGTCCACCAACTGATAAGAAGGAACCATATGTTTCTTCGGGCTCTCAGGGCGACAATTCTCCACAAGGATTTTTACTTCCCCACGATAGTCGTTATCAATAACCCCGACACCGTTAGCAAATCGTAAGGGGGTTTTCGCAGAGATACCGCTGCGAGGATATAACATTAGCCCATACCCTTCTTCCGGTTCAAAGAGAAGCCCCGTCCCAACCACCTGTGTCTGCCCGGGCTGAACCATCACATCTTCGACCGAACAGATGTCAAAGCAGGAAGCCCCTTCTGTTGCATACTTGAGATTGGCAATACCAATCGTGTTTGTTTTGTAATTAAGTTCCATGAGATCCATTCCTCCAGAATTTAGCACCCCTAAATTCGATTTCTTTATAGATTCTATCTAACTTGTCGAGTCTCTCCAGCCTTTTGTCTGGGGGCAGACAAGGGCAGAACCGATTGAAGACAAGTTCCTGATTATCCGAGGCGGGGAATACCCCCTCTGGCAGCCTTCTGTGCTGCAAATAAGGGCCGCACTTCACAATGTCATAATACAACCACACTACGTCACGAATATCATTGTATTTATCGCCCGTGAAAAGCCACCGAATCTTGTCAGGCCACGTCTCTGCGACTCCTTTTGAGAACTCATCTACTAAGTCCCTCGTATGGCAGAGAAGGTCTCCCCCCGTAACATAGATGTTCTGCACTAAGTCTCCGAATTCGTCTGTTTTCTTTTTTTGTTCTCGCAGGAATTCTCGGATATCTACTTCTTCCCCGCCGGAGAAGGGTTGCGTTTCCGGGTTGTGGCACCCCTTACATCCCCGGAAACAACCCTGTACATAAATCTCAAAGGCCTTTCTTCCCAACGAGAACTCTGTGCCTGAGATTCTAATCTTCGTCATGCCAATTCTCCTTTAAAATGAAAACCAGTTTCGGCAAGTTTTGTTTCATTAAAACTCCGTCCTGTTCCCAGAACATCGGCTCTCCTCTTACTCTTACCTCTTCACACCCAATGACTCCTTTAAGTTTAAAGAGTTGGAATACATCGATGATGTCTACAAGCAAGTAGTCTTTGCTCCCCGCCTGTACGGTACGAATCGGAAAGTAAGAGCCAACAATTTCTTTCAACACGTTCGGGTTTAATTTATCAGTATCTACTATGAATTCCATAACTCATACCCCATAAAACTTACGATCCGGGAAGTCGTGCTCTCTTCTCACCTTGTGCCAATTCTTCGTGGCCGTTAAGAAACCTACAACCCTTGTAAGTTTTGTCACGATAGGCTTGTTGCAAATCGTACAGGATTCGTTTTCTCGCCCCACTGTAATGTGTCCGTCCTCACAGACGTTCATCACATAGTTCACAGCCTGATAAATCACACCCTTCTTAATCGACGCACAGATTAGGTTTTTCAAGTTCTCTTTCTTCTTAATCCGTTCTCCTACGTTTAAATGAAGGATAGCCCCGCCCGTCATTAGGTGGTCAGACTTACCCTGAAGCAGGATACGGTTCAAAATATCTGTCTGTACGGTCAAGGGAATAAACTGGTTTGAATATAATTCGTATTCTTTGTTCAGCCCCATAATGGCATCTGCCTGCGCCAACTTAATCGCCGAGTTTTCAGAGGGCGTCTGCTCACAATTATGAGGAGCGTGGAACTTTTTCTCCATGCTCTTGTTTACTTCGTTCACGGTTTCCAAGATTCGTTGTACGACGTCTTGCCCTTCTTTTGTTAAGATGTCATAACCAAGAATCTGTACGGCCTCGTTAATCCCGTTCAATCCGCACGTGGAGTACTGTTTGTTCCCGTCCATAAACCCTAACGTATAGAGTGGTAGGTTGCCGTTGTTAATCCGCTTCTTAATAATGTAACGTTTCACTGCATTGACTTCTGCTGCACCCTGAACACCTCTCGCCAGAAGAGAGAAGAATGCAGCCAGTTTATCGCCCTGTTTAATGGCGCAATACGCAAAGCGTGGCAGGTTGAGTGTCGTAACGCTCATGGATCCAATCTTTGTCCCGCCTGCACCAAAGGAATTAAACCACTCGTGGTCTGCTTCGCTTCGGAGTCGGCAACAGGACGATAACGTAGAGGTATTCCCTGCATAAAAGTTCATCCATCCGAACTCGAGGTTCTTTTCACAGACTAAGTCCATAAACTCTTTGTCCGTCACCTCTCTATTCTCGTCAACGGAGAAACAGGCAGTCGTCACCGGAAAGGTGCACGGGGTCTTGCGGAGCGTCTCATTCATCACGTCCATATACATAACCTGTAATTTCTTCACAGTTTCTACGGACGGGTGGCTCCCGTCAGGGAATTTATATTCCTTGCACATCTTGTCCAGGAACGCATCATCAAACAGGGAGATGTTTGTGAAACTACTTTGGTGCCCCGACCGGAACGGCTGGTTTACGGAGAAGATAAAAGACTGTATCTCCTGTTTCACGTCTGCGTCTGTAATCATCCCGGTAGAAACTTCTCTGTCGTAATACCAAGACAAACAGATTAGGAAGTCCGCCAAACCAACAGCCCCTGCGACACTGTTACTCGCATAGGTCACGAACTGAATAAGTTGGTTCACGAAAGAAGTGAGGTGTTTGGGCGGTTCGCATTTAATTTTATTGACGAAAGGAAGGCCCGAGAACACCACGTCGAGGCAAGAGAAGTTAAAGCAATAACTCATCACAGCGAATTTGTGGAAGTCATTGATATAGAACTCCTTGAAGAACTGGGCCTGACACAATTCTTCCGCTCTCTTTTCCCCGAACAACCTCTTTGCATATTTCCATAACAGGTAATAAGCATTGACTCGGAACAACGGTTTTGCGACCTCCGCTTCATACGCGATGACGGACGAATCATCTACGTTAGCGTTTGCGTCCACGGATACGTCAGACGTTGTCTGATTCTTCTTGCCGAAGAATTTCTTTGAGAACGCTACCATGTCTGTCTGTTTCCCGATGCCATCCAATGTGGCCAACTTTTCATAATGGGGAAACTTTCTGAGAGATTCCATGAACTGGTCGAATTCTTTGTCGTATGAAAAATCAATTAGCACTTACATCAACTCCGTTTTTTTCTTTAACCTTTGCTAAGTATTCCTTAAAAGTACTGACGGGGAAAACCTTTTCCCCATTGGCCACACTTGTGTCCAAGCAGGTCTTGCAAATGTCAATATCCTCTTTATCCTCACTTCGGAAGATCGTAATGGTAGCATCGTCACCGTAAACTTTCGTGACGTTTTCTCCTTCTATAATGTGGCTTCTGCCACCGAACTTAACAACACCATAAATCTTCCATACCTCCTTCCCGGATTTATCTTTATAGGAATCTTTCCCATATCCGATGATATCCACGGAACGTTCCGGTTTTTCCAAAATAATTGTGATCACTTATATTTCCCCCCTATCTTTTTCGCAGCAGTGGACTTCACCGCAAAATACCATGTCTGCTTACCGAACTCTTTCATCGCTACAATCTCTGATTCGTCCTGCTCGAACCAATCCACGAGACCTTTGCATCTTACTGGATTAATCTTTATCCCGCCTTCCGGCAAAGAACCTTTGTAACATAAGCCTAAGAACTCATCTGCCGTCAGAATATAGCAAAGGTTATCGATCTCTTTGACAGGCCACGACTTGTCGTTCCTACGCCCTACAACATAGGCAGGCAACTTCTTCCGTGACTTGACCTCTACCCTTATCAGACGCTTACCACATTCGAGAATGACGTCCCCTCTATAAATATCTGCCAACCCGGGTAACGACTCTACGTAATTCTTCAATGCTCCCGACATGACTACTCGCTTGGCGGGTAGTCCTTTATCCGTCAAGAATTTTACTAAAGAGACTTCTGAGGCGTAGCCTCGTTTCTTATTGTTTCTGCCCCTCTTCTGGTTTTCCGTCATCTCTGAGGACTTCTTTCTTGTCATTCGTCCCTTTCACCACCTGTGGTATATTCACAAATAAGCCGCAAATGCACCTCCCCTCCTCTCTATAATTCGTACATGGACATAATGTATCTTCTGTTTCTTCAATCCGACACGGACAGTGTCCACCTTTCTTGGCAATAGCCTCCATTAAGTGTGTACGGGCTGAATCATTCGAATTGAACATATCCCCTTCCCTTGGTACCATTAAAGAACCCCAAGGCGTTTCTACGCCAATTCCGTTTGCCGTAGCAACAAGTCTATACTGAGATTGCTCTTCTTCAAGAGACTTGATTAGTCTATTCAGATACCACGAAGCCTTTTGTAAATCTTCGACGCCATTCTTATCCGGATAACGGCAAACATATTTAATAATATTCGCCACTAATACCGCTTCTTGTGGCGGTAGCCCAGTAACCGCGGACTCAATCATGTCTATTACTTCTATCTTTCCTCTCGTATAATGAGAGGGGTGGTTGATATCGTTTCCCATTTTTCCTCCATTAAAACTTTGGTCTGTGGCCGTTCCTATCATTCGCGCTCGCGATAGCCTCCGTTAATTCATAAATTGCAATGAAGAAACCTAAGATAACGAGAAAATTGAGTATCATTCTTAAATCTTCCATATTTTCACCTCACGGCGTTGTAATCTTACAACGTATCCACTGTCTGCCAAATTGCCAACATTCTTCTTCTGTGTCCATAAAGATATCTAACCGATCCGTATAGCCTCCACCGAACCTGTCTGCGACTACTACGATAGCCCCATTGGGCAACTCCACCTGAGTCCCGAACGGAAGATGGTCACTGGCTGCCAGACCAACCTTCGGCCATGCTCCAGAGGCTGTCCGACTCCCGGTATGCGTATAGGCAGAAGTATTCAGCAGTTGGAAGAATACGGCCAAGTAAACTAAGTATTTTATAAAATCACCTCTTCATCTTGATCACAGCATCGGTCACTTTCTCCAAGGCGGAAGAAAGTTCTTCCTTTACAAACCGATGTGTCTCGCTTATGTTTTCTGTCGTGATATAGGAGGCTATCAACATTTTATAAGCCGTTTCCTGCGACGGGATAAGCACAAGCAACAGCGCAGAAATAGATAGAGTGACAAGGGAGGTCTTAACAAATTTATTTATAATTTTACGTTCCTCCTCGTTGTAGTTGTCTATTAATTGGAGGGTGGAAATAAAGAAAACAATCATAGATACTAATGATAGAATAATTAATAAAAATATAACCGGTTTGATAATCCCTATCCCGTAGATGACCCACGGACTGATGATATAGTGCATAGTTTATTCTCCTCTTTTACCCATCAGAAAGTACATTATCTTTTTGATTGTCGGAAGCCGCTGCCATTTGACTTCTTCCTCCCATCTCTCTTTAAACAGACTGTACTTTCTGTTGAATTGTTCTCGTCCAAACACTTGAATAAATCCATCGTCTTCTTTGACGATATAGTCCCCGCTCACCAAAGGGATGTCTCTCTCTCCGTCATAGACATATGCTACGGATCCATCACTCGGGAGGTTAATAAAACCATTCCTCATGGCCTCCATAAACCACGTTGGTGATTCTGTGATATACCAAGTATCGCGACTGGGGTCGAACGCAATCTGTACTGCATCCACCTCTCTTGGTCTGGCGAAAGATTTCATGTTAGTTCTCCTTCGTAACAAATTTGCTTCGGTAACAATCTGTGACACACATACACTGATTATTCCACTTTCATCTTATCTATACGGGAAAGAAGTTCATCTACTTTCCTAATCATTTCGTCTACTTTTTTTGTCGTTTCATTTTCCATTTTCATGTTGTTGTACCCGATATCTGTTTCTTTTAACAGGGAGCATTTTTCCATCATTTCTTTCCCCTTCTGTTTCTCCTCTTTGTCAAATATATTGTCTACACAACAAAGCCCCAATTTATCCACAATCTCTTGGGATATACGAAACCTCGACCGAGTTCCTGATTCAACCAGACAAAACGTCCCATTTTCATACTCAACCGTATAACGCTCCCCGTTCTCGTCACCCATGATGTCGCTTTCATAGATTTCAACACCTTTGATGTCTTGCAATCCGGTGAATTGACAGACTGTATCCCGGTCAACTTCTACGATTTCTGGGGAATCAAAAGGGCTACAGAAATCCGGGTATATGTACGCTTTATACTTATCCTCTACGGGCTCTGGCCGCATCACGAAATACCCTTCCACCCAACGTCCGTCATAGACCGCCTTGGCAGAAAAAAGAATTTCCCTTCTTTCCATTATGCCGGCACCTCCTTATCGCAAATCCCCATAATCCTATACCCGCAGGACTTACAGAAGAATGAGTCGTCTGGGGCAGGAAGCCACACGCCCGCCTGTATCCCAACTTCTACGTTCTCATATACGTCCCTATAAAATTCGATTGACGATTCCGTGACTGGGCTCTCGTCAATCACAAAAGAATCGTGAAAGTAAGTCATCTTCTTCGTGACTGGGTCTTTTTTGCGCCTCCATTTTTCTTTGACAAAAACAATTTTTTTAGGAAGTTCTCCTGTCATTTCTCTATAACCCCAAGCGTATGTTGCCATGTTGCAGGAATACGCTTTTGAGTCAGAAACCCCCGTCAAGCCACGCCCGAATTTATAGTCGATGACAACTCCATCTTTGGTAATCGCATCCGCATAACATAGGATTGGAAAAGACCCATCTCCTCTGTTTATATCGAACTTCTGCTCCACAAGGTCGACGTCATACTTCCCGTATACGTTTTCATAGAAATCTTTGCAGGCGATAATCCCTTGCTCTAACAAATGCCCGGGGGAGTCTGTCTTCCAATTATTCACGATAGTGGATAGTTCAGACCACTCGTCCGCAAATGCTTTACAGAAGTTTTCTTCCGATAATTTTTCTTTGTATAATTTTTCAATCGCCTTGTGCATAGATGATCCATAAGATGTCATCGCATACTTCACGGGGTTATCGACCCCCATGATTTTGTTGAAGTACACCTGTTTCCCACAAGTTCTGTAAGACTGCACAGTAGAAGGCGATAAATGTTCAATCGTATTTGCCATGCAAAGCCTCCTTATTATCACGCAGGATAGAAATAAGTCTCCTCCGGCTCGAATTTGTACTCAAAATCGCGTTGCCCACAATGTCTGCGGCATTTCAGGACAGCCATATTTACTTTATTCTGTATCTGCTTTTGTTCTTCTAACGACAGGGCCGGGTTTTCCGAGTCTCTCCACATCCCGAGAATAATATCCGCCGTGGCTTCAATATCCCCGCCACCCTTCATTTGTGTCATATCCGGCTTCTCCCATGGCTTTCCTTCTCGATTAAGTTGAGACAAGACAATCGGAACGATATTAAACTCTTTCGCCAAAGGTTTAAAAGCCCTGACGGTCTCCGACATTACCTCATACTGTGACGTTCCCGGCATATATTGAATGTAATCCAAGATAATTACGTCCGTCTGACCATCAAAAACCATCGTATTAGCAATATTTATATATTTCTTTATATCGTTTATAGTTAGGTTATTCTGGTCAATGATGAATAGTTTCTTGTTTAAAGCCTTTTGTACGAGCAAGGCTTCGCTATCCCCGTTGAGAAGTTTTTCTCTGACTTTGTCTTCCGTAGTTTTTAAGAACATCGCTATCATACGGGATATAAGAGTCGCCGCCGACATCTCCATTGAGAAGAAAATAACATTTTTCTTTTCCCGGAATGCAGCGTGTAACGCCATCTCGATAGCGGCGAACGTTTTCCCAACAGAAGAGTAAGCCGCTAATACCACAACCTCTGTTTTGAGGAACCTGTTAATCGACTGGTCAATTCCGGCAAAGCCACTCCCGATTGAACCGGATTGCATAAGTTTGCGATACTCTTCTATCGCCTGTAACGGATTTTTGAAGTCGTTTATAAGACTCTTCTCCGTTCTGCTGCCCTTCGCAATGGAAATAATATCCTTTGAGTCCTTCCCCCATCGTTTCGCCAATCTCTCCGCAATCTCCGTGCGGATCAGAGGGTTTGTCACTGTTGTCAGATAATCCAAAGCATACTGGAATTCCGTTTCTTTGTCGGGACATGCCATTACGCCCCTCATGGCACAAAATACATCAATGTGTTCAGACGGCAGGTCCGCGATACTTATCCCAGCCACGTGCAAGTCAGAGAAGTCCTTATACCCTTCTGGTATCTGGACGATACGAACATTTAAATTCGGGCCAAATTGTTTAAACTTATCACGAACTTGGTCTAAGCGGCTCTGGCCCGCTTCGTCATTGTCCGGAGCCAACATCACGACGAAAGATTTATCGAATTCTGCCAGTTGATTGGCCAGCATTTTGATATGCTCTCTGGTCAAACTCGCCCCCGTATATCCGACGCATGAGAGCCCCTCATCATCAGCACTCGCTACATCAAAGTAACCTTCGCAAAGATAAATCCTCCCCTGTCTCCTCATATTGCGCTTGGCCCTATCGAAGTTATAGAGTAAGTTCCTCTTTGCGTAATATTCGTTATTCTTATCGTTGACGTATTTCGGAGCACCATCACGGAAGTTGCGTTCTGCGTGGGCTACCATCATCCCGTCCGCATTACGGATAGGAATGACAATACTTTCATTCTCATCATTCCATCCATACCGGAAGTTTTTAATGGTCTCGTCTGACAAATTTCTTTTTTCTTTCAGGTAACAGATCGCCTTATTCACAGATTTTTCGTATCGACGAACTAACTCCTCTTGTTCAGCGAAATATGATTTTGCGGCCTGATATTCCCCATTATGCTCATAGTCTATGTCGTACATATCGGCAAGTTGTTCAATCGCCGTAATGAACGATACATGATTCATGGCCATATGGAGTTCAATGATCGTCCCCCCCTCGCAGGCCTCGAAGCAATACCATTTCTTGGAATCACAGCAGAACGCATCGTTTCTGTTCGCATCGTCGTGGATTGGGCACTTTCCCCTATACTGTTTCCCTGCTAACCTTACAGGATATCCCAGACCGTTTAAGTAGTCTGGGATGTCGCTACGCAGAATGATGCTGTCTCTTATTCTCATAGACATCAATCCTTTTTATTTTTTACCGTTCTCATCCCGTCCCTGATATTCCGCATAACAAATTCCTTTGCTTCTTCCTCGGTCTCGAACGTATTCCCACGCCCGACGAGATACTGATGAAGAGTCTTGTCCTTGTCAAATGCGGAACTTGCTATATGGAAACTTCCATCCGTCCGAATAGCGCCAGAATAGAACTTCTCTCCCTCTTTCGGAACCCACGTTCCTCTGCGCTTTTTATTCGCTTCTTTCTTCTTCCGGATATGGTCGTTAATGGCGACCTTAAGCCTAACCATTGCCAGACAGATGCCAATCTGTTCATCATAAGTATCCCCTCGAGAACACTTCGCAATAGCCCTCAATGTAGTCCCATCTCTCATCTCGCAGACCCCTGCTACTTCCCTGCCGGTACGGAGAAAATACACATGATTAGTATACTTTTCTTTATCAGCAAAAAATTGGTCCGCAAACCCTCCTTCATTCAGTAGGTTCATCTTTTTTCTCCTTTTTGTTCTTATCAAATTTAAGTACAGAAAATCGTCTTTTTTTGTTCTTAGTAAATTTAAGTGCAGAAAATCATCATTTTTTGTTCTTAGTGAGTTCTACCCCTTGTGCCTGTTCTACCAATCCATCATATGCCGTGCAGAAAATCCTTTTAGTTTTCTCAAATGAATGTTCTCCTCCAATCGATTTTGCCGTTTTGAGTAATAAATCAGCAAGGAGAACGATTGTATTCAGCCCTGTCCCTTGTGCTATGGTGGTAATTTTTACCGGGAGTTTTATTGAGTCCTTATCTGTAATATCACTCTCTGTCACGGAGAAAATAAAAGGGATGTGAGATTCTCCATCTTTGATAATTTCCTCCCCGTCTACAAGAATTCTTATCTTGTCGCTTGTTATATTTTTAAAATCAATCATCTTCATCTTCCTCCAATATTTTTTTTAACATATTCAGGTTGAACTCTTCATAGCATTTCACTTGCTTTTTATCTTCTTTTCGTCTGCGCTTCGCGTCATACAGGATAGCCCTCGGAAGAATCTTCCATAACGGCAAGCCGTTATGCTTGTTATCGCTCAGGTAGTTATACAAAACGGATAGCGATTCTTCTGTGAGGTTTTTGAGAGCCGCCAAGAGAGGGAATAATCTGTTCCTGAAGGCGAGGTGATTTTCAGACGTGTCCTGTCGTATATAAAGGCGCGCAAGATAGTAAACCTTTTTATTCGTATCTAACGACACGAATTCTTTTTTTGTTTTATATTTAAAAGCCATCCTTACGCCTTCTTTCCGATTCTCTTACTGGAGAATACGCTGACCTCCGCCTGCTTCTTTGTTTGCACGAGCCAGTTGTACAAAGGCATTAAGAACTTCTTTCTTTTCCTTATCGTCTTCTATTTCTAATTTATCAAAAAAAGATTCTATTACGCCCAATAAGGCCGCTATAACGGAAATAGGATCATCTAAGTTTTCCCACTCCACATCTGCCTTCCTACCTGTATCAGTAGCCTCTACGTGACACGTAACGGAACCGCTTTTCCCCTCCAGTCCATTAAATAATTTTTGGAGTTCCTGTCGTGTTTCATCCTTTTTTCCATTCATCATTTTTGACTCATCCTTTCTTGTATTTTTTCTTTTAAGAATTCTCGTGCTTCTTCTATTGTGTCGAATCCCTCTTGATGGAGAACGCCATTCGATCTCACTTTCACTAAAAACTTGTTATACACCTTGAAAATATTGGGTTCGATTTTACGACGTTGCTTTTCTTTCTTCTCTTTAAGGTCTTTCCACCACCTCTTATAATGCTCCACTTGATTTTTGAGTATGACATTTTCTTCATACAAAGAGTCATAGTCTTCTACGCTCGGCAGCCCGAGGATTTCGCAAACAAAATTCTTGAAACTCAAACGAATTCTCCTTTCTTCTAAATTCGTTAAATTTTACCAGTTATGACAGGTAATCCTTAACGTCATGTCCAATAAAAATTCCCACGTCGTTCGTTTTTTGTTCGCATGGGATTTTTATGTCTCTATTTTAGCAAGCATTACTTGCTTTGTCAAGTATTACTTTTCAACTTTTTTTCATCACGGAGGAAAACACAAAAGGTCTACATTATTTACCTCACTTCGTTCGGTATTCGCTTCGCTTAATAAAGACAATATCACGTAGAAAATATTCACTTACGGGCGGAGCCCGTAATATCATGGCCGGAGCGCCGTGGAGGCCATGTAAGATTTTTATCCGTGATCTAAGATTTTAATACCGAACGAAGTGAGGTTTAACCGAGTGGCGACGAAGAATGAGGAGCCACGAGGTAATTTACGAACTTACTTTTCACTTCGTACTTTTTTTAAAATCTACGTGGTTTAAACTTGTAGTACGTATTTTATTTAACTTCCCTACGGGAAGTTACCCTTCGGGTTTCTTTTTTCTTTCTTCTTTTATTTCTTCTTTTTCTTTATTCTTTTCTTTGCTTCTTTCTTTTCTGTTTTCTTTTTCGTCTTTTTTTCTTCTTTCTGTTTTCTTTTATGCTAAATGGGTATAAAAAACCAGACCTCTGGAAAGTGGTTGTTTTTCCACAGTGAAGTCTCTGTTTGTTTTTTAAAAAAACGTGGCCTTTGTTTTTTTAATTATAAAATTTAAAGGTTCAGGTTGGCAGTATCCGTCCGCAAAAAGAACGGTGTTAAATGGTTTGAGTTAGAACAATCCCAGTCGCTATAAACCGGTTATAAATGGTCGTAGTTAGAATAATTAAAGAGTTAGATTGAGTGTACGCAGTTAAAAATAAATGATCGTAGTTATAAATAAGGAAGCCTCTTGCGGGAATCGAACCCGCACTGAAAAGACGTAGCCCTTTCACTATCCTTAGAGGCTCATAAACCACCGTTGAAGCCTTGCCATAACCCTACACCACCATGGGATTATGGTGGTGTAGGGTTGGCACCTTACTGCCGCTGCCTACGGATATAAGGCGTGGCGTGTTAAAAAGATATCAGCCGATACTATCCAAGAATTCTTGGGCTTTGTCAGCGATCCACTTCGCGTTCCCGTTGGCTAATGCTTCCACCGCCTCGGGGTTCTCATCAAACAGTTCCCTGATCGTCTTCCCTTTATGAGCCCCATACTTCAACTTGATAGAGCCTACATCGGAGTTCCCGGAATAGGAAGATGTCGTTGTAGAAGACCCTTCACTCGGCGTACTGTCAGGGTCGTCCCTTTCAGGGGAAGGACACATAATCAGGTCTTTAAGGAAGTTCTTGAAAGCGCCTGTTGTGGCCTTATTGCACCCTTTATCCAGTGGGTCAGCACCTGCCCCCTCTGCCGAAATATCAATGAAGTCTCCCGTTTCCGTATCTACTACACGGTAAGTCTTACCAACTTCTGTCAGGAGGACCCTACGGGGATGGCCGTCCTTGTCGAGGCCTACATCAAAGGAATTCGTCGTCGATCTGGTCTCAATGGGAATCGCGATAAGGCCGAGTTCTTGCATTGCAGGCCGGATAGACAGTGTCATTTCTCTTTCTGACAAATAGTTATAAGACTGTCTGCCTGCTTTCATCTTGGAAGGAGTGACGTCTTTCACTTTCTCCCTGAGTCGCAGGATCTTTGCTGCTACCTTGGCTCCATAAAACGGGCAGGTAGTCGGGAGATAACTCCCCAATCCTTCCACAGAGCACTCTTCAACGCTTGCCGGGGCTTGCTCCATGGCTTCTGTTTCTTTTTTTGTTGGCATTTACTTCTCTCCTTTTCTTAAATTTTATGATGAACGCATCCGGATCGCCATGCCTTACTCTTTTCAGTATTTTCTTCGCTTTTTTAGATGATTTTATTTCTTCCGCATAGTAATCACCGATGATACATCCATCCGCATTTGTACAAACAAAAAATGATTTCAAAGTAATCTTCCCCTTTCTGTTTGTCAAGTATATTTTAACATGACAAGTATTAACTGTCAAGTACTACTTGGCAATATATCTTATAATTCATTATATAGAACATTTGTTCGTATGTCAATAGCATTTTTTGAAGACAAAAAAATACCCCCTTATAGGGGGGGTAAGACGAGAGGTTTTTATTCCCTTCTATTTCTTTGTCTTCTTATCTCTTGCTGCTTTCTTGTAGGCGGCGTAGATATATTCCATGTTTTCTTTATCTTCGACAAACTTCCGGATTTCCGGGATCATCCAGTCATTATTTACGTCCAACTCTTTAGCGACATTATAAAGGAACTCTTCTTTTGTCATAGCGAAGATCTGTAATACCGCATTTATATGCTCGTCTAACGATTCGACACCTTTGCCTTCGGTAAACTCAGGATTAACGACGGATCGAATCCTATATGGGCTAATATCCGTATTATATAAACGATTAGATAGCCTTGCCATTTGATTGTATGACATCCCGGACTTTTCTTTCATTTCAAAAAGTTTTTCACGTAGAAGAGCAATGGGCCCTATGACTTTTTCTTTCTTTGTTTGTGCCATCCTGACCCCTCCTTTCTCTTTTCCCACTTTATCATCAATTTTGTTAAATGTCAACTGGCACATTAAAGTTTCCCTATTCGTTTTTGAATAAAATTGCCGAGTACATCTACTCTTTTGTGGGCTTCGATTAGGTCGTCTACATTTAGATTCACATAAATCATTGTCATTCTCGGGGAAGCGTGCCCCAATATTCTTTGTAACGTAAACACGTCCCCCCCATTTCTGATGTATGTCGTAGCGAATATATGCCGGAAATCGTAAGGTGTAAGGGACACGCCCGTCTTATAAGAGTTAATCAAACATTCTCTGCGTAATGCTGTGGCAGTTATGGGTTTCCCGGAGGAGGAGCAGAACAGGTATTCATTGCCCCATTGTGGCAGTTCGTAGGACTTCAATTCCCTTATCTTATCAAGGACGAAAGGAGAGATTGGGATAACCCTTCGTTTTCTACTTTTTGTGATCTCTGCTCGTAATGTTATTGTAAGGCTATCGATATCTATGTCTGTTTCTTTTATTTGTACGATCTCGCTTGGTCTTATGCCGGAATCAATAATTAAAAGAACCATGACGTAAGAACGGAACCCAGCGAAGGTGGTTTGGTCGAATCCTTCTAAGAATTTTTTGATGTTACACTCTTCGTAATTTTTTATTCTATATGACTTCTTTTTGTATTTCATGTTTTTAGTCGGGTCATCGAGGGTCCGTCCTTCCTCCAATAACATACGAAAATACTGTCTATAAGTATTCAGTCTTTTGTTAAAATATGCACTCCCCATATTTGGTGGAAGGCATCGTCTTACGTCATACATAGTGGGTATTCCATCGACGCCTTCATGCAATGCTCTAAGCGCGTAGATATGCTGATTTATCGTTTCTTTGGTAACGTGCTTATACATTTGAAGTTCGACAAATTGGCGGGTAAGTTTCTCTGCGTCATACTTCTCTTTCCATGGCTCTTTTTTGATGATTTTCATAATTATGCACCTTTCTGGGGAAGAACCGTAGTCTCGACCTAATCGTGTTTTTGGGCAAAAAAATAGCCGTGCAGCATTTTCGCAAACCCGCACGGCTACTGATTTTCTGGTGACCCCGGGCAGATTTGAACTGCCGGCCTACCGCTTAGGAGGCGGTCGCTCTATCCAGCTGAGCTACGGAGCCATATATCAGAAAAGTGCCGGCCAAAACCGGCACTTTTACTGTTCAAGATTGTTATTTTTTTTAATTACGGCCGCTGGGAAAAGAGCATGGCGTGTGTTCTTATCCTGGCCGCTTTCTTACAGTTCGCTTTTCTCTTTGCGCCCCGTTTACAAGTTTTCCGCCATACCGGGAGGCATGCTCCACTCTACCCGTACGTCAATGGCATCCCACATCCGGGTCAGGCATAACTCTAAACTATCCACGTTCTCCAGAGGATCCAGACGCATTTCCTGAAAATCACGAATCGTTGGCCCCACCGGTACAGCAACCGTATGCGGCTCACGCAGATACTTTTCCACCGCCGCTTTCGGCGCTTCTGCATCTAAATGTACTTCTGCGGTTTTTTTTTCTCTGTCATACTCTATATAACCGTAATGCCCGTGAAAATTAATGGTCACGGCGTATTTTTCCATGTTGATGCCCCTCCTCAAAATTCTTTATTATTATAACAAAAGACGGGACAATTAACAATACGTCCGCTATTATTCTTCGGTGTTTTTATGTTGGGCCGGGCGCAGGCGTTGCTCCATCGGGATCTTTTTCAAATGTTCCGCCGCAGCCAGCTGTGCCTGTTCATAAAGCAGACTCTGAGAGTTTACATCACCGTTTTTCCCGGCTGCTACACGACGGTAGTTCCCATTGCTTTGCAAAATATGCGCGCCGACATTGTCTTCCAGATACAACTTCAATATTTCCTTGACACGCCGGATATGTTCCTCGTTTTCAATGGGGAAAAATAATTCCACCCTGTCGTTCAGATTACGCGGCATCCAATCGGCGCTGCTCATATAAAGCTGTTCTTCGCCTCCGTTGGCAAACCAGAAGATACGGCTATGCTCCAACTGTCTGCCCACGATACTGCGGACAGATATGTTTTCACTCACGCCTTCCAGCCCGGGACGCAACGTACAGATTCCCCGCACGATCAGCTCTATTTTTACACCGGCCATAGACGCCTCATATAATTTTTGAATCACCGGCTGGTCCAGCAGAGAATTCATCTTCGCAATAATATGCCCTTCTCCGCCCTGCCGCACATGGTCGATTTCTTTATGGATCAGTTCATAGATTTTTTCCCGCAGACCAATGGGGGCCATCACCAGCTTATTCCAGACAGGCGTACGCGAATAACCGGACAGCAGGTTAAAGAAAGCGGAAGCATCGCTGCCGAACTGGTCATTGGCCGTCAATAACCCCATATCCGTATAAAGCCGGGCCGTAGTATCGTTATAGTTTCCCGTTCCCAAATGCACATAGCGCTTGATGCCTTCCGATTCACGCCGCACGATCAGAATGATCTTCGCGTGAGTCTTCAGCCCTACCAGACCGTAAATTACATGAGCGCCGGCTTTTTCCAGACGACGCGCCCAGATAATATTATTTTCTTCATCAAAACGGGCTTTCAATTCTACCAGTACCGTGACCTGTTTCCCGTTTTCTGCCGCACGGGCCAACGCCGCCACAATGGGAGAATTTCCGCTGACCCGATACAGTGTCTGCTTGATCGCCAACACCTGAGGATCGTCCGCCGCATCACTGACTAGCTTCACCACCGGATCAAAGCTTTCATACGGATGGTACAGCAAAATATCCTTTTCCCGAATCCTTTCAAACAGGCGGTCATAGGACAACAATTCCCGGGGCCGCTGCGGTACAAAAGGTTCGTATAACCAGGGCCACATTTTATCCAGCGAAACAAATTTTAAAAAACAGGTGGCATCCAAAGGACCTGATATCTCGTAGACTTCTTCCTCTGCCAGATCGAGATTTTTCTGTAGAAAATGTTTTATTTTACTGTTTTTTGTTTTGACGATCTCCATACGGCGGGCCACGCCCCGCTTCCGCTGGCGCAGTGACTTTTCAATTTCCCGCAGCAAGTCGTCGATATCGTCTTCATCCACTTCCAGATCACTGTCACGGGTCAACCGGAAAGGCACCACGTCCAAAATGCGGCAGCCACGGAAAAGGTCTTTACAGTGTCTGGCGATCAACTCTTCCAGATAAACAAACGTACGCCGTTCCTCAACGGGGACCTCGATCAAACGTGGCAGTACAGAAGGAACCTGCACCACACTCATGCTTTCTTCTTCATCGATCGTAACCAGCTGCACGGCCAGATTTAAGGTCCGATTGCCTAAAAACGGGAACGGACGGGAGGCATCCACCGCCATAGGCGTCAATACCGGATAGACAAATTCCTGAAAGTAATGTTCCAACCATTCCCTGCCGGCGTCACTGCAATATTCCAGGCCTTTGATTTCCGGGCCGCCGGCCAGTTTCAAGTCATTCAGCACATCGCCTAAGATCTTGCTTTCCAGTTTCATCTGCTCATGAGCCGCCAGGGAAATTTCCCGCAACTGATCTTTGACGGTAAGTCCGGACGGATCCTTACGATTCAGCCCTTCTTCATATTGATCCCATAAACCTGCCACACGTACCATGAAAAACTCGTCCAGATTGGAAGAAGTGATGGCAATAAACTTCAGCCGTTCCAAAATAGGCGTAGTCTCTACTTCCGCTGCCCGTAATACGCGCAGGTTAAACTTCAGCCAACTCAGCTCCCGATTGAAAAAATACTCCGGTCGGGTCACATCAATGGGCAAACTTTCCTTCTTCATTTTTTCTGTAGTTTTTTTCAGTTTATCATTCATAGCGCATTCACCCGTTCCAGTCGGACCTTAAATCCATAAACTTCTTCCATGGTCGATACTTTTGAAGCAAACGTCCATTCTTCCAGATCCAGCTCCACCTTGCTCACCACCTGGATCACCAGTTCTCGATTCTGAATCGTCGCCTTGCATTGCTGGATCTTCTGTAAATAACTTCGGTCCAGCGCGTCAGCCAGACGCAGGATCGCAGAAAGCTTTGCCACCAGGGGCACCAATTCGCTCTTCAGTTCCGGCAGGGACTTTTTATCCCGCTCAAATACATTGTGAGCATGATAATAACTGGTCATGGCAATCACCAGCTTATCTTCCCCGGTAAAACCTACCAGATCCGTCCCCATGATCAATTGATACGAATACAGGGAATGGCTCCGCAGGGAAACATATTTGCCTATATCGTGCAAAATAGCCGCGGCGCGCAGTAAGAGACGACTATGCTCATCCAGTCCATACTTTTTACCTAACTTATCAAAAAGAATAAGCGCCAGTTTTTCCACCTGCGTCACATGACCATAGTCATAGTGATATCGTTCCCCCACATGGTGGATCAGACTCATTTTTTCTTCTTCCAGAATGTAAGCATAAGCCGGATCTTTCTCCTGTATGATATGGGATAAGATCATGCCATCCACAAACGTATCGTCCGTAATAATGATCTCCTGCGCGGTAGGCGCCAGCTCTAAGAGTTGCTCATACAGCAGAACCATGGGCAGGACCAGCTCGCCTTCCGCTTCGGAAAGCCCGTAGGTCTTCATTAACTGCGGCAGATTTAATTTGCGGATCTTATCAAAAATTTCTCTGAATCGTTCCGTTGTAACGCGATTTACCTTTTTTTTGTTCTGCAGCTCCAGCACTTTCAGCATCAGCTCCGTCTCCGTCCCGGAAAGCAGTAAAAAACGCACCGGCAGTCCTTCGATCGCCTGGCGCACCGGTCCGATGGTGCTGGAAAGAAATTGCATTAAAGCACGATTAAAATGCAGACTGCTGCGCTGATACTGGTTAAAGCTTTCTTTGATGCGGATGATCCCCATATGGAAATTTTGCTGCGCTTTTATCTTATCATCCTGCAGCAAAGAAACACCCAGACCGCCGGAAGAAATATCCAGAAGCAATATCCCCTGCTGACTGCTGATTCGCTCGTCCCTCATCGTGGTTCGAATCGCTACATATTTCGTATAAATTTCCATGGGCATCTCGACCACTTCAATGTCCAACCCGGTCCTCAATTTAATCTGATCCAGCAGGAATACCTTATTTTCCGCTTCCCGCACAGCTGTGGTCGCCTGCGCTACATACACATCCGTTCCGTAATCCCGCATCAGCTCTCTAAAGCCCTGCAGCACCTGACAGATTTCTTCGACCATAGAATAAGAGATCCGACCGTTTTTAAATGTTTCTTCCCCCAAACGAATCGGGTAATCGCAGCGTTCAATCTGCTTAATGCGGTTTAAACCGCGATATTCTACAATCTGCAACCGAAGCATTTCGGATCCCAAATGGATCACTGCCAGGGTCGTATAGGTTTTCCTTTTCATGGTCTGCGCTCCCTGATCTTATAAAACATAGCAATTATCGGCATATACAAAGAACCGCCGGTCCTCCCGCGCAGGCACACTCGCCGCATAACCGGCCCCGGAGCCGCACCGGCGAAGACCGCCTGTATTCCGGCCTTTCTTTTACATTACCGCCTTTTATTCCTATAAAATACTCATATTTTTAAATCATTTCGACATTTATCAGAAAAATCCTTGCAATATATGTAAAACCTTTGTAAGTTCTTTGTTTCGTTTGCATTCTAAAATTTTACAAGCCGACAGGCAGGATTTTGCCACACCTTTGTAAAATTTGATATAATAAATATGATTTTATGATTCTTTTCTATTATTCTTTTTTAACATTATTCAATACGACTCGGTGAAAGCAATGCAAAGAATAGCCATCATTGATATCGGCTCCAACTCGGCCCGTCTGGTCATCAGCCACATTTATAAAAACGGCGCCTACAACATGGTTTTTAATCAGAAAGAGTCCCTCCGGTTAGCGCAAAAGACCGATAAAAACGGCCTTTTATTACCGGAAGCTTTTTCCAGCACATTAAATATCATGAAAGCGTTTGTCTTTATGTGCAACCAGTACAAGGCGGACAAAATCATCGCCGTAGCCACTGCGGCCATTCGCAATGCCAAAAACGGCACGGCGCTGACCAAAGAAATTGCGGAAAAAACAGGTATCCAGCTTCACATCCTCCCCGGAAACGCAGAGGCTTACCTCAGTTATTTAGGCGTTATCAACACGCTGCCGGTAAGCGATGGGATCATTTTCGACCTGGGCGGCGGCTCGACCGAACTGGTACTGGTCCGCGACCGCAAACTGATGGAATCCGTTTCTATCCCTTTAGGCGCGGTAAATACTACCGGTATGTTCAACACCCGGGATAAGATGCCCCCCAACGTCTTCAGCGATGTTAATTTTTTTCTTTCTTCCCAGTTGGCTAAATACCCCTGGCTGAAAGATGCCAAGCTCCCTTTGATCGGGGTTGGCGGTACGGCTCGTACCGTTGCCAAGATGATCCAGAAAAGCCGGCATTATCCTTCCAGCCGGATCCACAATTATATTTTTAACACCCAAAATTTTCGCTCCTTGTTTAAAAGATTGAGGGGGACAAATCTGGAGCAAAGAAAAAAAGTGTCCGGCCTTTCCGGCGAACGCGCCGATATTATTTTAGCGGGTATGTCCATTATTCATTGCCTCGCAGAACAGACGGCCAGCAAGCGGATCATTACTTCCGGCTGCGGCTTAAGAGAAGGTCTTTTTTATGACTATTATGCAAAAATGAATCAGGTTCCCCTGATTGCCGATAATATTTTAGAAACCAGTACGCTGAATGTTCTGCGTCTGTATTCCAACAATGAGGAACATTGCAAACATGTTTCAGACCTGGCGTTGAATATCTTCGATGGCTGGCGCGAACTGCATAAATTAAACAAATCCTGCCGTGCTCTCTTAAAAACTTCTTCTTTACTGCACGACATCGGCATCACCATCAACTATTACAGCCATGCCCGCCATTCCGCCTACATGATCTTAAATGCCAAGCTGTTCGGTCTGACCCACGAAGAACAAATGCTTTGCGCCGTAGTAGCCGGTTGGCACAATGGTATTTCCAAAGGTTATTTTAAAGAACATGTGTATCGCACCCTCCTGGACGAAAAAGACTGGGTCACAGCCGAACGCATGGCGCTGATTCTGGCCCTGGCCGAAAGTCTGGATTACTCGGAAAGCAATAAAGTTCGTTCCGTCCTGCCAAAAAGCGAATCGCACAAGGCCATTCTGGAGATTAACTGTGAGGGCAATGCTTCGATTGAACTGTATCAGTTGGAAACTTATAAATCCTGGTTCGCCAAGCTGTTTGGCAAACCTCTGGAAATCGTTATTAAATAGCAAGTAAAAAGGCTAACGCTAAAATACGGCAAACAAGGTATTATAAAAGGTTGGAGCAGAAACTCCAACCTTTTTTATATATTTTATACTTTTGTTATATTATTGATTTTTTCTTGCAGGCCGTTCTTTTACCACTACTTTACCACTGCAAAAAGTATCTTACTCCTCTTTACTTACAGCAGTCCTTTTAAGCGGCTGCACTTCAAACATGCGACTCCAGGGAAGCCGGAACTCATATTGGTCCACAATCTCTCCCAGTACAGGTCTTGCCACTTTACGGATGTCCTCGTTAATGGCCTCTTCCGCCACTTTTTTCTGTTCTTCCGTAAAACCGGAATTCGGCATTTGTTTGGGCCAGATCACAGTACGATATACATTCATCCGGGAATTAGCCTGATAAGCCCAGTCATCCAGGTAGCGGACATTTAGCAGTTCCTCCGCTGCGCCCGCCGTATAAAAGGGCGATTCCAATCCCTGCGCCAGTGCAAATCCCAGCGTGTTGCCGGAGGTGTTCCAGCCGCCATAGGCCGCCACTTTATAGGCAATACCGCGGCGGAACAGTTCCCGTACTAACGCATTATCCGCTCCGTTGCCATAGGCTGAATCGGAAATAATCACTTTCTTACCCTCATCCAGATAAGATTCTACTTTATCCAGGAATTTTTGCGTATGAGGCCCTGCCACCCCGTTATTTTTCTCATTTGAAGCTTCTAACATCACGCCGTTAAAAGGAGTGTTCACCGCCAGAATAAAATCGGCCCGCGCCGCTTTTTTAGCAGGAAAAGCGCCTGCGGCATAAATATGTTCTCGGGCGGAAACCGAGATCTTATCATCTTCGTAAGTCGGAACCGTAGCCCCGCCTTTCCCCGACGCATATTCCGTATAAACCAGCGGGATCGTATAGGTCAGTCGGTTGGCCGCCTGAGTCAGAAGCAACAAGCCCAACTGATCGGCGCCGGAAAAGAAACGAATCTTTTCTTTCGGCAATTCATTGACCAACGTAGACAAATACCGCGCTTCTTTATGAGCTTGCGATAAGGGCGCCGTATCATCACGGCCGATCAGCAAATAGTTGAAGCTGCCGCTTTCTACGCCATGGAGCAATAACTCCGTTGTCTTAAGGTTCAGCTTACGACGACCGTAAAAATCGTCTGCCATAGCCCGGGGGATCGTGCGGTTTAATTCCTGTAATTCTTTGGTCTCTTTCCGGGAAAGACGCGCTAACTCCGTCTTATCCCGCAAAGCCCCCTGCCGAAACAGTTTCGGTCCCCATTCCCGATAATAGACCGGTTCCACCGGCGCCGCGCTGGCCCTGGGGGAACGCATGATCGTCACAAACACATAGACATTGGGGTTGCCGCTTTTTTTCTTTAAGCCCAGGATACGCTCTGCCCGGGGTCGCAGCACCGCTTCGTCAAAATGATGCGTCCGCGAGTCTACCAGACCGCCATACAGCAGAGAATCCGCACTGACAACTACCGCCACAGATTCTCTGGACTTTTCTTCCAGCCAGTCAAACAACTGATCCGGATGACCGGCCTGCGAAGCGGCAGACAGCAGTTCGTCCGGGGGAAACTGAATATCCCACCCGGCGGCCTGCATCGTGGCCACTGTATAGTCTTTGGAAACAGGTCGGGTGTCCAGGGGAACAAAGACCATGGTCCCTTTCGTTTTTGCCGGGGAAGCCAACGTCTGCTGTGTCTTTTCCGGTTCTGCAACCAGCGGCTGCTCTGCCGGAGCGGCCGCAAAAGCTTGCGCGCTCAACAACAAAAGCCCGCTCATACACAAACCTGTCATCCATTTTTGCATAATCTGAACACCTCAGAAACCATTATTTTGCATAAGATGCAACAGCGCTGTCCTTCAGGAGCACGTCATGGGCGCCGCCTTCCACGATCGAAGTGGAAGAAACCAGCGTCAATTTTGCGTTCTTCCGCAATTCACCTAAATTCAAGGCGCCACAATTGCACATGGTGCTACGGATCTTAGCCAGCGTCAGGTTCACATTGTCTTTCAAAGAACCGGCATACGGCACATAGGAGTCAACGCCTTCTTCAAAAGAAAGCTTTTGAGAGCCACCCAGATCGTAGCGCTGCCAGTTACGGGCCCGATTGGAGCCTTCACCCCAATATTCTTTCATATAGCTGCCGTTGATATTCACTTTATCTGTGGGGCTTTCATCAAAACGGGCGAAGTAACGGCCCAACATGAGGAAATCCGCCCCCATCGCCAGCGCCAGGGTCATATGGTAATCGTACACAATGCCGCCGTCGCTGCAGACAGGCACATAGATGCCGGTTTCTTTATAATATTCGTCACGGGCTTTGCAAACATCGATCAGCGCCGTAGCCTGACCGCGGCCAATTCCCTTGGTCTCACGGGTAATGCAGATCGAACCGCCGCCGATACCGACTTTTACAAAATCAGCGCCGCTTTCCGCCAGAAAACGGAAACCTTCCGCATCCACTACGTTGCCGGCCCCAACCTTCACCGTATCACCGTAATGATCCCGGATCCATTTCAGCGTGAGCCGCTGCCACTCGGAATAACCTTCGGAAGAGTCGATACACAACACGTCCACCCCGGCTTCCACCAAAGCGGGCACACGCTCCGCATAATCGCGGGTATTGATACCGGCGCCTACCACATGGCGTTTTTTATTGTCCAGCAGTTCCAGCGGGTATTCTTTATGCGATACATAGTCTTTACGGAACACCATGTACAGCAGACGGCCTTCATTATCAATGATGGGCAGCGTATTGAGTTTATGATCCCAGATAATATCATTAGCCTGCTGCAGGGTCGTATCCTTTTTCCCTACGACCATCTGCTCGATGGGGGTCATAAAATCTTTCACCTGCGTAGACAGATCCATGCGGCTGACACGATAGTCACGGCTGGTAACGATGCCTTCCAGACGTCCGTTTACGGTTCCGTCGCTGGTCACTGCCACAGTGGAATGACCGGTCTTTTCTTTCAGCGCCAGAATGTCTTTCAGGGTGCTGTCCGGAGTAATGTTGGAATCACTGGTCACAAAGCCGGCCCGGTAACTTTTTACATTGCGCACCATCTGGGCTTCGTCTTCAATCGTCTGGGAGCCATAAATAAAGGAACAGCCGCCTTCCCGGGACAGTGCGACTGCCAGCGTATCGTTGGAAACGGACTGCATAATAGCAGAAACCATCGGGATATTTAACGTAAGAGCCGCCTCTTCGCCCTTTTTAAATTTTACCAACGGCGTCTGCAGGGACACATTGTCAGGGATACACTTGGACGAAGAATACCCCGGTACCAACAGGTACTCACTGAAAGTATGTGCAGGTTCATCATAATAAAATGCCAATCGTCACACCATCCTTTTCAAAATATTAATAGTAAAATTGTATTACAGGATAGCTTTTCTGTCCACTAAAAAATTTTTATTGACAGAACAGCCCTGCAAAAGCAACTGTCCTCTTAGGACAGGACTCCTCTATCACGAGTCAAATCGTCGGCGAAAAAGCTTACTTTTTCAAAGCGCGCCAGGCAATATCCTTACGATAATGGACCTGATCGAAATAAATTTTTTCCACGGCGGAATAGGCTCTGTCTTTTGCGCCTTTTATGTCTTCCGCTAAAGCCGTTACGCCCAGTACCCGACCACCTGCCGTGACAATCTTGCCCTCAACAGACTTGGTACCGGCATGGAATACCGCTACATTTTCCATAGCGTCTGCTTCTTCCAGGCCGGTAATAACTTTCCCGTTTTCATAACTTGCAGGATAACCGCCGGAAGCCATAACGATACAAACTGCAGCGCAGTGTTTCCACTGTACCAGAGACGGATCCAGCGTACCCGTAGCGCAGGCCAGCATGATTTCCGCCAGATCACTGTCCAGCAAAGGCAGAATGACCTGGGTTTCCGGATCGCCAAAGCGACAATTGAACTCTACTACTTTAATGCTGTCGCCTTTGATCATCAAACCGGCATAAAGGCAGCCGGAATACGTTCTGCCTTCGGCATTCAGCGCGGCAATCACCGGCTTCAAAACCGTCTCTTCCGCTTTGATCCGCAACGCTTCCGTCATGACCGGAGCCGGCGCATAGGCGCCCATGCCGCCGGTATTGGGTCCCTCATCCCCGTCATTCACCCGTTTATGATCCTGGGAAGCGATCATCGGCACCACGATCTTACCATCGGTAAAGGCAAGAAGCGTCGCTTCCTCCCCTTCCATAAACTCTTCCAATACCACGCGGGCCCCCGCTTCGCCAAATTTGTGTCCGGCCATCATATCCTCTATGGCAGCCAGGGCCTCCGCTTTGGTCATCGCCACCACAACGCCTTTGCCGGCAGCCAGGCCATCCGCTTTAACAACGACAGGCGCGCCGTGCTCTTCCACAAAAGCATACGCGGTTTCAATATCCGTGCAGACTTTGAAAGCTGCTGTCGGAATATTATATTTTTCCATCAACCCCTTGGAAAAAGCCTTGGAACCTTCCAGCTCCGCGGCGTTTTTATTGGGGCCGAACACCGGCAGGCCCCGGGAACGGAAAATATCACCTAAACCGGCTACCAGCGTGGCTTCCGGTCCTACTACAGTCAGGTCGATACTGTTTTCTTCCGCAAAATCCGCCAGGGCATTTAAATCGCCCAGATCCAGGGACTGACAGGAGCATTTGGGCAGTTTTGCAATACCGGGATTTCCCGGCACTACGATCAGGCTCTCCACCCGATCACTTTGAGACAGCTTCCACGCCAATGCATGCTCGCGTCCGCCGCCGCCAATCAATAATAGTTTCATCGCTGCGCCTCACTCATTGTCTTTATGTAATTGTTTTTGTAAATATTCGGTGATCATCGCGTCATATAAAGAAGTATGGCGGAAAGCTTCCATCGCCAGACTCTTACGGGTATGCAGATCAATATCGCCTTTTTCTTCCAGCATGGCCTTCAGGTCCTCGTACCGTTCCGGGTTAGTAATGATCACCACATCATGAAAATTTTTAGCCGAAGCGCGTACCATGGCCGGTCCGCCGATGTCGATATTCTCGATCGCCTCTGCCTCCGTCACACCCGGCTTTTCAATCGTCGCCTTAAAAGGATAGAGATTGACCACCACTAAATCGATGGGGACGATCCCATGTTCCTTCATCTGCGCCATATGCTCCGGGTTATCCCGTACGCCCAGGATCGCGCCGTGAATCTTCGGATTCAGCGTTTTGACCCGTCCGTCCATGATTTCAGGAAAACCGGTCACCTCGCTGACGTAAGTCACCGGAATACCGGCCTCCTGAATTGCTTTCATAGTGCCGCCGGTAGAAATAATCTCTACCCCTTTTGCATGCAAAAACGCCGCTAACTCCTTAATTCCGGTCTTATCAGAAACACTTAACAACGCCCGTTTAATTCTCATTTTGCATCGCTCCCGTTCACACTGATCCGCTTCTTATTTTGCAATCTTTACATGACGTCCTGCTACTGACAGCTTGCCTTCCGCCCACAGTTTCACCGCTTCCGGCAGCGCTTTATGTTCCTGTTCCAAAATACGGGCAGCCAGAGACTCCTCCGTATCCTCATCCAATACCGGCACAGCCTTTTGTAAAATAATCGGACCGGTATCCGTCCCTTCATCCACAAAATGCACCGTGCAGCCGGAGATCTTCACCCCATAATCCACCGCCTGGCCCTGCGCGTCCAGCCCAGTAAAGCTGGGCAATAAAGCCGGATGAATATTGATGATTTTATGTTCCCACCGGCGGATGAAAAAACCGCTCAGGATCCGCATAAAACCTGCCAGGACCACCAGTTCCGCGCCGGCCTCCCGCAACGCGTCATCAATCTTGCTTTCAAACTCCGTTTTATCTTTACAGGCTTTACGTTCCACCACCACGGCCGGAATATGAGCCTTTGCCGCCCGTTGCAAAGCCAACGCTTCACCCTGGTCGCTGATGACGACCGCCACTTCTGCCGGCAGCTCGCCGGATGCAATATGATCAAGAAGGGATTGCAGATTGCTGCCCCGGCCGCTGACCAGTACGCCAATCTTTTTACGCACCGAACACCCCGCCTTTCATCACGGTCTCCTTGTGACCGGGAACAATTTTCCCTAGTTCGTAGAACGTTTCACCGTGTTCCCGCAGATGCGCGCGCACCGCATCCGCTTCAGCCGGATCAAGAACCAGCACCATGCCTACACCCATATTAAAGGTCCGATACATTTCTTTCACCGGTACATTACCCCATTCCTGCAGCTTCTTAAAGACCACCGAGACCTCCCAGGCCGCCGCATCGATTTCCGCATTGCAGTTTTCCGGTAAAATACGGGGAATGTTATCATAAAAACCGCCGCCGGTAATGTGTACCATGCCGTGGATATCAAATTTTTCAAGCAAAGGCAGGCAGGTCTTAGGATACAGGCGCGTCGGCGTCAGCAACTTTTCACCCAGCGTGCAGCCAAATTCAGGAATCTGCGTGTCCACAGTAAAGCCCATGACTTCAAAGCAGATTTTACGCACCAACGAAAAGCCGTTGGAATGTACACCGGAAGAAGGCAGTCCCAGTAAAATATCGCCGGCCTTTACTTTGTCTCCGGTGATCATCTTGCTGCGTTCCACCACACCTACACAAAATCCGGCAATATCGTATTCACCCCTGGCATAAAAACCGTGCATTTCTGCCGTTTCCCCGCCAATCAGGGCACAGCCGCTCTCCTTGCAGGCATCGGCTACCCCCTTTACAATATCCGCTACTTTTTGAGAATCTACTTTATCGACGGCAATGTAATCCAGGAAAAACAGCGGCTCCGCCCCCTGCACCAGAATGTCATTGACGCACATAGCCACAGCATCCTGCCCTACGGAACCGTGCTGATTCATTAAAAAAGCCAATTTTAACTTGGTGCCCACCCCGTCCGTACCGGAAACCAGGATTGGCTCCTTATATTTTTTCGTATCCAGGGCAAACAGGCCGCCAAAACCGCCCAGATCTCCGATCACTTCCGGTCTGTAACTGGCGCGTACACTTTCTTTCATCAAATCTACCGCTTTGTTGCCTGCGTCGATATCGACCCCTGCGTCCGCATAGGTCAATTGTTTTTTGGTGTCTTCGCTCATGACAGCCTCCCCTAAAATATCCTTTTTAACGTTACAGCCCGGCCGCAAAGCCGCCGTTTCTGCTTCATCCGCGCTTTACGCGCCATACGCCGCTGTATTTATTTTTTCTCATTCCGTACTGCTTCCAATTTTGCCGCCTTCTCGGCTACCTCAGCACGCATTTTTTCACGGTAGGCTGCTAACTTTTCTACCAATTCCGGATGCGCTCCGGCCAGAATTTCCACAGCAAAAATAGCCGCATTCTTAGCCCCGTCGATGGCCATGGTCGCCACCGGAACTCCGGGTGGCATCTGAACAAAGCTTAATAAAGCATCCATCCCTTTCAAAGGGCCGCCGCCAATCGGTATGCCGATCACAGGCAACGTGGTATAAGCTGCGATCACACCGCCTAAATGAGCCGCCAGGCCCGCAGCGGCAATAATGGCTTCCACGCCCCGTTCTCTGGCTTCTGCCGCAAAGGCATGGACCTGATCCGGAGTACGATGGGCCGAAGCCACTACAACTTCTACTTCAACACCGAATTCTTTTAACGTTTTTTCAGCCGGTTCTAAAATAGGCCAGTCTGAATTGCTTCCCATGATAATGGCAACCTTCATCACAATCTCTCCTTGTTCACAAAACGTGTTTCTTATGGAATTTTGGGTACAAAAAACCAACCTTACAACAGGGTAAAGTTATTTAATTAATTTTACCAATATGCCGTTAGAGTGTCAAATCTATTACACCTTTCTTACTATTTCTTACACAGCACATGATGTGGCTTCGCCAACGGCTCTTTCACAGGCCGGGAAATATGCGGAAAACGGCAAAAAATTTATCGAAAAAAGCGAATGAATCAAAGATATCGGCAAGAACTCCCGGAGACGTATTTCAAACCGAGTCTTCCCGTTTTTCAAACAACGAAAACAGATTGACCGGCGTTTCACCGCATAAGTTATACCCCGGCGCTTTTTCCAGCGCTTTTGCCCGGGCCAGCTGCAGGTCATGGTACACCTGCCATTTGGCCTGCACCTGTTCTTTGCCGTATTGGCGGAGAATATAAGAGGGATGGTAGGTAGCAATGCAGTCGAATCCCTGCCTCGTCTGAAACCATTGCCCTCTCTGCCGCGTAATGCGCATGGAGGGTTCTCCTAAATAATGCAGTGCTACGGTCCCTAACGCTACGATGACCTTGGGCTGTAAAATCGCCAGTTCCCGTTCCAGCCAGATCTTACCGCAAAAATCAGCCTCTGCTAACGTAGGCGTACGATTTCCCCTTGGTCTGCATTTGATAATATTACTGGTCAAAACCCTGTCCCGCGTGATCTGCACGGACCACAGGGCTTTATCCAGCAATTGACCGGACGGACCGATCAGGGGACAGCCGTAATCATCCTCCACCCCTCCGGGTCCTTCCCCTATAAAAACAAGAGGGCTGTCGGCACAGCCATACCATCCCACAGGCGCTTTACAATCTTCCCGTAACGGACAGGAGCGACACGAGGTCAATTCCCCGGCCAGACTTTGCAACTGTTCTTCTTTTAATGACATGATTTACCTCGTGTGGCCGCCGGTAAAACAACGCGTGGAAAAGTCCAACTGGTGTTCTCGCGCCTTGCCTTTCATTCCGGCTTTGCGTATCTTACTTGCGAAATATTGCTTGCATGCCGGACTTTCTTCAAAATCCATTCCGCTTCCTTTACAGGATACGGCGACAAGGCCGTATCACCTTATCGCCGTACTTCATGAGTCACCGCAACAACCGCAGTGATCAGGCCGTTCTATGACTACCGACCGCCCTGCAATTTTCGAAGGCAATGCATCATACCCGCTGTGAATCATCCAGAACTTCTTTCCCTGTTCAGTAAAAATCACTCCGTAGGAAGAATTTCCTGCATGGTTTTGCAAAAAGATGTCCGCTTCAGCCCTGTTTTCACTAAATTCATGTGTCTTGTCAAAATAAATATTGGCGCCGATCGCTTCCACCACAGCCGTCGGCAGACAACCGGTATGTCTGTCAGGAAACTTTTCCGCCAGCTCCACTTTTAACCGCATCCGCACCGCTTCGCAGATTTGCTGCTCCGTCATGGTAAAAGAATACACCGAAACCAACGCCTGATGCACCCTGCTTTCTTCATCTTCCAAAATTTTCAACCCCCAATATGGCAGGTTCACCGCTGCCCTTGCTTAAATCCGTTCCCTTGCAAACGCAAAACCGCTGAAACCGGCCTTCCCGCCTGACTCCGGCGCTTTACTTCAGGCACTTTATCATGAAAGCAAGAAGGAACGAAAAGCGTCTTTCTATTCAGCAAGCAGCAATTCCTTTGCATCCAGGATTGCCTGCCCCGCAGCGCAAGCCGGGCAGAAACAGGTTTTGCCGCCGGCTTCTTTCACCTTGATCGCCGTTTCTGCCAGATGAGCTGCTGCGTTTTCACCAAACATCTTCTTTCCTGCATCAGAAGTAAATAACGCCAGCACCGAATCAATATCCTGCACATCTTTTTCCAATTCCGCAATCAATGTTTCGCCCGCTTTCTTTTCCCCGGGAGTATCCAGCGCAGCCAAATACCCCTGCGCCACAACTCTTAATTCCTGGCAGCAGCTGGGAGCTTCCAACAGTTCCTTCACTCGGTCAACGATAAACTCGCGTTCTTCTTCAGTCATGTTCGCTCATCCTTTCTCTACCTCGTAACTGTATTTTCTTAAGAGTCCCGGCAGCAAGACCACCGCGCTTACGGCCAGGCCTAAAAACAGAGGTTTTATCGAAATCCCTGCAAAAGTGGCGGCTAAAGCCACCCCGGTACTTAGCAACATAGACAATACGGCCCGTCTGGCGCCCACACGCCCCGGACAGAAAATCGCCAGCGACAGCGGCAGAAAGATTCCTCCGCCCCGCAGAGCCATGGATAAATAGTTCCAGAAAAGAATCTGCGAATCCTGATGCAACAAGGCAAAACCGCAGGCGCAGAACATCACGCCTAAAACCACCAGGCGATTGAGCCGCAGCAGCCCCCGGTTCGACTTGATTTTAAGCCACGGGGACAAAATATCTTTCGAGACCATGGTGCCGATCCCCAGAGAAAGACCCCCGATAGAGCCAATCAGGGAAAGGAATATGCCCCCCATCGCCACAGATCCCAGCCATACCGGCTGATGTTGTAAAAGGTACAAAGGCAAAACCAGGATTGGGCTGACACCCGGATGAAGCGCGTGCATATACACACCGATCATCGAACAGGGCAGACCCACCGGAATGGCCACCAACGCCGCTGCGAAAGTGCCATAAGCCGCTGTTTTCGGATCAGAGGCAGAAAAAATGGCCTGAATATACGTCTGGGTACAAATGATTCCCACTAAAAGCGAGAGAAATTTTTCCAGTGCGTTGACCCCGCCGTTCCCCAAAGGATCAAACCAAGGCGAAAAGGGCAGCGACGCGAAAATGGACGGATCCGTATAAAGGCTCCAGAACGCCGCGCCGCCCGCCAAAAACAGGCTGAAAAAAATCACAGTCATTTTTAAAATACCGCTTACCCCGGCGCTTTTCATCCCGCCGAAAAAAACATAACAGGCCACTAACGTAACCAAAAAACACGCAGACTCCCCGGGAGAAATGGCAAAGACCGCCGAAATAAGTGCAATACCGGGCAAACAGCTGGCTACCGCACTGAAAAATATCCCCAGAGACGATACGACACTGGCAATAGATCCGGCTTTTTTACCGTAATGCAATACAAAATACTGAGGAATCGTTTCCAGGCCCGTCTTACGCAGAGGACCCGCATAAAACAGACCCATAATAATGAAGGTCAAACCGCTGCCTAACGTAAACCACCAGGCTGACAACCCTGCCGAATACGCAAGTTGAGCCGTTCCTACCGTAGCGCCGCCGCCGATGATTGTCCCGGCAATGCTGCCGGCCACCATGGGCACGCTGGCGCTGCGTCCCCCCAGACTATACCCCTCCGCGCTTTTAACCGAACCGGCGGCATATATACCGCCGCCAATCACAGCAGCAACAGTGGTCAGCATGATAATCATATGTAACGTAGTAATTTCTAACTGTGCCTGCATTTTAACTCCTAAAAATAATCGACCTTGGCTTCATTATACTCCACCGGAAACAACCTCGTCAAAACCCCTGTTTCTGTTCCGTCAAATTCGTGCTATAATAATTATATATGTACGATTTGAACACATCCTCAACAGTTGATTCATTTGTGTAAAATTTTAATAAAATAAGGTGAAAATTATGGCAACAAGAGGAAAAATAACAAAAACTTCTACAAGAAAAATCATGAAAACCGCTCCTGTTTTGAATTTTGACCCTGCCATTGTAAAAAAGGTGCAAAGTCAAATGTTGGACAGCGAGCTCCTCATCTCCATCTCCGATTTCTTTAAGGTGTTGGGGGACGAAACCCGCATGAAAATCATCTACGCTCTCTCCCACGAAGAACTCTGCGTAACAGATCTGGCCGCCGCTCTGGAAATGACCCAGTCAGCCGTAAGCCATCAGCTTAAATTACTGCGGATGGCGAATCAGGTAAAATCCCGGCGGGAGGGGAAAAGCATCTTCTATTCTCTGGACGACCAGCATGTGCTGGATATTCTGCAGGAAGCCCTGACTCACATACAGCATAAAATGCACGAACACAAATAAAAAAACTGTCGAAACGCATAAGTACCTGCAATAAACAGCCCGACTATGCGCTGTCAGGCAGCAAATACCTGTCAGACAAAAGAGGGGGAGGAATCCATGATGAAAGCCAATTGCGCAAATTGTCCCACACACGCCTGTTACACCAAAGGTATTAATTGTACCGGAACCGATTTAGAAGAAGTCCGTCAGGCCTATTCGCCGGCAGAATTAAAGATGATGGAAGCCGCCGCCTATGTGGAAGGCACTTTTTACAGCAATATTACCCGACTGGAAGAAATCGCCGAGTTCGCTAAAACAATGGGGTATAAAAAACTGGGGCTGGCTTTTTGCATCGGACTGAACGAAGAAGTCCGTTACATTGCCCGTTACTACGAAAAACAAGGCTTTGAATGTTATAGCGTTTGTTGTAAAAACTGCAGCTTTGCCAAAAAAGAATACGGCCTTAAACAGGTGAAACCGGAATTAGAACACGAAGCCATGTGCAACCCTAAATTCCAGGCCCGTTTTTTAAAAGAAAACGGCGCGGAACTGTTTATTATCTGCGGTTTGTGCGTGGGACACGATGCCATTTTTGCCGCCAACTGTGACGGTCCGGTCACGACCCTGGTGGTCAAAGACCGTTTGCTGGCCCATAATCCGTTGGGCGCGATTTATTCCCGCTATTGGAAACGCAAATTAGGCATTATGGATCCGGACGAAGTATAAAATACGGTCGTATAACTATGACAGCAGAACTGTGGCAGCAGAATCACGACAGCAGAACCGCGGTCGCATAACTGCCGCAGCATAGAAGAGAGATACCGTTCCGCAACGATCTGCAACAATACATTACTGCACCACAAGTGTAAAAAGCTCCTCCAGCGAGGAGTTTTTCTTTTTTATTTACAATTACACAATATATTGTATATAATCCTTGACCTTGCACAATAACACTACTATAATTAGTGGTAGCCAAACAATTCAATTTATCTTTAATTTCGCTTCTAAAGAAGGAATCTTCTATGACTACGCTCCGTATCGCAGGCTGTAAAAAGCACTCCTCCGTCAATGGTCCCGGAGTACGTTATGTCCTATTCATGCAAGGCTGTACGCACCATTGTCCGGGCTGCCAGAATCCGGAAACCTGGGACCCTGCGGGTGGTATGGCCGTGAACGTCGAAGATATCATCCAGGAAATCTGCTCGACCCGGTATCTGGACGGCGTGACGCTTTCCGGCGGCGACCCGCTGCTGCAGCCTGACGCCGCACGAACGATCGTCAAAGCGATGCAGGAAGACGGTTTAAACGTCTGGCTTTATACCGGCTGGACCTACGAACAAATTATGCGGGGCAGCGCCGGTCAAAAAGCCAAAGAAGTCCTTCCTTATGTGAATGTCCTGGTGGACGGTCCCTTTGTCGAACAACGGAAAACAGGCCACTCCCTCTGGCGGGGCAGCGATAATCAGCGTCTTATCGATGTACAGGCCAGTCTGGCTCAAAAGCAGGTTGTTGAATGGCAGAGTGAAAAAAGTTTTGTAAGGCGTAAGTAGAAAAGAGGAATGGGTTATGAGTTATTTTAAAAATGTAGTAAAACGCAACGGCATCACGGTTCCTTTTGACGAGAAAAAAATTGAGAATGCAGTAGCCAAAGCCTTTGTGGCTACGGGCGAAGTGGAAGCCCGGGATGTATCCGCCATGTCCCGGGCCATCACGTTGATGGTCGTCACCGGCCTGCGGGAAACGGCCGAAGAAATCCCTACCGTAGAAGAAATCCAGGATAAAGTCGAAGAAGCTCTGATGAAATGCGATTACGCCAAAACGGCAAAAGCCTATATCCTCTACCGTAACCAGCATCAAAAAGCGCGTAACACGAAAAATACGCTCTTAGACTACAAAAAACTGGTAAACGGTTATATCGGCGAAGAAAAGGACTGGCGGGTTAAAGAAAACTCTACCGTCACCTTAAGCGTAGGCGGTCTGATCCTGTCTAATTCCGGCGCGATCACCGCTAATTACTGGCTCAGCGAAGTCTATGACGAAGACATCGCCGAAGCGCACCGCCGCTGCTTTATGCATATCCACGATTTAAGCATGCTGACCGGCTACTGCGCTGGCTGGAGCTTAAAACAACTCCTGGTAGAAGGTCTGGGCGGCGTGCCGGATCGCATCACTTCGGCGCCGGCCAAACACCTCAGCACCCTCTGCAACCAGATGGTAAACTTTTTAGGCATTATGCAGAACGAATGGGCCGGTGCGCAAGCGTTTTCTTCCTTTGACACCTATCTGGCTCCTTTTGTCAAAGTGGACAACTTAAGCTATGACGAAGTAAAACAATGCATCCAATCCTTTGTCTATGGTGTAAATACGCCTTCCCGTTGGGGTACCCAGGCGCCTTTTACCAACATCACATTGGACTGGACTGTACCGGAAGATATGCGAGAACAGCCTGCCATCGTAGGCGGCAAAGCCATAGACTTCACCTATGGCGAATGTGCGAAAGAGATGGATATGGTCAACAAAGCCTTTATCGAGATCATGATCGAAGGCGATGCAAACGGACGCGGCTTCCAGTACCCCATCCCCACTTACTCCATCACCAAAGAGTTTGACTGGAATCCCACCGAAAATAACAAGCTCCTTTTTGAAATGACAGCAAAGTACGGCACTCCGTATTTTTCCAACTACATCAACTCTGACATGAAGCCGTCCGACGTGCGCAGCATGTGCTGCCGCCTGCGGTTAGACCTGCGCGAGCTGCGTAAAAAGGCCGGCGGCTTCTTCGGTTCCGGCGAAAGTACCGGTTCCGTAGGCGTAGTCACGCTGAATCTGCCGCGTCTGGCTTACTTAAGCCATTCACAGGAAGAATTTTACACCCTGCTGGATAAATATATGGATATTGCGGCCCGCTCCCTTTCCGTAAAGCGCAGCGTGATTTCCCGCCTGATGAACGAAGGACTGTATCCTTATACACGCCGTTACCTGGGCACATTTAAAAATCATTTCTCCACCATCGGTCTGGTAGGAATGAACGAAGCAATTCGCAATGCAGCCTGGCTGCAAAACGCGGCTACGGAAGAAGATATCACGACGGAAGCCGGCCGCCGCTTTGCCATTGAAGTATTAAAACATATGCGCACCCGGTTATCCGATTATCAGGAACAATACGGCGATCTGTATAATCTGGAAGCCACACCGGCGGAATCCACTTCCTTCCGCTTTGCCAAACATGACACGGAAGAATTCCCCGGCATCCTCACGGCAGCCGAAAAGGACGGCGCTCCCTACTACACCAACAGCTCGCACCTTCCCGTTAATTACACGGACGACATCTTTGACGCGTTGGAACTGGAAGACGAATTGCAGACGTTATACACCAGCGGCACCGTATTCCACGGCTTCTTGGGCGAAAGACTGCCCGACTGGCAATCGGCGGCTACACTGGTCCGGAAGATCGCCAAAAATTTCCGCCTGCCCTACTATACTCTGTCGCCCACCTATTCTGTATGCGCCGACCACGGCTACATCAGAGGCGAACACTTCAACTGTCCCAAATGCGGCAAAAAAGCGGAAGTGTACTCCCGCATCACCGGCTATTATCGTCCGGTGCGTAATTGGAACGATGGAAAAGTCAGCGAATTCAAAAGCCGTAAGACGTACCTTACAGAAAATACGGCAGAAAAAGAAGCCCATCCTGATTTTCCCTCCACCGCGGAACGGGCAGATGAACGGATCATGACGGAAGCCAAAAGCCTTGCCGCCAAACCCACGCAGTCGGGAGCAACAACTGCCAATGCCAAGGAGATCCTATCATCGCAGGGAAATGACAATGCAGGCAAAGGGCATCGTTTTCTGTTGTCCACACGTACCTGCTCCAGCTGCGCTATGGTCCGCAAAATGCTGCAGGAAGCAAAAGTAGATTACACACCGTTATTTGCCGAAGACCCACAAGGCGCTGTCCTGGCCGAAAAATTCAATATTTGCTCCGTACCCGTACTGATCGACGGCACCGGTGAACGTGTAAAGCTCCTTAATAACGTAAACGAGATCAAAAGCTATATCGAAAGAATACAGGAGCAATAAGAACAAAAGGCTACGTTTAAGAACAAAAAGCACCTTTTAATTACAGAAGGCATAGAAAAACATCTCCGTCTCAACGGGACGGAGATGTTTTTGATTGCATAGAATGAACCCCCGCCATAGTGGCGAGGGTTCATGCAACCTGAATTGCTTCTTTATGCTTTGGCCCGGTAGAATGAGCTGTCTTTCCAGGCACTCAAAGCATAGGGCCCCACTTTTTAGAAACTTTCCTGATCGTTTTCTGTTCCGGGGATTCCTCCATGCCCTCTTCCTCCAGTACTTCTTCCAGGGCTTTAAACTTCTTTTTTGCATCTTTAAAGCCTTCATTATAGCTTTTAAGCAAGGCCCCCGCGTCCTCACTTTCCCCGATGGCATCTGCCATTGCAGCGCCTACCGTACCTGCAGCAACGGCAGACAGACAGGTCCCTACTCCTGCCAAAGAACCTGCCAGAGAGGCTGCGCCTAAAACCGATCCTCCGCCTGTAAAAGGCGCTGCTGCTACTGCGCCGACTCCAATCACTGCACCTAATAAAATACGCTCCATACCCATAAGTTCACGACTCCTTTCCTGATTCACTTAAAACAACTTTTATCAGCAACTTCTATCGTTATTATAAATAATCATATAGACAAAATTTGTCTATATAAAGTGTCACACTACATAAAATTGAATACGCTTTTTGTCCTTTACTCCAACGCAGTGGAAAAGAGCAAAAGCCATCAGTCTGAAAGCAAAGAGGCCCAAAGATGACAGAACAAAAAAATAAGACGGCCGTAGAACTCATTCAAACAATTGCATATTGTGTAAAAGCTGCCGGGGTTCCAAGAGTGATTTTGGTTGCCGACCCACTCTTACAACGACAATCCCAAAGCGCTGCCTGCAACGAAATAATCACCGTCTTACAAAAAACAGCGATTGACCGTTTCCAGAGCTGGAGCCTGGGCAAAGGTTTTTCGGACATAGATTGATCGCTGAAAAATTCCTTTGCAGAACTCTTAAAAATGGCGGAAGAGGGAGATGCCTTCTCTCAATACACGGTAGGCAACGCCTACTACAACGGAACACAGGTGCCAAGAGATTTGGATAAAGCCCATGAATGGCTTGAAAAAGCCAATAAGCAGTGGTTTTATCCGGCCATATCCCGGTTAGGAGATTTATATTACGAAACAACCAAATCAAAAGTGAATAAAGAAAAAGCGGTTCGTTATTGGCTGGTCGACTACAACGGCCGAAAACTTATCGAATCCGCCTACCGATTTGCTAAGAACTACCGGGCCATCTATACAGATCCTTCTAAAAATAAAGCTGAAAATTGCCAAAGGGAAGATTTGCAAATCCTCTGCTGGTATCAGAGAGCCGGCTGGTACGGCATTCAAGATGGGACAATCCTGGTCAAAACCGAAAAATATATAGAAAAACTGAAAAGTGTTCTACGGGAACAGTTCGCAACAGATTTGCCCCTGGCAGAACACGGTGATGCCTCCGCACAACGGCGAATTGCCATCGCCTATCAAGAAGGCCTGATCATCCCACAGGACTTGGAAGTCGCCAAAGCCTGGTGGGAAAAAGCAACACGGGAGGATGAAGAGAAAAAATCAGGAGGAAAAAATGCACGTCAAAAGACAGCGGCAAATCCGCTGGCTTTTGACGTATTCCAATAAATCCTGTGCAAGTAAACCAAGTTAAAACAACTGCCAAACAGGTATTTTTTACTACCGCAGTACATAAAATACCGGATTTACAGAAAGACTTTCACAGTCTCATTAAATCAATGAAAAAAATTGAACAGACTCATTCCTAAAGAAATAATTGAAATTATACCGATTACTAAAACAATAGTTTTACTACCTTTTTCATTAAGTATGGTGTTAAAAGCGCCAAGCTGTTCCTGCTCTCTTTCTATCTCCTCTCTTATATTACTATAATCTTGACGACAAATACGTAACTCCTCACTTTGTTGCGACCTATATTCTGCATATTGTTTTTCTACCTCTTCAAATTTGCTATCTCGTATTCGTACTTGTTCACTAATCACACTATCTTGATTTTTTTCTAAATCCTGTACTTTATTTAACAGGAGCTCATCACCATTCTTTAAAGCATCTTGCAAAATACTTTCTCGGTCTTGGATAAATTTCTCTATCTCACTCTTGCTCTCTTTAATCTTAGTTTTGATTTTATTTTCACAGTCATGAAAGGTAATGAAATCACTTAACTGTTTAGTATGTTCTTTAATTGTATCTTCCATTTTATTTTGTTTATCTATAATATCTTCCTGCGCCTTAAGCTGCTTAATAACATTAATGATTTCTCTTCGTGCCAATTCTGATATTTCTGATTGAGAAGCACCTTTTAACTGCATTTCAAGCTGTCTGACAACCGTCCTGTTCGCAGCAATATTTGATACACCCAAAGCAAATAAATAACGAGTAATCTGTCCAATCTTCTCTTGATAATCAAAAGTAACCTTTTGTGCATCAGCAAAAGATTGCTGAGATGTTGCAATGTTATCTACCGCATCTTGCAATCTTTCTATTGCCTCAACCTTATCTTTAGTTCCCCACCAATTGTGATTAAATCCTTGAGCATTTTCTGCGCTATTTACCGCATTTTGTGCATCTTCTATGGCTTTATCAACATGTTCCTTTAATTTTTTTAACTCGGTTACTTGTCCAGCAATAATCTCCGGCAATTGTTTTTCGTCAATAATTAAAGGAAGAATTTCCTCTTTATTTTCATTATCTTCTTTTACATTTACTTCATTTACAGTTTCCATAAAACATCACACCTTGCTATAAAATATTTTTTATATCTTCAACAATTTTAGGGTTATATTTCTCTACCTCCTTCAAACAATCTGCAATATTTTCCATTCGCGCTTGGATCTCGCTCCATGACTTTACAAAATAAGTTGAAGTCAAAGATATTAATTCATATGATTTTTCAATTGAAATAAATGCATTTTCTGCTGATATCCACATATCAGCCTGTTTATAAAACACTTTTGCATTATTTAAAAAAATTACTTTGCTATAAACCTCCAATCTCTCGTTGCGTAGGCTAGATTTTTTAAACCCCATTTTTATATCTGTAATGCAAGCCAAGGCGAAACGTCCAATACCAACAAAGTTAACTCTCAAAACAAAATTTGTTAAAAACGCTGCTCCGTTTATGCCCCCAGATTTAATAGCCGCTCTGATTCCTGCATCTGCCATATCCATTATAGTAAATGTACCAGTTGCGATTGTCACCATTCTGGCTATTGTTCTGTTATTAAAAGGCAGAACTGTTTTCCATTCAATTTCTCTAAAATTTTTCTTTTCATTGAATTGTTTATAAAGTTGGCGTATAAAATAAAATGCCCTAACCATAACTTCATTTAAAATAACGGGTACAGCCTGCCGACCCAACTGATGCAAAACAGCCAGTTCAGAACGCAGATCAAATTTTTCCTTTACAAAAACATCTTTCATATTTTGTGCCAACGATGTTTGATTTATTCCCGGGATTAAGGATATTTCTTTTAATAAAGATACTATTGGACCTGGGATCCCCATTCCTACTCCTGCAGTTTTATTGCTTCCGGACATATCGCTTATAAGATGAAAAAACCAATTTACCGTTCCTGCAAAAATCTTATGCGGGAGATCGTTACCTATTAAGTTTCCATCAACTATTGATATACATGTAAACACACCTTGCGAATTTTGAAAGTACCCTTTTTGTGTAAATTGCGTAGCAATGGAGCATAATAATCCAAGAGGTGTAGGATGATGCGCTAAATCATCTAAATGATGACTTTTTGCACTTACACCAATATCTTGCCCCATCCATATACTATCTGATGGGATTTGAAACTGATTTTCTAAAGACTGTATCGCTCCGTCTAATCTTTCTCCCGAGTATCCTTGATTTTTGGCCATTTTCACAACAAATTCATTAACAGAGCGATTACTCCAAGCCTTGCCTTGCTCAAACGAAAATTCTCCTACCCAAAGCGAATCAATGATAGCAGCCAAGACACCACTACTAACGGCAATAACATAATCAAATCCATCTGCATGATTAGTTAGTCTGTCTATTTCCACATTTAATTCTTGCAATTTTTCTTGTGTTTTTTTTAATTGTTCGTCTACATTTTGTAGACCTCGAATAATTTCCATACATCGTTTATCTGTAACACGATTCAAATCAATAACAGGTAAAACCTCAAACTCAATCCCATCTCTAAAATTATCATCCTGAATTTTTAAGGAAATCAAAGATTTTTCTTCTTCCATATTATTCTAAATATCCTTCCCTAGTCGTGTTACAACAATAATTTATACTCATGTTCTTTTATATCCGACAATTTTTTCCAAATAAATTAATTATAGCATAAAATAAGTCATTTATACTTAATAAGATTTAATCTTTTTATTTTATAGTAAATCTTTCAATGCTAATAATAGTTTTTTATAGTAATACTTTTAGAGAAAAATGCTCTCCGTGGCTAAAAGGAGAGCATTTTTCAATTTCCACGCTGCATACCCAATGCCTAACAAAATATCTTCCGCCCTCCGCTTACAATCTTATTTTTCGACTCCACTCTGTTATTTAACGCCTTTGATCCTATTTTTTCAGATACAACGACACTTATGCAATCGGTAAATTTTTTTTGCTTCCCCTTCTATATTTTCATCCTCAAGTTATGATACCAACTATTTCAACAATTCCATTTCCTACTTTTCTAAAGAATTCATTGGTTTCTTCGATTTCCTGTTCTGTAAATGTTTCTTCATCTTCAACATTTTTCTGCGACTCTTTCAAAGCTTTCAGAAATCTTACACCAACCTTTTTTAAAAAATTAGAGTCTATTTTGGTAATAGCGTCTTTAAGTCCCTGCTCTAATACGGCATCTCTTCCCAACATATTTTCTTTGTTGTTACTCATCACTTTTTCCTCCTATGTGTTTTTTAGAAATTTTAATACCATTGTTACTATAATAATAAAAAATGAGATAGCCATCAATTGACTATCTCAAATCTTTTTTAAGCAATCATTACCCTTTCCGCACATAGCTTCCCTGACTCCGCAACCACATTTCAATCCCTTTGCCATAGGTTTCCGCTTCAATCAGGTATTCCTTGCCATCCTCGCTGACCACTCTTGCACTGGGCAGACGGTCCAGCACCGCTTCCACACAGGGACCGGTGTAGTAAAACCGCGTCCGGTTCAACCTGCCCCCTTGCATAAACTGTACCCGTTTGCGGAATTTACCTTCTTCAAACCGGTTCATATAAGGCACATCAAAGTGTTCTTTCGTTATTTCATACTGTTGGATGCGATCCATACGATAAATTGTGGGCGAAACATTTTCATATTTGACTTTCCCCCGAGAAGAGGGAACGATAAAAGCGATCAGATAAAAATAGAACTCGGAAAACATAATGCCAACCGGTTTGATGGAGCGCTTTACCACTCGCCCATCCATTTTCCGGTATTCGATTTTAACTTGCAGCTGTTGTTTCACCGCATCCGACAGGTGCCACATGGTGTCCAGAAATTTTTTCTTATGCCCGGGTTCCACATAGTGAAATTGTTCATTACCAATCAATGTTTTTATTTTCTGTTTGTTGTCACAGGGCACGCAGCAGTCGACCAGTTTTTCTAACACGGGGAACAGTTCTTCTTTGGTAAAAGCACGGCTTTCCAGTAAGATTTTAGTAACCGCAAAGGTTTCCTGGTTGGTCAACAAGGAACGCAAAGGCGGTTCCAGTCTGTAGCCTCTTAAACTTCTGTCATAAACCAACTCCCGGCTTACGCCGCCACATTGACTGTCTTCTGCAAAAAAAGCGCGCAAATCATCAAAATCCCGCTGTATCGAACGCAGCGAGCATCCGTAGATTTGCGCTTCTTCCTGCTTGTACAGTACCTTTCCTTCCGCCAGTTTGGCATACATACAGAGCAATCTGTTCTTGGCAATTTTAATATCATCCATGCGTACCACCATCTCTTACTATCAAAGTATTTTATTCTTGTTTATGCGATGTTTATTAATTATACCATTTTACCTGTCCAAAGGGGTGGCCGGGTAGCCTATGAAACACAACAAGAGTAGCAGAGCGCTACTCTTGTTGATTTCTATGTATTTATTTTTCTTGTTCCCGATGCGTTGAGTCTTCTTCTGATCTCGTTTTTCGTATCCATTGCCTCAGCCTTTAAAGAACGTGCCGAAAATACCGCGGATCAAATTGGAACCGATACTGCCGCCTACGCTCCGGCCAAAACTGCCGCCTACTGATTTGCCTAAGGAGCTGCCCACGGCGCGTCCTACGGTTCCTAACACACTGTTGCCTACCGATTTTACCAGACGGTTTTTCTCCCGTTCTTTACGTTCTGCTTCCTTGGCCGCCTCTTTTTCCGCTTTTTCCTGTAGCCTGGCTTCTTCTTTGGCCGTTTTTTCGTCTATTTTCGCCTGTTCTGCCGCTGCTTTTGCGGCTTCCGCTTCCTTGGCCTCGGCCTGGTTCTGTCGCTGCAGGAACTCATACGCAGAATCCCGATCTATATAGGTGCTGTATTTACTGTATAAAAGACTGGCCTTAATCGCCTGATCCCGCTGCTCATCCGAAATGGACCCCATGCTGCAGCGCGGCGGCAAGATTGCGACTTTTTGTACCACACCCGGTACGCCGTCCGCTCCCAGGAAGGAAACCACGGCTTTACCGGTACCCAATTCGGTGATCGTAGTGGCCGTATCAAAAGCCGGGTTCGCCCGGAAAGAGGCTGCCGCCGCTTTGACCGCTTTCTGATCAGCGGGCGTATAAGCCCGCAGCGCATGCTGTACTTTATTGCCCAACTGCGCTAATACACCGTCCGGAATGTCCTGCGGGTTCTGTGTGCAGAAATAGATACCGACGCCTTTAGAACGAATGAGTTTTACCACCTGTTCGATTTTATCCAATAAAGCCTTGGATGCGCCGTCAAACAGCAGATGGGCTTCATCAAAGAAAAAAACCATCTTGGGTTTAGGTAAGTCCCCGACCTCCGGCAGAGTCTCAAACAGTTCCGACAGCATCCACAGCAAGAAAGTGGAATACAATTTGCCGCTGTTGATCAGGCTGGAGCTGTCCAGCACGTTAATCATACCCCGCCCCATATCCTGCGTCAGCCAGTCGGCAATATTCAAAGCAGGCTCTGCAAAAAATACATCGCCGCCATTGGTTTCCAGAGCAACAATGGAGCGAATGATTGCCGTAATGGAAGCCGGACTCATTTTACCATACTCCGCTTCAAACTGGCTTCGGTGGTCGCTGATGTAATTCAGCATGGATTTTAAATCTTTGGTGTCGATTAAAAGAAGTTTGTTATCATCGGCAATTTTAAATACAATGGTCAGAATATCGCTTTGCAGATCATTTAATTCTAAAATGCGGGCCAATAACAAGGGACCGATCTCCGAAACAGTGGTACGCAGAGGAATTCCCTTTTTACCATAAATATCCCACAACGTCACCGGATAGCCTTTGTACTGGAACCCGGCCTCCGCCAGACCGAATTTAGCGATACGCTTCTGCATATCCTCACTGTCCGTACCGGGCAGCATCATGCCTGCAATATCACCTTTTACATCAGCCATAAACACGGGCACACCCATGTCGCTGAAACTTTCCGCCATGACCTTTAAGGTGATCGTTTTACCGGTGCCGGTTGCCCCGGCCACCAAGCCGTGCCGGTTCGCCATCTTCGGTAAGATGAAGATGTTTTCCCCGGTCTCGTTATTGGCAATCCAAAGCTTCTCTTCTTTTAACATGTACTTTGCCTCCCGATAGCTGTGCTTCGTTTACTATCTGTTTTCTTGCAAGGCTCTCTTGCTATTTTCTTGTTTTTCTTCACTTTCTTTTACGATACTTTTAGTTCTTTTGCTTTTCTTAACGTATTTTTTACGATTTTTAACATCGCTTTTATTCGTTCTTATTTATTGAACCGTTTGTATTTTGTTCCTTACACTATTCTATGCCCTGCGGTTACGCTGCCGCATTGCCATGATCGCCAGACACAAAATAACGATGCCAAAGCACATGGAAATCGAAGCGCTTTTCGTAAAGCCAGCCACAATAAATGTGAAGAAAGAGGCAAAGGCTACAGTCAGAGCATAGGGCAGCTGGGTCGTCACATGGTTGATATGCAGACACTGGGCCCCTGCCGAGGACATAATCGTGGTATCCGAGATGGGCGAACAATGGTCACCGCAAACCGCACCTGCCATACAGGCTGAGATAGAGATGATCATCATCTGATTGTCAATGCCCTGGAAGCAGGCTACTACGATGGGGATCAAAATACCAAAAGTACCCCAGGAAGTGCCGGTAGCAAACGCCAGACCTACCGCAATCAGAAACACGATGGCAGGTAAGAAGCTGAGGAAATTACCTGCGGAATGTTCTACCACATCGGCCACAAACTTAGCTGCACCCAACCCATCCGTCATCGCTTTTAAGGACCAGGCAAAGGATAAGATCAGCATGGCCGGAACCATCTGTTTAAAGCCTTCCGGCAGGCAATCCATACAATCCGCAAAGGGAAGCACCTGACGGGACAGATAGAAAATCACCGTGATAATCAGCGCTACGGCAGAGCCAAGAACCAGGCCTACAGAGGCATCGCTGTTGGCAAAGGCATCCACAAAGCCCTTATCTTCAAAGAAACCGCCGGTGTAGATCATACCGATAACGCAGCAGATGATCAGCATGGCGATAGGCAACAGCATGTCCAACACACTGCCGCTTTTCACTTCTCTTTTACTGTCTTCTTCCGCTTCTTTCGTAATGCCGGTGGTAAACAGGTCTCCGTTTTGCGCATTTTCTTCGTGCATGGCCATGGGACCGTAGTCAATATTTAATTTCGCAATCAAAACCATCATAAACAGTGTCAGCAACGCATAAAAATTAAACGGGATCGCCTGCACAAAAATATTAATACCATTTTCACCCTTTACAAAACCTGAAACTGCGGCAGCCCAGGAAGAGATTGGCGCAATAATACAAACAGGCGCGGCCGTGGAGTCGATCAGGTACGCCAGTTTCGCCCGGCTGATCATGTGTTTATCCGTTACCGGACGCATGACAGAACCAACGGTCAGGCAATTGAAATAGTCATCAATAAAAATCAGGCAGCCTAACATCACTGTCGCCAACTGAGCGCCGACACGAGTCTTAATATGCCGCGAAGCCCACTGTCCGAAAGCCGCCGAGCCGCCGGCCCGGTTCATCAGCTGCACCATCATGCCCAGGATGATCAGGAAGATTAAAATACCTACGTTCCACTTATCAGAAAGTACCGTAAGCAACCCGGACTGGAAGACCTGATTCAATGTTCCTACCAGGTCGAATCCCGCATTCAGAAAAGCGCCCACGAGGATGCCCAGAAACAGGGAGCTGTATACTTCTTTCGTGATCAACGACAAGGCAATCGCGATGACCGGAGGGGTCAGTGCCCATATCGTTTCTTTCACAGGCATATGGTAATGCACCACAGCCACAGCCAGGCCGGCCAGTACAAAAACTACCGCCGCCAACGCCACATACGTAAGTGTTCTCGGTTCCCCTTTTTTCACAACGTCCATCCCCCATTTGCGTTTCATTAATAAAAGCAAGAAACAAATTTTGATATTACTACTTTACTCTAAAATGTCAAATCTGTCCAGTAAAACGGGACAGGTTCTCTGGTTGTATACAGTATTTCTACCGTTTTTTATTTAATTTTTGACACATTCAGAAGCATTTTCAGTATTCTTTTTTAATCGCCCCGTGAATATATCCCTCTGTAATAATCTATTTAAATAATCTATTTATTTGATGGTTGAGATTTTTCTGTAGGTGATTTATCTTGTATCGTGTATAATAAAGTCGTATATAATAACTTAAAAAATAATGACAGGGTACATGAGCACATAAATCCTACGTATTTAGTCATATCAATAATAAAGTACCCAAGCACACAAGCAACGAAGCAACCTAAACAATGAAGCAACGCAAATAACCAGGCAATTCATCAAATTCAAGAAAGAAGGGCTGTCACGTGATCGGGCAAAAGTTAACCGCAATTTTACTATTGACCTCAACCGCATTGCCGCTTTCTGCCCAGGCAGAAAATACCACCGAAAAAATGCTGCCTCAGAGCAGTGCCGGGCAGAGTACACAGAACAAGTATGAGTCTCACAGCGCTATCCGGAATACGGCTATCGCTCCCATACCGGCTGTCGCTACTGTCATTACCGGTGCGGAAATGAAAGACCATCGTTACCAAAGCGTAGCCGAAGCCCTGCAATACGCTCCGGGCGTCACCGTGACTCCGGGTTCTTTCAATACCGGTCATCCGGTCGTGCGCATTGACGGAGATGACAGAGTCGCTGTATTTATCGACGGACGGAAACAAAATCTGGAAAGCGGCTTTACGGACGGCAGGGCTACCTATGATCTGGATCTGACGCCGCCGGTCAGCATCATCGACCGGATTGAAGTCATCCATGGCGCGGCCGGAGATATTTTTTGGAGCGCCGAAACACCGGGCGGTGTGATCAATATCATCACGAAAAAAGGACAGCAGCATAGATTTTCTTTTGAAGGCGCCCGGGGCACGCATAATGCCTGGCGTTGGGACACATGCCTGGAGGGCAGCGGCAAAGGTTGGAGCTGGATTGCCGCAGGCGGACGCTCTGACCAGGGGCCTCTTCATTACAAAAGTTTCGATGGAGAGAATGAGACAATGCCCAACTCCCGCCGCAACCGCCGGGAAATGTATTATCGCTTCGACCGGCAACTGACGGATCACAGTTCCCTGAGTGTCTCCTACGGACATTTCAGCAATGACACCGGTCTCTGGTATTCACGCTATTTTAAGCCGCTTCACAAAGAGTACCACGATTATAATTATGAAAAACTGGCAAATGATGTTTCCGTAACTTATAATTACAAGGAAAATAAAGAAGCCCCTGCCTACATCAGTTTGTATCACAACTATAACCAGGGAGACACCTACCGCCCCACCGGTACGAAAGAGCAGAAACTGCTGCCTTCTTACAGCCGTTGGAAAACCGATACCGACGGATTGGATTGGCGTGATGGCTGGCGCACCGGAAAACATCGTATGCTTACTGCCGGCCTGACCGTACGCCATACCTCAGTAAAAAATGACGCAAACTATGATGTGAAAACTGATCCTGTCGACGAAGCAAATCGCAGCTATGGGAAAAATTATGCCAAAAGCATGACCACGACCTCTTTTTTCCTGAAATCGTCCCACCAGTTTAAGAAGCTTTTTTATACCAGTACAAAAACACTCACCCATAACAGCATCTTCGGCAATAAATACCTGTCTAACAGAGTCGCAGAGTATCGTCCGGATAATAAAACCTCCTTCTACGGGGGGCTGCAGAAGATTTTTGCCGTACCTACTTTAGACGAACTGTATTACGATAACGCCAAAATTGAGGGCAATCCTTCGCTGGAACCGGAAAAAGGCTGGAAATTAAGTGGTGGTCTGCGGCATCGTTTCTCGCAGAAAGTTTCCGGTGATCTCGGCGGGTTCCTTACCTATACCAAAAATCCGATCTTATGGGGCAAAAGCACCGGTAAATGGCGTCCCTTTAACGGGGAAGGCTCCCACCAACAAGGGCTGCGTTTTTCTTTGACCGATGCGTTCAGCGATAAATACAGCGGCCATCTTGCCTATACCTTCACCCACTCCAGGGTAAAATGGGGGGCGGAAAATCCTGTGTATACGGAAGAGGTCGCGCCCCATTTGCTGCAAGCCGCCTTCCGCTATAAAGATGCGCGTTGGGCCAATAATCTGCTCTTAACTGCAGGCCTCGGCAGAGATTCCGAATGGTATTCCGGCGACTACTTCCTGGTGGACGCCAACGTAAATTACACTTTTAACAAACACTGGAGCAGCTATCTTAAGCTGCGCAATCTGTTGAATGCCGATTATGAGATCCTAGGCTCACGCAACGAAGGAGAATTCCCCGGCAGAGGCCGAACCATGCTTTTAGGCGTTACTTACAGCTATTAATTTTAGCCGCCGCCAATCCGGCGAAAAAGTTTTGACAATAACCTTATTGACAAACAGAAAATTTTTGGTTACTATGTATGTGGTTAGCAAATGCTAACCACATCTTTTTATCACGAGTTAGCTTTCGCTAATTTATTTGGGAGTCATTCCTGCGAACCTACGGTACTGTTATGTCAGAAGAAGATATTATACGTTTTTGTTCCCCCACTCTTGCGGGGATAAAGCCCGGCAATCTTTTTACTGCCACCTATGACGATTCGGAACAATTGCAAAAAGAACTGGATGTTTTGGCAAATCGCCTTTCTGCCAAAGGGGTAAAAATACTTTCTCTGCGGCAGAAGCAGGGGCGGGCATTGTTATATTTTTATCGACCCTGCCTGCTGAAAGAATGCTTGCGTCATCTGGGCGCCCGTCTTTTATTACAGCAGCGCGGTTATCCTCCGGATCAACCGCAGCGCTGCCTGAAAAAATTATGGCAGCATCTGCAAACCGAAAGCGATTTCCCTCACGAAATCGGCTTATTTCTGGGCTACCCTCCGGAAGATGTGCAAGGCTTCATTGAACAGAAAGCCTGCAATAGTAAGTGTACCGGTTACTGGAAGGTTTATGGCGATCAAAAAAAAGCGGAACGAATCTTTGACCGCTATAAAAAATGCACTGCCTGTTTTTTAGCCAATTGGCAGCGCGGCGTTTCGTTAGAACAACTGACCGTCAAAAAAGTGTAATCACATGCGGACCATGTTGATTTATAGTAAATGCGTACAGGTAAAACGTACGACAGACAAGATTCAGTGTTTAAAGTGTAAAAGGAAAGGTGATTTATATGAGTAAAGTTGCAGTCGTGTATTGGAGCGGTACCGGTAATACGGAAATGATGGCACAGGCGGTCTTGGAAGGCGCAAAAAGCAACGGCGCCGAAGCCGACTTATTCACCGCCGGAGAATTCAACGCCAATAAGATGGAACAATATGACGCGATTGCGTTCGGCTGCCCTGCCATGGGCGCGGAAGTGCTGGAAGAAAACGAGTTTCAGCCCATGTTTGATGATTGCGCGATGAAACTGCGTGGTAAAAAAATTGCCCTGTTCGGCTCCTGGGGCTGGGGCAATGGCGAATGGATGCAGAATTGGGAAGCCCAGTGCCGGGATCTGGGCGCTGACTTAGCTCACGACAGCGTCATTTGTGCCAATCAGCCGGAAGAAGATACACTGGCAGAGTGCCGGAACCTGGGAGGAGCCCTGGCCTGATGCATGGTTGGGGTAAGTATGACAACTCCCCTGCACCGGACGGAAAATAAAATACAAAATATAAAAAGATAGAGTAAAAGGCCTGCTGTCCATTGTAACAGCAGGCCTTTCGATTATTTACATTTTATCCTCTCAGCCCTTTTGCGGAAAACAGACACAGTCCATCACGCTATCTATTCTTGCTATAGGCAGATGAGAAATGCGCTTTCGTCTGTTATCTGCCTCTTTCCGCCATAATAATGCTGATTTCCTCTTCATTGATGCCAACCATGGCGCCGCCCAGATCATAGGACATTTTTGCGATCACTTTGGGATCGTTATAATTGGCCACCGTTTTCACAATCGCAGCCGCCCGTTTGGCAGGATCTTCGGATTTAAAAATACCGGATCCGACAAACACACCCTCGGCCCCTAACTGCATCATTAAAGCGGCGTCTGCCGGAGTCGCTACCCCACCGGCGGCAAAGTTCAGTACAGGCAGTTTTTTGTGGTCATGTACATATAATACCAGATCATAAGGAACCTGCAGTTCCTTGGCCACTTCATACAATTCATCGGGCCGTTTTGCCGCCACCTGCGCCATCTGCATGTTGATTTTGCGCATATGACGTACCGCCTGCACAATGTCCCCGGTACCCGCTTCCCCTTTGGTACGGATCATGGAAGCCCCTTCACTGATACGGCGCAGCGCTTCGCCTAAATCTCTGGCGCCGCAGACAAAGGGAGTCTTAAACTGACGCTTATCAATATGGTACACATCGTCTGCGGGCGAAAGTACTTCACTTTCATCAATATAATCAATATCGATGGCCTGCAGCACCTGCGCTTCAACAAAATGGCCGATACGGCATTTCGCCATCACCGGGATGGAAACGGCTTTTTGAATCTCCCGGATCATCTTGGGATCGCTCATGCGGGATACGCCGCCGGCAGCCCGGATGTCAGCCGGTACTCTTTCCAAAGCCATCACCGCCACCGCTCCGGCCGCTTCCGCGATTTTGGCCTGTTCCGGACTGGTTACATCCATAATGACCCCGCCCTTTAATTTCTTCGATAATTGTTTGTCTGCATCATATTTGTCTTTTTCAGCCATTTTTATCCTCCTGAATCACCTGGCTGCCGGTTCAGACCACATTATAGATCGTTTGGCAGCCTCTTTTTATTTTCTATGAAATGAATTATAATATAAAATTGAATATAGAAAAATTACCAAAAATGTTTAAAAAAATATAACCAGATAAAAAGGATCAAATCATGGCCACCGCTTATATGAAACTCTACACCTTTATCAGGGAAAGCATTGCGCAAGGCATTTACAGTTACGGAAGCAAACTTCCTTCCAAACGTCAGTTAGCGGAAAAAAACGGCTGCAGTGTGATCACCGTGGAACATGCCTATGCTTTATTGGCAGAAGAAGGCTATATAGAGTCCCGCGAACGCAGCGGCTATTACGTAATTTATAACGCCAATGACTCTTATCCGGTAGGAAACGCTCCCGGCTGGCAAAAGATTACAGCGGCAAGCAGCCCGGAAACAGAGCGCAGAGAACAAATGGAAAAAGAGCTTTTTCCATTTTCGGTCTTTGCCAAAACCATGCGTTCCGTGTTGTCATTTTACGGCAAACGGATCCTCAGCCCTTCCCCCAACCATGGCTGCGAAGAACTGCGCCACGCCCTTGCCGCTTATCTGGAAAGAAGCCGGAAAATCAGTGTCTCTCCTGAACAGATCCTCGTCGGCTCCGGCGCGGAATATTTGTACAGCATGAACATACAGGTATTAGGGCGCCACCGGATCTATGCGTTGGAAAACCCCTCTTACGATAAAATACAAAAGGTCTATGAAGCCAATCAGGCCAAAACCGACCTTCTTACCATGGGGACAGACGGCATTAAAACTGCGGAACTGGAGCGTACCGCAGCCGAAGTGCTGCATGTAACGCCCTTTAACAGTTACCCCTCAGAGATTACGGCAACCGCTTCCAAAAGAGCTGAATACATCCGCTGGGCCCAAAAACGTCATGGCTTCATTATCGAAGATGATTTTGACTCTGAATTCACGCTCCTGTCTAAACCGGAAGACACTCTTTTCTCCCTGGCTCCTCAGAAGCAGATCATCTACATGAACAGTTTTTCCAAAACCATCGCGCCTGCCATTCGGGCGGCCTATCTTGTTCTGCCAGAAACTCTGCTGGCTGCGTATCAGGAAAAAATCGGTTTTTATTCCTGTACCGTACCAGTCTTTGAGCAGCTGGTACTGGCAGAATTCATTAATGGAGGACATTTTGAAAGGCATATCAACCGTATCCGACGGCAGAGAAGAAAGGCACTGCAGGGAAAATAAGCCAGGACAGGATAAGATAAGTCCGGCAAACAAAAGAAGATTGGTACGGCAAGCAAGAGAAGGCAAAGTAAATTAAAGTAAAAAACAATCTGGGTAAAGTAGAAGAAAAGAAAGCCGCAGGCAATAACCTGCGGCTTAAAGATTTTTACATACAGCAAGCAAATCAGTCTTGTCCGTTCCAGCAATAGGTACACATGGTACCCGGGTCAATCCCTACGGCTTTGAGCATATCGTCCAGGCGGTTAAACCGCAGACTGGTAAATCCCATCTTTTTACAGATGCCGTCCACCATCGCATGATACCGGTCAGAATCAGGATTACAATAATCCTCCAGTATCTCCCTGGCAACCTCGTCGCCCTCTTCTTTCGCCACAATCTGACGGGCGATCAGTTCCATTTCCGAATTGGAACGGGAGAAATTCAAAAATTTACAGCCAAAAGTAATCGGCGGGCAGGCCGGACGGGCATGCACTTCTTTGGCGCCGGTCTTAAACAGAAATTCGGTAGTCTCCCGCAGCTGCGTGCCCCGCACAATGGAATCGTCGATCAGAATAATACGTTTATTATCAATCAGTTCATGCACCGGGATCAATTTCATTTTTGCGATCAGATCACGCTTGCTCTGAATGGTAGGCATGAATGAACGCGGCCAGGTCGGCGTATATTTAATCAGAGGACGGGAAAAGGGAATACGGCTTTCATTGGCATAACCTACCGCATGAGCGATACCGGAATCGGGGACACCGGCCACAATATCCGCCGCGTCTGCCGGAAAAGCATCCCGTTGCGCCATGTATTTACCGCAGTTATACCGCATCCGTTCTACAGAGACCCCTTCATAGACGGAAGAAGGATAACCGTAATACACCCACAAGAATGCGCAGACACGCATTTTTTTACCCGGGGCGGCCAATACCTGCACGCCCTCCGGAGTCATAATGTCAATTTCGCCGGGGCCCAGTTCTTTATAGTCTTCATAACCTAAATTCAGATAAGCAGAAGATTCAAAGGTCGCGCAGAAGCCATCTTCTTTCTTGCCGATGATCATGGGCGTGCGGCCGACTTTATCACGGGCCACATAGATCCCCTGCGGCGTCATAAGCATTAAGGACAGTGACCCTTCCACCATTTCCTGCGCATAACGGATGCCCTCGATCAGATTGTCCTTCTGGTTGATCAGCGTGGCTACTAATTCGGTAGAATTAATCGTTCCCCCGCTCATTTCCAGAAAATGCGTGCTCTTCTTTTTCATGATCATGCTGACCAGAGCTGCCACATTATTAATTTTGCTGACCGACGTGATCGCGTAAGTTCCATGATGAGAACGCACGATCAAAGGCTGCGCTTCCATGTCGGAGATACAGCCGATGCCCAGGTTCCCCTTCATTTTATGGATATCGCCGTCAAATTTGGTGCGGAAAGGAGAATTTTCAATGTTGTGGATGGCCCGATTGAACCCTTCTTCTCCATAAACCGCCATGCCGCCTCTTCGGGTTCCCAGATGGGAATGATAGTCCGTACCGAAAAACAGATCGAACACGCAATCTTCTTTCGATACAACGCCAAAATAACCGCTCATAGTGATGTTTTCCCTCGTCTCTCTTCAACTAAAACTACCTAAATCTTTACGCAAAGATGCGCCTTTATTTTATCCTACTATACGATGGACTGCAACAATTTTTTCAATAGATTTTTCTAAATTAAGTGTAAATTAAATGCAATTTTCGCTTAACAAAAACTTCACTGGTTAAATGGGAAAGTAAAGTGCTACAATAATAAGAAATAAACTAAGAAATATAGAACGAAACGGAGGCCTGTCCATGCATACCACGTTGGCAGAATTAACCGAACACAAAATCATTTCCATTATCAGGGGCGTTAGCAGCGTCGATATCCTCCCTGTGGCAAATGCGCTGTATCGAGGCGGTATTCGCTTCATCGAAGTGACTTTTAATGCCTCGTCTCTTTTAGCCTCCGATGATACCCTGCAAAGCATTCGCCTGTTGCGAAAAAAGATGGGCGGCAAGATGCACATCGGGGCCGGCACCGTTCTTACACCGGTACAGGTAGAATTAGCCGCCGATGCCGGCGCTGAATATATTATTTCGCCGGATATGAACCCGGATGTGATCCATCATACAAAAGAGTTGGGGCTGCTTTCTCTTCCCGGCGCTCTTACGCCGACGGAAATCCAGGCGGCCTGGGCCGCAGGCGCCGATATGGTAAAGGTTTTCCCTGCTTCCCTGCTGGGGCCGGCCTATTTTAAGGCGCTCAAAGCGCCCCTTTCTCAGGTCAAACTGGCAGCCGTGGGAGGCGTAGATGAAACGAATATCCGGGATTTTCTTAAAGCCGGCGCCGACGGTTTGGGTATCGGCGGTTGTCTGGTTAATAACGACAGAGTCAGCCGCAAAGCCTGGAACGAGTTGGAACGTTCCGCCTGTAACTTTGTGGGCGCCATTTGTCAGCCGGAAAAATAAATAGTATAATAGTGGGGACGGCAGCAGCTGTCTTACCTGACACGGGGAGCGTTTTCGCTGAGAGGAACCTTGCGTTCGACCCGCCACCTGATTTGGATAATGCCAACGTAGGGATCGTCAAAACTATCCGAACATACGCACAGGCAGTGTCTGATCAGACACTGCTTTTTTATTATTCAGCCGGTTTTATCTGTCTTGATCCGGTTCTTTCCCTTTTCTTTTATATTTTTCCTTTTATCTTTCTTTATATATTATCTTTTATCTTTATAGTATCTTCATGTACTATCTTCGCTATTTTCAGTTTCTTAGTATGATTTCGTTATTATGATGTTCCTATGATTATATTGAACAAAGGAGTGTATCTCATGGCCGAAAAGTTATATCATACGCAAATGGAAGCAGCCCGCAAGGGCATTCTCACACCGGAAATGGAGCTGGTTGCCAAAAAAGAAGATCGGTCCATTGAATTTATTCGGGAAAATGTGGCCTGCGGTAAGATCGTCATTCCGGCCAATCCCGGTCACAAAGGACTGGATCCTAACGGGATCGGCAGCATGCTGCGCACCAAGATCAACGTAAATTTAGGTGTCAGCCGAGACTGCAAAGATTATGATATTGAAATGCAAAAGGTTTTGAACGCCGTAAAATTAGGCGCTGAGTCCATTATGGACCTGTCCAGCCACGGCAATACCCAGCCTTTCCGCCAGAAGCTCTGCCGGGAATGCCCTGCCATGATCGGTACCGTACCGGTGTACGATGCCGTCATCCATTATCAGAGAGATTTGAATACCCTGACCGCCCGGGATTTTATCAATGTGGTGCGCCTGCATGCGGAGGACGGTGTGGATTTTGTCACCCTGCACTGCGGCATCACCCGCAAAACCATCGAGCAGATCCGTTCCGGCAGCCGGGTAATGAATCTGGTAAGCCGCGGCGGCAGTCTGGTTTTCGCCTGGATGTCCATGACCGGAGAAGAAAATCCTTTTTACCAATATTACGATGAAATTTTGGAAATCTGCCGGGAACATGATGTAACCATCAGTCTGGGCGATGCCTGCCGCCCCGGTTGCCTGGCCGATGCTACGGATCAATGCCAGATCGAAGAACTGGTACGGTTAGGCGAATTGACCCAGCGCGCCTGGGATAAGGATGTTCAGGTCATGGTCGAAGGACCCGGACATGTGCCGCTGGACCAGATCGCTGCGAATATGAAAGTACAGCAGACTATTTGCAAAGGAGCGCCTTTTTATGTATTAGGGCCCCTGGTAACGGATATTGCCCCGGGCTATGACCACATTACCGCCGCCATCGGCGGAGCTATGGCCGCCGCTGCCGGAGCGGCGTTCCTTTGTTACGTTACACCGGCAGAACACCTGGCTCTGCCCAACGTAGAAGACGTAAAGCAGGGCATCATCGCCAGTCGGATCGCCGCGCATGCCGCAGATATTGCCAAGGGGATCCCCCACGCACGGGAACAGGATGACCGTATGGCTCAGGCCCGCCGTAAATTAGACTGGGAAGCACAGTGGCTGGAAGCCATCGATCCGGAAACAGCCAAAGCCATCCGCCAAAGCCGGAAGCCGGAAGACGACCACAGCGACACCTGCAGTATGTGCGGCAAATTCTGCGCCGTACGCAGCATTAATAAAGCATTGGCCGGAGAAATGATCGATATCCTATAAATCCTCTAACCTTATATATTCTCTAACCCTATATATATCTAATCTTTTAAACAAAAAAATCCCGCAAGTCTTTTTCCCTGTGCCGACCCCCAAAAGTCAGACCTAAAAACCTAACGATTGGAGGTCGGCACATTTTTCTAAGGGCTGCGGAATTTTTTATGTGTTCCTCTGCACTACAAGCCTGACATTTGACTTAGAGCCGGATTTTTATACTACGCTCAGATCAGACCGCGCCGCCGGGCCAAAGCCAGTGCCCCTTTACCGGAAAGCACCTTCTGCGATTCCCGGGGAACCAGTTCCACGGTATATCCTTCATTTTGCAGAAGACAGGCATAGGCTTGTTGCAGCACATGGCGCCCTGCCACAATAAAACGCGCTTGCTGACAACCGGAAAAAAGCGGATCCTGTTGCAAGGTCCGTACATCATCCGCCAGCAAAAGTCCCAGTAAATAGTTTTGCGCCTGTACCGGCGTATAACCGTCAAACAAACCGCAAATGCGACACAAAAATGCGCCGTGCCCCAGTCCCATAGACCGTCCCCAGGCAACACCCCGCAGAAAAGCTCCCGCCTCAAACATCTCGACAAAGCGTCGCTCCACGGTACCGGCCAGAATACTGTCTAAAGTCAGGGAACGGAGTAATTCTCCCGCTAATGTAGTCAAACTGCCTCGTATAACTCCTTTTTCATCCACTGCAATGTACTTATTATGCGAACCGGGTAAAACCAGGACCAAAGGTTCCGCTGACGGCCGCGCTCCCATTGCGCCCGCTCCTTCCGCCTCGCATTTCCGATTCGCTTCAGAGCGTTCCTTTCCCGGGTGTACCGGATCGTGCATCAGGCTTGCCGACGCGTATAGCTCCAACATACCGACCGCTTCGGTCTCTTCCCCCCGCATCATATCCATATGGACTATGGTTTCCGCGGTAATCGCCTCGTCCGCCAGATTTTTCATGCCGGGGATAAACCATATCTCCCGCGGTGACAGGCCTTCTATCTTCCTGGGCACCATGGCAGCCGCCAGCGTGTCCACCCCTGCCGGAGCCGCAATATGAGGCACTTCTGTCAACCCTAAATCCGACGTCAGCATACCGGAGGCCAAAACCAATGATAGATCCTCAGGCTTTATTCCGGCTTCGGTCGCCGCTTCCGTCAACAGGCAGTCTACCGTAGTCAACAGTTTTTGGTTGTTTCCATCAATTGCAGTATTCCGTACGCCGACTTCCGCAGCGGCTTCCCCGGCCAAAAGAAAATCGGAGGCAGTCCGATTCCAGATACGCACACGCGTATTGGTGGTGCCTCCGTCAATTGTTGCAACAAATGTTATATTAGCCATTTTTTCGTTTCATTTCCTCAAATTCAGCAATGATCTCCTGCCCGGGCGCTTCATCCAAAAGGCTCACGACCACCAACACAAGCAGACTGAGCAAAAAGGCAGGAAGTAATTCGTAGATACCGAGCACACCGCCCAACGGAGCGATTAAAAACTTCCAGATGAATACCGTTGCGCCGCCGGTCACCATACCTGCCAATGCACCCCGGTAGGTCGCCCGCTTCCAGAATAAAGAAGCCAGCACCAACGGCCCGAAAGAAGCTCCAAATCCGGCCCAGGCAAAGGATACGATCTTAAAAACAGAACTGGCCGGATCTCTGGCAATGACCATACCTAAAATCGCAATCGCAACTACCGTCCAACGGGCCGCGCGGATACGCTGATCAATGTTCAGGTTCATATTTAACGCTTCCTGCAAGATGTTTTCCGAAACACTGGAAGACGCAGCCAAAAGCTGTGAATCGGCCGTGGACATCGTACTCGCTAAAATACCCGACAACACAAGACCGGCGACACAGGCCATCAAAAGGCCATGTTCGGAAATCACATTGGCGATTTGAATGATGATCGTCTCCGTATTGGCATTAGTCAACGTGCTGACCAGGCCGGATGCGCTTAAAGACCGCCCTACAATACCGATAGCCACAGCTACACCCATGGCCACCACGACCCAGATACTGGCTACCCGGCGGGACAGATCCAGTTTTTCCACTTCATTAATCGCCATAAAACGAAGCAGAATGTGCGGCATGCCGAAGTATCCCAGTCCCCAGGCCATCGTAGACGCAATCGTAAACAACGTGTAAGGAGAAGCGGAGTTCGTATCCACCTTAAAGGTTTCCGTTAACGAAAGATAGCCTGGCAGAGCCTGTGCATTGGCCAACACTGTATCTACTCCTCCTGCCATATTTGTTGCATAGACCAATACAAACAATAAAGCAAGGGTCATGATAATGCTCTGGATAAAGTCTGTAATAGACGCCGCTAAAAATCCCCCGGCTGCCGTGTATGCTACAATAACGATCGCCGAAAGAACCATCGCCATCACATAATCCGCGCCAAATAAAGAATGGAACAGTTTGCCACAGGCCGCAAATCCCGAAGCCGTGTACGGAATAAAGAAAATAATAATGATAACGGCGGCTATAGTAGAAAGCACATGCTTATCATCGTGAAAGCGGTTGGAGAAAAACTGAGGCAACGTGAACGATTTGGTCAGATGTGTGTAAATGCGCAAACGTTTCGCCGTGAATAACCAGTTTAAATAGGTGCCGATCGCCAGTCCGATCGCCGTCCAGCCCACATCCGCCACACCGGACAGATAAGCCAGGCCCGGCAGGCCCATCAGCAAATAACTGGACATATCCGAAGCTTCCGCGCTCATCGCTGTCACCAACGGACCAAGCTGCCTGCCGCCCAAATAAAAATCTGTTGCGGATTCGTTCTTTCGCGCATAATAAAAACCGACAAAAAGCACACTTAATAAATAAGCGGCAATCGTAAACAAAATACAAACTACTGAAGAACTCATACAAATTTTCCCTCGATTATAATATAAGTATGGTATAAGTTTACCATAAATTCACTTAATTACAAAAAAAATTTAAAAATATAACAAAACCTCGAACTGAAAAAGTCCGAGGTTCTATCATTGACAAATTGATTGACACGTTTAAAGTCTTGCAAATCCTTGGTACTATAGGCAAATGCCCTTCGCAGAAAATGACGTCCACGCAAATCTACACAGGCAAAACGTACTCATTCAAACAAATAGAGTTTTTTAAGCCCTGTGCGGTTCAAATTTCGTCCTATCACAATAGCCCGCGTATCTTCCATCGGTTCGCAGCCGCCAATTTGAAATTGTCCGTCCACATAGTCGAAACGATACCACAACGCCTCATTTTTACAATACCCTTTGGAACGAACGATATAACCATATTTGCCGGAGTTAAGCTCTTCCAGAAGATACAGCAATTGATCCGGCGACCGACAGGGGAAAGGCTGAAATCCCATATTTTCTAATGATTCGTCGGCTTCACTTTTGCCACGAGCCTCAAGAACCACCGGTTCACCCGCCTTGGTCAGCAAAGAAAGCCAGTCTTCTTTAGACCACTGACTGTAATGCGTCAAGGGGAAATGCACATCCTCCGTCAATTGTAAATCTTTTGCCACCGCCTCAAAATCCTGTGTGGAAAAACCTTCCGACTTGCTGACTACCAAGTGCTTAGCACTATATACCTGATCCTCAAAATAAGCCGGAAACTCCTGCCTCTCATTACGGTAATGCAAGCCATCCAAAATCGTGATTGGCTCCAATAAACCGATTCTTTCATAGAGCACAGGTTTCAGGTTCTGCATGATACGGCTGGGAAAAGCCACGCCACTGGGTTCTACCAACAAGTAATCCGGATCCAGCGTATTAGCGATAGTAATCACGGTAGAAGAAAAATCCAGTTTGCTTGAGCAGCAGATACAGCCCTCGGACAACTCCCGCACTTCCAGATCCGCAGCCTCACCCCGGACAGGATCAGAACCCTTCGCCCGGAGCAACGGCCCATCAATGCTGAATTCACTGAACTCATTTTCGACGATGACGAAGTGACGGCCTGTCGCCTTCGCCATCGCCTGAATAAATGTAGTTTTTCCGGCTCCTAAAAAACCCGAAATAAGTAATATCTGCATCTTGATCTATAGAATTCTTTTTTAAATGAATTTGCAATTTAAAAGCATTTGGAATTTAAAATTCAGCTCAATTCGGCAACATGCCTTCGTCAAGCTATTGTCTTATTTTTCCAAAACCACAACCGGTTTAATAAGGTCTTTCGGTTTGTCTTTCATTAACAGTAAGGCTTCTTCCACATGTTCAAACCCTTCAAAACGATGGGTAATCATGGGTTTTACATCCAGCTTGCCGGTCGTGATCAGACGAGCCAGCTTTTCCAGACGATAGCGGCCGCCGGGCATCAGACCGCCGACAATCTGTTTATGACCCATGCCTACGCCCCACTCAATACGCGGGATCTGAATATAAGTGCCGCTGCCCAGATAGTTTACATTGCCTAATTTCCCACCCGGTTTCAACGCTTTGATCACCGCTTCAAACGTGTTGACGTTACCGCCGGCAATAATCGCTTTATCCACCCCTTCGCCGTCGGTCAGTTTCAATACCTGTTCTTCAATCGGACCAGTTTTGTAGTCAACGAAGTCCGTCGCGCCATAACCGCGAGCCACTTCCATCGTCTTAGGACGGGAACCTACCGCAATAATACGGGAGGCACCCCGCAGATTGGCGCCGGCAACCGCCATCAGGCCAACGGGACCGATACCGACAACCAACACCGTATCGCCAAACTGAATATCAGCCAATTCTGCGCCATGAAAACCCGTGGGGACCATATCAGCAAGCATACAAGCTTCTTCAACGGACATGCTGTCCGGCAGAAGCGTCAGGTTGCCATCGGCATCGTTTACATGGAAGTATTCGCCAAATACACCATCTTTGAAATTAGAGAACTTCCAGCCGCCGAGCATCCCGCCGGAATGCATCGGAAAGCCGCTCTGCGCGGCAATCGAATCCCAGTCAGGCGTAATCGCAGCCACCATAATGCGATCGCCTACTTTAAAGTCTTTTACCTCGGAACCTACTTCATCTACCACACCGCAGGCCTCATGCCCGAGGATCATATTCTGTCTCTCACCCAAAGCGCCTTCCCAAACAGTATGCACATCAGAAGTACAAGGGGAAATCGCTAACGGGCGGATAATCGCATCCTTAGGGCCACAGGCAGGTCTTTCTTTTTCAATCCAACCGGTTTCACCAATTCGCAACATTGCATAACCCTTCATGTTTTTGCTCCTTTCATAAAAAACAATATTTGCAAAAAATAAAACTAACCTTCATCATAAATACAACGCAAGACTACAGTTTCATTGTATTATGATTCTTGTGTATTGTATTCGACATCTAAACAACAAACCCTTTAAATCCTTTCCGAACACCCATGCAAAATTTAAAGTTCCTCCGCAGAATTTTAAATTATTTCACTTCTTTACAGCGTTTCAACGCCCCTATGAGCTTGATTTTATCGCTTACAACATGGTACACTTAATTTCACAGAATCCATAATCATTATGAATTTCAAGAGAAAATCAAAAAGGATATTTCATTTCCTGCCGCAGTGATGACTCTATGGATAAAAATTATCTGTATGAAAGAAATAAGCACCACGAACGAGTGGTAGATGGTTCGATATAAGCAAGGCGGAATTTTGCTTATAATTATGTGATACGAGGAGAACGACCATGAAAAAACTGATGAGTATTCTGACGCTGGTTTTGGTTTTATGTCTGGGATTAACCGGGTGCGCCGCAGACAAAAAAGACGCCGGTGAAAAAAAGGCACAAGCCGCTGAGATTGGCGTGACCGTCGGCAAAATCGCCCCCGCATTCCAATTAAAAGATCTGGATGGGAAAGAAATCTCTATCAACGTTGCAAAAGATAAAAAGCTGTATGTACTGAACTTCTGGGCGACATGGTGTCCGCCCTGCCGGGCTGAAATGCCGGATTTAGAGCGTTTTTACCAGGAGCAAAAAGATAAGGTCCAATTTTATGCGATCAATCTGGATGAACCTGCCGATAAGGTAAAAGACTTTGTCCGCAGCAACGGCTTCACTTTCCCCGTACTTTCTGATAAAGGCGGTACGATCGGTGGCGAATTCAAAGTCAATGCTATCCCTACCACGTTGGTCATCGACCAACAGGGCGTGATTCGGCTACGCAAAGCCGGTACCATTACAGAAGCGGAATTAAATAGTGTATTGCGTAAACTGGCAGGAGAAAAATAAGTATGGAAAACGTTACCTTAGTGGGCGCTTTTCTGGCAGGGTTACTGTCCTTTCTTTCCCCGTGTGTGCTGCCCATGCTGCCGACGTTTTCTGCCATTTTAGCCGGGGGATCCCGCCGTCCCTATGTAAGCGTGACCGCGTTTTTAACCGGTTTCACGACCATGTTTATTCTCATGGGGGCTACCGCTTCTTTTCTGGGGCAGTTCCTCTTTGAATACCAGGCGTTCGTCCGTAAGGCAGGGGCCCTCCTTATCATCCTGATGGGGTTCTTCATGATCGGTTTGCTTGGGACGTCCGTGCTCAATCGGGAATACCGACCTTTCCTGAACCGCAAATTCCAGGGGCCCTTCGGCGCCTTTCTCCTGGGCATGGCCTTTACCGTGGGCTGGACGCCCTGTACCGGACCAATTTTAGCAACGATTCTGATTTATGCAGGTGAATCCGCCACCATCGCCAAAGGCGCGTTGTTGTTATTTATATATGCGCTGGGCTTTTCCCTGCCCTTCTTTTGCCTGACGGTAGTATGGAATCAGTATCTCTCCCGGTTGCGGAATTTTTATGACTGGCTGCCAAAAATTCAGATTGCCGCCGGAGTACTTCTGGTACTGCTCGGCATCGCCATCTGGTTTAACTGGCTCCCCATGCTGATTGCTAAATTATGGATTTTTTAAAGTAACGAATAGCTTCTTCTTGCAATTTGCGTTACATTTTACGATTGGAAAATAACATAAAGTGGGAAAACAACAAAAAATCGGTTACAGATTCTTTTGATCCGTAACCGATTTATTTTTTACGCTATTCTATTATCTGTAGTGTCGCAAAGTATCTGAAAACCTAAAATTTCGGAAAACAGGCGCTAACAGCGGCAGACAGATGAAATCGCTTTCATTTTATCAAAACCGCTTAACAACCACGCTTTCTTATAGGTTTTCCAGAATCATTTTCGTCAGATCCAACGGCTGAATATACTGGTCACCTTTGTACACACGCATGTTACCGCCGGAAATTTCATCGATCAGCATGATCTCGCCATCCGCAGTCTTGCCGAATTCCAGTTTAATATCATAAAGATCCAAACCCTGAGCCGCCAGCGTTTCCTTTACGATATCACAGATCACTTTGGTCTGGGCTGCAATGGTGGCATATTCCGCTTCCGTCATAACACCGAAATATTCCAATGCTTCTTTCGCCACGACAGGGTCCCCTGCCGCATCATTTTTCAGCGTCACTTCAAAGAAACCACCCAGATCCTGCGCTTCCGTTACATACTGGTTATAACGACGGAAGAAGGAACCTACCGCTTTATAACGATAAATGAATTCCAGGCCTTTGCCGAAAGGATGGGCTTCCAGCACTTCCATGGTCACGTCATCCAGATTAGCGGATACGTAGTGGGTCTTGATGCCCTTTTCTTTCAGGATGTCAAAGAAATACTGCGTCAGGGTCAAAGCAGCCCGACCGGAACCTGCTAACGTCAGCCCTACCTGGTTTTCACCCGGATCGAATACACCGTCTTTACCGGTCACGTCATCTTTGAACTGCAGCAGATAGTGCCCGTTTTCCAGACGATATACGTTTTTCGTTTTGCCTACATATACTTTTTCCATTTATCCTCGCTCCTTTTAGTATTCCTGTTCAAACAGAAACTACGCCCCCATTATATCAAAAGGAAAATCTTCGTACAATAGGGTTAAAAAGATTTTTTCATCAACTGATTCATAACCAGTCTGACGAATCTTTTGGGCAATCGTATTACATGATCAGCCTTTTTATTCCCATTCAATCGTTCCCGTAGGTTTGGGTGTGAAATCATACAACACTCTGTTTACCCCTGCCACTTCGTGGGTAATGCGTTCCGTCAGATGCTGCATCAGCGCAAACGGAATATTTTCCACCGTAGCGCTCATGGCATCTTTCGTATTGACAGCGCGGATGATCACCGGGTACTCAAAGCTCCGTTTGCCGTTTTTGATGCCGGTGGAACGAAAATCCGGCACCACGGTAAAATATTGCCAGACCTTGCCCTGCAGTCCGTTTTTCGCAAATTCTTCCCGTAAAATTGCGTCCGATTCCCGTACAGCTTCCAGGCGCTCTCTGGTAATGGCTCCGGTACAGCGCACACCTAAGCCGGGGCCGGGGAACGGTTGACGGTTGACCATAGAATCCGGCAACCCCAACGCAGTGCCGACGATTCGCACTTCATCCTTAAACAAAATGCGGACAGGCTCGACCAGTTCAAACTGTAAATCGTCCGGCAGGCCACCTGCATTATGATGGGCTTTTATGCCCCCTTCACTTTCCAGGATATCGGGCCAGATCGTCCCCTGGGCTAGGAAACGCACACCGTCCAGTTTTCTGGCTTCTTCGGCAAATACTTCAATAAATTCTCCACCGATGATCTTTCTTTTGGTTTCGGGATCCGCTACACCAGCCAATTTCCCTAAAAAGCGTTCCGTCGCATCTACATACACCAGATTCGCATGCAATTGTTGCCGGAATACTTCCACCACCTGTTCCGGTTCGCCTTTACGCAAGAGGCCATGGTTAACATGTACACACACCAGTTGTTTACCAATCGCCCGGATCAGCAGCGCAGCGACCACAGAGGAGTCCACCCCGCCAGATAACGCCAATAATACCTTATCTTCACCGATCTGTTCCTTTAATTTTTTTACCTGTTCTTCAATAAATACTTCTGCCTGCGCAGGAGTCGCAATACGCTCCATCGAATCAGGTCTTCTGATTTCTTCCATAGTCCCTCCACTGCTTTCGCTTACTAAGATTTAAAGTTTTGCATTCTATGTTCCTATTTTATTGCATTTGTTACAACTGTGCAAGAAAAATCCCCGCTCACACCGGATGAACGGGGAAAACTTCTTTACTTTTCTTTCAATTTATTGCCTTGTTCTGCTCTCTCCGGCAAATTATCATAAATCTTTTTCCCCGTAGGGCTCGCCTTAGGATAGTTTAAAAAACAATTCAGGGCCAGCCTGAGTTCATCCCCCGTCACATGTTCCAGAAGATCAGCCTGCTCATGCACTGTATCCCCCTGCATCCCCAACACACTGCAAAGAAAATATTCCCACAGACGATGATCTGACAAAAGACGTTTCGCCTGTTCTGCGCCGTCTTCTGTCAGAAAAATATGCGCGCCGTCCATCGCAACCTGGCCTTCCCCCTGCAATTTACCGATCATTTCAGTCACAGAGGGTTTACTCACGCTTAAAAAGTCTGCAATTTTTTTGTTCGTTGTATAGCCTTTTCCCACAGATAAACGATAGATCGTCTGGAGATAATCCTGTCTGGAAGAATTCAAGTCATCACATCCCATACTCCTTTTGCAGAATATCATATCGTTCCCGCCCGGCATCTGTCAATACATACCGGGCTTTCTGACGCAGCACTACTTTTGTCTCCTATTATATCGCAAAAGCCTTCCATCACAAGGAAAGAAGGCTTTTTGACTATACTTTAATTATTTTTATGATCATTTAGCCGCTATAACCATGCTTATAGAGTCAGCGTGGGCGCAACATAGGTTCTGCCTGCCAGTTCCTGGTTCAGGGAATAAAGCCCCTTCGGATCCGTGCCGAAAAGTTCATACTTGCGAATCAGAGTTTCCGCATTGTTTTCTTCTTCGCCCTGTTCCTTAATGAACCAATCATAGAACTGCATGGTGCGATAATCGTCCACCTTGCTGGCAGCCTTGTAAATTTTGTTGATCAACGCCGTTACATACTGTTCATGCTCCAGGGAAAGTTTCAGCGGGTCTTCCAGAGATTTGTAGGTCTGGTTCGGTTTATCGATAGCTTCCAGCACCACTTCTTCTCCGTTATTCAACAGATACATTCTCATCAACAGCGCATGGTCCCGCTCTTCCTGAGCCTGTATATCGAACCAGTTAGCAAAGCCGTCCAGTCCTTTGGCATAATAATAATTGGCGAAATCAAGGTACAGATACGCGGAAAATAATTCTTTGTTTACCTGATTGTTAATAAGTTCTCTTACTTTCGGATCTAACATTGTCTTTTCCTCCTTTAAACATTTAATCATTGCTATTTTAGTCAATGCATACCACGCTTAAATTTACTATTTAAATTATAATTCTGTTTCCTGTTGGGAACAAGTTATTGCCCCAAATATTACATGGATTTTACTTTCGTGCTGTGTTTCTGTCCCAGGTAAACGATATATTCTTTACCCCATTGTTCGATAGCGTCCAAAACCGGTTGAAACGCTTTACCGATGTCCGTCAGCGAATACTCTACTTTAGGCGGTACCTGTGGGAATATCTCCCGATGTACCAAGCCCTCCCCTTCCAACTGCTTCAACTGCGTAGAAAGCGTCGCTTGCGTAATATCAATTTCCTTCTGCAATTCGTTAAAGCGGTGGGGGCCGTTCGCCAGTTCATGCAAAATCAAGATCACCCATTTACCGGAAAGAAGTTTTTGTGCCGTCACATAAGGACACAAACCGAACAATTCCTTTTTTTCACAGGTTTCTTTTTTCATCAGGTTTCCGTATGATCTTTTCTGAAGAGAAAATATCATATTTCCTTTCTGCATTCGTAGATCGCTTGCTAACAGCATTGTAAAAACTACCAACTCAAATGAATCATCCTACTTATTTTATTTTACCTCTATTATATAATTAAAGCAAGTCATATTTTTAAAGTTACTAAAATATTTTCAAAAATGTTCTCTACTTTATGCATTGGGCGCCGCGCAAGGCGAAAAAGTAGAAGTATTTAACAATACCTGCAATTTAGGAGCGATTTCCATGACCAGCTTTTTGTTTGGGGTGTGAATGAAAAGTTATGCAACTTTTTATTTGCTCTTATTAGCCTAAATTCAATCCCGTCTAATCTTACAGAAGTTCTTGATTTGAAAGAAAAGAAGTAAGCGTCAAATAGTGACCGGTCCATTCTTTTATAAATCACTGTCTTGAAATCCAAAATATTTAAGAAAGCCATCTTTATGCCTTCTTACTGCCTGATCCAGTGTTTTAGTTTGTAATTGCAAAATATACTATAGCATACCCCTACAAATATCTTATAATCCATTTCCCTATGTCGAGCAAAGTCATAAATCATGATAAACTGGCCACAAGACTATTTATGCCCCGATCAAACACCGTTAAAAGGGAATGCAATTACTGTAAAATACCACAAAATGGGTTTTATATACCACTAGGTGAATTTATCAACAAGAAACGAAATACCCTGCTTTTTTAAACAACTCCAGTCACCACTCATATCACTTTTAGGCAATGCTTCATAGATAAATAACCAGTTTTCTTCAAAAGAATCTTTCTTTAACGACCGGGCATCTTCTTTCAACTCTTTAAGAGCTTTTTTATTATTGTTGGTTTTAAAATATACATAAGAAAGCACCTTGTATACACAATTTGAAGAACTGACTATATCTTTTATACTAATTTCATTTATCAAGAATTTATATTTTATAGCAAAATAAAGAGCATAACTTAATCCTTCATAATTTTTACTTAAAAATGAATCATGATATAAAATGTTAGCAAATTTTTCTATATCTGTCTGTGAAGCATTAAATGCCTCGAATACATATCTATCCATGATTGGCACTAGGTAAGGATAAATGACAGCAAGATGGCACATCGTTCTTACACAACAAATCTTCGCATTATTTGAAATCTTCTTCTTTCCCAAAACTTTTATCGCATAATAAATCGCTGATGCATTATTACCATTATCTTTCATAACTCTGACTGCCACATCCAAGTATGCCATCGCAGACTTATAGTCAACCACACCATATCTTCCAATCGGGTCAGTATTCTTCAACTTTTGAATCCAAGATTCACTGGCCGCTTGTGGTAGCCGTTTAATCATTGTCTTTTTATGATTTAAGAACAAATCATATTCTCTCAACCCACTATTCAAATCTACGATAAACTGTTGTGCCTTCTCAAATGACTCAACATAACATGTATAATCATCAATATTGCGAATATATTCGTATCCTTGAGCAATCAATTCTTTATCAACAGCTGTTAAAATAATCTCTGATAAGAGATTTGATGCATGTGGCCCAATCAATAATCCATGCGTTTCACCATTCCTCATTCCCTGACAAGCAATATCTATATCATTGTACCAATCCCCTTTTTTATGTGCCTTTGCTATTGACTTCCCAGCAAGTGCCCAGCATAACGAATGGGTATAGATACTTGGAAAACACTGGGAAATATCCGTCATAACAACGTATTTTTTCCCAAGAAAAAACTGTGTTATTGGATCGCCGTCTTCTTCCCAATTTTTATAATTCATATTAAATAAAGACTTTTTATTGCCTTCAGTTTCTAAGTTAGTTGGTAACCCTATATAATCCTCATCATCATTATTTTCATAATTTATTTTAATTAAAGCCTTATCCCCCTTCCTTTTTCGTATATGAATCCTACTCACCTTATATTGTGATTTTTTAGTATTTTTTTCAAATACATTTAAAATAGCGTCCCAGTTATCTTTTAAAGTATGGCAAAGAATCTCATATTTCATTGGAGTCGGTATACCAAAAGTTCGAGGAATACTAGTATTTCTCATCGACTCATAAAGAATAAAACCGTCTCCTTTGTTTTTATTAAATCCTAATTTATGATTTTTACAATATTGATAAAAATCATGAGAAGTAAATATTGGCGGTAATTTTTCCGTAAACATGCCATACCCTAATAACCCCTCATATAACTCGTCTGCAGTTATGTCTTTTAAACAGTCAATATAACTTTTTTTCATTTTATATTACATATCCTTAAATTAAAACTCTCTCTTACTATCAGCAATTATTCAAGTTATCATGCCTTACTCAAAATATCAATTATTTTTCTTGAATCATCATTATCTAAGTCTTTACATATTCTTTTATAGAATCTTTCACATCGTCATCCAGTCAAGTCCAAATTTGTGTGTAAATCCCCTTCCGGTATAGAATTTATTATGCAACCAACAGTTGGTGCTGTTGTTGCGCTACGTGAATCAGTGTAAGCCTGGTTCCCGAATTCATAAGTTTCTGGTAATTTTCCGGGCTGAATATCTTTCTCTTTGCCTGACAGGCGTTATGGTGCTCCACCAACACAGAGCCCATAAGACGAATCACCGAGTCCCCGTTGGGGAAAATACCAATTACTTTAGAACGACGTTTCAATTCTTTATTCAGACGCTCCAAGTGGTTTGAAGTACGGTAATACCGGCGAAGGTATTCATCTAAATGCATCACGGTCATCGCACTTTCAAACCCCTCTTCCAAACAACGCATGGCTTCTTCTGCTACATCGCTGTAGTCTGCAAAGAAGGCATCCCGTCTGGCTCTGGCCTTCTCCATGGTAGCACTGTGGAACATCTCTTGTAACTCGGTCTGCAAACCCGATTGGTATTTCTTCGCGGTCTTGTTCAACATATTCCGGATAAGGTGAAACTAACAACGTTGCCAGGGGACTTCCGGAAATACCCTGGCCATGGCGTGTACGATGCCTTCATGCGCATCGGAGGTAATCATCAGTACCTCTTTCAACCCCCTTTTCTTCAAGTGGGAGAGAAAGTCCGTCCAGGTTTCTATGGATTCGTTTTTATACAGACCAAAGCCCAGGACTGACTTCACGTGTACCGAAGTGGTTGGTGGCATAGGCGATCATAAAGGCCTTAGCGATCACCCGATTGGTCTCCCGCACTTTGAAGTAGGTTGCATCCACCGTCACAAAAGGGTAGTACTCGATAAGAGCCCGATTTCGAAACATTTCTACTTCCTTGTCCTGCTCTTTGCAAAGGCTAGATACCGCCGATTTAAATATACTGGTACCGCAAAGTGTTTAAAGCGTTTTGCCATAGGCTTTTGAAAGCTTCATTAGGATCTTGTGCTAGCAATTGTAGAATTTCTTCCTGTTTAGTGTAATATTGAGTTAAGCCATTTTGCTTATCTCCCGTATTATGTTGGTGTGGTAATCTACAGTATACCAGAAGGTTGATCAGATGGCTCATTTTGATTTTTGAATTTACACCATTATACGGACTTTATCGTACTGAGCCATTGAATCATAATTATATGATTCATTATATTCAATAGTCGTACTTTCCCTTGCTTTTTATGTAGTTCTCATTATTTTTACTTGGAGTAAATAGTTTTGTAATTTTAGATTCAGATAAAGGATTACCTACTTCCATAATCAATCTCCTAAATATATTTCTTTATCAAACATCATTTCATTAAGATTGATGTCCTTTTGTGTAAATGATAAATAGATTTGCAAATTCACAAACACAAACTTATCCCAAAGAATAATACCGTACCCAATCAAAAGAGATGATTCCTCATTTAAAGCTTTAATACTTGTCAGTTTTCTTTCCATTGCAATCTCTGCAAAGCATTTGACAGTTGTCTGGGCTTGTATGACCGCCTTTACTCCAAGGTTTAATGTGGTCGCCCTCCATTTCTTCAAAATCAAAATGTTGCTTGCAAATAGGGCAAATACCACCTTGTTTGCTATAAGCACCCATTTTATCTCGCTTATCAAATGCTCGTAAATTAAGCAATCTTCCAGCGAAAGGGTCTTTGTCTTTGCACAAAAGATATTCATAAATTCCTTTTGGTTTTTGAACATCTTCATCTTCGTGAAGTCTTTTAACTTCTGCATTCATCGTTGATGAGTTGTATGAGTTTGAATGGTATTCATTGTAAAAATGACACCAATCCAAGCCCTTCATATCTGAATAATATTTAGGAAATATCTTTTGCACCCAACTGATGACATCTTGAAAATATTGCCATAATTCATCCGCGTCATCGTCCGATTTGTGTGCAGCCATATATTCCGTGATATCCTTTATGCCTTGAAATTCGCTGATACCTTTCAAAGCCTTTTCAAGAAGCTCCTGCCTGTTTGGGTCTCCTGCAATATATTTATCCGATAGACCTTTGGCCGCACAGTTTCGCTTAGAAAAATATTTCTTTGCATCCGATAGCCACTCCCCCGTATAAACAGAATTACGGAGTTCTTGTTCCGTTAATTTTTCACCAGCGATATTTACAACTTTAAACCAATCCAATTTTTCCGACTCGTTTCCCTCGCAAATATAAATCATAAATTCATAATTCATAATCGAACTGAATTTATCATCCGGCAATGCGTCCCAGTAGTATTTTTTGCCGTCAAGAGTAATCGGAAATTGATGTTTGAGATATTGCATTACAGAAAGTGTCCTCTGTTGACCATCTAATACCTCATACTTTTCATTTCCAACCTTTACCCAATACATAACATTTAGCGGAAAGCCATTTAATATTGTATGCATAACCGCTTCAGCTTGTTCTGTGCTATATACAAATTCTCGCTGGTACGCAGGTCGTATTGCTAATTTGCCACCATAGGCAAATACCCCATCATCGCCGTTATCCGAATAACTTTCGAATACATCTCTGACCTTTATTGATTTAGGCGCTATTTTCATAACTTTATTCTCCTCTTTATAAGTAATCTCGCATAAGCGGAATGAACATATTCTCCTGTTTGAGGGTTATAAAGAAAGTTCCCTTTTTTTGATTTTCCTGGCAAAATTGGATTTCCATTTGCTTTCCCGCCAGAACTTCCAGTATATGTCATATCTTGTCGCATCTCTCGAAAATAATTATAGGTTCTTAAAATATTTGTGCCAGCCAGATCTTCATCGCTTGATTGCAATAATCCAACAATCACAAACTGTTCCGGATTATATTTATCAAGAAAAGTAATGGGGACTCCCATCAACCCACTACATTTTTCTCTTGATGAGCATTCTTGCATAAGTTTCTCGTCCGTCGATTGTAAATCTGTGTCCGTACCTTGGGTTGTCTGCGACATATCTGTCAAGTCCAACGATGACAAATTGGTCTGGGTTGTATTTATCGAGGAAAGTGATTGGCACTCCCATAACTCCGTTACATCTTGCGTCTGATGACAATGCGACTGTAGAGACGGATAAGCTGTCTGTCTGTCTGTCTGTCTGTCTGTCTGTCTGTCTGTCTGTCTGTCTGTCTGTCAAAGTGTGTCCGCTATTTTCATCGTTGTCAAGTGTTTTTTCTAAATAAAAACGTCCTGTTCCTCGTTTTCCATTTCCTAAATCTACTGGATTCGCAAGGTCAAAATCGGAACCAACTACATCGAATTGTTCTGGATTATACTTATCCATATAAGTAATGGGAACCCCCATATCTTCAAAGTAATCTTTCGGAATGTCCGCTGTCTTATCAACATTTATAGCATCGTAATTGTCGTATCGCGGATAATCCTCCTCATTGCCATAATATCGCTTGTAAAGAACCAATTCTTCGTGTCTTATCGCATAATCCAAATTAGTAAACCATCTTACGCCTTTGACACGAATAAACTTTCTTCCATCTGGTTCGACTCCACAACCAGATGCCTTTAAGGGATAATCATCAGGAACATAGAATTTTCTATCTCCACTATGAATGCTTGCACCAAGCCACAATTTATTATTCTTGATTAAGGGAAAAATCTCTTTATAGGTAATGGCATTAACATTCCCAATAATCAAAAAGTCTTTTTTATATTGCACAAGCTGAGCTACATATTCTCTGAACAAACTAAATGGCGGATTAGTAACTACAACATCAGCTTGTTTCAAATATTCAATGCATTCGTCCGAACGAAAATCACCATCACCTTTCAGTTTTTTCACACCGCGCTTTTTTGATTTTAGTAAACTGTCAATATCTTCATCTGAAATGCCACGACCATTCGCCATAGGTACTTCTTTTATATCCATAACATAGCCATTTCCCATAATAACAGGCTCATTCATCAAATCAAATAATGTCATTTGTCTTCCAATAATTGGGGATGTGCTATAAGAAGTACATATCAGTCGTTTTAATCCAAGATAGTTGAAATTTCGCAAAAAAAATTTGCAAAAATTACTTTCAAATGGGTCATCGCAATTACATAAAACAGTCTTTCCCTTAAATTTATCTTCATAATGATTTATTTCCAACTGTATGTCGTCATAACTTGTATAGAATTCATCCTTTTTAGCGTCTTTTGCCTTAGACAAGCCAATATTTTTTGCCATTATTTATTCACCATCCTCATCAATAAACTCCATAATATCATCAACCTTGCAATTTAAAGCTTTACAAATTTTCCCTAATATTTCAACAGTAATATTTTCATTCTTATTAAGTTTATTTATTGTATATGTACTTATACCAGCCTTCTCTGCAAATTCTTTTTTCTTCATATTGTTATCCAATAATAGATGCCATAGTTTTTTATAATTAGGTTTCATAATATTCTCACTTCCCATATATAATATCAATAATTAATATTATTATATCACAAACCAAAACTTATATATTGTTCTCTCTATTTTAATATAAAACGATAACAATAACATGGTAGTGTCAAGATTTATGCGCAAAATTGGTTGCAGGCCCTGATGAACTTGGCTAGGCAACGAAGGCATCGTCCTGTAACACCTCCAGGTGCTTCATGTTCATGTATTTCTTGTTGCCCCACTGGGTTCCGGCCACATGACGCAATCTGGCACAGACCAGCATCAACGCCGAGTTGCCATCGGGGAAGCAGCCTACTACTCGCGTCCGTCTGCGTATTTCCCGGTTCAGCCGCTCAATCACATTGTTCGTCCGGATCCGCGTCCAATGCTCGCTTGTAAAATCGCAGTAGGTCAATGTTTCCTCTACGCTGTCTTCAATCTTCTTGGCCGCCTCTTTCAGCTTCATGGCTCGCAGTTCCGCCACGACGGCTTTGGCCTTTTCTCTAGATGCCTTTTTACTCTCTTGCGCATGGATTGCCTTGCGCATTTTTGCCACCAGCTTCGCCTTGGATTTTGGCACAACAGAAAATACATTGCGATAGAAATGCACAACGCAACGCTGGTATTTAGCATCCGGGAACACTTCTCCCACAGCTTCCAGCATCCCGAGACACTTGTCCCCGACGAGGAGTTTCACGCCGTCTAGACCGCGTCCTTTCAGATGCGGCATATGCAGCGTAACGTTGCCGGCGGCGGTGGTGAGATTGCGATCATAGTGGCCGCTGCGGTGGCCTTGACGGGCTTCATTACTCTCGTAGCGTGCTGCCTGTGTCAGTTTCTCGGCCTCCTGCTCCAGCAGTCCGTTCAGAGTTTCCTCGACACTGCCGCGCACTAATTCTTTCAACTGCCCCTTGATAATTTCCTCATTGAACTGTACAATTTTCTCAGACATGGCTTGCTTGCTCCTTTCAGAATGTTTTGGTGTCGTAACCTTATTCTACCAGAGCCTGCAGGCTATGTCTTTCTATTTTTCAATTTTGCGCAACTTATTATACCTTATCTATCACCTTATCACCTTAACTATTACAATACAGCTGATTTAATGCAATAGTACAATCCTGGTACGATACGAAAAAATAACCGTGCAAACCCATTCATATAGGGCTTACACGGTTATTTTTAACTTATTCCCACTCGATATGTCCATTGATATTGTTTTGTATAAATGGCATAAAATCAAGGTTTTTGTTATCGGATTTAGCCTGATTATCTAGTTTATTTCTGTTTATCCGATTTTTTGCAAGCATATTGCAAGCATAAAGTCAAAAATCTATAATTTGTTTACAAAAGCTAAAATATCTGTTTTCTCCTTTTTCAACATATGATCAGTAATGTCAATTGCCGGCTGAAAAATACTCATATTACCCTCAAAATGATTAAATTCATTCAACAAAGTTTTCTTTGTTGTAAGAAAAACTCTATTTTTTATATCATCACTATTTTTACTATTTTCAGGAAAAGCTTTTGAGATTATCTGTCCAAGTTGTTTAGCTCCACTCTTACTTTCAGTATCTATGTTATACTTCGATACTAATTTTTTCTCTATCAATAATCTTAAAAACAAATAAGTAAATGAATGTACTAGTGTACGATTTAATAATGGATATTTCTTTTTATCAACAATTTCCTTTTCATCAACAGTTTTATTCAAAATATCATCAACATTCACTTTATAATTATTAGGAATTATATTATTCTTATTCCCGAATAATTTTATATAACATTCTGCTATATCAACTGTATTTGTTTTATATCCATGCATTAATTGAGTTAGATTTTCTTTAATATCATTATCATTAATAATTGTTGAATATCCTCTCATAAAAGGAATTAACGAAATCAAAAATAATTCTACATCTTTTATGTGTTCATAAATCTTTTCTCTAAATGTTTTTAACAACTGATCAAGGTTAATAAGCATATCACGTTCATCAGAATTTAATGCTATAAACCCATTTTCTTCATTCTCTGTGTTATTGAATAAAAATAACCTAAAGCATTTTTTTAATTGTCCATCTAAAAGTCTTAGTAGATCTACATTATGAGTTAAAATAACCCTTTTCTTATTCTGTAATATCTTAACTATTGCATAAGCTATTTTATTTTTATAAATAGAATCAAAGCTAGAAATAGGATCATCTAGTATTATAATTGGTTTGTCAGAGTTTTTTGCTTTCAAAAATTCAAACGTTAATGATAGAAAATTTTGTTCTCCTGAACTTAATGGCAATTCTTCTCTGTTAATCCCAAGAAAATCTTTATTCTCTAAAACAATTTTTATATTCTTCTTATCATCTCTAATTATCTGCAGTTTCTTACTCATATTGTTACTAATAATCTGCTCAATATATAAAAAATCTTCCTCTGTAATATCTGGCTTCTGATTTATCATTTTTTGATATTCTTCATTTTTTATCTTTATATCAGAAGATTTATAAAGTTGTACCAATTCCTTTATTACCTTGTTCGCAAATATATTCTTATATTCTCTAATCGATTCTTTAAGTAACAAAACATCACTCAAATTTCCTGTTTCAATTGCACCTAGCATAGTATCCTTTATTCTAAACGGATCTTTTTCACTTATATTATCAATTATCTTTTCAACAATTTTTTTAGTCTTTGCATCTAATGTCTTTATAATTTCTTCCTTATTTTTGGATTTTTTATTTAGTAAATTTTCAGAATCAATTCCATTTGAATCACAAACTATACACTGATCTTTGTAACTGAAACGCGAAAGTATCTTTATGGCTTCTGTATTCTCCTCTATTTCCTTAATGTGAGAATTATTAGCTAACTTACTTGTATCTATCATTTCAATTTCAGTAATAAGGGGATTCTTTTCTGATAAATCAGAAATGATATAATCTAGCTTGGCCTGTTCATAGTCAGGAATGGTTATTTGAGTATGCTTTTCCAATTCCAAAATATAAGTATCCACGCCAGTTTTAGAGCCTTTAGTTCTGTTGTTCATTAAATCTTTAATTATATTTTGAATACTTGTCCATTCAGAAAAGCAATCTATCGATTTACTACTGCTTGAAGATACACCGTAATTACTTTTTAAGATAGAAATGCTTTCAGTGCAAAGTCTATTATATTCATTTGCTATATATTCCTGTAATTCAAATTCTTTTTTTATGTCATCTCCTAATAAAAAATCTTTCGTTTCCCCTTGTATAATATTTCTGTTATTTTGATCGTTAATCACAAAAAATTGAGAACCATCCACATACTCCTTCCCATCATAAGTATACTTTACTTTTGTTCCCTTTTCGGATGATAAAACCTTTACTAAACTTGTTTTACCAGTTCCATTAGGACCATAAATTACAGAAATTCCTTCTCTGGAAAAATCTATTTCATTATTTCTAGTAAGCCTTTTATAATCTGATACAAAAATATCTTCATTTTCAATTTTTTCAAAAATAATCTTTGCCATCTTTATTCCTCCTAAAACTATAAATATTATGCTTTATACTCTCCAGTAGCCTCTTTTATCATCCCATCATGCCAATCTACAGTCTCTAATGGCATTTCATGGTATTTATCAAATACTTCATACAGATATTTGTATTTAACCTTATTTTCAATTATTTTCGGTTCTTTGTCAAACGTTGGGGTTTTCATACAATTGAATACCTTTTTCAAAGGGCAGCCGGGGATCCCCGCTGTCCTTTTCTTTTACCTATGTAAGAACAGGATTCGGGTGCGAAAACGTTCTACCTTTCGCATTCCGTAACAAATTCTCTTCAGCATTTTAATTTTGTTGTTCATCCCTTCGGTAAATCCATTACTAATTTCACGGAACCGGATCATATTCACTATCTCCCGAGACCAGTTTCGAAATCCTGTCGCGCATTTCTTAAAAGGGAGCAACCCTATTGTTTCTACCAAATGGAGCCAATTACGCAGTTTGTCTTTGGCTTCTCGTAATTCCTTTGCCCGAAAGATAGCAAAGAAGGCTTCTTTTAACGCATAGGCGGCACTGAGTGTCTCCGATTGCTCTAGCATAACATGCAATCGATCTTTGTCTTTTGTTGTGAGTTTACTGGCCTGTTTCAGCAGTAAATAGCGGCTTCGTTTGAACCATTTTCGTTTGGTGGCATAAAACCACTGTTGTACCTGTTTTCTTACTTTTTCCAAAGCCGTAACGACCGAACGGACCACATGGAACCGGTCGGCCACAATTTCTGCATGAGGAAACAAGGGCTTGACTACGGAGCGGAACAAGGGGTTCATGTCCATGGAGATCCATTTTACCTTGGCTCTCCCCTGCCAGGAGAACCGGCGGAAATAAGCAAGAAGCGAATCCGTCGTACGGCGGGGCAACACATCAAGTACCTGCTTATGCAAGGGATTTGTTAAAAGGCATTGAAATTTTTCGCCGCCGGCGTTGCCCCGGAACTCATCAATACTGAGACAGTCGGCAAGATGGGGTGGCGTAAAGTGAATCTTGTCGAGGCGCCGTGTAATCACAGAAGTGGAACATCGGTAGCGAGTGGCAATCTCTTTGCAGGATTGTACCCGAGTCAGTTCCTGCAAAAGCATTTTGTTGAGTCGGGGTGTGAGGCGTTGGGGCGGTCGATGGTAATCGTTATAGAGGACGTTTTTTCGGAAACCACAATATTTTTAATCGAAGGGTCTTTATAAAATGTATGTAATAACGTATAATCAAAGAAAGACATAGGGGCACATCCTTTCATTTGTTGCTGGTAACTCAATTGTATTCGATGAAGGCCTTTATGTCTTTATTTTTGCATAAAAAAGTTGAGGCGGCTATGGCCCACCCCAACATTTATTATAGAACCCTAACAATTTCACATTTAATTGATGATTATTAAAAAGAAATGCTATGGGAACTACCCGTAGCATTTTTACATACAAAAAATCACCCAAAGCATTACTCTTCAGGTGATGTATTTCTAAAATTTGCAAGCATTTTGCAAACATAGCACTTACAAAACGGCTATTTATAAGACTTTACAGCCTATTTTAACTATTCCCACTCAATCGTGGCCGGCGGTTTACTGGTCACGTCATACACAATGCGGTTTACGCCCTGCACTTCATTGACAATACGGCGGGACACGGTGTCCAGCACTTCATAGGGGATACGGGCCCAATCACTGGTCATGCCGTCGCTGGAGAGCACGGCCCGCAGGGCTACAGTGTAGCTGTAGGTACGCCCGTCACCCATTACACCTACGCTGCGGATGTTGGGCAGACAGGCAAAGTATTGCCAGATTTTCCGATCCAGTCCGGCTTTGGCAATTTCTTTCCTGAATATGGCGTCGGCTTCCCGGGTGATCCGCAATTTTTCTTCGGTGACTTCGCCCAGTACACGGATTGCCAGACCGGGACCGGGGAAAGGCTGCCGCCAGACCAGATCGGCCGGGATGCCCAGCTCCAGACCTACAGCCCGCACTTCGTCTTTAAACAGTTCCCGCAGAGGCTCGATCAGCTGCAGCTCCATATCTTCGGGGAGACCCCCTACGTTATGGTGGCTCTTAATGGTGGCGCTGGTACCGGTGGCGCCGCTTTCCACCACGTCAGGGTAGATGGTGCCCTGCACTAAAAAGTCCACTTTGCCCAGTTTTTTGGATTCTTCGTCAAATACATGAATGAATTCGGCGCCGATGGCTTTACGTTTGGCTTCCGGTTCAGACAGACCTTGCAGTTTGCCCAGGAAGCGATCGGCCGCATTCACCCGGATCAGGTTCATGTCAAAGGTTTCCCGGAATACTTTTTCTACCTGGTCGCCCTCGTCTTTACGCAATAAGCCGTGATCAACAAAGATACAGGTCAGTTGTTTACCGATGGCTTTATGAACCAGTACGGCCGCTACGGAGGAATCCACACCGCCGCTCAGGGCGCAGAGTACTTTTTTATCCCCCACTTTGGCTTTGATCTCGGCGATTTTCCGTTCGGCAAAGGATTTCATGGACCAGTCGCCGGACAGACCGCTGATCGCAAAGAGGAAGTTGGCAATTAATTTTTTACCAAAGGGCGTATGTTCTACTTCCGGATGGAACTGTACGCCGTAGAATTTTTTCGCCGCATTGCCGATCGCCGCCACCGGGCAGTCGTGGGTCTTACCCAGCACGGTAAACCCTGCCGGGGGTGCGGAAACGAAGTCGGTATGGCTCATCCAGCAGACAGTGTCCGCTTCCATCCCCTGAAATAAGGGACAGGTGGTATCCAGGGCGATCGCTGTTTTGCCGTATTCCCGGATATCGGCGCTGCTGACGGTTCCGTTCAGTGTCTTTGACATAAACTGATGGCCGTAGCAGATGCCCAGCACAGGTATCCCTAAGGTAAAAATACCTTTATCGGCTTTCGGCGCATTTTCGACATACACGCTGGCCGGACCGCCGGATAAAATAATGGCCGCCGGCTTTTTCGCCCGAATTTTTTCCAATGTATAGCTATATGGCACAATTTCACAATACACGCCGCATTCCCGTATCCGACGGGCGATGAGCTGCGAATATTGGGCGCCAAAGTCAATGATCAGTACCATTTCATGGTTTTGTTGCATAATGTTTCTTTCCCCTCTTCAATTGAGCGTTTATACTGTTGCGTATATCTTTTACTCTAATTTAAATTGTATGGTACATAAGATGGCTAAGATTTGAACGTGTCCCCACTGTCACTATCGCTGTTTTCGCCGACCCGTTTAATGGTCTTGCGCTGGCTGATATAAGCCAGAACCAGGGAGATACCGGCCAGGACAAATAAGGTCATGGCGATGGGATGTTCTAAAAATACGTCCACCCGCCCCTGGGAAATGACCAGCATACGGCGCAGGTTGCTTTCCGCCATAGGGCCCAGGATCAGGGCCAACAGGATCGGCGCCAGGGGAAATCCGTACCGCTGTAGCAGGAAACCTACGATACCGAAGCCCAGAGTCAGGAAAATGTCGAAAAAACTGTTGCGCATGGAATAAGAGCCTATGATGGACAGCACAAAAATAATGGGCAGCAGCAAGCGTTTATCCATCCCGATGACGCGGGAGAAGAAGCGTACGCCGATCGCGCCCAGGACAAACATGGCGATATTGGCTACCAGCAGCGAGGCAAAAACCATGTAAACCACATTCATGTGGTCTTTGTACAGCAGAGGACCGGGCTGCAGGCCGTGAATGATGAAAGCGCCCAATAAAATCGCGGTCACGGAATCGCCGGGTACGCCCAGAGACAGGAGGGGAATCATAGCGCCGCCGGAACAACCGTTATTAGCCGATTCCGCTGCCGCCACCCCTTCGATCATACCGGTGCCGAATTTTTCCGGTGTTTTGGAGGAACGCTTGGCTTCCCCGTAAGAAACAAAAGCCGCAATATCGCCGCCGGCTCCGGGAATGGAACCGATAAAAGTGCCGATGATTCCTCCTTTAATATAGGTGCTGAAGCAGCGCTTGATATCGGCTGCGGTGGGCAGGACCTGCGTTACTTTCTCCGCCTTCACCCGGGCCTTTTCGATAGAAAAGTTCTCTACGTTAGACAAGATTTCAGAAACTGCAAATAAACCGATCAGGGTCGGAATAAAGGGCGGCCCTTCATATAGTTGCATATTACCAAAGATGTAGCGGGGGTAACCGGAAATCGGATCCGACCCAACAGTACAGAGGATCAGACCTAACAAGCCGGACATGATGCCTTTGATCACCGAGTTCCCGGAAATGGAAACGATAACGGACAGGCCGAAAATGGCCAGCGCGAAGTATTCCGCCGGGCTGAATTTCAAAGCGAATTTGGAGACCTGGGGCGACAAAAAGGTCATGACGCCGCAACCGATAAGTCCGCCGATAAAAGAAGCCCACAGGCTCATGGAAAGAGCCCGGCTCCCCTGCCCTTTCTGCCCCAACGGATAACCGTCCAATAAGGTCGCGGCCGCTGCCGGCGTACCCGGCGTACGGATCAGGATCGAGGCAATAGAACCACCGTACATCGCACCGCAGTACAACCCAAGCAACATACCGATCGATACGTCCATATCCATACCAAAGCTGAAAGGTACCAGCAGCGCCACCCCCATGGTGGCTGTCAGACCGGGGATCGAACCGACCAGTATCCCCCCCAGTGCTCCGGCAAAAACAACGGCCAGATTATAGGGTTGCAATACGTTAAGTAAAGCACCTAAATAGAGTTCAAAATCCATAAATTTTCCACCTTATTAGTTTCACATCATTACTTCTGCCATATTATATCGAAGTCGTATCGCTGAAATTTTTACATCCAGGGCAGCATGCCGTCCAGAATGCCCGGAGGCAGTTGAATCTGAAGCATGATCTGAAATGCGAAAATAACGATACACACCGTTGCGATCGATGCTAAAAACATCAGTCCGTAAGAACGGAACTTGAGCATGTACATCATAAACATCATGAACAGGATCGTGGTGATAATGAAGCCCAACGGCTCCAGTAACATCGCATACAGCACCGCCGCCACAAACACAATGATGGCGCGGCGGATCCCGGGATCTTTGAAGTTGATCGGTTTTGCTTCGCCTGCGTGCCCAATCCAAAGCGTATGGATCAGCAGAGCAACAGAAGCGATCCCCATACCAGTTGCCATGACCCTGGGGAAAAATTCCGGCCCGATGACCATGATGGCATCTCTGGGGAAAGCGGCGCTGGATATCCAGATATAGGCACATAATACCAGCCCCAAAATACTAAATACAAAATTGGCTTTTCTCATTCCAGTACACTACCTTATATTTCAAATTAAACAAGTTTACATCGAATTACACGATTGACGTAAAACCAACCAGCTTGACACTGAATTACACGATCCCCCGTCAAATCAGGCGGCTCCGCAAAACAGCGTGTGGGTCAAATTCAAAAAAGGGGGACAACCATTGTGCCCCGAAAGCAACCGGATTGTCCCCCTGAACACAGGATTCGTATTCCTTATTTCTTTTTCAGGCCGATGGAATCCATGGTTTTATCTACCAGTTCGTAGTTTTCTGCCAGGAATTTGCCGAAAGCATCGCTGTCCTGATAAGCCAGATTCTGACCGGATTTCTTAGCGAATTCAATGAAGTCTTTGTCTTTCATCGCTTTCGTAAAGATATCGGTGATTTCTTTCTTAATGGCCGGATCTACCTTCTTAGGCAGACCGATACCTCTCCAGGTACCGAATACTACGTTTACGCCCTGCTCTTTGAAAGTCGGAACTTCCGGGAACAGATCGGAGCGTTTGTCGTCCATAACGCCTAATATCTTCAACTGTCCGGCTTTGACCTGAGCCTGTACTTCCGCAACAGATACGGAAACGGCCTGGATGTGTTTGCCTACCAGAGAAGTTACGGCGGGGCCTGCGCCTTCAAAAGGAACGTGTTTTACTTTGATTCCGGTCTGCTGGGCCATCAGACCGGCAGCAATATGCCAGACGGAACCGGGAGCCGAGTTGCCGATGCTGATCTCATCGGGATGAGCCTTGGCATAATCCACAAATTCTTTCAGCGTGTTGTACGGAGCATCTTTCGGCACGGTCAACGCCGCCGCATCTGTATTTACACGAATGACGGGGTCAAAATCTTTATAGGTAAAAGGCGCCAGCTTCTGCGGCGGCATGGAATTCAATTCGAAAGTGATCATGCCGATGCTGTAACCGTCCGGTTTGGCATTCATAATGGCGGCATGACCGGTCGCGCCGCCGGTAATGTTGGAAACCGTGATGGTTTTGCCTTTGGTCTCTTTTTCCGCTGCTTTGCACAGTGCCCGTAAAATAGCGTCAGTACCGCCGCCTGCGCCCCAGGGGCAGATCATGGTGATGTTTTTAGTCGGGTACTCCACTTTCTTTTCGCCTGCTTTTTTATCGCCGCCGCCACAGCCGGACAATAAAAGAGATACGCTCAGCGCAGACGCCAATGCTACTGCTAATTTTTTCTTCATGTAATACTCCTCCTTAGCTATTGATAGTCTATACCTGATACCGGGATCTCCCTTAGGGTACCCCGGGACCGCAACAATGTTAAGAAAAAATAAAACAAAATGAGCCGGCCGCAACCGACACGAACCGTTTTTTTAAATTTAAATCATCTTAATTTTAACACTAAAAAAAGGTACCGTCAATTTATTATCCTCCTTTTCAAAATCCGGCAAGATCCCCCTGTTTCTCTTTATCAATAAGCACTTAAAGATATATTGCTATTCCCTACTTAACGAGTATATAATTGGGACATAAAATAGTGCGGATGTGTAGTGTCGATGTATCAATCAGACAATGTTTCAGAACTTGCGTAAGGGGGTATTTTTATGTCTGAGGATATCAAAAAATCAAACCTTGTTGCTCCTGAAGGTCATACACCGTTTGCCAAAAAATACGGTTTGTTGATTGCTCTGGCCGTATTGGTGGCCGTGCTTCTCATGCCGATGCCTGCCGGTCTTTCGGTAGCCGGTCACCGGATGTTGGCAATCCTGCTTTTCGCAGTAATCACCTGGATCACGGAAGCCGTTACGTATCCCGTCAGCGCCACGGTCATCGCTTCTCTGATGCTGTTGTTGCTTGGCACGGCCCCGTCGCTGGAACCGGCAGCCGCTGCCGCCGGCAAGACCATCGGGTTCGGCAAAGCCATTGCCATGACTTTCAGCGGGATCAGCGCCAGCGGTACTGTATTAGTAGGCGCTGCTATGTTCTTAGCTGCGGCAATGACCAACACCGGACTGGATAAACGTATCGCATTGACGATTTTATCCAAGGTCGGTTCTAAAACAAACCGCATCGTGGCCGGTATGATTTTTGTCGGATTCGTACTCGCCTTCTTCGTTCCGAGCACTACGGCGCGCGTCGGCTGCATCATCCCTATCGTACTCGGTATCATCGCAGCGTTTAACCTGCCGCTGCAAAGCCGTTTCTCCGCTCTGTTAATGGTCGCCACCATTCATGCGGCCAGCATTTGGAACATCGGCATAAAGACCGCCGCAGCACAGAACATGGTAGCGCTTGGCTTCATTGAAAAAGAATTCGGCGCCAGCATCACCTGGCTGCACTGGTTTATCACAGCGGCGCCTTATGCAGCGATTATGTCCGTGATTCTGTATTTCGTCTGCATGAAAATGCTGCCGGCGGAAATCAGCGAAGTAAAAGGCGGCGACGAAACGGTTAAAAAAGCCATGCTGGAGATGGGTTCCATGAGTCCGAAGGAGAAAAAGCTCCTTATCATCTCCCTTCTGTTGATTTTCTTCTGGGTCACGGAAAAAATCCTGCACCCGGTTTCCACTACCGCTTCTACCGTCATCGCGATTACCCTGATGTTCATGCCCGGCATCAACATCATGACCTGGAAAGAAGCACAGGCAAAAGTTTCCTGGGGTACGCTCGTACTGTTCGGCATCGGCATCAGCATGGGTTCCGCGCTTTTAAATACGAAAGCAGCCATGTGGATAGCCAATAAGCTCGTTACGGAGATGGGGCTTGTAAACATGGGTGTTTTCGCAGTCTTTGCAATTTTAGCCGCATTCCTGATCATCGTACATCTGGGCTTTGCCAGCGCCACTGCGGTAGCTTCGTCCATGATCCCGATCATGATCGCCGTGCTGAAAAACCTGAACATCCAGGGGCTTAACATGGTGGATATCACGATGCTGCTCCAGTTCGTTGTCAGCTTCGGTTTCATCCTTCCGGTTAACTCTCCGCAGGGGATCCTGGCCTATGCAACCGAGACGTTCTCCGTCAAAGACTGCATAAAAGTTGGTCTTCCCATTACCATCATCGGTTACTTATTGCTGCTGGTTTTTGCCAAGACATATTGGACAGTACTGGGCATCCTTTGATCCTCACACTGCTTACCAAACACTCTGTACATCTGCACACACAAACAGCCTCGAATCTTTCGATCGAGGCTGTTTTACTTTTTGCTTTGTTACTTTTCCGGGTTCCCCGCGCATTTTCCGTCAGGAAGCGGTAAGCGCCGCCGTCAGGTGTTTTACGCTTTCCGCAGGAGAAAACGATTTACTTTGTCCTCAGGGCTGCTTGCCGATATAGGCCAGGATGCCCCCGTCCACATAAAGGATGTGGCCGTTTACAAAGTCGGACGCGTCCGACGCCAGAAAGACAGCCGGACCTTCCAGATCTTCCGGTGTGCCCCAACGGGCCGCCGGCGTTTTGGCAATAATGAACTGATCGAAAGGATGGGGGCTGCCATCCGGTTGTTTTTCCCGCAAAGGCGCGGTCTGGGGCGTCGCAATATAGCCCGGTCCGATGCCGTTGCACTGGATATTCGCCCCCCCGTATTCGGAGCAGATATTCCGGGTCAGCATTTTTAAACCGCCCTTAGCCGCCGCATAAGCCGATACGGTCTCTCTGCCTAACTCGCTCATCATGGAGCAGATATTGATGATTTTCCCATGACCTTTTTGGATCATGCCGGGCAGCACCGCTTTGGCTACGATGAACGGGGCCGTCAAATCAATATCCACCACCTGGCGGAAATCGGCCACGCTCATTTCTATCATGGGGATCCGTTTGATGATCCCTGCATTATTGACCAGAATATCAACCACGCCGAGCTCTTTTTCGATGGTCTTAACCAGTTCTGTGACCTGGGCCTCGTCCGTTACATCGGCGATATAGCCGTGGGCTTCGATACCCTCCGCCCGATAGTCCGCCAGTGCCTGTTCCAGATGAGCCTGCCTCCGGCAGTTAAAGGCAATCCGCGCGCCGGCTTTTGCCAACGCCCTGGCAATAGCAAAACCGATTCCGTAAGTGCCGCCGGTGACAAGCGCCACTTTACCTGCCAGCGAAAATTTATCTAAATATGCCATATTCCATACCTCCTGTAACTCTGTCTTCCATAGCATAATACGCAGTGACCGTAATATGTATGCTTTTACTTATGTTTTATCCCACCCTATTTCATTGTTGCCACTTCACTGTGCAGCCTTACGGCCTCTCCTTCTGTTACCATGTTGCGAAAAAGGTATGTGCGCCTTGCGTTTTTAATTAATTTGCGAGTCGAATCACAACGTACGCCGCTCTTACTATGAATTTAGCGCAGATCCGGCGTTTTGATATCATCCATATCGGTAAAGGTTTTATTTTCCCCGCCCATGGCCCAGATAAAGGTGTAGTTGGCCGTGCCGCAGCCTGCATGAATGCTCCAGCTGGGGCTGATCACCGCTTCATCATTCTGCATGACGATATGACGGGTCTCCTGAGGCTGCCCCATCATATGAAAGACCACATTATCTTCCGGGATCTCAAAATAGTAGTATACTTCCATGCGCCGTTCATGGGTATGCACCGGCATGGTATTCCACACGCTGCCGGTCTGTAACGCCGTCATCCCCATGGAAAGCTGGCAGGTTTCCAATACATCCGGATGGATGAACTGGTTGATCACCCGCTGGTTTGCCGTGTCCGAACTGCCACAGGGGACCTTGCGTGCGTCCTTAATAGTCAGTAACTTTGTCTGACAGGGTTTATGTGCCGGAGCGGAAACCATGTAAAACTTCGCCGGTTTGTCCGCGCTTTCACTGGTAAAAGCTACTTCTTTCGTACCCATGGTCACGTACAGACAGTCTTTGTAGCCCAGCTTGTACACTTCGCCGTCACAGACGATGCTGCCATTGCCCCCTACGTTAAAAATACCGATCTCCCTGCGTTCCAGGATATAATGGGTGCCGAAATTGTGCATCACATCGATTCCCTCATCCAGAAAGACTTCCTTTTTTACCGGCATACAGCCAAATACCACCATCCGGTCTACATGAGAATAGGTAGCGGTGACGCGATCAGGTTGAAACAGCCCACTGATATGAAATTCCCGGCGCAGTTCCTCCGTAGTATAGCGTTTCATATCGTTGGGATTGGCAGAATAACGAATATCCATCCGGATACCTCCTTTAGTAACTATGTACTTTATTAACTATGTAGATGTATGCGTAACTCTCTTACTTGCACGCCTGTTATGTTTACTTACCACAAACCACTCTGTTTTTTACTGTTTCATTCATTATAGCACAAAATCCGGAACCGATTCTTTAGAACCGATCCCGGATTTCTTAAAGGGGGAAATTAGAAAGCTTATCTTACATCATGCCCGGCATTCCGCCTGCAGGCATGGGGGGCATAGCGGATTTTTCTTCCGGTTTATCTGCTACCAGGGTTTCCGTGGTCAGTACCATTGCGGCGATGGAGGCTGCGTTCTGCAGCGCGCTGCGGGTTACTTTGGTCGGATCTACGATACCGGCTTCGATCATATCTACGTATTTTTCGTTCAGGGCATCAAAGCCTACACCCTTCTTGGAATGTTTTACTTTATCTACGATCACAGCGCCTTCCAGACCGGAGTTTATGGCAATCTGACGTACCGGTTCTTCAATCGCGCGGCGCACGATCATCACGCCGGTCTTTTCATCGCCAACGGCTTTAATCTTATCCAGCACAGTTTGTGCTTCCAGTAGTGCGGTGCCGCCGCCGGGTACGATGCCTTCTTCTACCGCTGCGCGGGTCGCGTTCAGCGCATCTTCCAGACGCAGTTTTTTGTCTTTCAGTTCGACTTCAGTGGCAGCGCCGACTTTGATCACGGCTACGCCACCAGCCAGTTTTGCCAGACGTTCCTGCAGTTTTTCTTTATCAAACTGGGAAGTGGTGTCAGGGATCTGTGCTTTGATCTGTTCTACGCGGGCTTTGATTTCCGCCTTTTTGCCGCCGCCATCAACGATGGTGGTCAGTTCTTTGCTGACGCGAACCTGGCCTGCGCTGCCCAGATCTTCCATGGTAGTGCTGTCCAGCTTACGGCCCATTTCTTCGCTGATCACGGTAGCGCCGGTGAGGATGGCAATATCCTGCAGCATGGCTTTGCGGCGATCGCCGAAGCCGGGAGCCTTTACAGCTACAGCCTTAAAGGTGCCGCGCAGTTTGTTTACGACCAGGGTAGCCAGCGCTTCGCCTTCCACGTCTTCCGCAATGATCAGCAGTTCGCGGCCGGCCTGTACCACTTTTTCCAGTACGGGCATAATGTCCTGGATCACATTGATCTTGCGGTCCGTAATTAATACCAGCGGATTGCTCATGACCGCTTCCATTTTTTCCGCATCGGTAGCCATATAGGGCGAAATGTAACCACGGTCAAACTGCATGCCTTCCACCGTTTCCAGATGAGTTTCCATGGTTTTCGATTCTTCCACGGTAATTACGCCGTCATCGCCAACTTTTTCCATTGCGTCTGCAATCAGGCCGCCGATTTCTTCGTCGCCGGCAGAAATGGACGCCACCTGCGCCTTTGCAGATTTGGTTACTACCTTCTTGGAATCTTTCTTCAGCGCTTCGACCAACGCATCTACTGCACTCCTGATCCCTTTTTTCAGGATCATGGGATTAGCGCCGGCAGCTACGTTTTTCATGCCTTCATGAATCATGGCCTGGGCCAGCAAAGTAGCGGTAGTGGTGCCGTCACCGGCCACATCGTTCGTCTTAGTGGCTACTTCTTTTACCAGCTGCGCACCCATATTTTCAAACGGGTCTTCCAGTTCAATATCCCGGGCAATGGTCACACCGTCGTTGGTGATGGTGGGAGCTCCGAATTTCTTATCCAATACTACGTTACGACCTTTCGGGCCCAGGGTAACTTTTACAGCATCAGCCAGTGCGTCAACACCGCGTTCCAGGCTGCGGCGAGCTTCTTCATTAAACAGAATTTGTTTAGCCATTATATTCTCTCCTTCATAGTTCATTTCGTTCATCAGTAAGTAAGTTATACACATGCAACAAGTCGTCTTTTTTATGCTCTTGTTCCGATTCTTACTTTACTTTGACCGTTCTTGTCTCTTATTCAAGCTTTTGTCATGCTTCGTTGCGTTACGAACACTGTTAAATTCGCCTTATTTCTTTTTTTTATCCGGCTCAACTACTGCTAAAATATCGCGTTCGGCCAAGATCAGGAGGTCTTCGCCTTCATATTTGATCTGGGTACCGCAGTATTTCGCGAAAATAACGGAATCCCCGACTTTTACATCGACCGGCACGCGTTTACCTTCTACCAGCGCACCGCCGCCTACTGCCCGTACAGTCCCCTGCATGGGTTTTTCTTTCGATGCGGTGTCCGGAATAAAAATACCGCTTTTTGTCTTTTCTTCAACTTCATCAGCCTTTACCACTACATTTGCGCCTAACGGTCTTAACATTTAAATTTCTCCTTTCTCATTTGCCAATATTCATTCTACTGCTATGCCTCAGATTTATTTGAGGCTTTCCAAACTTCATTTATTAGCACTCAAATATTCCGAGTGCTAACTCCAATTATCATTATAAGCATCCGTCAAAAAATTGCAATAGTCAAAATGACAAAATTCATTAATTTTACATTTTTTTCATCATTTTTTTAATAATCGGACTTGATTTTTTGATTTCACCCTTCATTTCAGCTATTTTTGACCAATAATTCACAAAGCTAAAGGTAAATATAGAAAAATAGCGATTTTAGCAATTTTCATCTCTGACTTTTTGACTTTATCTTTGTCCTGTCATGCAAAGGAAAACCGGAGAAATAGCTCTGCGTAAGCAAATTCTAAACTAAGAAAATCCTAAGTCAGGCAAATTTTAAAGAAGGATCCGCGTTCAGGTCCCAGGGCGCTATTTCTCCTGCCGTATACAGATAATAGCCCCGACAGGCGATCATCACGGCGTTATCCGTGCAGAGGATGGGCGTCGGGTGTACCAGTCGGGCTCCCACTTTTTCGGCGGCCGCTGCCAGCTTTTCCTGCAAGGTTTTATTGGCGGAAACGCCGCCCGCCAACACAATATCTTTCATCCCGGTCGCCTGAATCGCACCCACGCTTTTTTGGACCAGCACATCCGTAACCGCCGCCTGGAAAGACGCGGCTACGTCCGCTTTATCTACAGGACGCCCTGCCTGCGCTTCGTTGTGCAGGTAATTGATCACGGCGGATTTCATACCGCTGAAACTGAACTGAAAGGGATCGTCCAGCATTGCCCGGGGAAAATCGATGGCCTGCGGGTCGCCGGCCAGAGCCAATTTTTCAATTTCCGGACCGCCCGGGTAAGGCAGGCCCATCACACGAGCGATCTTGTCAAAGGCTTCGCCGGCCGCATCGTCCCGGGTCTGACCCAACAGTTCAAAATGATTGTAGCCGGTGATCTTCAGCAGCGCCGTATGTCCCCCTGAAACCACCAGCGCCAAAAAAGGCGGTTCCAGCGTTTGGTCGTTCAGAAAATTGGCAAACACATGCCCTTCCAGATGATTTACGCCTAACAGGGGTTTCCCCGTCGCCCAGGCTAAAGATTTTGCCGCAGAAAGTCCTACCAGCAAAGCGCCGGCCAGCCCGGGGCCATACGTCACGGCAATGCCGTCGATATCGGCCAGGGCTACATTGGCTTCCGCCAGCGCTGTATCAATGACCGGCAGGATATGCTCAATATGCTTACGGGAAGCGATTTCCGGCACCACCCCGCCGTATTTTCGATGGATCGCGATTTGGGAAGAGATGATGTTACTCAATACTTCCCGGCCGTTTTTTACCACAGCCGCAGCGGTTTCATCACAGCTGCTCTCAATTCCCAAAATATAAATGTCTTTATTCTCCATAGCTCTGCTTCTTTCTTTATTGCGCTGATAGATGTTCCGGGTCACTATCCGGACCGTGTACGCCCGATCAAGGTCCTTTTTCTCCGTCTTCCGGCAGATCTGCCGCACCGGTCTGTTGTTCCCGGTGCAGCCACATAATGACCGCACCCTCGTGGTTATCTTCATAGTAATGCGGACGGATCCCCACCGATGTAAAACCGCATTTTTCGTAGACTGCCCGGGCCGCCTGATTGCTTTCCCGCACTTCTAACGTGATCGCTTCGGCGCCCAATTCCCAGGCTTTTGCTAGAAGCGCCCGGGTCAGGCGCAGCCCCAGTCCGCATCCGCGTAAATTTTTCCGTACCGCCACACGCATGACCTGCGCTTCGCTGGCTACCAGCCAGACCCCCGCATAGCCGATGATCTGCGGCGTCGTGCCGTCTGCGGTTTCCGCCACCAACCAGGTGGCCAGGGCGTTTTGCCGTTCTCTCTGCCAGGTAGCCATACTCCAGGGATCGGGAAAAGCTTCCTGCTCCAACGCCAGCAGGACAGGAAGGTCTCTTTCTTCCAGCAAACGTACGGCCAGGACCGCAGGATTTTCTGTCTGCCTCACAGTGTTTTTTTCCGTTACTTCCGCCGGCGTATCCGCAGCGTTCTTTTGGTTCATCGCCCTGCTCCGGTTTGCGGATGACGTTGTTCCCATAACTCTTCCGCCTCTGATTTGCGGACATAATAGGGCCGCAGAGTAAACACAGCTTCCCCCTGCACAGACTTTTCCTTCTCACCGGCCAGCGCTACAGAAGACGCCTTGGGCAGGCGCACCTGTTCCGGAGCCGGCGAGATGCCTTCCGGCAACGTTTTTTTCGCCAACTTTTCCGCTTCGCCTAATAACAGCACCGGCATACCGAACTGTTCCGCCTGGGAAAACAAAGCCTCGGGATCTACCATCTCAATGGAATGCAATTCTTGCAGCTGCCCCTGTTCCCAGGTGTAAAAAGCCGTATAATAGTTGCCTTTCTGAGCGTCCAGGACCGGCGCCAGCAACACTTTCTCCACGGGCAGATTATACGCCAGCGCGGTCAGCGTGTTCACCCCGCAGATATCACACTGCCAGGCATAAGCCATCGCTTCCGCCGCGGCTAAACCGATCCGCAGTCCCGTAAAAGAACCGGGCCCGATACTGACCGCGATCCGGTCGATCTGTTCTTTTTTAAACCCGGTACGGGAAAAAAGCTGATCCACTTGTGGGATCAGCCCTTCGGAGTGGGTCAGACCCACACTGATATCATATTCTGCCACTACCCGACCATCTTTCACCAGACCCACGGCGCACACTTTAGTGGCTGTGTCCAATGCCAGAGTCAACATATCGCAACACTTCCTCACACAATGCTTCGTACCGGGGGCCCACAGGGAATAATTCCACCTGTCTCCCTTCCGGGGCAATTTCCAGCGTGATCTGCAGATATTCCGGAGGTAACTCCGAGGTGAACAGATCCGCCCACTCAATAAGCGTCACGCCTTCACCGCCTGCATACTCGTAGAAACCGATATCCGCCAGTTCTTCCGGCGAATTTAACCGATATAAATCGAAATGACGTATTTCCAAAGATTTTCCGTTATATACATTCATCAGGGAAAAAGTAGGACTCGTCACATCTTCTTTCCGGGCGCCCAGGGCCACCGCCACACCTTTGCTCAACAAAGTTTTGCCCGTGCCAAGATCACCGCTCAGACAAAATACATCCCCGTCCTGTGCCAAACCGCCCAGTAAGTGTCCCAGCGCCTCCGTGGCGGCAGGGTCTGCCAGGCAAAGCTGTATGGCTTTGCGGAATGTACCTGTCAGAAATGTAATGCCGGTCAGATCCGGCTGCCTGTCGGGAAGAGGTCCGGCGCCATCGGGAACGGCTTCTTTTTCCTGGGTTTTCCTGCACGAGTGAACGTCCATAAAATATCTTTCTCCTTCGTTATTTCTTTTTTAATACATCCGGATTCCGCGTCAACGGTTCCGTAAGATCCATATGGCCGCTGATGGTATCGATGTCCTTACCGTCTACCAGAAACTTTACTTTCTTGATCTCCGGTATCTCCGTCAAGGTACAGACCACTGCATTGACCATCATATATTCGCTATAAGAACCCTGCCCTTTTGCCGCAAAAGCCTGATTAAAATCCACCCGGGCCGTATCGCCCTTTACTGTTACGCTGCGGATCTTCGTGCCGGACGGAAACAGGTTTGTCAGTGTCTTAGCCACCGGGTCGGTATTGACCAGCGCATCCAAAGCTGCTTCGGCCGGTGTTTTTTTGCCCATGGCATATTTCACTTTTTCCGGCACCAGGTTCATCTCCCCGTTTTTGGGGACACGGTATACCACAATTTCCACCCGCTTCAATTCAGGGTTATTCGTGTCGGTGATCACAGGCGAACTTTTCCCTGTCACATCCGTCACATCGCCGGTCTTGCCGGTGATTTTTTCTGTTGGGCTGCACCCTGCCATCACTACAAACAGGATCAGCAGCAACAATGTACATAATTTCTTCATCATTGTCATGCCTCCCATCCTTATCCGGCAAAATACGCAATCAGTCCGTCACTGATCGCTTTCGCGACAGCTTTTTGAAAATCCGGTGAAGCAATCAATTCTTCTTCCTTCGGGTTGCTTAAGAAACCGATTTCACATAAAATCGCCGGCATGTACGAGCGTTTCAGTACATAAAAATTAGCCTGGCGCGTGCCGAAATCGTCCAGCTTAGAAGCCTCTATCAGGCGGCATTGTACCTTGGATGCCAGACGGTAATCATTCCCCGTCTTGGGGAAATAGTAGGTTGCCACCCCGCCCACGCTGCGATTGTTGCTTGCATTGTGATGAATGCTGACAAAGACATCCGCCCGGGTACGGGTACTCACATCGACGCGGGCCTGCAGTTCATCCTTACCGGAAGCATACGGTCCGTACACATCTTTATCGGAGGTACGGGTCAGGGTGACCTGAGCTCCTGCCGCAACCAGATTTGCCTGCACATATTTGGCGATGAGAAACGCCGAGTCTTTTTCTTTATGTCCTTTCAGCCCGATCGCGCCGGGGTCTGTACCGCCATGGCCGGGATCGATGGTGATCCGCTTCCCTGCGATTCCCCCCCCGGTTCGGAAATTGATCCGGGGGCCTATTGGCGGAACGCCAACGCCGGAAGGCTTAACCTGAGGACGGCGCACCGAAGTAGCGCCATATTTCAGGGAAGGATTCTCCGTCTTGTTCGTGACCAGATCCACTACAATACGCGGCGGTCTGCCCGTAGCATTGTCTTTTCGCAAGATAAAGCTTTTAGCGTCCGCCCTTTGAATCGTCCTGGTCACAGGCACACGGATCACTACAGCATCCTTCGCCCGCTCTACATACATAACTTTCGCCAGGTCGCTTTTGATCGTGCTCTTGCGAAACACCTGATTACCCAAACTGCCATAGATTTTGATCTGCAGTTCTTTCGGCTGCACGTTCACATTATAGCGGGCGGATTCCGTCAGATCCACCACAAAACGCAGCACATTATATTGATCTACGCCCCAGTTCACATCGGTAACGGTGGCCGCTGCTGAAGCAGTACAGGCCGTTAACATGCACATCAACGTAACCAGGAACAAGATAATCTTTCGGCGCAAGCTGCTTCCCTCCTCACATTCTCTCTGAACCCCCACGGGCTTCCTGAAACATTTCATTTATTGATAATAATTTATTTTATCATGCCCGGACAGGGAATGTAAACCTTATGCAGCCCGTTTATCTTAATTTCATATGAAATTCACAAACCGCACAACAGCTATGTTTTCTCATAAAAATTCAGATATGACGCGGTTTCTTGCTTCCGGAAGCGCCTCAACCAGCTCGGAGGCCGTCATGCCGATCCCGTTTCGCGCCGCGATCTCTCCGGCCAGACCATGCAGATAGACGCCTGCCAGGGCTGCTTCTCTGACAGAAGCGCCTTGCGCGATCAGCGCCGCGATCAGACCGGTAAGCACATCGCCGCAGCCGGCGGTGGCCATCGCCGGCGTTCCGGTCGGATTCAGATAGACGCTTCCGTCCGGCAGGGCAATCACCGTAGGAACGCCTTTTAAGACGACCACAGCCTGCCATTTTTCCGCATAGACCCGGGCGATCTCCAGGCGGTCCCGATCCGTTTCCTCTACCGTGAGCCCCGTAATGCGGGCCATTTCTCCCGGATGCGGCGTCAACACTTTCTCCGCCGCCATATGCGGCAATATTTCCGTATGATCCTCCAACGCCCGCAACGCGTCGGCATCAATGACACAGGGAAGCTCGGCGCTGCCAAGCAGTCTGCGCACCACCGCGCCGGTAGCTTCAGAAACGCCCAGCCCCGGTCCCAGCGCCAGCACAGCCCCCTGATGAACAGCCTCCAGCATTTCTTCTTCAGCCTCGGAAGCCAGGTGTCCCGCGGCATCTACGGCAAGGCCTTTAACCATAACTTCTGTCAATTTTATCGCCAGCGCTTCCCGGGAAGGTTCCGGCGTATACAGCGTGACCAGACCGGCGCCGCCCTTGATTGCCGCAAAACTGCTTAAGGCCGCGGCCCCTAAATAACCGTACGATCCGGCCAGTACAAAAGCTCTACCCGCCATACCTTTATGGGCATTTTTCGGGCGCGTCGGCAGCATAGACTTTACCATTTCCCCCGTCAGCAGAAAGCGGTCGCTGCCGGCGCTTTCCAGTAAAGTGGCCGGCATACCGATATCCGCTACCGTGACTTTGCCCGCCTGTCGTGCCCCCGGATACAAATACAGTCCCGGTTTCGGCAAAGCCATGGTCACAGTCTCGTCAGCCGCTACAGCCGAAGCGGAAGCGCTTCCGTCATCTGCATTTACACCGGTAGGAATATCCACGGACAGCACCCTGCAGCGTCCCTCCGACTGGGCTTTCAGCTCATTGATACAGTCGCACAAACGGCGCAGTGTCGGCTGCAGGTTTCCGGCAAAGCCGGTTCCCAGTAAAGCGTCAATAAAAAGATCCGCTCGGGAAGCCCTTACTTTTAGCTGCTCCCAGAAACTTTCTTCTTCATCGCCTTGGATGGTCAGAACTTCGCCGCCGCAGGCAAAGAAATATTGCAGTTGATCTGCCGCGCTGCCGCTCAACTCCTCCATCGTCGCTGCCAGGATCAGACTGACCCGGGCGCCCCGGTTCAGCAGCCAGCGCCCCGCACCGCTGCCGTCGCCGCCGTTATTGCCTTTCCCGGCAAAAATAACAATAGTTTTACCCCTGCAGGAGCCCAGCATTTGTTCTGCCGCGTCAGCTACCGCGCGCCCGGCATTTTCCATCAGCACAATACAGGGGATACCGATTTCTTCTTCCGCCGCTCTGTCCAGCGCCCGCATCTCTTTTGCCAATAATACGCGCATTGCTCTCCCTCCTGCTTTTTAGCATCCTGTTTCTTGCTGTCCTGCTTTTTATGGCCCCACTTCTTGCTGTTTGGCTATTTACTATTCTACTATTCTACTTTTATTGCTCTGCTTTTTATTTTTTGTTTTCTTCTGCTCCGTTTCTTACTGTGTTTCCAGCAGCACCACAGCCATGGCCGTAGTTTTTATGTGGCTCAGGGAAACCTGAATAGCCGTCACGCCTTTTTCCGCCGCCAGCTCGGCAAAATAGCCGGTCAGTTTGATTTGTGGTTTGCCTAGCGCATCATTCGTCACCGTGATCTCTGTGAGTCTGCCGCCGCGGAGCCCTGTCCCCAGGGCTTTCAGGAAAGCTTCTTTCGCCGCAAACCGGGCCGCATAGCTTTCGTTTTTATCCCCGTGCGTCCCCGTACAATACGCAATTTCTTCCGCAGTAAAAACACGTTCTTTAAAGCCCTTTTGCTTCAACGCTTTTTTGATGCGTTCCACATCGGTAAGATCGCAACCTAACCCCAGTACCATATATCCCCCACCCAAAATAAGAAAGGCGCCGGATGGGCTCTGCTGACGGTTTCATTTTCCCGCCGAAAGCAGCAATCCCTTCCGGGATCGAGTCATTCCGACACCTTGTTTTATCAGGCTCAGCCCTGTTCCGCTGCAGTCGCCTGTTCTTCTGCAATTTTAGCAGCCTCTGCCATTTCTTCCGCAATTTTAGCGGCAGCGGCCTGTTCTTCCGCGTTCTTTGCTGCGGCTGCCTGCGCCGCCAGTCCCTTTATGTCCAGTTTTTCATCGGAACCATACCGATACACCGCTGCTTCTGCCGGATCATATTGCGCGCCTAACTCTGCCGCAATCGTTTCCGCCTCTGCCGCTTCTTTTACATACACATTCATAAAGAAAGGCGCATCGCGAAGCACATAATCCGCCTGATCGCTGTACACATACAGCTTATCCCCTTCTTCGCTGTAGCTTTTTACCTTTTTTTCAATGGGATAGTTCTTTTTATTATCATACAGACCGGTCACTCCCTCGGAAAGATGTACCAGGGCAATGCGTTTTTCTGCGCCAAAGGTGTAAATCTTACGGCCTGTCGTGTATTCTTCTCCGGTGTCGGGTACAATGCCTACGGCCTGTTTGACAATTTCCTCCGTCTTCGCCTTGACCCGATCCGCCACATCGCCCACTGTCAGATTATTTTCCCGCAGGTATTTTTTCCCCAGTTTATACGCTACATAGCAGACAGCGCCTGCAACCATAATTTTTTTCATCTTACCCATGGTCTGACCTCCTTTGTGCCGATACGCGCAATGCCTCGTATATCGCGTTGCTTTTTATGTATGGCAAGACAAAATATGTTAAAGGTATATATTTTATTGTAACATAAATATCCCTATAGATAAACAGCGAATCCGGCAGACCCGCAGTAAATCGAAAACGCAATGCACAAAAAATTGACAACCCGGTATGCAACAAACCAAAGTCTAATCTTTCACAAGCAAAAAACGCAATGCGCAACAAACAGAAAAAACGGCGTTTCTTCAATCCGCAATAGGATTCAGAAACGCCGTAGAAAAGCCTCGCTTTATTTTACATCAATCTGCCCGTTATGCAAGCAGATTTCCACTTTGTCGCCGCTTTGTATCTCTCCTTTGACGATTTTGTGGGACAGCACATTTTCTACGCTGTGCACGATCAGCCGTTTCAAAGGACGGGCGCCAAACTGCGGGTCAAAGCCTTCTTTTGCCAGATAAGCCGCCGCTTCATCCGTGCAGGTCACTTTGATTTCCAACTGTTTTTCCACCCGGTCGGCCAATTCTTTCAGGATCAGTTTCACAATGTCCTTAATCTGTTCCGACTGCAATCCTTTAAAGGTCACAATATCGTCCACCCGGTTTAAAAATTCCGGACGGAAACGGGTCAGCAGCATCTGCCGTACTTCTTCTTTGCTCATCCTGTCTCCGGCTTCCATGATCTGCTGGCTGCCGATATTACTGGTCATGATGATCAGGGTATTCTTGAAGTCCACGCTGCGCCCCTGGCCGTCGGTAAGCCGCCCGTCATCCAGTACCTGCAACAGGGCATTGAACACATCGGGATGCGCTTTTTCAACTTCATCAAACAAAATGACCGAGTAAGGGTGACGCCGTACCGCTTCGGTAAGCTGCCCCCCCTCATCGTAGCCTACATAGCCGGGAGGCGCCCCAATCAGGCGGGATACCGTATGTTTTTCCATGTATTCGCTCATATCGATGCGGATCATGTTCTTCACATCATCAAAGAGAACTTCCGCCAGGGTTTTAGCCAGTTCGGTCTTACCTACGCCGGTAGGTCCCAGGAAGATGAAAGAACCGATGGGGCGATTAGGATCTTTAATGCCGGCCCGGGCACGGATCACCGCATCCGCCACCGCTTTCACCGCCTCGTCCTGCCCGATCACATGCTCGTGCAGGGTTTCTTCCAGGTGCACCAGCTTATCCCGTTCCCCAGTGCCCAACCGCTGCACAGGGATCCCCGTCCAGGTACTTACCACCCGGGCAATGTCGTCTTCATCCACTTCTTCTTTCAACAGCGCATCTTCCGCGCCGCCTTTATTTTCCAGCTCCTGCAGTTGTTTCTGCAGTTCAGGCAAACGGCCGTACTTCAGTTCCGCCAGTTTGTTCAAATCGTAATCCCGTTCCGCTTTTTCCATTTCCTGCTTCACGGCGCCGATTTCCTGTTTTACTTCCCGGACTTTGACGATTCCGGCTTTTTCCTGATCCCAACGCCGGATCAAAGCGGCGTTTTCTTCCCGCAGTTTCGCCAACTGCTCCTGCAGTTTTGCCAGACGGTCCGCCGTCGCAGGGTCATCTTCTTTTTTCAGGGCCTGTTCCTCAATTTCCAACTGCAGGATCTTGCGTTTGCTTTCATCGATCTCCGTCGGGGAAGAGTCGATTTCCGTCCGCAGACGGGCCGCCGCTTCATCCACCAGGTCGATGGCTTTATCCGGCAGGAAACGGTCATTGATATAACGGCTGCTCATCACTGCAGCAGCTACCAGCGCCGCATCTTTGATCCGGACGCCATGATGATTTTCATAACTGTCTTTCAAGCCGCGGAGAATGGAAATAGTATCCTCTACCCCCGGCTCATTCACCATGACCGGCTGGAAACGCCGTTCCAGCGCACTGTCTTTTTCAATATATTTGTGATATTCGTTCAGGGTAGTTGCCCCGATGCAGCGCAGTTCGCCTCGGGCCAGCATGGGTTTCAGAATGTTCCCCGCATCCATGGAACCTTCCGCCGCGCCGGCGCCTACCACTGTATGCAGTTCATCAATAAACATGATGATCTGCCCGGCGCTTTCCGACACCGCCTTCAAAACTTTTTTCAACCGTTCTTCAAATTCGCCCCGGTATTTGGCCCCTGCCACCAAGGCAGCCAAATCCAGCGCATACAGGGTTTTATTTTTCAGCGATTCCGGCACATCCCCGTCCATAATGCGGCGGGCCAGGCCTTCTACAATAGCCGTTTTACCTACGCCGGGCTCCCCGATCAAAACCGGGTTGTTCTTTTTCCGGCGGCTTAAGATCTCAATAGTCCGGCGGATCTCGTCGTCCCGGCCGATGACCGGGTCCAGTTTTCCCGCCCGGGCTTTTTCCGTCAGATCCTGGCCATATTTTTCCAATAACTTTTTGCTTTCGTCATTAGCGGAGCTGTTCAGGTAGTGCTCGTACAATTTTTCAGCTTTGCCGCTGTCGATCCCATATTTTTTGAACAGATCCACCACATCCCGGGGACCGTCGCTGATCAGGCTGCTGACCAGATGCCCCAACGTGATATTGCCCTGCCCGGCTTTTTGCGCCATGACCGCATTGACCCGGGCAAAGTCGGTACTCATCAAAAGCTGGCGATCCTGTCCTTTGACCGACGGGATACGGCTTACCAGCGCCCGGGCTTCTTTTTCAAAAGCAGTCTGATCCACATGGAAAGTTTTCAGCAAAAAGGCAAAAAATTCTTCGTGGCACACAGCGGCTAAAAGATGCGCTCCCGTCACTTCCTGATTGTAGTTCATCACGGCCTGCTGCTGAGCCGCTTCCAGGACGCGTTTTACTTCTTCAGTGTAATTTTCATTCATAATCGTTCACTCCTTTACAGTTACTGCCTGCTGCCGAAATTTTTACATAATAATTTATGTTCAGCAGGGATACTTACTCTTTTATCGAATATAATAGTGTATAATTGTTTTGATTGATTGACTTGTATTTAATTGGTGGAATTGCACTTAAATTTAGTGGAATCATAATTGAATCTGATTCGTTGACACAGCAGGTGATTATTTTTGATACCTTATCTGATACTTTTCTGATACCATACGGTAGGAAACTCTTATTCTCTGCAATTCTCTCAGTTTCATTTCTTGATGTATGATGCTTCTTTATTAGCGGTTTCTTTTTATGCGAGGTTTTATTATGAGAACAAACATTATCGTTTACCGCCTTTTTGACGTGGCGGACGAAGTCAATCTGGATCAGGTACAGGCCCTTTGGTTAAGCCGCAACAAAATTGCTTCCCGTCTGCGCCTGGATCGTATTTCCACAAAATCCATCACCTTCCATGACCCCCCTGTTTTAGTGGAACTGGGTTCTCACGAGATGGAGATCGGCGCGAAAACTTATTTGGTGGAAGTAAAGGCCCGTATTCAGGATCTGGGAGTTATCTGCGTCATCTTTAATATTGCGCTGGATGAAGATATCACCTATGACGAATATCTGAAACTGGTGCTGGACACAGAAGAAATTCCGGATGAAAGCTTCCGGGATTTTCTCGATGCTACTCTGGAAACTATCCGGCCGGCCTGCACCAACGAAAATGTTTCCGGTTATGACGAAGACTTTGTGGTCTATTACTTTCAGGATGCGATTCCCACAGACTGGGATATCGTGCCTTTCCTGCTGAAAGACCCGGCCCCTGTCAACGCAGGCACCCGTGCTTCCACTCTTGCCAACCGTTTTTCTTATGCGGACGATGTGGCCTATCTGGCCTGGGACAGCGCCATAGTCTACGATCCCACCGGCAGCATGGACATTCCCGATTTGCTGGAATTTGCCAATGCTCAGTATCTGGAGCTGCGCTACTACGATAATTTCCTGAACCATGCCATTGACAAAACCTACGATGTAATCGAAGACAAGGAAAGCGATGACAAAATCTCCATCTTCCGTCAGATGCGGGACGAGTTGCTGGAAACCATGGCTGATGTCAGCAGTTTGACCAGCAATATTACCAATTCACTGTTGGTCACGGAAGATATTTTCTATGCCAAAGTCTACACCCGCTATCTGGAACTGTTAAAGGCCTCCGTCTGGCAGGAAAACATCGAACTGAAAATGCAGGTCCTGCAACGCTGTTACAATATGCTGAATGAAGCGGTTTCCCGTCATCATCTGGAAAAAGTCCGCAAATACAATACCGCACTGTTGGCCATTATCGTTGTGATCCTGCTGGGTATTGCCATATTTAAATAACAACAGGCTATTGAAAATACCGGGCTGCCATGTCAGCACTCTTCCGACTGTGCGGACACTTGCTTCGGTGATGTGTCCGCAGCGTCCGGTCATTACGTTAGCACTCTCCCCCTCTGACTGCTAAGACGAGAGGAAAAGAAAAGGCAGTATAAGGAGCTCCTTTCCGGGGAGCTCTTTTCTTTTGCCTAATCACATTATAACCGATAAAGTCAAAAAGTCAAAGGTTTTTTGCTTGTTTTTTCCTGTTATTTTCATCTGCCAGCCAAGCCGAAAACGACTATAATAAGACCCGGTGACTATAAAAGTTTTTCTCCCCCTTGACAAAATAAAAAGCGGGATTAAAATTATCTCTGAAAATTATGTGAAACGAAGATTTTTCCATCGGAAAGAGGTTTTTATGATGTCTTTAAAAAAGGCGCTTTTAGGGGGCCTGGCAATAGCTATCACAGTCGCCTGTGCCTTTTACTACGGTTACTATACCCGTACGCCCCAATATATGTTGAAGCAGTTGATCCAGACGGCAGCCGTGCGGGATGTGGCCTTTTATGATGCGCATTTTGACAGTGATAAGCTGTTTACCCGTTTATTTGATGAAAGCATTGAATGGGAATTCGGTTTACGGGGCAGCGATTCCGCCAGACAACCCGATTCGCAGCTAAAGCAATATTTTGCTTCCGTACGTGAACAGGTCCTGCCGATCATGAAGCAGCAAAGCCGCAACGCGATCCTCGCAGGCAAATGGAACAACGACCTGCCGGTAAACGACGTTTCCGGCGGCAGAGGTCTGCAGATCGCCGCCACCCTCGCTTCCCACTTAGGCATCTGCAACCTGTCGTTCCAGTCTTTGGGTGAAGTCACATCAATTGACGCACAGCGGGCTACGGCAACTCTCGCCGTCTTTGACCGGCAGTTAAAGCAGGAGCTGCCTTTGCAGCTGCACCTGGAAAAAACAGACGCGGGCTGGAAAGTCACGCATGTTGATAAACTGGAGCTTTATCTGAGTGCCCGTAAAAAAGCGGTCCAGCAAAAATTAGATGAATTAAACAAGCCGGTTACGGAAAAAATCGCGGCGACTGTCACGGTGGAAAACGACGATCGGGAACTCCCTCAGTTTAAAGTAGTCGATGTACCCGGTCTGCCGCCTTCCGCCCAACTAAGCGGTGACTTTACGATTACCAATCGAGGCAGTCAGGATATTGTAAGTCTCTCCGGCGTCTTTGCCGTGAAAGATTCTTCCGATACGGTCCGTTTCCGGAACAGTTTTGAAGCCGAAAACATTCCCGCCGGCAAGTCGGTGCGTATACATAATCAATGGCCGCTGGACATGTATGTGCCCAGCCAAAGCATTTTAGCAACCAAACCGGACGAACCCCTCGCCGCGGTCATGAAGATTGAATATGTGATTTTTAAAGACGGTACTTCCCTTTCCCTTCAGGATACCCTGCCGGAAAGTAACTGAGCTGATTGACCTGACTTCTTATTTCATTTTTCGTTTTAACTTTCCTGTCAGGTTCTTTATTTTCTTATTTCCTTTTTCTTATCTGCTTTCCCTTTGTTCATTTCATGCCAGCGTTTTCAACCATTTCTTAAACGCCTTACCCGCTTTCAGACTCTCCCGGGACCCTTCCGCAAACAACGCCCCTTTCAAATAGCCTGCCTGATGTGCAGCCGCCACAGATTTAAGCCCCATCAGTTCGGAAGGAACAGCCTGAGCTAACGCGCATTTATCATTCCAGAAGGCCAGCGCTTTGCTCAGCTTCGCCAGCTTCTTACGTCCTTCCTTACCGCCGACTGTCAGGACCTCCGCTTCACTGGCTTTTTGCAGACAGGACACTTCCATATCCAGTTCCGCAACGATCAGATAGTCGGGAGCCGAATCGCGTTTACCCTTCATTTTATCTTTGACCTCGGCCGCCGTTTTGATTTTCTCCAGAATATCTTTTGTACGAACCTGCAAAAGCTGATCTCCCCGCAGGTATTCGTCCACCTTCCAATTGGCATTTTCCATCGCTGCCCACAAGGAAAACACCACCGTAGAATAACGCCCCTGCAAAATACGCTGATGGATCCCTTCTCCCAGCGTCCGCACCTGCTTTTGCAGCATACCGGTAAGCTTATCTTCACTCCAGCGCTCTCCGCCGGTAGCATACAGGTCCAGCCAATAGCGCAGCAACGCCTTTGTCTCACGCAGTGCATATAAGTCCGCTAAGATCCGCCTCAGGTTCGCTTCCATGCCGGGCGTACCGGTAAGCATGGGGCGAAGCCAGAACAAGGTTTCTCTTATTTTTTCAAAATGCGGTAAAAAGATCGTATCCGCCTCAGACTGGAGCTTGCTGTGCATAAACACATTCTGCTCCTCTAAAATAGCGGTGCCGTAGCGATAAAATTGTTTTTGCGCTTCTTCCCGATAACTGTTGGTCCAATTTATATCCGAAGCAGATGTATCTTTGCGTAAAGGCAACTTATCCAACAGCGCCATGCCCCGGGCGTATTTACTGCGGGATTCGGAGAATACCGGCACGACTGCGGACAACTTGGTAGTGTAATCCAGCAGATCGCCCAGAGAGCCGGACTTTAACTCCAACTCCACCTCATAAATTGTTTCTTTTTTACCCCCGGCGCTGATGTAACCTTCGTCTATGGACATTTCCACCAGCGTATCCTTTGTGATCTGCAGCAAGCGCAGGTCCCGTTCCACCCGCACCGAAAACAGTTTTTGAATCGCTGCCTTTTCAGGCAGATCAGACAGCGCTTCCGTCATCTCCGTTTCTGCAAAAACAGACAGGTCCGGCCGCCAGCTTTTTACCGGGGCATTATATTCCCGACGTTCCGTTAACGCTCCGGCCTCTGTTTTGCTCAACTTAACGGTAGCTTCAAACATTTTTCCTTCCTGCCGAATACGGTAGGCGATCCCCCTTTGCTGCAGCAAAAGTTCTTCCGTATCATAATAGGCATTGATCAATTTCAGGGTCTTATGGCTGCCTTTTTTTACTTTTTTGACCACCAAATCGGAAGACAGCAAGGTTTTAAGATCTTTTTTTGCCACCAGGAGCTTGATTTCCGTTTCCACGTTGTTGCCCATTCTGTTCTCCTCCCGTCAGATTCCCCTTTCCATTCAGCGCTTTTAAATTATTTTGCTCCAACACTCATGCAAGCAGGCTTCCTGTCCAATAATTTTTTCCGTTCCCCGCCAAAATACCAGATTGCCAAAGGGATACCAAACGCAGCTGCGGTTAACAGCAACGACCAACCCCAACCCCCATTACTGCCTAACGAATCGCCTAACACATTGTAAGCAACTGCGCCGGGCAACATGCCGAACAAAGTGGTCAAAGCAAAAATGCGATACGACAGTCGGGTACAGCCGGCTACCATACTAATAACATCGTAAGGAAACAAGGGCACCGTTCGCAGCCATAACATATGAACAAAGCTCTGCTCCGACTCGGATACATAGGTGTGAATACGCTTCCCCCAACGTCCTCCATGCAAGTGGAAAAAGGTAGAGCCGATGCCTGTCCGGGCCATAACGAACAACAATGTGGCACTGCCCAGACCGCCCAACAGCAGCAGCGGGATACCCCACGCAGGAGGGAATAAAATTCCCGCAGCCAGATTCAGCAGCAATCCGGGAAACAAAAGTAAGGGACGCACCGTGTATAACGCTACATACACCAAAGGTCCCCAGACACCAAAGCCCATCACCCATAGCCGTATCTCCTCCACGGAATGAGGATGAAACACACCGGGCAGATAATATAAGCCGGCAATGACTGCGATATAAAAAATAAGCAATAAAAAGCGGCGCTGCTGCGCAACAAAACGCAGGCGACTCCCGAATTCATGTATATTCATACTCTTATTCTACTGAATTTCAACAAGAAATTCAACCAGGGAAAACCGGCCACATATTACACCATAGTGTCCCCCACCGATGATTACAGGTTTTGTTTATCTTTTTCCGTGGTAAAAGGAAAAAACAGCGGAGAACCCCCTGCTGTCCTTTTTAAAGAACACATTCAATTGTAGTAAAACCCCACATTTGGCTCAGAGCCTTTAATTGTATTCCTCCAACATTTGATTTGGAAATCAAAAAAGAGCGAAAGGCATTACTCTCTCGCTCGATATTTTGCTTATTCTGTTCTTGAGCCTTATTTTTTCCGTTTCCCCAAATAGGCTTCCTTGATTTCCTCATTCTCCAGCAAGGCCCGTCCACTGCCTTCCATCTTAATATTGCCGGTTTCCAGCACATAAGCGTGGTGGGCGACTTTCAGAGCCATATTGGCATTTTGTTCAACCAACAATACGGTAGTGCCATCGTTGTTAATCCGTTGGATAATGTTAAAAATATCCTTGATGACCAAAGGAGCCAGACCGAGCGACGGTTCGTCCATCATGATCAGCTTCGGACGGCTCATTAAGGCCCGTCCCAAAGCCAGCATCTGCTGTTCACCGCCGGATAAGGTGCCCGCCATCTGCCAGTTCCTTTCTTCCAGACGGGGGAAAAGTTCGTAAATACGCTTGATATCCGCGGCGATTCCTTCTTTATCTTTGCGTAAATACGCGCCGATCTGAAGATTTTCCAGCACCGTCAGATTCGGGAACACACGGCGGCCTTCCGGTACTAAGGTAATCCCCCGGGTCATAATGCGTTGACTGTTCAGCCCGTTTAAAGATTCTTCATTGTATTCCAGCGTACCGTTTTTCGGTTTTTCCAGGCCCATGATCGTGCGCAGCAACGTGCTTTTGCCGGCTCCGTTGGCCCCGATCAGCGTCACGATCTGTCCGTCGGGCACATCAATGGAGACGCCTTTCAGCGCTTCAATGCCGCCGTAGGCGACAACAAGATCTCTGATTTTAAGCATCTTCATCCTCCCCCAGATACGCCTTAATGACCCGTTCATTATTTTGAATGGCAACCGGATCACCATGGGCAATGGTTGTGCCAAAGTCCAATACATAAATGCGGTCCGAAATTTCCATGACCAGATCCATATGATGTTCGATCATAAAGATCGTCAAATTAAACTGGTCGCGGATATAACGGATAAAATCCGTCAGCTCGTTGGTTTCTTTGGGATTCATCCCGGCGGCAGGCTCATCCAACAGCAACAGTTGCGGATTCGTCGCTAAAGCCCGGATGATTTCCAGATAACGCTGTCTTCCGTAGGGCAGACTACTGGCTTTTTCCTCCCGCAGCTCCCACAGATCCACTTCTTTTAATAGGCGCTCCACATCCTCCCGCATCACCGCTTCTTCTTGCCGGTAAGCCGGTAGGCGGAACGTGGCAGACAGAAAATTGGATTTCAGGTGCAGATGCTTGGCAATCAGTACATTTTCATACACGCTCAGATCCTTAAAAAGGCGAATATTCTGGAAGGTACGGGCCACACCCAGACGGGCAATGTCGCTGGGCTTTTTCCCTGTAATATCCACTTCTTTGCCGTCCGGCAACGTATAAATGACTTTCCCGTGGGTAGGTTTATAAACGCCTGTGATGTCATTAAAAGCCGTTGTTTTGCCGGCGCCGTTCGGCCCGATCAGGGCGACGATCTCATGTTCATTCACTTCAATATTCAGATCGTTGACAGCGATTACGCCGCCAAACTGCATGGTTACACGTTCGGTACGCAACACATTTTTACTCATTTAGACTGTACCCCCTTTTTCCGCAAACATGCCAGAGGGTTTTTCAGGAACGCGATGATTTTTTTCCAGGTCAGTTCGTTGGTTCCCATAATACCGTGCCGCCAGAATAAGACGCAGGCCATGAGCAGGACGGAGAACACGACCATGCGCAGGCCCGGGCGGAACAGCGGGATCATGGTACCCATGATTTCCAGCGGTTCGTCAAAAATGCGCAGATATTCCAGTCCGGCGGTTACGATCACAGCGCCAAACATGCTGCCGGTGACAGAACCCATACCGCCCAGCACAATGATCAAAAGGAAGTTATAGGTCAAGGTAAAGAGGAAGTTTTTCGGGTCTACCGTACCCAGGAGCGCTCCATACAGGCCGCCGCCGATACCGGCGAAAAAGGCGCTGACCATGAAGGCCAGGTTTTTGTGGTAGAACAGGTTAATACCCATGGCTTCCGCCGCGATCTCATCTTCCCGGATGGCTTTGAACGCCCTTCCGTAAGAAGAATTCAGCAGCAAAGTGATCACTACATAGGTCACCGCCGTCGCCAGAAAAATGTAGCGGACATCGTTCAGCGGCGGGATGTTTTTGATTCCCAGCGCGCCGTTGGTAATGGACTGGGCGTTGGTGATCACAATACGAATAATCTCGGAAAAACCCAGTGTCGCAATGGCCAGATAATCGCCCCGCAAACGCAGTACCGGCGTGCCGATCAGGCCGGCGATGATCGCGGAAAGGATACCGCCCAACAACAGGGCCGCCCACAAAGGCAGATAAATATTTACCAGCGCCGGATGCATTGGCGTCGCATAAAATACATCCGCCCGCAGATTCACAGGTACAGTAAAAATACCCACCATATACGCGCCGATGGCCATGAACCCGGCCTGCCCCAGAGAAAACTGACCGGCAAAACCATTGGTAATGTTCATGGACAAACCGATGATCGCGTAAATAAGGCAGAGGTTGGCAATACGGCGAATATAGGAGTCCACCTCAGCCTGTACAAAACATGCTGCACCGAATAAGGCGATGATCGCAAAGAGGGTGAGCATGATATTTCTTTTCTTATTATTCATGATTACACCTTCTCCGTTGTTTTCTCGCCTAACAGTCCTGTCGGTTTATAGAACAGGATCAGGATCAGCATGATGAAAGCAAAAGCATCGCGGTAGCCGGAGAATTGCGGGAAAAAAGCCACGATCAGGATCTCACCCAGTCCCAGAATAAAGCCACCCAATACCGCGCCCTTAATATTCCCGATACCGCCGATAACCGCTGCGATAAAGCATTTTAAACCGGGCATGACGCCTAAATACGGTGTAATGCCGGGATAGCGGATGCCCCACATAATGGCACCGATGGCAGCCAGAGCAGAACCGATGGCAAAGGTGATCGAAATAATATTATCAATATTAATACCCATGACACGGGCAATTTCATAGTCCTTGGAAACAGCCCGCATAGCCATACCCGTTTTAGTATGGTTTACTATATGCAAAAGCAGCACTAAGCAGATCACGGTGATCACCGGAATAAACAAGCAAATTGCCTGGATCTGGATTCCGCTGACGGAAATCATGCTGGATAAAAACGGGATGTCCGGAAAACGCATGGGACGACCGCTGAACACATAGTTTGCCAGGTTTTCCAAAAGGAAAGACGCGCCGATAGCCGAGATCAACACGGAATTTTTCGGAGCATCGCGCAAAGGACGGTAAGCCGTTCGTTCAATCACTACACCTAAAAACGCCGTAGCGGCAATCGTGCCGATAAAAGTTAAATACCAGGGAATATGGAATGCCGTAATGCCAAAAAAAGCAAAATAGCAGGCCATCATTACAATATCACCGTGGGCGAAGTTGATCATCAGCAAAATACCGTAGACCATGGTATATCCGATGGCGATCAACGCATATAAACTGCCCAGCGAGATACCGTTCACCAAATGCTGGACCAGTCCTGCCCCAGTCATATTGGTTATAGCTTGAAAAAGCTCCATTATTTAGCACCTCAGATACAAAAAAATAAATAGCTTCCTTCCCTGCGGAAAGGAAGCAGAAAGAACCGGATAACGCTTCCTGACAGCTTTTGCCTTTTCCCGTCAGTACTGACGGGAAAAGGCAGGAAGCTGTAATTGATCTGTTAACTTATTTTGCTTTCAGATCTTCCGGATTGACCGTATCCAGATAGGTAAATTTACCTTCTTTAACCGTCTTGATTACCGCAGATTTAATCGGATCGCCATCTGCGTTCAGCGTCGTCTTGCCAGTGGTGGTTTCCAGATCTTTAGTAGCGGCTACCGCATCACGAATCTTCTTGCTGTCATCCGTGCCGGCCCGTTTCATAGCGTCATAGGCAATCAAGTAGGAGTCGTAAGCCAACGCTGTCAGACCGCCGGGCTGTTCGCCTTTATATTCTTTGGTATATTCTTCCAGGAATTTTTTTGCTTCCGGAGTGGCAGCTTTTTCACGGTCAAAAGCGCTGGAGAAGGAAATGCCTTCTACTTCTTTACCGCCTACGTTGATAAATTCCTGCGTTTCCCAGGTGTCGCCGCCCATAAAGGGAGCTTTGATGCCCAACTGGCGGGCCTGTTTAACCAAAAGCGCCGATTCCGTAAAGTTGCCGGGAGCAAATACCGCGTCCGGATTCTTGGCTTTCAGATTGGTCAGCTGCGCAGTAAAGTCTTTATCGCCCGTCTGGTAGTTGGCAATATCCACTACGCTGCCGGCGCCGGCCAGCTTTTCAAAGGCTTCTTTAAAGAACTTCGCCAGACCTACGGAATAGTCATTGGAAACTTCCTGGACAATGGCCACTTTACGAGCGCCTTTTTTGAACGCATAGTTCGCCATTACCGTGCCCTGGAACGGATCAATGAAGCAGGCACGGAAATAGTAATCATTGCCCTTGGTAACCTGCGGATTGGTGCAGCTGGTGCCGATGGCCGGCACTTTGCTTTCTTTTACGATATTCCCGGCAGCCATAGACAAAGAAGAACCATAAGAACCCAGAATTACTTTTACTTTGTCTTTTTCAATTAAACGAGCTGCCACATTGGCCGCTTCAGCCTTATCGGATTTATTATCCACAACGACCAGTTCGATCTTTTTGCCATTGATTTCAGGATGTAATTTGTTCGCTAATTTGATACCGCGCAATTCCAGTTCGCCGCCTGCAGCATTGTCGCCGGTCAGGGGCAGGAATACGCCGACTTTCACCACGTTGCCGCCTTCTGCTTTTTTACCGTCGGCAGCTTTTTTGTCACCGCCACAACCTGCGAATAAGCTCATCGCTACAGCCGACACCAAAAACGCAGAGACAAATTTCTTCATTTTCATGTGAATATTCCTCCTTAACGTATACACACAGCATTTTAAAGACAGATGAATTATAACATTTTTCCGAATTCCGCGCAATAGGACATCATTTCCGTATTCGCTCGCATATAATTTACATATATATGTTATTTTTGAAAAACTATACAATTATATGTCTTTAATCAGTAGTCTTATTTTAAATTTAGTTTTCATTGAGAGGACATTAAGAAAAACGCTCCTGAATTATGTCCTCATAGAAAAGACATAAAAAGGAACGTTTTTTTGCCACTTTTCATTTTTTCTGTAAAGATTTTTGCCGTCATGCAATAAATGTTACAGGTTAAACCGGTAGCTGCTTTTACATAGAAGGCGGGTTTTTCAGCCATACATAAATATTGCCAATCAAACAGTCGTTTTCTTGCGCAATAACTCATTGGCATAATCCACAGCGGCCACGGCATCAGGGGCGTAACCGTCCGCGCCGATGGTCGCCGCATAGTCCCTGGTCATCACAGCGCCTCCCACCAGAATATTGACATCCGTATTTTTCCGCAGCGCCGCGATCGCCTCTTCCATGGAAGCCACCGTAGTCGTCATCAGCGCAGTGAGTCCCACCAGCCGGGCATGATATTTATCCACCGCCGCCACGATCGTTTCCGGCGGCACATCCTTGCCCAGATCCACCACCGTGTAACCGTAGTTCTCCCATAATACTTTGACGATATTCTTACCAATATCGTGAATATCCCCCTTGACCACGGCCAGCACAATAGTATTTTCTTCGTCCGTACCGGCCTGATCTTTCGTACTCATCACAGTTTTCAACACTTCAAAGGCTTCTTTGGCTGCATCCGCCGCCATCAATAACTGCGGCAGAAACAGCGTTTTTTTGCCAAAACCTTCTCCTACCGTATTTAAAGCCGGAATAATAAACTGATTGATGATGTCCAGCGGCGCCTTATTTTCTGCCAACAGCTTTTTGACCGCTTTGCCGCTTTGTTCCACCAGACCTTTCACCACTGCGTCATATAGTGTGTAGTCAGAAACAGCTGCGCCGGGCGTATTTTTCGGCATATCGGCAAAACGGGCGACATAATTTTTACAGCCCTCATCCTGTCCGGACAAAGCGCAAAAAGCATAATAGGCCTCCATCATGCGCACGCTTTGAGGGTTGATAATGGCAGAAGAAAGTCCTGCTGCCAGCATCAAGGTGAAAAACGCGCTATTTACCGCGTCCCGGTTGGGCAGACCGAAAGAAACATTGGAAACCCCCATTACGGTATGAATACCACGGCTTCGCAGCGCCCGAATCACCGCTTCGTCAATCTGCGGATTGCGGCTGTCCGTGCTGACGGTCAGCGCCAGCGGGTCGACAAGGATCCGATCCGTTGAGATACCGTATTTTTCCGCTTCCCGGATTATTTTTTCCGCTACAGCCAGACGTCCTTCTGCCGTAGCGGGGATTCCTTTTTCATCAAGGCAAAGCCCTACTACCAAAGCGCCGTATTTTTTTACCAGGGGGAACACCTGATCCATAGACTCTTGTTTTCCATTCACCGAGTTCAGGATGGGGCAGCCGTTATAAAGACGCAATCCCTTTTCCATCACCGCAGGATTGGCCGTATCAATCTCCAGGGGCACCGATGTAATGGCCTGCAGCGCGGACACCGCTTTACCCAGCGTCTCTTTTTCATCCAATCCGGGTAAACCCACGTTCACATCCAATACATGAGCTCCCCGATCCAGCTGCTCCAGCCCCAGACGGCAAACGTAATCCATATTTCCTTTTTGCAGCGCTTCCTTTAACAACGGCTTGCCCGTGGGGTTAATTCGTTCGCCGATCAGAACCGGCGGACCGTTAAAATAAACGGGTTTTCCGTAGCCGGTTGCTGCTGTCACAGTAAGCAGAGGCGCAGCCGATGGCTTCATGCCTTTCGTTTCCTGCGCCAGGGCCCGGATAAAGTCCGGACTGGTACCGCAGCAGCCGCCTAAGACCGAGCTGCCCAAACGGCAAATTTCTTTCATATATGCGGCGAATGCGTAAGGCGCAATGGTGTAGACTGTCTTGCCCGCCTTTTCTACGGGCAGCCCCGCATTGGGATTCGCAATAAGCGGCAGCTTCGTCACCGCCCGGGCCCGGGGAATAAAACCGGCCACCAGATCCGGCCCCAGACCGCAGTTAAAGCCTGCCGCATCCACGCCCAGCCCATCTGCCAGCAGCATTGCGGTTTCCACCGAGGCGCCGTTTAGCAGATTGCCGTCCCGATCAAAGGTAAAGGTCACAAATACGGGCAGATCACTGTTTTCTTTTGCCGCTAAAATCGCCGCCTTGGCCTCATAGGTATCGCTCATGGTTTCGATCAGGATCAGATCTGCCCCTGCTTTGACCCCGGCGCGAACCATTTCCGCATACAAAGACACCGCTTCTTCAAAGGGCAGGTCGCCATAAGGCGCCAGCAATTTCCCTGTAGGTCCCAGGTCCAGAGAAACGAATCGTTTAACAGGGGCCACTTCTGAAACCATTCCCTGAGTCACATCAGACGCCACATCATGAGATGCACGATGTGTCACATCAGGAGCCTCTCCGGGAGCCGCCTCATGGGCCGCAACAGGAACTGACTCCCACGCAGCCCGGGCATTTTTCAACGCGGCGGATACCACAGCTTCCACCGAGTAACCGGAGCCTTCCAGCTTTAATCGGTTTGCTCCAAACGTATTGGATTTTAAAATATTGGCTCCCGCCTTTATATAGCTGGCATGAATTGCGGTCACCACTTCAGGGTGCGTAATGTTCCAAATCTCGGGCAATTCGCCCGGTTTTATACCGGCTTCCTGCAGACGGGTCCCCATGGCGCCATCAAAATATAAAATTTCTTTTCCTAAAAATTCACGGATCCCCATCTTCTGTCACCTCCTGAATTCACAGTCCATCTTGCCGCAGGAGCGGCATTTATCCGTTTTTCTGTTACAGCCTTCCGCGCCTTGCTCCGCAATACCGATCACCGCCGTCACTGATTTCACCGGCGCCATCATACAACTTTCTGTCAGGGTAAGGCCGATCGTATGCGCGCAGTCCAGTACAGGAAAAAGAATGCGTTGTTCTTCCAAGCGCCAGTCGCCGTAACCGGGCGAAAAACGCGGTTTTAAGGTCTTGCCCGACGGCAGCTGTTCCTGCAGCTTTTGACAACAGGCATCGCAATAGGACTCGATCAGCGCCGCCGCGACCGCCTGTGCAGCGGCCCCCTGCGCCACACTGGTAAGGGCTAAGCGGCGTAACGCAATGTCCACACGGCTGCCCAGTGTCGCGCCAAAAAGATACAGTTCCCGGCACGGGAGCAGATAACGGGCCAGGGCCCGGCTGTAAAACAACGTACTGTTGGACAATACCACAATCGCAGGCTGCAGATTCCCCGCCGGTAAGGCAGTGTGATTCAGGCAAAAATCCGCATTCTCTTTTTCCGGCTCTACAATCGCAGACACAGATGGAGCAGTCAAAGAATTGTCCCGTTCCTTCTTTCGTTCCCTGATCGTAACCTCATATTGGGGACACTGTTGCAGCAATTTATTTTCCGTATACACCTGAAAGCCGAATTTTTTTACCGTATAACGAGGCTGCATTTCCGTTTTCAATTCTTCATAGACCTGCCGCACCACGGCCTGTGCCTGTGTATCCCCCGGCGCGGCGCGAAAATAACGCAGGGCCTCTCTTTCATTAAATACGATCTCTGCCTGTGCCATCCCGTTTCCCTCGTTGTTTGCGGTCAATCATACTTTCTTCACTCCTGCTTCGCTATTACTGTATCGCTATGTGTTACGCTTTTCAGCAGCTTTTGCTGCCAAAGCCCCGCCATAGCTCCCTGTTATCCCGGCATAATCACCTATTTTCCTGTTTCCCGTCTTGGCTGTCTTTTCCCTGCTATCTTGCCTGCGTCCCTACAATGTGGGACAGATTTTGCAAGATACCGCCAATGATTTCCGGTTTGTTCATAGTATAAATGTGAACATCCTTAAAACCATTAGCCAAAAGATCCAGCACCTGGGTCGTGGCATAGTTAATGCCGGCCTGTTTCATCGCTTCCGGATCATGGGCGAATTTCTCAATAATGGCGCGAAAGTGAGGCGGCAGTTTTGTGCCGCTCAATTTGCAGATACGGGTGATTTGAGACGCGTTGATCACCGGCATGATGCCCGGTATGACAGGAACGGTTACACCACGAGCCAGCAGCCGATACATATAATTGTAGATAAGGTTGTTATCAAAAAACATCTGGGTCACTAAAAATTCAACCCCGCTGTCCACTTTGATTTTTAACTTTTCAATATCGTCATTAAGCCCGATACTTTCCGGATGGCCTTCCGGATAACAGGCGCCGCCCACGCAAAAATCCCCGTACGACTTTATTTTTTTGGCCAGGTCGCTGGCGTGCTGATATTTTTCATGGGTCAATTCCATACCGGGAAGCAAGTCTCCCCGCAATGCCAGTACATTTTGAATACCGGCAGCCTGCAGCTGATCAAGCATCGCTTCAATCGCCGCATCTTCCGCATTCACGCAGGTCAGATGCGCCATAGCCGGTACGCCGCATTTCTCCGCAGCCTCGGCAATCGCTACCGTTTTACCTACGGAAGTCCCTCCCGCTCCATAAGTGACGCTGATAAAATCCACACCCTGTTGTGAAATCGTACGAACGATGTCCAAAGCATTAGCTAATTGCCCGCCCTCTTTAGGGGGAAATAATTCACAGGAAAGACCATTTTTATCTTCCTGGAGCTGATCAATAATTTTCATCGCGATCCCCTCTTTTCCGCTGTCATATCCTCTCTACGCCGTTATAACTTCCGTCAAAACTCAGGCAAATAAAGTCACCTCTGCTTGTTTCATATATGTTATTTATTATAACATAGAACATTCCACTCCAGACAGAAAGAAACAGGCAAATTTGTGTTACAAATGAAATAGACACCTGCCGTTTCCGGCAGGTGTCCGCAATAAAAAAGCAGGTCCTTAAGACCTGCCGTAAGATTCGTCTCATGGTGGGCGCTAACGGGATCGAACCGCTGACATTCTGCTTGTAAGGCAGACGCTCTCCCAGCTGAGCTAAGCGCCCAAAAAAAAATGGTGACCGGTAGCGGATTCGAACCGCTGATACCGCCGTGAAAGGGCGGTGTCTTAACCGCTTGACCAACCGGCCACATGGCTCCACCAGTAGGGCTCGAACCTACAACCCTTCGGTTAACAGCCGAATGCTCTACCATTGAGCTATGGTGGAATAACTGCATAGTCCTTAGCGACTACGTGAGTTATACTACCATAAAGAAAGGCGCTTGTCAACATTTTTTTATAATTTATTTCGCCTGCCCGCAGACGCGGCTTGGATAAAACAGACTGCATCGCCACGCGGAAACGCAAAACACATCCGTATCGTAAAACGCAGTTTATTTTGCCGGCACTTCAGGTAGTGTGCAAACTCTTCCATGAAAACAGGTCAGGTTTCAAAACGCAACTTAGTCCGCCAAAACCTTCACCACGATCTTCTGTACCGCCGTGCCCCCATGCACGGCATGGCAGCCGGGCCGGTGCAGTTCCCAGGGAAAGAACACGGCAAAAACGCCGTTCCCCAAAGTAACGCTGTCCTTTTCTCCGGCTTCTTCATAAAAAAGCAGATCCTTTTCTTCCGCATAATCTTCAATTACTTTATGGGTTGCGTTGCGGGCGGTATAATAAATTTTTTCCGTACCTTCGCCCAAATACTGCACGTCAATATAGGCATTATGGCTTTCCGGCTTTTTATTCGCTTTCGGTTCCGTGGTGTAGCGGCTTACCCGAACAAATACATTTTTCCCCTCTATCGGATATTCCCCCTCCGCTACTTTTGTGAAGTCAGTATCGGCTATATATTGCAGCGCTGCCTTCAATCTTGCGGAAACATAGGGTAAAAATTTTTCAATGTCTGCTTTAGTCCCTGTAATCATAATTTACCTCCCTGTATCTAGTGATGCTCCTGCTTATTACTTACCCACATAGACTTTTTATGCCCATAAAGCACTTCGATAGTCTTACAGCAGCCAGGTTCTCTTATACTGCAGATTCTGTCTATTTGTGGCAGGATACTTCCTTTGTTATTATTCTATCACAAAAATTATCTGTACAAAACCCGCACAGATAAGGTAGAATAGGTTTATATTTTTTGTTCTGTCATAAACGTATTTCTACTTATTATAATGTATGCGAGGTAGTTATGAGCTTTTTAACTGTCAGCCATGTAAGCCATTCTTTTGGCGGACGGCAAATTTTGGAAGATGTTTCTTTTAAGCTGGAAAAAGGAGAACATATCGGTTTGGTGGGCGCCAACGGAGAGGGAAAATCTACTTTCTTTGACCTGATCACCGACCGTCTGATCCCCGATGACGGGCAAATTTCCTGGCCGTCTAAAATTACGGTGGGTTATCTGGATCAGCAAAGCAGGCTGACCAAAGGAAAAACCATCCGGGAGGTATTGCGCACTGCCTTTGACGAAGATTTTGCCGCCGAGCAGGAAATGTTGGAGTTATATGACAAAATGGCCGAGGCGGACGAAGACGCCATGAATAAAATGCTGAATCGGGTGGGCGAAATTCAAAGCCGTCTGGAACACAGCGGTTTTTATTCCCTGGACAGCCGCATTGAAGAGTTTGCCAACGGACTGGGATTGGGCGATATCGGTCTGGATAAAGACGTGGATCAATTATCCGGCGGGCAGCGCAGCAAAGTACTGTTAACGAAACTGCTGCTGCAGGATTCTGAGATCCTCCTGTTAGACGAGCCCACAAACTATCTGGATGTAGAGCATATTCACTGGCTGATCCGTTTTTTACAAAATTACGAAAATGCTTTTATCCTGATTTCGCATGACGTGCCTTTTTTGAACGAAGTAGCCAATGTGATCTACCATTTGGAAGACTGCCAATTGACCCGGTATACCGGCAACTATGATAAATTTCAGGAACTGTATCAGATTCATAAAGCGCAGCTGGAAGCCGCCTATGACCGGCAGCAGCAGGAAGTGGCCCGCCTGGAAGACTTCATCGCCCGCAACAAAGCCCGGGTCGCGACCACAGGTATGGCCCGCAGTCGCCAGCGTAAGCTGGATAAAATGGAGCTGATCGAGCGGCCTGCGGAACGGCCCAAACCCCATTTCCGTTTTCAGCCGGGACGCACGCCGGGGCGCTTTCTGGCGGAAGCGGAAAACCTTGTTTTAGGCTATGACACCCCTCTGACACGACCGGTTTCTTTTCAACTGGAAAGAAACAAAAAAGTCGCGGTCAAGGGCGTGAACGGACTGGGAAAAACTACACTGTTGAAAACAATTTTGGGAGAGATCAAACCCCTGAGCGGAAAAATCACACAGGGGGATTTTCTGCAACCGGGTTATTTCGCCCAGGAAGAACGGGAGAAAAATGAAAAAACCGCTTTGGAAGACGTGTGGGACGAATATCCCGGCCTCGCCAATGCGGAAGTGCGGGGCGCTTTAGCCAACTGCGGCCTGACTACGGAACACATCACCACGAAAGTATTCGTCCTCAGCGGCGGGGAAGCGGCCAAAGTCCGGTTATGCAAGCTCATGCTGCGGGAAGTTAACTGGCTGGTTTTGGACGAACCGACCAACCATCTGGATGCCGAAGCCAAAGCAGAATTGAAAAAAGCCCTTATCGAATTTAAGGGCTCGATTTTATTAGTCTCACATGAACCCGATTTCTATGAAGACTGGGTCGATGATATCTGGAATATTGAAGACTGGACAACTAAGGGATTTTGATTTTGGCATTATGACCGCAAATACCTGATTTAATTATCCTGAAATACTGAGAGGATGCCTTTCAAACCGGGCATCCTCTTTCTTTTTATCCTGATTTTATGGATTTATAAAACTGTATCACGCTGTACCTGACACCCGACAGACTTGCAGCCAGATATCATTTGCGATTTTCCATGAGATTCATGCCGTTTAAGGAAGATTTCCGCCCGGCAACACGAGGCCCGTATACCAGATACTGCATTGCGGTCATGGTGGCGCGGTTCATCTGATTCTGCCAGAACATGCCCATAGGCGTCAGGTCATAGCCTGCTTCGGTTTTCACCAGCAGTCCATTTGTCTGCCAACGCAAAAATAAAGGCTCCAGTAAAATGGAAAAGGGAATACTGCTCATGCTATCGATTTTTTCCGGTTCCAAAACGCCCCGATCAAATTGTCCGGTAATCGCAGCAAAAAAAGGAGCATAGCTGTCGGTCTTAAAGGCCATGACAAAAGGTTTTTCTCCTTTTTCGACCATAGCAGAATAGCGGTTCAGATCGCCGGGCTGCATATAACTGATTCCTCCCAGGCTGCCGCCGCAACCTGCGCCAAAAGCAAGGATCTGCGCGCCGCTGCGGGCCATGCTGTTATATCGGTTCTGTTCTCTTTCTTCCATGGACCAGTGACAACAGCTTAAGCGATGGCATCCATGACCATTTAAAAATTCGGCAGCGTTGACAAAAAGCGCCGCCAGATCCCGGCCTACGGGAAAATCCCCGGGGTTATCCTGAAACCGTTTTCCCAGAGGCGTACCGAGGAAAATCTGCAATTTATACAGGTCCATACCACAGATACCGCAAGCTAAAAATATTTCCAGATCCCGTTGCAAAAGTTCCCAACTTTGACCGGGCAAACCATAAATCAGATCAATTATAATCTTAGGTCCCAGAGAAGCAAATGCTTTCAGTTTCTGTATCACAGTTTCACAGGGATCCGGGCGCCCCAGAAATCTTCTGAGCCCCGTGTCAAAGGTTTGCACGCCAAAACTGAAGCGAGTCGCGCCTGCTTTCATACAGGTTTCCATCTTCGCTTCATTCATATCGTAAATGCTGCTTTCCACCGTAATCTCGCAATCATCACTCAGTGGGAAAGTACGATGCACGGTTTCCAGGATACGGCTTAATTGTTCGCCGGTCAATGTCCCCGGCGTACCCCCGCCTAAAAAGACGGCTTCTACGGGCTTGCCGGTCAGATAATGGACAGAACCCATAAGTTCCAGCTCCGCCAGCAGTTTTTCCACATATTCCGCTTCCGCCTGCGCAGAGGAAACCTGTTTAAAGAATTTACAATAACTGCATTTTATTTTGCAAAACGGTATATGGATATAAATTGCTAGCGGTTTTTCATTTACTTCTTCCTGCAGCAGTTTATGAAAGGCTCTTTTCCCAAAAGGAGGCGGCAAAGGGCGCAACCCTTTATCTTCAAAAATTACATCGGTTTTCTCCATGGCGACGTAGCCGTCTGCCGCCTTTTCCTCACCGATGATTTTCGCCAAATCGGGGCGCTCGTAAAATGCTGCCAGTCGTTTTTGATAAAACGCAAGTAAATCGCCACTTGGCTTATCTGTCAGCCAAGCGTCCCATTGTTTTATCACCTCATCCCGTAGCATTTTTTCCCCCAACGAGGCCATTTTCGATAATTTTTTACTATCCATACGCTTTAAAAATCCTTATCTGACCTGAAGATTTTTTTAACCGCAGGCCTTATTTGCCTTGCGGCCTTTTTTATTACATAGGATGCGGTCGATTCCCGATAATACTGTATCGATTTACCCGACGCGCCTATTCTTTTACAGGCTGATAAAACCGGTCATAGAATTTAATAAATTTTAACATATACTCCCTGCAATTTTCCAGATCCGTCTTGTCCGGATGTACTGACGCCTCTGCCCAGCGTTTCCGGTTTTCTTCCGTAGGCGCATGAGGCGTTCCCGGAGGGAATTTTTCCATCTGCGCAATCAATTGGGGATCGATGGCTCCCCGTACAGACAAGGTACCGATCACATTACAATCGGGATTAAGATATTTCCCTGCATTGACCAGAGAATTCACACCATGTTCCGAATACGGCTCTGCTCCTAATGTCTGAAACAACACGACCTTTTTAGCGTGCAGTTTCTGAAGAAAATCCTGCATTTCTTTAATAAGCGTGCCACGGTTTACCCAATAGCCGACAAAGACCACGTCGTAATCTTCCGGATTGTGCGCTTCACTTACCTTGCACAATGTACACCTTTCCGGCGCAGCTCTTACCAAAGCTTGCGCTACTTTTTCCGTATTTCCTGTTTTGCTGCAATACACAATTAAGAACTTTTGCATCATAGACCTCCTTCACTTGTATTTCTGATATTAGTATAATCTCTTCTCTGTTTTGTTAGAAAATGTTACTATTTGTTATATATTTTGTCAAGTTTCATCGGCGCTATTTCCGCCATCATAATATTATGCCAGTCGATCTCCCTTCTATATTTGTACAAACCGGACTGGCAGAGACAAAAACAGACCTGTTGAAAACCAACCACAGCTTTCAACAGGTCTTCGTTATTTAATTTTATTTGAATCGCTCAAAAAAAATCCTTAACTATGTAAAGAGATTTCACTGTTACACTTCTGTAACCCACAATCCGTGCAGGTTACAATACGCATATACAGCAATCGGTTTATCTCCGTCCACCAGAGCGAAGCTGGCTTCCGGTTTATCATCGATCGTCAAAACACGACGCTGACCGCCTTTTTCTGTCTGCATATAGATCCAGCTGATATGATGTGCCGCAGTCATAGGATGTTCTGTACTGCCAACTTTAACTTTTACAATTGATTCCGCCACGGTCACTACCGGTACATGTTTTTCTGTGGAAGCATCTACACTGTTCGCGCGAATCGGTTCGAGTCCTTCCCCTTCGCAACACTGAATCTGTTCCACCGGGCCTTCAAGCTTGCCCACGATCACTCCACATTTACGGCACTGATAAAATTTAGCTTCCATGTTTTACCTCCCGGACAATTCCCTGATTCCAATTCAACAATGTCTATAAAATTTGACTGCTATACATTTATTATATACCAAGTTACCTGCTTTTACCAGCATCCTGTTTTATCTTCAGATCACAGTTTTCTTTTATTTCACCTTAAACTTTTCGGGAATGGTTTCTCCCTGTAAAATCAGCCACGGCAACTTTTTATATAACTCTTCTCTTTGTACGCGCACAGCTTCCATAGCAGCCAAAATATTCCCTGCTTCCGGGGAAGTTCGTTTCGCCGTATTGGTCGCCAGCAGGGTATGTCCTTCTTTATCCACAAGCTGTTGCCCTAACGTCAAAAACCAACTGTTATCCCGTCGGTTGGTAACCGCCTCTGTTCCAAGAATAAGGAGATAATCTGCCCCTTGCTCCTGCAAGATGGAGCGGGGATCGCTTCCTTCAGTCACGATTACATAATTAGGCAACAAGGCTTTATACTCGTTGATCATAAATCGACGAATGTCCGGCGCAAAACTTCTGGGGGGAAGCGGTTTTCCTTCTTTTACCCAAACAGCCACTTTGGGTTTTGCCGCGTCACTGGTCAGGACGTCCGGCCAGGACACAATCACCCCCTCTTTGATTGATCGATCCAGAATTTTATAGTATTCCTTTTGGCTGGCATCCAGGTATACATTCATAAAATGAGTCAGATTGCTTTGCCTCAATGAAACTCTAAATTTAACCTGAGTGCCAAATTGCTTATAACCGCCAAAAAGCGCTTGCAGGCTGAGTGGAATGGGATCTGCCCTATTCGTCACACGGATCAGATCCAACCTGTCACCGTATTTTTCAGCAAAGGCTTTGTTGCCAATCGCCGGCGCTCCAAAAGTAACAACATGAACCCTTTGCGGTTCGATCCCATAACTGAGCAGGCGCTGCCCCATCAGAGTGGCCACGGCCCCACCCAGACTGTGGCCCGTAAGAAGAAGCTGTGCCGTCGGTTCCTGTTTCAAAATCTGGATCAGATTAAATTCCTGTTCCCCGGCAGCTTTTTTTCTTCCCTTGCCGGCCAGTAAAGAACGCATTGCCGCATGAGTATAATCGTTAAAACCTTTATGTACTTTGGGGATATCGTTTTCGTCAATCGCTTGAACGCCGGCGGAGAGTGCTTTCGTCGCCATGCTCTCTTCAAAAGGGACCAGGCCGGTCTTTAAATCTGTCAGCACATCTTTTTTATCGGCGCTGCCTCGAAACGCAATCAGGTAAAAGGGAGTCCCGTCACTTTGTACGTTGTAAAATACTGAAAAATGGGCAATCTGCTTTCCTTCTACGACAGTGTGATGCATAGACTGCCAGCCGTAAGCTTCCAGATATTTTATTTCTTCCGAATCTTCCGGCCGATATACGCCGGAGCAGGCAATCGCCGCCAGGTTGGTCAAATAGGCCCGATTGTAGCTCCTTTTATATTTGCGTATTTCTACACTTTCATTCCCACTGCGGGGAATGCTGCCCAGGGGCGTTTCCGCAAATCCGGAACGTGCCGAAAACAAAGCCGGTAAAAGAAATACACTGAGAAGCAATACACACATCCAGCTCCGATAACGTACGGTTTGCATCTTCACACCCTCTTTCTCAAAATTTCCCCGACAAGCAGCCCGGGAAACATAAAAGGGCATTTCCAAAATGGAAAATGCCCTTTAGGTTCATGCATAAACTGTCTATAAATTAAGCATATTAATTTCTAGATTATTTTACAGGAACTACGTTGGCAGCCTGCTCACCGCGGCTTCCTTCCACAACGTCAAACTCTACAGTCTGACCGTCTTCCAGGGTTTTGTAGCCCTCGCTCTGGATTGCGGAGAAATGTACAAAAACATCGCCGCCATCTTCGCGTTCAATAAACCCATAACCTTTTTCTGCATTAAACCATTTTACTTTGCCTGTCATATTGCGGGCCTCCTAAAAAAATAAATAAGAATGTTTCATCAACGATTATCAATATAATCGCTAACGGTTCTATTATATTCTACCGGGACCAAATATGCAAGCAAAAGATTTAGAAAAATGCAACAACCGTTTTAATAATAATACGAAAGTCTTATTCGGCCAGAATCTCCACCTTTTCCATCACCACCGGATCTCGGGGACGATCGCGAAAATCAGTGGAAACCGAACCGATTTCCCGCACAATATCCATGCCCGAAACAATCTTGCCGAAAATAGCATGATGCCCGTTCAGCCAGGGAGTAGGAGCTAAGGTGATAAAAAACTGACTGCCGCCTGTATTGGGGCCGGCATTCGCCATGGAAAAAATACCTTCCGCATCATGCGCCAAACCGGCGCCGAATTCGTCTTCAATGGTGTAACCGGGACCACCCGTTCCGGTACCGTTGGGATCTCCGCCCTGGATCATGAAGCCGTCGATCACCCGATGGAAGATCAAACCGTCATAGAAACCTTTTTCTGTCAGATCGATAAAATTTTTTGTGGTTTTAGGCGCTTTGTCCTCAAACATCTCTGCCACAAAAATTCCTTTGTTCGTTGTAAATTTGATTTTTCTGTTTGCCATGCTCCGGCACCCCTTTTTAAATATTTTCTTATTTCTGTTCTTCCGCCTGTTTCTTTTTCAGCAGGTCAATCAACAGATAAATACCCGTACCAATTGTAGCCATAATGCAGGGCAGCAAAACCTGACCGCTGACGTTGCCGCCAAAATAGATCAGCATGTCACACCCCAGAAGTAAAAATGCCTGGGCACTCTGCAATCTGGTTTTCTGTAAAAGACGATTTTCTCTGTCATCTCTGGCCGTAGTAAAGCCTGCCATAGTGAACTGCGGTAGAAACAGGACAAAAGCGATCGCCATCAGATACAAATAGTTCGTCGACAGAACCGGGACCTCCATATTCCGCCCGGTGATAATACACATGGCAAAAGCCACCGCCCCCAGATATAAACTGCGGTAATAGCCCCCTTTAAGCTGGCTTTCCAAAATGTACGCGATCCCTGTCGCAATAGGAAAAAGCCAGAATCCTTCCGTACCCAGCCAAAAGGCGGAAGCCAGGATCAGCAGGTTATCTCCTATGTAGTGACGGGAACCGGAAGTACGATTAAACATACGGCAGATAAATAAGACCCAGAGCAGCCCCACTACACCGTTGCTGTTCACGCCAAAAAATGCTTCCCCGCCTAAGGTAAGAAAAGCGCCGATCAGACTGCCCCACTCCCGGCCCGGTTCCGGATCCGCTTCCAGACCGATCAGATACGCAAAGAAGAAACCTGCCGCATAGCTCACGCCATCGGTCATAATGCTGCCGGTCCCGGTACCTGTGACCTGCCGGAAGATCAATAAAATAATGGTAGAGAGCAAGGTTCCCATGAGCGCGATCCGGTTATACCAATTATTAAAATAAAAGGGACGTCCCAAACCAAAATTTTTGTCCTGATCATCGCTGCGGATGACCTTCACAAACTTATTTTCCTTTTTTGCCATAGCTCACAAATCTAACTCCTGTGTTTCGGGCCGGCGGCTCCCTGCCGCTCAGTCCAGTATTTTTTCTCCGTGGTATGTCTCGCCGTCTGCATCGGGAAGGATGCCATAGCCTTCTGTCCATAAAGTTTTATACTTGATAGCCTGATGATGAACCGTTTCCAGGTTGGACGGCGGCAATTTTTTAATGCATTTTGCCGGGCAGCCCGCCATCAGAGAATACGGCTCCACAATCGTATTTTTGGTTACCACGGCGCCGGCAGCCACGACGCTACCCGTCCCGACTACCGCTCCGTCCAGCACCACAGAACCCATGCCGATCAGTACATGATCTTCAATCGTGCAGGCATGCAGGGTAGCACAATGCCCTACCGTCACATAATCCCCTACGATACAGGGATGTTTATCTGCCACATGCAGGCAGCTATTGTCCTGGATATTGGTATAACGGCCAATTTCGATCCGGTTTACGTCACCGCGGACGGTGCAGTTAAACCACACACTGGAATACTCTTTCATTTCTACCATGCCAATCACATCGGCGCTTTCAAATACCTGTGCTTTAGCATCTACGGTGGGACTGATTCCCTTAAATTTTCTTAACATGACCCTCTCTCCTCATAATAACTCATAACTCGTAACGGAATAAACCGGGCGCTGCAAACCGCCCTTATCTATTTGTACTCTTCAGGCGTGTGCCGGCGGTATACAAAGAAGCCAGCAACAACACAATGCCTACGGAGAACAAAACAAATCTGGTGGGCATAAAATCGCCCAATAAACCGCCGACCAAAGGACCTATGACCCCGCCGAACTGCTGGGCGGAAGTGGTAAGACCAAAAGCTTTGCCCCGCATTTTCTGCGGCGTTTCTTCGACCAAAACGGAATTAATATTCGGTATTGCCCCTGCCAAAAATAAACCGTACACAAACTGAATCAACGCAAACTGCCAGATGGAGCTTACAAAGACCTGACATAAATTGGTCAGCCCCGCGCATCCCAGCACCAGACATAAAATTCGGCTGTAGCCGCGTTTTTGACCCTGCTGGCCCCAAAAAGGAGCCGCTACGATCCCCGCGATCCCGGCCAGAGAAAAGATCCAGCCGCTGGCTTTCACCGCATCCGCCCCTGTTTCGCCTAACAGCTGTCCTACATACAGCGTGATCAAAGGCTGGATCGCCATAATACAGGTCTGAACCAGAAAGAACATTCCCATGACAAACAAAAGTCCCTTATTTTGTAGGGATGCTTTTAAATCATAGAATAAATACATCTTTTCCTGGGCTTTTTCCTTGGAAAAAGGAAGATCCCGCACACGAAAAATGACTAATACCGTCGCGGCGAACAAACTGGCCGAGCCCACAAAAAAAGACATCCGCATCCCAAACCAGACGGAAAGGTAACCGCCCAGCAAAGGACCCAGGATACTGCCGCTGGCTACGGCCGTCTGCATCAATCCCATCCCCCAGCCCATCTTCTCTTCCGGAAGAGTGGAGGAAACCAGTGCCATAGAAGCCGGTACAAAGCCGCTGATCAAGCCGGTGATCCCCCGCACCAAAAACATCTGCGGCGCCGACTGGACCACACCACCCAGCACATACGTGATAGCAAGGCCGAGCCCTGCCCGGATCGCCATCTTGCGTTGTCCCACTTTGTCCGCCCAGGCCCCCCAATAAGGCGCCATGACAGATGCGCCTAAAAAGGCCACCGCATACACCAGACCGGACCAGAAATTAACCTGTTCCGGCGCCACATGCAGTTCTTTCAATAAATAGACAGGTAAAAAAGGAATACAGGCCGTATAGCTGGCGCAAGCCAAAAATACGCCGATCCATAAAATAATTAAATTTTGCTTCCAATTTATGGGACCGCTGCCTTGTTCATCCCAAAATGCCATTCTTATCACCGTCACATTGCCGTATTATTATAACATACCCCACTGAAAATTGAAATAAACGGAGACGTCTGTGCAAACAGAAATTGATGATTAAAATACTGTCGGAAATGTTTGCAACACCTCCGACAGTCTGGCTGATTTACAGCAGGATTATTTTAAACTATTTTATTGGGCATCTGCGTTCAAAATTTATTGCACACTCCAAGTAAGCATTACATAACAGGCTCTGGTCTCACTCGTTAACTTCTTTCGCGACCCAAAAATTTCCTTTAGGGCATTTTTTACTTCTATCTCCGGCAGGTGAGGATAGTACACATTGCTCAGATATTTTTGCCAAGCTACAATATCTTGCCGCCATTGTATTCGATAAGCAAGCTGTTCTATTTGCGCATCATACCCATATGCTGCAATTTTTTTCAGCAAACGTTTCCATACCAGATCCGGCTCCTGCATGATCAAAACATCTTGAACATCGTATTTTTGAAAATGCTTTTTTACTTTAGTCACGACAGTATTTTTACCTTCTTGAAATACGACCAGACGACAATATTTTTTACTGACAGATAACATTTTTTGAAAAGAATTCTCCTTTTCCATATCCGGTCCCATTGCACTGTAAACGAGGTCAAATTTTTTCTTCCAGCCTCTGCTCAACACCTCTTCCGTTTCCCAGTCCAGGGTATACCACCGGCATATATGCTGAAATTCAGGATCTGTCGTCGCCACAGCTTGCTGAATAGCCTTGGAAGAAATATCTAATCCCACTGAAGGAATATGTTTCTTTATCCAGCCTTTCAGGTATTCCCCTTGACCACAGCCAATATCCAACACCGTTCCGATAGGACCGGGCAAGATATAAAGTTTTTCTTCTTCACCCCATGAATCGATAATTTCCCAGGGAGGAGCTTGGCGATACCACTGATTCCAAATTGTATTTTTCAGCGAAAATTCATCTGTCTTATTATATTTAATTCTGTTCATTTTTCAACCATTCATTCCAGACAATAATCCTGTCATATAAGTCGCTCTCCACACCATAATGCTCAATGCTTAAAATACTGACTGCGGGAAAATCCTCTTTCATTCGCTTAAATATCCTTTCCTTCTGTGCCGGATCTACCGAAGACAGGGCTTCATCCAAAAATATCCAATCCGGCTTGTGCACCCAAATCCGTGCCAATGCGATGCGTTGCTGCTCACCTGGAGACAGCACTTTTCCCCAGTCTTTTACAACCGAAGCCTCCGTTAATACATGCTCCAATTCAACCTTATTCAGTATTGTTCTACATTCCTCCTTCGTAATAGATACATTTGTATCCGGATATGTTAATACATCATATAAACTTCCCGGCGGAAGATAGGCATTTTGCGATAAAAATAGTTTTTGAGAAGCAGGAAGAAAAATTTCACCGGTACCAAACGGCCATATATTTCGCAATACATAAAGCAAGGTTGTTTTTCCCACACCGGAAGGTCCTGTTAACACGATCTTTTCTCTTTCTGCAATGTGTAAACTCAAAGAATGTGTTAATGTTTCCCCCGAAGGAAGGTAAATGCTCACATTTTTAAGCTGCAGGGCATTGTGCCCTCCTTCTGTGACACGATACCCATTACACCTCTCCGCAGAACTCAACGCGGTATTATATTGGGTAAGACGATCTAATGTCGCCTTCCATTCGCTCAATCTTGGATAGTTTAATATAAACCAGGATAAGGCTACACGAACTCCATTAAAAGCGGAAACCGTTTGCATCAGTTCGCCCATTTTAAAAATACCGCCAAAATATTTTGGCGCCGCAAGCAAATAAGGCACTACACCGGAAATCTGTGCATAGCCAAAATTAAAATAATTTAATTGGCGTTTTTTTACGAGTTCCCTGAGCCAGATATCAAACACATTAGCAAAGCTTTTTATAAGCATTTTGCTTTCCCATGGCTGTCCTGCATAAAGGCTTATTTCTTTGGCATGTTCCCTGACACGCAGAAGGTTATAGCGGTAATCAGCCTCATATTCCTGCGTTTTCCTGTCTATCTCGATCAACGGATGGCCCATGCGATGCATGAAGTAAGTGCCGGCTATCACAAACCCGAAAGCAAGCCAAAGCATCACCCCCGGTATGACAATACCAAAAACCGAATAGGATTCCGAAAGCCCCCATAAAATAATCGCAAAACCTCCCAATGTGCTGAGTGAATCCACAAAGTCAAATACAAGAGATACCGTTAAGGTTGGGAATATCCTCAGGTCTTCAGCAATACGCTGGTCCGGATTATCAATATGCGGAAAAAATAATTCAGAATAACAACACCCTGAAGTAAGCCATCTTTTTGCATAATAAGAAGACATATAACGGCGCCACAACAATACAGCTTTACCACAAAGATACTTTTGATTGGCATATAATACAAGGCTTGTTCCGGCTAATACAAAGAGCAGCCCCAGCTGAAAAAAAAACGCAGTAATGTCTTTGTTTTCCATCGCATTAAAAAAATCTCTTGACCAGATGTTAAGCCGAAGGGTCATATACACATTAAAAAAATTAAATAACATAGCCGCAGCAAGAAGCAATACCGTTTTATTTCGTTCCGGACCTTGCCAGAAGGGAGCGGTTAAATTCCAACATTGCCCTGCAAATTGCCTCATTTGCTGATACTTTTTTCTGATCACCATTTATGAATGTACGAAAGAATCCAAGTCCTATCCTGTCCGGCAAAGCCGAGAGGAGTCCCCCACATAGATTCTATGCCAGACATATATTTTTTATCAAAAAGATTTCTAACATGGAAGGTCCATGCATCTTTTCCTCTTGACAATGAAACCGACGCATCATATAAAGTTACTCCACCCAATGTTATTTTATTTTCTTCGTCCATACGTTTTCCAATATATCTCGTACCAAGCCCAAGCATCAGTTCTCCATTGTGATATTGAGTGAGGATCGCATCCGCACGTAAATTAAAGGTCTTCCTTGCCACTCCCGCAGGTCGCAACCCTATTCTATCCGGATTCGTATGCTTTGTTGTTTTCGTATCAAGGTAAGTGTAAGAACCCAATAAATGCAGCCGCTCATGCAAGGCCGCACGCCATTCCAATTCCATACCTTTGGACACGATTTCTCCGATAGAGGTAAAATAGGATTCACCCGGCACCCCTACGTGAATATTCTGTTTACGCAAATCAAAAAGAGATGCTGTCACTCGAATCGGGGTATTTTCAGGAGCATAGCGCATACCGATTTCCCACTCCCGTCCGGTAGTTGGCTTCAGCATTTTATTATCTTTATCCAAATGCATCAGTGGCTCAAAAGAATTGTGCCAGTGAATATAGGGCGCCCATTTTCTATTCAGATTGTAAACCGCACCTGCCTGTCCCGTCCATGCAGATTGAGAGAATTTTTCTTCATCACGTTCGCTGTACTGCCCATAAAGACTGCGCCGTATCCCCAGAGAATAAGACAGCTTTCCCTCTGTCGCCATATGTGAAAGGTAAATTCCCCGTTCACGGCTCCAATAATGCAGGTCGTCCATAGGTATAATCGTTCCCGGGGCATTGAGATCCGGATCCACAGGAACCGGTTTGCCGGAAAGATATCCGGGGATCTCGGCCAACGGCCAAGGGGACAGATTTCTCATTTTTTGCTTTGTAAAGATTTTTTCATAACGCCAGTCAAATCCCAGGAGGGTATCGCTCTTGTAGCGATCTGCTTCTTTATGCAGACGCACAAACTGATCCAGCCCGTAAGAGGTTCCTTCACTATCGATCATCGCCCCGAATCGTACCAGCCCTGCAAAAGGATTCGCGATGCCGGTCGTCTGATTACTCAGTACATCTGACTTTCGATAGCTTCCCTTTTGGTGGAACGTTAGCTCTTTCCCCAGCGGTTGCTCCCATTCATAACCTATCCCGTGTTGCGTAAGATGATACTTATCCCATCCTCTCACCCCCACAAAATATCTGTCCGGCAACACTCCGTACAATGGGTCTCCGGGAAGACGGGTACGAGGGGAATAGGCATAGCCATCTATTTTATCTTCAGAATAAAAAGGAAGAATCGTCAAACTCCCTTTTTCACCGAACTTTTTAGTAAAAGACGGAGCAACATAAATACGTTTTTGCTTTGTTTCGTCATAAAACAAGTCCTGCGTCCGCCAAACCGAGACAATGCGACCATAAAGAGAACCGTCAGAATTTACCCCATTCACATCCACCGCGGTCATTTTTTCTCCCTGAGCCCCTATCTGCACCTGCCCCTCTGCAAAATTTTCCGGGCGCGGATGCTTGGTTTTCAGGTTGATCATGCCGCCGACCGAGCCACTACCATATAACACAGAAGCCGGCCCGCGTAAAATTTCGATCTGTTCTGTACCATAAAGTTCAGGACTTGTCAGATTATCTGAAGCGCCAAAAGTTTTCATGCCATCGACCACAACATTACTATGAGCAATATCAAAACCACGCAGCTTACTGAAATTATACAATGAATCATACCCCCTGGGAGCCACTGTTATACCTGCGTTGTATTCCAAAGCGTCTGTCAGATTATACACGCCCAGTCGTTCCATCTCATCCGAATTCACTACCGTAACAGACGCAGGAATTCGGTTGATATTACCAGAAATTTTACTGCCTGCACTGGCTATTCCCGCCAATTTTTTGGCATACACATGAAAAGGGGGCAAAATAAAACTGCCTGTCACATTTTCAGATGCTTTATTATCCGGGGCTGCCCAACAATGAGTAGAAAAAGAAACAGCTAAAATAACTGCAAGATATAAATGTATTTTTTTCTTCATAAAATTTTCATTCCTTTAGCAATAAATTTTGTCACTTGCATTACAAAACAAATCCATCTTTCTCAACACCATGATTTACTACCAAAAATAACGTACCCCCCCCCTCCTCATCTAACATAATTAACCTCATTGCCCATTAGTTAGCATATGCTAACTAATGGGCAAAAAAAAGACCTTTTCTTTAATTTTTATAATACTTGCAGTATTATTTAATGTCAAGTTCATTTTTTTACAATGCTAACCACTTTTGGTATAATGGGAGCGAATAAAACTGGCATTTACTCAAAGCTGCACAGTTGTAAAAACAACAGGAGACCATACACATGCGAAAATCCGCCGTCCTTTTAATTTTAGGTTTACTTCTATTCATACTGTTTTTCACCTTATCGGCAGCAGCCAAAAAGGCAGACAAAATAAATGCAGGCGTTTCAGTCAACAATAAAACAGGAGCCATCTCCTCAGCCGAACTGCTGTCGGAAAAAATCAATTTAGTCTGGCAGCATGACACTCTTCCGGCAGTTGACCTTTCCACCTTGCCAAAAGTCCCCGGCGTCAATGTTGTATCTCCCTGCTGGTACGTTATCTCCAATGAATATGGAAAAATAAACAGCAAGGCCGTGGAGGAATATGTGGCCCGTGCCCATACTAAAGGGTATAAAGTCTGGCCTTTGATTACCAATGGGTTTGACCCTGAAAGAACCAAAAAATTGTTACGGGACGAAAATGCCAGACGCTATGTGATCCAACAGCTTTTAGCCGAAGCAGAGATGCACGGATTTGACGGTATCAATCTTGATTTTGAAAATATTTATCAGGAAGATAAGGACGAGCTGACAAAGTTCGTTAAACAAATTCGCAAGGCAACGAAAAAAAAGAATCTCAAACTCAGCATAGACGTTACTGTTCCCAACGGCAGCCCTAACTGGTCCTTATGTTTCGACAGGAAAAAACTGGCGAAACAGGTGGATTATGTGGTGCTCATGGCTTATGACCAATACAGCGGCGGCAGCCCCATGGCCGGTCCTACCGCCTCTTTTAACTGGGATGAAGCCGGTTTGCAGGCCACGCTACAGGAAGTGCCTGCCCCTAAATTAATCTTGGGAATCCCATTATATATGAGACTGTGGCATTTTGACGCAAAAGAAAAGCGTTTTAGGGCTAAAACACTGTCTATGCCTCAGGCAGCAAAGATCCATGCAGAAAAAAGCACAGACGAGACCTACCGCTGCCAGTGGCTGGAAAAAGAAAAAATGCTTTATGTGTCCTATATGGAAAAAGATGTTCCCTACTGTTTCTGGCAGGAAAACGAACGAAGCCTGCGCTACAAGGCGGAGTTGGTAAATACTTGTCAGCTTGCCGGCATCGCTGCCTGGCGCTACGGCTTTGAAACGTCGGATATCTGGCCCATGCTGGAAGAAGTATTGAAGACTCCCAGAACGTGATAAAGAAAATAAATTTACACGTTGTCCGTTCGTTTCGTCCTGCTACAGAATCTGTAATTTTCTATAATAAATATACAACTCATCTCTACATCAATTTTGGGAAACATTACAAAACAAAACACCTGTCAGAAAGATGCTTATCATAAGCTCTTTCCGGCAGGTATTTTATATTTATTAACACTTTGGTTGCGCAAGTCTACTTTTTCTTATCAGAACTTATATGTCACGTCTATGCGCAAATAATCTCCCAGACGGAATTTCTCAGGACTGTATAGCGTATCTCGTTTACCCGTACCTTTTGCGCCAAAGGTATATGTGGCCTCTAGTAAAAGATTTTTTACCGGAACATAACCTAAACCCAGGCTGAAAGAACGAATGCCATCTAAATACCTATCAGGAAGATTAGCCCCTGTACCGCCTAAAAAAGCGCCATGTTTAAAATATTTATAGTCTGCAAAAACATTCCAACTGCCAATTACATCTGTATTAGCGAGTCCCACATCAAAACGGGTAATCCAGAAATACGGAGTATGCCCCTGTCCTGTATATTGATTATCCGCCTCCCTTGCTCCATTATAATAGCGACCCATGGCAGCGCGGTTTTGTCCCCAATCAAAAGAGAACATTCCTGTTTTCCCAAGCTTCACTTTTCCGCCGATTCCCCACACATCAGCCATGCGTAATTCTCTGTCCCCAAGCGACATTTGTTTTCCCGAGGAACGGAAATGCCATCCCCGCAAGCCTACCATGTCGGAGAGTTGGTGGCACACCTGAGCATAATAAGCTCTGTCCACAGCAGGTATCGTATCCTTAACCAACAGCCAACCTTCCTGATTAAAGGTAGATTGTAATAGTTATTCACCCGGTCATACGCATCGCCGAGCATAGTACGGATATTTTCTTCCTTAAGCAATCCATAGACCCCTTGTCCTTCACTGTAGTCAAATACACTTTTTTCCCCCGGCGCAAGAGACGAATTGCTTGTAAGCTTCGCTATTGTAATGGTGCTGTTATTTATAGTAGTCAAGTCCACTTCTGTTCCGTCGCTGAGTTTTACTTTTCCATCTATATTATACCAATGAAGATTCTTGTGGTCGCCCATCATGATTTCATCCAGCCCGGCGCTGTCAATTTTACGGGCAACATTCAAAAATTCATTTAATACAGCAAGTTTAGCCTGCGCAGCCTTAACAGGATCGGTTTCCTGCTCTCCGGCTTTATTAAACTTTTCCCTATAATTCGCCTGTGCATCCTCGCTATAAGGCACAGGATAAGGCAAACCGGCATGCTCATGTCCGCCGGCATATAAGCCGAACAGTTCATTTAATGTAGGCGCTCTTTTAAATACGGCTTTGATTTTATGATTATAAGCGCTGTCCTGAATCCCCGTACTGTTTTTAAAATCACCATACCCCATGCGTAACTGGGTTCTCCTCCCTGTGCCTACCACGCGAATTCCGTCATATTCTTTGCCAAACCAATACCCTGTAGCGCCAATCCGTTCATTGATGCGCCCTACCGTATAGTCCCATTTATCCGCAGAGTGAGACAGCTCCGCTCTTTCCAACCGCACATCATGTAATCCTTTTTTCTCGCTTACATTGTAACGGGTATCCAACTTACCGGTACTTCCCAGTATCAATAGGTTTGTATTTTCTCCCAACTGCGCATCTATGCCTAACCTCAATCTTTGCTCAAAGCCGTGTCCGGCATTGTCCGCAGCATTAAACGCTGCTTCCTGCGATGCCTGCGTTTCTTTCGTCAGACGCATTTCCGCCTTATTTTCTCCTTTAAACATATTGCTGCGTACCCGATAATCACCAATTATCTGAATAGCACCTTTTTTATGATTCTTGCGGGCTGCTATAAACCAATCATCACCATAAACATTATTCGCATTTAACTCCCGGCTCATAATCAATTTTTCCGGGTCCTGCGAGCCGGCCCCTAAAATATCCAATTTTACATTAATGCCCGATCGATAGGTACGATCCTGAAAAGCCCGATCGTTATCTCTGTGATTGAAAATATTATCTACTCCTATATAAGCAGAAGTAACCTTGCTCAATTTTTTTCAACTAAAAAATTCCAAATGCCAAAATTCTTTTTTTTGTATTTACCTTGCTTAACAATGTAATTACCATTTTCATCCTGTTCATAAAGATTATCCGTATCTACCGAATTACTGTCCAGCAGATTTAAATAGTAATCTCCCCACAAGGCGGCACGCAAACCTGATTTATCGTTTTTATAATTCAGACCGAAGTCTACTTTATGTTGAGGTCGATCCAATAGAGTACGAGGCATGGTGGAATCACTCTTATTAATAGCATGAAGCCAAGTATATCCCAATTTGGCCGACCAGTGATCGTCAAATTTATGTTGGGTTTCCACTTCCAAACCACTGATTTCCGCCTTGCCGATATTTTGGAAGCTGTAAATGCGATCCAGCGTTTTGGTAGATGAAGTACCCAAAAAATTAAAATCTATCAACTGGCCGGTGAAATACTTGGTGATGTAGTTACTGATATGGTTGTGAAACAAGGTAGCTCGCACATAATTTTTTTCGTCCTCACCTTCTATGCTAACATCTATATTAAGGGATTTTTCCGGTTTCAAATCAGGATTGCCAATCCAGTACCAACCTAAGTGGGTGCCGCCGGTACCTCCAAACATCTCCCAATTATAGTAAAGTTCCCCCATACCCGGTTCCGCATACCCTGTACCCACGTTAAATTTAAGTCGTCTGCCGGGTTTAAACTTATGCACCAACCCTAAGTTGGCAGTTATCTGAGAGCCGAATAAATCGCTGTGATCCAGACGAATAACAGGCGTCAGCGTTGTTTTATCGCTCATTTTCCATGCATCCTGGGAAAAAAGCATAGTGTTTTTTCAGCTTTGCTTCGCCAATCAGCATCTGGTTTTTCCGGTTATCAAATTCCTCTCCATAGTATTTGCCATTGTACTTTATATCTTTATTCTGGGGCGCATTGAAAGGGGCAAGCACCCCAAAATACATCATGACAGGGAAATGCTCATTGTAAAATCCTTGCAGGGTATTTTGCTTTTTCAGGATATCTGTAAAGGCATTGTACCGTTCTTTTAATTCCGGCTCTGCGGTTCCCATCATCAATGCCATATAGTTCTTACTAATCTCGTCATAGGTTACAGGCGGCAACGTTTCGCTACCGTAGTATTCATAATTTTTATCCCAATAAAACCCTTTTCCGTTGCGCATAAATTTATAATTGTGGATATAAGATTCTGGCGTATCATCTTTGCTTGCGGTTTTATCCACAACATACAAGGATTTATCATAATCCCATGGATCAATATACTGCGCCCTGGTAACCGGAGCGTTTTTCAACCGAGATCCCTCGGCTTTTTCCTGTGTATAACCCAAGCCATATGTAAAAAGATGCTTATCGTTTGCTTCCGTATTCATAAGGATGCTGGCCGCCAGTCGGTCATGCTCTAACCAGTCCACCCCACCCAAAATATTTTTCCCGGCATAGGAGTCATGCCCCGAACCGTAATACGTCATTAAGGTAATATTATCCTCTTTAATTTTCCCATAAGCGAAATCTACGGCCCAATTAGTTTTACCGCTGCGTCCGGTATACGTCAGATTGTAATTATCCCGATTAAGATCTCGTTTGAAAACCTGCATGGGTTCCATCAGTGAGGGAAGGCCATACCGTTCATTCTTATTGCGACGTTGCGTATTTTCAATTTCTTTGTTAAAGCTTAAAGAAAGCTGACTGTCACCAGTTACGTCATATTCACCTTTAAAACCAATGTTTTTAATATCTCCGTAATACCGCAAAGATGGCCGAAATTTTTCATACCAGTTAGGATAGGCAGGATGCGGTCCATGAACATCATAAAATATATCATTTGAGTAAACAGGAAGAATCTCCCGCTTAGAACCGAACAAACTGAAACGGAATTTTCCTATTTGTCCGGTATCCGCCCGTAAAGAGCCATTAAAAGGCAACGCTTTATCCCGGTAATCAGGGTGTTTGCGCACCTCTGTATTTAACTGAACGCTTGGCGTCTCGGAAGATTTTCTGGTAACAATATTTACTACCCCGCCAATAGCATCCGCTCCGTATCTCGCAGAAGAAGCGCCGCGTATAATTTCAATCCGCTCAATATTCTCTGCTCCTATGCGCATCGCCTCGTCCGCCGCGCCCAGATATTTGGATACATCGCTGATCACGGGCTGACCGTCAATAAGCATCAGTGTATGACGCGGATCCGCGCCTCGTATGGAAATTCCCACACGCCCCAGAGAATCCACAGTCCTTGTTACGCCGGTTTCACTGAAGATGATATCTTCTACGCTTTTGGCCTGTTTCTTCTCAATATCTTCTTTAGTGATGACACTGACGCTTTGAGATGCTTTCTTGCCCCACCACTCCGGTATAGCGGCTTCCACGGTAATCATTTCCAGTGTGAAACCGGTTAAATCTTCCGCTTGTCCAACGGGAGGGGAGATTTCCTCTGCCTGAGCCTGCGGCAAAAATGTGCCGCATAGCACTATCAGCGCCAGAAGATTCCTAATCTGCTTACCTGCGTTTTTTGCACTGTTGCGTATAAATTTTCTTTGTCGATTGTAAAATCAAGTTGAGCATGTAATACAAAAAGTCCATAAGGAATTTCTTTGGTAGAATGTAAGTGACCAAACCACATTCGCAAGGAGAAAATCCCTATGGACCACTTACATTATACTACAATTGAACACAGGAAGGGACAACATCTTTCATTTGCGCATCGAATTTTGATTCAAACCGTCTCAAAGCTGGCTGGTCAGCCAATCGCATCGCCAGGGGAATTGGTTGTGCGCCCAACACAGTTCGTAACGAAATCAGGCGTGGTACAGTGGCCCTGTACACCGGTACGATTCTCCGCTACAAGGCGGTGGAAGGGCAAGCGACCTATGAACCAAACCGACAGGCCTGTTGCCGTCACTATGCTTTTTTGGAAAAAGCGGATTTCCTTTCTTTTGTGGAGCAGAAGTTCTTCAAGGAAGGTTGGTCTCTGGATGCCTGTGTCGGCTTTGCGTTGCAAGAAGGTTTGTTTACCAGAGAGCAGATTGTTTGCACCAAAACGCTGTACGGATACACCGACCTGGGATTGCTCGGGATAAAGAATATTGATCTTCCCCAAAAGCTGTGTCGGGCACCCAAGAAAGCGAAGAACCGTAAACACAAGAAGATTCTCGGCCGAAGCATCGAAGAGCGGCCTGCGGCGGTAAACAACCGTAGTGAGTTCGGACACTGGGAGGCCGACCTTGTCATCGGCGCCAGAAAAGGGAACGATGATGCCCTGCTCACCATGATTGAGCGCAAGACCCGAGAATATTGGATGATTCGCGTTCCGGGCCGCGATTCAAAGGGCGTCATGGATGCCCTATATACCCTCCGCTCACAGTACAGCGAGCACTGGAACGACATCTTCAAAACAATCACGACCGACAATGGCTCTGAGTTCCCCATGCTATCTGAGTTAGAAAGCCTAAGCAAGACGCGGGTCTACTTCGCGCATCCCTACACCTCTTGCGAGAAAGCTTCTGTGGAGCGACACAACGGCCTGATCCGCAGGTTTATCCCCAAAGGGAAACGGATTGAGAGTTACTCCGATGAGCAGATTGCTCAGATTGAAGTCTGGTGTAACAGCCTTCCGCGGAAGCTCTTGGGCTACCACACGCCGGACGAGCTCTTTGAGGATGAGTTAGATCGGATTTACTCCTGTGCTGCTTAATGGACGAGTCAACTAGCAATGTTCAACTTGTTATTGCAATTTATGGTATAAATTTTCTTTTACTTCTGATCATACATACCGTCCTTTCTTTGATATATTTTCTAAACAAATGTTAGAACAACAGATTTGGTAAAATAACGTATCTTACGTTCGTTGCGAGCATGTCCTCATTTAAAAATACAATAACCAGCCGGTTAGATTCTTTGCGTCTATTAGCATAGGCTAACCGACACGCATACACATAGGTTGCTCCGGTTCATTTTCATTGAAAACACCTCCATCCAGTAACAGAGAGTAGCCCCAACTCGGACAGATCATGGACAGAAAGTTGCGTCGCTTAATTAAAACCTGTAGGTCGCCTGAATACGCGCGTAATCGCCAAGAGTAAACTTCTCACTTCCATAGAGCGTATCACGCTTACCTATACCTTTGGCATCAAAGGTATAGAAAGCTTCCAACAGAAGATTCTTTGCCGGTACATACCCTGCCCCGATTGTAAATGAGCGGATACCGTCCAGATAACGGTCCGGTACGCTTTCCGTACCGTTGCCGCCGCAGAAAGAGCCATGCTGGAAGTATTTATAGTCTGCAAAAGCATTCCAGCTTCCCGGAATTTTCATATCAGAATGGCCGAGATCGAAGCGCACCGTCCAGAAGTACGGCGTACTGCCGCACTCTCTGCCTGAAATACCAAAGTTTGCTGTCCCGCTTTCGTGCTGATAGATCGTACGGCCGTTCATGCAGCGCCCAAAGTCTGTGCGATTCTGTCCATAGTCAAAAGAAAGAGTCGCATTCCTGCCGAAGCGATATCTGGCACCGATACCGATAACGTTGGCCAGTTGATTAAATGCTTTTGCCTGATTGGATTCTCCCCTGGCATAAACAAAATTGTGCACATTGTCGGAGACCGAACGCAAATACCAGACCTGTACGCCAAATGTATCATCAAATTGATGCTTTGCCTGGACAAAAGCAGCTTTATCAACAGACGGAATCCGATCCTGTACCAGGACCCGTCCCATCTGTGATATCCAATAGCCTTCTTTTCCTAATATATGCAACGGCAGCTGACTGTCATCCTCCGGCTTCCACATATCTCCTGCCAACCAGAAAAGTACTCGTTTAGCGATAGGAGAAATGGAAGCAGCCTTATAACCTTGAATGCCTTTGCCATTGGGCAAATTCTTATACACAGGTAACCAGGCCGTATCTCTGTTCCATAAAGAAGACATGGCTCTGTTTTTTGCCTCTGTAGGCGTCAGATGCTTAATGTCGCCAGCTTTCAGTTTATTTACGGGAAGCCCTGCATAGCGTTTTCCCTTGTGATCTGCCCCCAGATCTTCCAGCACTTCCTTACCTGTATATGTACCGTAACCATAAAATGCAGAAGTGATATGATAGCTGCCTTCATGCAACAACGCAGAATCCTGAATATAGTCATCCCATTCTTCGCCGTGTTCGCCGGCCAGTGCCATAATATGCTGCCATGCTTCTTCGCCGGTCTGTTGTATCTTTCCTTTATCAAACGATGTGTTTTTAACATGGACTATAGGCACATCAGTTGTTATAAATTCTTTCACAATATTACCGCCATCATCTTTTACCGTAACCTTTCTCCAAATATGGCTGTTCATATAATATTGTCCGCTACGTTTGCTCAATTTCTCATACAGACTGGGATTATCCTTCTTGATAACCTCCATATAAGTATCAATTACTTTCTTTTCTTCCTCTAAGGAACCTGCTTTTACAAGCTTCTGATACAGGCTTTCAAAACCCGGAGTCTGCACTGTCATATCGCTGTATTCTCCATAAAGCGCATAATTTTCCGGTTGGTCCTGTCCCAGCCATTCATGCTTGGTCGGCGGCCGCATGAAGACCTGTGTAGTAACGTGCGTGTACGCAGAGTCGTTGATTCCGGTACTGGATCCAAAGTTTCCATAGCCCAAACGCAACTGATCCTTTCCACTTGTCCATACAGCGCGTCCACCGTCGTACTCTTTTCCGAACCAATAGCCGGTAACGCCCATTGGTTCTGTTAAGCGTCCCAGAGAAAAATCCCATTTATTCGCATGCTGTACAAGCTCCGCCACTTCAAGGCGCTGACAATTCAGGCCCTTGGAAGCGGCAACGTCCTGTATTGTATCTACACCGCTCACTCCGGAGGTGCTGCCCAATATAGTTACATTTGTACGTTTACCAATACGGGCATCCAGTCCAAGACGAAAACGCTGTTCAAATCCATGTTCCGCTTTTTCCAGATAATTTTTATATGCCGAGCCCACACTGGACACGGTCGTAACTCTGGCCTCGGCAGGCTTTTGTTTACCGTTAAAAGTATTCCAGCGTGCACGATAGTCGCCAAACAGCGCTACCCCTTCCGGTCTCTTCAGGTCAAAAGGAGCTTTAATAAACCACTGGTCATCGGTAGCAGACATTTCTTTCAGGTCTGTATTTTTGCAGTCAGCCCCCTGTGCCACAGTGCCGAATTTCATATTTACCCCGAATTTATAGACTCGTTCCTGCACCGCCTGATCATCATCACGGTGATTAAAAAGATTGTCAATTCCCGCATAGATGATCGAGTCTTTGTTAAGCTTTTTTTGAATTAAGAGATTCCATATGCCAAATGTTTTTTGCTGATACGTCTGCCTGCCCTTTTCCGCAAACTTATAAATCGGCTGTCCATCGCCTATATCATTATGGACATAGTTCCCATTATTGGCAATCGTATTGCTGTCCAGCATATGAATATAATAATCCCCCCATAAAGAAGCCCGCCAACCCGCTTTTTTATTATCATATGTAATACCGATATCAATTTTATGCTGCGGCTTATTCAACAGCTGCCCGGGCATGTCGGGATCACTTTTATTAACAGCATGTAAATAGGTATAGCCCATTTTGCCGGACCAGTTGTCATTGAAATGATGTGATACTTCCGCTTCCAGCCCTGTAATTTCCGCCTTTCCTATGTTCTTGAAACTGTAAATCATATCCGGAGGAGTAATCCATGTATTTACACCGGCATCCGGATAAAAATTCATAAGTTTCCCCGTAAAATATGTCGTCATATAATCCTTGATACGATTGTAGAATACATTTACCCGCGTTGCGGTTTTTCCTCGTTCCGCCTCGAAGCCCATGTCAAAATTAAAGGATTTTTCCGGTTTTAGATTTGGATTGCCGAACCAGTAATAACCTAATTTTCCTATTCCCAGATCATAGGGCATACCGGCATACATTTCCCAATTATAATATAATTCTCCCATTCCCGGTTCCGCGTACCCCGTACCGATATTTGCCTTGAAACGCTGCTTATCAGAGCCGCCAATAGCATGAGTAAGCCCCAGGTTGAAGCTCACATTTGAACCGAAAAGATTGCTGCGATCCAACCGTAATATGGGTGTCAGCAACGTCCCTTTCCCAATCTGCCACGTATCTTGAACAAAAAAATGCTGTTTATTAATTTGCGCCCGTCCGATCGCCTGACGGTTGCGACGACTTTCTGATTCTTCCATGAATTTCTTGCCATGCCATTGCAAAATTTTTGCATCATAATATCGGCGCATGACAATATCGTCATCCGGAAGCTCCCCCCACTCATCTTCAACCTGCAAGGACGGATTTTCATCGCGTAGCTGCTGTGCAAATGCGGCAATACGATTTTCATCATCCACATTATCCCTATAGTCCTGATAGGTATAGGCAGGAGTTACCGATTTACCATCCCCATTTTTATAGCCGTATAATTCATACGCCTGATCATATTGAGGAATCCCCTTTTCATCCAGGTACATAGCATAATCATAAATATTGGATTTAGGCATACCGACACCTTTGTCGCTATGCAGGTTTTTATCATAATCCCAAGGGTCAATATGTCTGGTCCGTATATTTTTTGCACTTTTCAACCGGCTTCCTTCTCCGTTTTCCTTACTGAATCCCAGACCATAGGTCAGCAAATGTTTATCAGTAAGCCGCGTATTTGCGTTTGCCCTTATATTCCATTGGCTATGCAAAATATGATCCAGGTATCCCAGGGTATTTTTCCCCTCATACGGCGAATACGCAGCAATGGAAGACAGAGTAATATCATCTTCCCGCATCCTCGCATAGTCCATATCCACCTGCCAATCTGTACTGCCGCCGTTATTTCCTTTATAACTTACGCGATAGGTATTACGATCGACATGCCGTCTGTAATTTATCACAGGATCCGGGCTGTCATCAGAATGTTTTACGAAGCGTTTCATCTCTTCGTTCGTCCGATCTATCCCAATATCGATTTTATTTCTATCATCCATATCATACGTTGTCAATACGCCGATATTCTTGATATCGCCATAATGCCGCAACGAATTACGAATCGCTTCCGTCATATTTATACCGCCGTGAAAAAAGGCTTCACTATAAACAGGCATAATTTCCCGTTTACCGCTATAGACCGAGGTTCGCAACTTGCCCATCTGACCGGAATCAGCTCGAAGAAAAAAATTCAGATACGGCAACATATCTCCGTCACCTCTGATACGGCGTCCTTCCAAGTTGACCTGCATACCCGACAAGCGAGGCGGCTTGCGTGTAATGATGTTCACTACCCCACCGATTGCGTCAGCACCGTGTCGGGCAGAAGAAGCGCCGCGGATGATTTCAATACGCTCCACATTTTCCGTTCCCAACCGCTGCAATTCATCTCCCTGTCCGCTATATTTAGCAAAATCCCCCATAACAGGCTGTCCATCAACCAGAATTAATGTATGCCGCGGTTCCGCACCACGGATCGAAACAGTGACACGCCCCATAGCATCCACATTACGGCTCATTCCGGTTTCACTGAAGATGATATCTTCTACGCTTTTGGCCTGTTTCTTCTCAATATCTTCTTTAGTGATGACACTGACGCTTTGAGATGCTTTCTTGACCCACCACTCCGGTATAGCGGCTTTCACGGTAATCATTTCCAGTGTGAAACCGGTTAAATTTTCCGCTTGTCCAACGGGAGGGGAGATTTCCTCTGCCTGAGCCTGCGGTAAAAATGTGCTGCATAGCACTATCAGCGCCAGAAGATTCCTAATATGCGTACCAGCCCTTTTCGTACTGCTGTTTATGAACTTTTTTTTACTTCTGATCATACATGCCGTCCTTTCTTTCATGTTTTAGAATAACTTTTAAACAACAATTGGAGTAAAATAGCGTATCGTTCGTTTAGTATAAACACTTCCTTCTTTACACACAATAACTACCCAAATTGAATACCATGGGCATAAGTTAGCAATGGCTAACTTATGCCCATGTGCCTCGGTCTATCTTCAATTCCTCTTTATGTTTCCAACATGAATTTTTCTAATCTATTTTATAGTCATGTTCTACTAAACTATTAGTAATATATTTCATTTAATAGCATAAATATATTATCTTTTAATCCTAATTTTGTCAAATTCCCGGTCAAATATTTTTTCCCCCGCATACAAAATACAGCAACACAAAAACAGCCTCAGGAAATTCCTAAGGCTGCTGAAACCCCGACGGGCCTGTTTTTTAACTGGTGCGGTAGAGAGGATTTGAACCTCCACGGGGTCAACCCCCACTAGCTCCTGAGGCTAGCGCGTCTGCCGTTCCGCCACTACCGCATTTTCGCCTGTCTGTGTCAGCGCACTTGCAAAGTATATACCAGTTTGCCACATCTGTCAAGCATCATCTGCAAATTATCACTGTGGTGCGGTTGATGGGATTTGAACCCATACGAGGTCTCCCTCACCACCCCCTCAAAGTGGCGTGTCTGCCGTTCCACCACAACCGCGGGAAGTGCATTAATTTGCAACGTAGTTATCTTAGCACAAATTAAACAAAGCGTCAATATATTTTTCCGCTGTCTGCGCGAAAACAAAGCGGAATAAGATCACCGGTTCTGCTTATTCGGCGGTTACTTCGACATCTCTTCGGGGATGGGCAACGGTCTGATAGCCTTCCACCGCCAGCACGATTGCCAATAAAATCAACAATGTGCCGATCCCGGCCTGCGCATAGGGACCCCAGTCCGCCGCTCCCCTGGCAATAATGCCCAACTGGTTGCGGATGGTCAGAGCCAAAGAGCAGATCGTAACGATCAACATAAAGGTCATAGGGAACAGGAACATCTTATTATTTTTCCCTGCATTGCCCAGCCAGGCCGCTACCGCCAACAGGCCGATGCCGGCCAGCAACTGGTTGGCTGCGCCGAACAGTCCCCAGATCTTGGTAAAACCGTTCATCCCCAGCAAAATGCCCAGAATTACCGTAATAATCGTAGCAAAGAAAGGATTAACCATCAGTTTTTTAAAGCCGCCCTGAATATCCTTGGGAGTCTGCCCCGGTTCCAGCCAGAATTCCTGGAACATAAAACGCGCCAGACGGGTAGCTGTATCCAAAGAAGTCAGGCAGAATGCGGAGTAAGTCAAAACCAACAACGTGTATAAAGACACTTCCATACCTGCCATACCGGGGATCTGCGCGACCATCGCCGCAATACCGCCGGCAAAGATGTCCGTAGCTCCGTGGGTATGACCGGTCGTCCGGGCATAAGCAATGGCGCACAACGTGATGATTGCCAGTACACATTCCAAAAGCATACCGCCATAGGCGATAGGTTTCGCATCGGATTCTTTGTCCAACTGTTTTGCCGTAGTACCGGAAGAGACCAGTGAATGGAAACCGGAAATCGCGCCGCAGGCAACTGTCGTAAACAAAATGGGGAATAAAAGCTGAATACCGTTGCCGTTATCGACCGCAAAGCCACCAAATGCCGGGAACAACTTGGGATCGATGTCCGGGTGCGCACCCACAATACCCACCATGGCTACGATCAGCATCGCATACAGCAGAAAAGAACTCAGATAGTCACGCGGCTGGAGCAGGATCCACACCGGTGTAACGGAAGCAATCGTAATATAAAGGCCGATCAGCCACATCCAGGTAGACGTGGTGAAATAAAACGGATGGAAATTCATGCCGATCGCCATGCAGGCCACGATAGCCGCCACACCAAAAACAGAAGATATCAGCATAGACGTATGCCGGCGATATACGGCAAAGCCAAAAACGATGGCCACCAAAATAAACATGATGGAAACCATGGCAACGGAAGCCTTGGTCGCGCTGGCCGCCTCGTCGATTACGCCGTTTTTGACGGTAGCGCCAAAAGTGGATGCTACGATAGCTGCAAAAGCAGCGACTACCAGAATCAGTGTCAAATACGAAAAAATAATAAAAAGACGTTTGGCCCGCCGGGACATGTTGGCGGAAATAATTTCACCGATAGACTGGCCTTTATGACGGACGGAAGCAAACAATGCGCCGAAATCGTGCACACCGCCAAAGAATACGCCGCCAATCAGAACCCACAGCGTAACAGGCAGCCAGCCGAACATTGCGGCACCGATAGGACCGGTAATGGGACCTGCGCCGGCAATTGAAGAAAAATGATGACCCATGAGGATCGGCGCCTTAGCCGGTACATAATCCACGCCGTCTTCCATAGTATGGGCCGGAGTGGGAACATCCCCCTCGCCTACGCCCCACTGTTTTACCAGCCAGCCGCCATAAAAGACGTACCCGCAGAGCAGAACAGCTACGGAGACAAGCAAAAGCACTAATGTGTTCAAGACAATTCCTCCCTTACTGTCAATAAAACTTTTTTCATATTCTTTTCCATACAACGGCCGCTTCGATTAAAATACAGCTTATCCTTCTCCGTTTCAAAGCAAGCGATATGAAAATCCATCCAACCGTGGAAGGAAAAAAGAAAACTTTTATAAATACGGCATTTTTCCAATCGTTTTATAGCATCTTCTTCTGCCGTATCACAAACAAACACAGGGGTAATATACGTATACATATGGCCGGAACCTATATGGGCCAACTTCATGCCCTCTTCCCGGGCAAAGTCCCGGCAGGTTTCAAAAGCCTCCCGCGTCAGCGTCTTGAGCGAAAATAAGAAAATAAACTCTTCCTGGTGCGAAGACCACAGTTCATTAGTACGAAATAAAAAATACTGTTCCGCTCTTTCATAATATTCGCAAACTGCCACCAGACTTCCATTCTCAGGCAAAGAAAGAGGCGGCACTTTATCCCCCTCCCGCGGTCCCTCATACTCCCCCGGTGCCGGAGCAACGCCTCCGTCAAACCGGGTTATATTATAAAAACGACGATAGCCTGCCAGGAGGCGCTCCACCACAGCTTGTCTGATCGTATCCATACATCCTCATAGCAAAAGCTTATGTCTCTGACTGCTTCTGCCTCTTGTTGAATTGTTAATTTTCTGTGACATACAAGTTTCAAATTAGTGAAATTATACCACACTCTGAAAGGTGATTCTACATATATTCTTTAATTTTCTTGTTTTTCAGGAAAACTTTGTAAATCGGGTTCTGATTTATATATCATTGTTTACAAAATGTTTGCGAGCTAAACACCGCGCCGCAGAAACAGCTTCATTTTCCTCAACCGAAGCAGCAACCTGACAGGTAAAACGGATTCGTTGCGGAACTGCGCTTCATTCGCCCTTCAACGTCACTTTATCTTTATATAACCTGTAGTATTCATCTCTGTCATGCAGAACCGAAGACACATAACCTCTGGATTCTTCATAGGGTATATCGGCAATTTTGCCAAATTCGTAGTCCCAACCATTGGCGCTCATCCACAGATGTGTATTGCCGCGCCCCGCATTATAAGCCAGCATCTGCAAGACCATATTGCCCCGAAACTCATACTTCAACTCAGATAAATACCAACAACCCATACGGATATTGGTCTTAGGATCATAGAGCTGCTGCATCCTGTAAGACGACAGGCCCATCTGTCGGGCGATCCATTCCCCCGTTTCCGGCATGATCTGCATCATACCGATCGCACCTACAGGAGACACCGCTCCGGGCTTAAAGCCGCTTTCGTTTTTAATCACCGCCGCCACCAAAAAAGGATCTATGTTATTTTTATTCGCATAGGTAACGATCTCGTTCTGATAGGGCCACATATACACAAAGCGCATTTGCACCGCATCACTGCGCCAGACACGCCATCCCCCGAAACAAAGCGAAACAAACAGCAGCAGGGCAAATAAAAATCTATGCCTGCTGTTTCCGCCAAACCGTCTTTTGCTTTTTCTTTTTTTAACGAGGTGTTTAACGTGTTTCACACGCCGCCTTTGGGGCTTCCCGTCACTGTTTTTATGGTATTCCGTCAAAATCCTGGACTCCCATCCGATTAATGTGCCAGACCTTCCCGAACCTGACGTCGAGTATCTTCCAATGTTCCCTCATTATTGATAATCCTGGCGGCATAGGGAATTTTCTCTTCTAACGGCATCTGGGCTTTGATGCGTGCTTCCACCGCCTCTTTTTGCGCACGGTCCCGCCGCATGGCCCGCTCAATCTGCACGGAACGCGATACTTTAACCAGCCAGACTTCATCGACTTTCCTGTGCCAGCCGCATTCGATCAGAAGCGGCACATCCAAAACCACCAGCGGCACATTTTGCGCCTGCTGTTCAGCCAGGAACCGCTGCGCTTCTTCCCACACCTGGTTCTGGACGATTTTTTCATATTGCTGCAGCAGCTTGGGATCACCAAAAACCCGCTGCGCAACCCAGGGCCGGTTCAGTTCCCCATTTTCCAGCAGGCAGTCCGGGCCGAAAAAGGCGACGATATCCGCCAGACAGTCGCTCCCTTTGCGTACCGCCGCCCGGCTCACCGCATCCGCATCGAAGACAGGGATACCTAATTCTTTAAAATAAGAGGAAACGGTACTTTTTCCGGAGCCGATTCCTCCTGTTAAGCCAATGATCTTCATTATTACTCCATATTATCCCATAATTGCAGTATAAGTCAGAGTACAATTTTACCGGTCAGAGCCGCGCTTCGCCGAAGTACTCTGTGCCCGGCAAAAAAACGCTATTTTTGACAGTGAGGACAATACACGCTGCCCCTGCCGCCCACTTTAATCTGCTTCAAAGGGCTACCGCAGCTTTTACAGGGTTGTCCCTTGCGCCCATATACAAGCAGATAGTCCTTATTATTCCCTATCTTCCCCTCTGCGTCCTGATAATTACGGAACGTGGTTCCATGGTTCCGCAGCCCCTGCGCAATCACCTGATTGATCGCTTCATACAACGCAGCGACTTTTTTACCTCTCAAGCCGGCCGCGGTGCGGGTAGGACGGATGCCGGCTGCCGCTAACGCTTCGTCCACATAGATATTCCCCAGTCCGGCTATCTTCCGTTGATTCAGCAGTAAGCTTTTGATGGCCTGATGGCTCTTTTTCAGTACTGCTTTCAGATATTCTTCCGTAAACTCTTCGCTTAACGGCTCCGGCCCAAGGGACGAGAAGCCCTTGTCCAGAGAAAATTCCGATGGTTTCAAAAGACGCATCGTGCCAAAGGTACGAAGGTCCGTAAACCACAGATCTTCGGTCCCGGACAAACGCAGGCGGACCTTGCCGAATGCCGGTTCCGGCGCGTTTTTAGGCAGCGCCAGCAAAGAGCCCGTCATCCGCAGATGGGTCAAAATAACGTTTGTGTCGTCCAGCTCCAGTAATAAATATTTTCCCCGGCGCTTCACATCCGCAAAACTTCTGCCTTCCACCCCGCGAATAAAGTCCGGCAGCGCCGGAGACAAGATCATGCGCGGCAGGCGTATGTCCGCCTGTTCTATCTTTTTCCCTTTAATATGTGGCAGCAGGCTTTTACGTACCTGTTCCACTTCCGGTAATTCCGGCATATTTTTTCCTCCTGCAAAATAAATCCCTGCTTGTAAAACAGGCCCTTACTGTATAACGGAATAACAGCCCCCTGTGCTAACTCCGTGTTTTGCCGGAGTCCGTCATCCAATCCGTTTCTTTGTGTTGTACCGGTTCACTTGGCCGAAGCCCAGTCTTTGCCGTAGTTCACTTCCGCCAAAAGCGGCACAGACAGCGGGAACGCATTTTGCATTTCTTTTTGCACCAAAGCCGCCGTCGCTTCCCGTTCGGTTTCTTTCACTTCCAGCACCAGTTCGTCATGAACCTGGAGTAAGACGTGGGAAGTTAAACCGGAAGCCTGCAGCGCCTTGTCTACTTTCAGCATCGCCAGTTTCATCACATCTGCCGCCGTACCCTGGATCGGCGTATTGATTGCCGTCCGCTCCGCAAAACTGCGCAGGTTAAAGTTGCGGTGATTAATCTCCGGCAGATAACGGCGACGCCCCAGCAAAGTAGCCACATAGCCCTGTTTATGAGCCAAAGCGATCATGCCATCCATGTATGCTTTCACGCCCTTATAACGGGACAGATAGTTTTGAATAAAATCCCCGGCTTCTTTTCGGCTGCAGCCCAGTTGCACCGCCAGGCCAAAATCGCTGATGCCGTACACAATACCGAAGTTTACGGCTTTGGCCCGACTGCGCATTTCCGAAGAAACCAGATTTAAAGGTACCCCAAATACTTCGCTGGCCGTCCGGGCATGCACATCCTGATTTTTCAGGAAGGATTCCAACATCAGAGGATCCTGCGAAATATGGGCTAAAATGCGCAGTTCGATTTGAGAATAATCACAGGAAAGCAGCCAGTCATAACCCTCGCCCGGCACAAACAGGGTACGTATCTCCCGGCCTGTATCCGTACGGGTAGGAATATTTTGCAAGTTCGGGTCCGTACTGGACAAGCGTCCCGTTACGGTCACCATCTGCTGAAAATGCGTATGGATCCGCCCAGTCGTTTTATTAATCAGAGGCTTTAACCCTTCCAGATAAGTGGAATGGAGTTTGGCCAGCATCCGGTACTGCAAAATGGTTTCGATCAGAGGATGCTGTCCTTTTAATTCTTCCAGCACTTTTACATCAGTGGAATAGCCGGTCTTCGTTTTTTTGATCACCGGCAGCTTTAATTTTTCAAACAGGACGACCCCCAGCTGTTTCGGCGAATTGGGATTAAAGCTTTCCTCCCCGGCCTGCTCTTTCGCCAGGCTTTCCAACGTCTTGATTTTCCGGGCCATCTCCCCGCTGAGAAGTTCCAGATTCTTTACATCCGCCTTCACACCGGTCAATTCCATTGCCGCCAGCACCCGTGTCAGGGGCAGCTCGATCTCACGATAAAGAGGCAGAAGTTCTTTTCCCTGCAACGACCGCAGTACAGGACCGGACACTTTTTCTAGGGTCTGGCAATCTTCGCTGCGATCTTCTCCCAGATACTGCCAGGCCAGGTCTTTCAACGCATAACCGCTGCGGCCCGGATCGTCCAGATACGCGCCCAGCGCAATATCTTCGGTCAGGTTGCGCGGCTGCAGTTTGTGACAGGCACAGATCTTATAGATATCTTTGCAGTTGACCGTACCTTTGGGGTTCGGAGACGCCGCCAGCCACTGGGCAAAAGCAGTAAGCGCAGCCGGGTCGGTCAGCCTATAGCTTTTTCCGGTCAACAACACTTCCGCAGACGTAAAATATAGCTGCGGAATGGTACCTGCACCCTGGGCTATAAACCATACCATCGCGTTTTGATCAAGAGCGGAGACAGTTTTTTCCCATTGCGCTGCCGTCGTAATCTCTTCCGCCTGTTTACCGGGTACCACCGTACCAAAAAGGCTGGTCATACCCTCTTCCTGACTCGTACCGGACTTCTCCCTCTGCGCCGAAGAAACCTTAGAACCTGTAGCAGACATCGCGTCCGCCTCTTGGCGCCCGTCTACCTTTGCGCCTGCGTCCAGGGTTTCATTGTCCGCTAACCCAGGCTCTTTGCCCAAAAGCGCGGAAAACTGGTCGAACAAACCGCGGAATTCCAGGTCGGCCATTAATTTCTGTGCCGCAGAGCCAATGGGCTTCAGCGCATAATTTGCTAAATCCACATTAACCGGCACCTCTGTATAAATCGTAGCCAGATTTTTAGAAAGCAAGGCCTGTTCCTGATGGGTCATCAACTTCTCTTGCAGGCTTTTGCCTTTCACTGCGGCGGCATTTTCCAGCACTTTTTCCACACTGCCGTACTCACCGATCAGTTTCAACGCCGTTTTCGGCCCCACGCCGGGCACGCCCGGAATATTATCCGAACTGTCCCCCATCAGTCCTTTTAAGTCAATTAATTGCAAGGGCTCCAACCCTTCATACTCCTTTTGGAATGCCTCTCTGTCATAAAGCTGAATCTCAGAGATCCCCCGCTTGGTATACATCACGCGGGTGCGTTGATCGATCAGCTGCAATTCATCCCTGTCGCCGGTCACAACATACACTTCCACCGAAGGATCCGCTTTTTTAACAAACGTACCGATAATATCATCCGCTTCATAATCGTCTTCTTCCAGAGCCGCAATGCCCATAGAGCGCAACACTTCCATACACAGGGGGAACTGGTCTTTTAATTCCGGCGGCGTAGCTTTCCGCTGTCCTTTGTACTCAGCAAACAGTTCCGTCCGGAACGTCTTTCTGGATTTATCAAAAGCCGCAACTACCCAGCGCGGCTGCACCTCCTGCAACAACTTATGGAACATCCGTAAAAATCCGTACACGGCGCCGGTAGGCTGTCCCTTGCGGTTGGTTAAAGGCGGCAACGCAAAAAAAGCCCGATGGATCAGACTGCTGCCATCGATAACCAAAAATCTGTCTGCCATAGTATACCTCTTTTCTCTGATTTTCTCGAAACGTAAGCAGCTGCCGCCCTAATACAGCAAAAACCTTGCTGTCAAATGCAATCTCGGCAGGCAGCGCATCATAATCAATGATTAATAATTAATTATAGCACATTATGAAAAAGAGAAGGGAATTGAAAAGAGGAACGGTTCCCAAATGAACCGATCCTCTGTCAGAATCTACTATATTGAAGTTGCTGTTGCCAACGGCTAAACTAATTACCGCCGGAAGCCGACACGGTTTAAGTCGCACAGATGTAAAGCCTGCCGGCTCCACACTGTTAAACTTCCATTTTCAAACGTCTTATTTGTTTTGGGGCGAAACCGGTGGAGTTGCAGGCGCGGAAGGGGGGTTTTTAACCAACGCCGCATCTGTAGCGGCAGCGGTGGTGCCAATCCCATTCGTTACCGTGTTGCCGGACCCTTTCATCAGATCCTCGACTTTCGCCAGAAGAATTTTTTTATCATCCTCTAAAAGCTGAATCTGTTCATTCAGCTTATAAACCTTCCACATCCCCTGTGTTTTTGCTTTAAGGCCCCACAAGAACGCAATTAAAAAACCGCAAAGCGCAGCAATTATCACTACCAGTACCAGATTCATCTGGAAACTCCAGACAAACAGGTTGAGGGCCACCATCATGGAATTCTGTAAGGCCAACAAAGCTACAAATACAGCAATGATCGCGGTAATAATCATATAGACCATAATCTTACCTCATTTCATATCCGTCTTTTTATCATAAAATACCGGGCGCGCCGGTTCCTGCCATCATATATATAATTATAGCATACTTTATGATTTTCGATATAAAATTTTACAGGCATTCCCTGATGGCTTTTGCCATACGTTTGACTCCCTCAACGATCCGTTCGTCAGACATGCAGGAGTAGTTGATACGCAGATTCCGGTCATTTTTTTCATTGGGATAGAAGGCATCGCCGATGACGGCCGCTACTTTTTGCTCAATGCATTTATCAAACACTTTGCGGGCGCTGACCCCTTCCGGCACAGTCACCCACAGGAACAAACCGCCTTCCGGACGGGTGAATTCCACGCCTTCCGGGAATTCTTCTTCCATGGTTTTAAGAATCAGATCCCGGCGGTGTCCATACAGTGCTACGATTTCTTTCACATGGGCATCCAGATCATAGGTATCCATATAGGCATCGACCAGACCCTGGTCAAAATTGGAAGTATGCAGATCCGCGCTTTGTTTGATCAGGACAAACTTGTCTACAATAGCGTGGGGACCGGCAATCCAGCCTAAACGCAGACCGGGGCAGAAAATTTTGGAAAAGGTACCCAAAAAAGATACCAGACCTTTGGTATCCATCGATTTTAACGTAGGATGCGGCGTACCGGAATAACGCAGCTCTCCGTAAGGATTGTCTTCAAAAACGGGGAGCTCATATTTAGTAATGACTTCCATAAATTTTTTCCGACGCTCCAGCGTCCAGGAAATACCGGTAGGGTTCTGGAATTCGGGAATCACATAGATAAATTTGCAGTTCGGCGTCGTGCTGAGAATTTTATCCAGTTCCTCCGGGATGATCCCGTCGGCATCCGTCGGCACTTCTTTAAATATGGGTTCATAGGCATTAAAGGCATTCAAAGCACCCAAATAGGAAGGACTTTCGCACAGCACCACATCACCGGGATCTAAAAACAGCTTGGCGGCAAAATCAAGACACTGTTGAGAACCGGTGGTAATCAAAATGTCATCCGCCTCTACCGGAGTATCATACTTTTCCTTCATCCGTTGGGCAATTTTGGCCCGCAAAGAAGGCCGCCCTTCCGTAGAAGCATATTGCAACAGCTTCTGCCCTTCCTGCAGGGTCAGGTCATGGGCAACCTGCGCAATCTCCTGCACAGGAAACAGTTCCGGAGCGGGCAGTCCGCCGGCAAAGGAAATAATATCTGGGCGCGCCGTTAATTTTAAGAGTTCTCTGATTTCAGAAGCTTTGACACGATCCATTCTTTTCGCAAATTTTACTGGCATAAAAACCCCTCCTGGCTATTAGTTATAATTCCGCAACCGGGTTCAGACCCCATCCACAATATGGACCAATAAGGATCTGTACCGCAGTTTAAAACAAAAATAAGCCCGTTCGCGGCGCCGGGTCGCTTGTCGCCTCCCTTACCACTGATTACGACTTATAAGAAATTTTATCACTTGACTTTGTCAGTGTCAACGAAAGCGCACTCTTTTCCTCTTAGAAAAAACAATGATAGTAAATAAACACATCCTCTCACTTCACTTTGTATACTTCACAACACAAAAAGAAAAAACAGATTGGCAGGTCGATAAACAGGTAAGCAGGTAGGCAAGCAGCCAGATTAAGTATGTACGTAAATAAGCAGGGCGGATATATAAACAGATCCGGAGCCTGACAGTAAAGCAGGCCCCGGATCTCTGATACGGCATTAGTCTGTCTTGGGTAGTACAGATACGTACACATTTTTCAATAAATCAGTACATACCACAAATCAGCACACAACTCAAATCAATACATGCCCCGGAATTTCATTGCGACGGCAAGACGTCTTAACGCCGCAATGTAAGCAGCTACACGCATGGGTACTTTATATTCCGCTGCCAGACCATACACTTCTTTAAATGCTTTGATCATCATAGCGATCTGTTTTTCTTTTACTTCTTCTTCCGTCCAGAAGTAGCGATACAGGTTCTGCACCCATTCAAAGTAGGAAACCGTTACGCCGCCGCCATTGGCCAGGATATCGGGCACCACCAGAATACCTTTCTTTTCCAGAATATCATCCGCATCCGGTGTGGTCGGACCATTCGCGCCTTCGCAGATGATCGTAGCCTGGATCCGATCCGCGTTTTCACCAGTGATCTGATTTTCCATTGCGCAGGGGAACAGAACATCCACTTTTTCTTCTAAAACCATCGCTTTGTCAATGGGTTTAGCTTCCGCATAGCCAACCACAGTATGTTTCTCATTGGCTGCTGTATACTCGGCCAGTTTATAAGGATCGATGCCCGCTTCATTATAAATAGCGCCGAATACATCCGAGATCGCTACGATCTTAAAGCCTTCATCAAAAGCCAGTTTCGCTGTCCAGCTGCCTACGTTGCCAAAGCCCTGCACGGCGCAGGTAGCGCCTTTGACCGCCAGGCCTTTTACCTTTAACGCTTCCAGCGCCGCCGTCACAACACCGCGCCCGGTCGCCGCCGTCCTGCCTAACGAGCCGCCCAGCGAAAGATCTTTGCCGGTGATAAACCCGGGCTCGAACTGCCCCTGCAGCTTGCTGTATTCATCCATCATCCAGCCCATGATCTTGGCGTTGGTATTCATGTCCGGAGCCGGAATATCTTTCTTTTCCCCGATCACCGGAGCAATTTTATCAATGTACCCGCGGGTCAGCGCTTCCAATTCCCGTTCGGATAACTTTGTTACGTCAACAATTACGCCGCCCTTACCGCCGCCGTAAGGCAGACCGGCTACCGCGCATTTACAGGTCATCCAGAACGCCAGTGTCTTTACTTCATCCATGTTCACGGCCGGATGATAACGAACGCCACCCTTGGCGGGTCCCATGATCGTGCTGTGCTGACAACGATAGCCTGTAAATACCTGTACACTGCCGTCATCCATTTTAACCGGAATCTGGACTTCCGTAGTCCGCTCCGGTTTCGCGATGATCGCCGCGGCGCCCGGATCCAATTTCATAGCTTTAATTGCTTTGTTCAGCGGAATCTGAGATTGTTCAATGAGTCCCATTTTTCTTACCCCCTTATGCGTAAGTAAATTTCCGGCAAAAAGCTGCCCTTGCTAACGGTGCGCCGTTCGTTGGGAGCGCACCCCGCCCCATCCTGCCAAACTCATTAATTATGTTAACTTACTACCCTTATATTATACATTATTAGTACCAGAACGCTCAATATTTTGAAAATAAATTTTACAGTTGTGTTTATTTTTAACAGTTTTAGCCGAATAAGTTTTAACTTTTTTTCATTTTTCTCATATATATTTGGTCACATCATTTTTTATTGCCGAAACTTTAAATTCCTGATAGATTTTCCCGAAATCCACGCCGCCGATATTTTTTCCCGCATAACGCCGCATCAGGTCCTTGGTACCGTTCCGCAGATGTTTGGAACTGATGCCGTATTCCAGCGAGAGCCAGGCTTCCACAAAAGCCGCCAGATGGTCGCAGCCTTTTAATATTTCGCCGTCTACCACATGATGCACCAGACCGGTGTTTTCCGCTACAAAAGCCGACAGTTCCGCTTCCGTTTTAAATACTTTTATCTCATTTCCCATCCTGCATTTATCCAGAAACTCATTCTGCGTGTAATAGTTAATATCGTCATGCCAGGTTTCCGGCACCAGCGGCAATAATTTCTCTTCGATCTGCTGCCGTTCGATTTTTTTGATCAGTTCGTCCAGACCGCTGACAGACGTTTTCACCGGCGAAATAATATCCCGGGTCAGCACTTCGGGCAGGTCATGGAACAAACCGCAGAGGAAATTGCTGACAATACGATCGTCGTCAGCACCGATCTCCAGACTGCAAAAATAAGCCAACACGGCCACCACTAATACATGTCCCATAACGGACGTTTCCGGCACACGGGGCGACTGGGACCAGCGTTTTTGAAAGCGCAGCTGCCCGATCAGATCCACAAATTTGCTGGTTTTTCCGTGCAGCGCCAACTTCTGCACCCCTGCCAGATCATAATGGGCTTCAATCTCATTGGCGATTTCTTCCCTGGTCTTCTCGACTCCGTAAATGCCCTGATTAAAATGATAGATCAGGTTAAATTCCCACTGACTGGCCAGATAATGGGCGCCCCGCAGGATTTTCTTTTCTTTCGGTTTATAGGAGGGATCATCCAGGTGATTGCGCATCTTGTCTAAAAAGCCTCTGTCAAAACAGGGAATCCGGGTCTGCAGCTGTTCATACACCCAGCCGTTCAACTCCCGGCCGTGGACTTTCATCAGTTTATAAAAAACCGGCGGTTTGATATCTGTCAACACGATCCGATGCAAAAATTCAATAATGCCTCCTTCAATCAAAGCCCTCCAGTCCAATACCGCGCCATGGTCTTCTTCCTCATAACGGGCCAGAATATAGAGGATCATCATTTTATGAGCCTGTTTATCCAGCTCCGTGAAGCCTCCCGGACGGATATGATCATTCCAGCGTTGAATGTGAGCCGCTTCATATAAAAATTCAATAAAATCCTTGCCTAACAAAATAAGACCTCCTGTAAGCAACACTTTGTCCTGCGAAAAAATTAAACCGCATATCGACACACAGAGAAAAACGGACAAACAAGGTAGAAAAACAAAGAAATTTTAATCTTATTGCTTTATATTCTATATTTTAATCCGCTATCCTTTTTTTATCTGAAAAAACTATTGCTATTCTCTGGCTTTTGCATATATAATGCAAGTACAATAAAGATAATTTTAAACTGGTTCAATCTGTCTGCCTGGTGAAAGCGAAAAGGTCTTTCCGATTAACTCAGAATATGAACAGAAGCCGCAGCCATGCGGTTTTCCCAAGAAAGGTTGTGACACGAAGGAATGAATGAACTGATCCGTTTGGAAAGAATCACCAAAAAATTTGGCGATCATGTCATTATCCCCTCTTTAGACTTAACCATTCATGATGGTGAATTTTTAACTCTTCTGGGGCCTTCCGGCTGCGGAAAAACCACCCTTTTGCGCATGATCGCAGGGTTGGAAACTCCTACTACCGGTAAAGTCATTCTGGACGGGCAGGATATCACAAAACTGCCCCCCTATAAAAGAAACGTGAACATGGTGTTCCAGAACTATGCCCTGTTTCCTCATATGACAGTGGCGGAAAACATCCGTTTCGGTCTGAAAATGAAAAAAGTGCCGACGGAAGAAACGGAAGACCGTATCAATCAGGTTCTCTACCTGACCCAGTTGGAAGAACTGCGGAACCGTTATCCCTCACAGATGTCCGGCGGTCAGCAGCAGCGTGTAGCCATTGCCCGGGCCCTGGTCAACAACCCCAAAGTATTGCTCCTGGACGAGCCCCTGGGCGCCCTGGATTATCAGCTGCGCAAAAAGCTGCAGCTGGAACTGAAAAACCTGCAGCGCGGTCTGGGCCTGACTTTTATTTTCGTCACCCACGATCAGGAAGAAGCCCTCACCATGAGCGACCGCATCGTAATTATGAACGAAGGCGTCATCCAGCAGGACGGGGATCCCAACGGCATATATCATCATCCCCACAATACTTTTGTGGCCCGTTTTATCGGCGAAAGCAATTTCTTCGAGGTGGACGGCAATACCTTTGCCCTCCGGCCGGAAAAATTAAATCTCTGTCCGGAAGAAGAAGAAAATCCCACGCATCCGGCGCCGCGATTTTTCGGTACGGTGGTGGATATCGTCTTTTACGGTACCCTTGATAAAGTTTTTATCCGTCTTGACAACACAAACCAGACTGTCATCGCCTATCAATATTTTGATGATGTGCATCGCTGGCAGTCCGACGACCGGGTTGGTATCTGGTGGTATGATCGGGATGGGGTGAAAGTAGAGAAATGAATAAAAACGGCAAATTATTAGTACTTCCTTCCATGCTTTGGCTGGGGTTCTTCTTCATTATCCCCATGCTCATTGTCGTGGCCGTATCCTTTGCCAGCCGTACCGCCTATGGGCAAGTAGTTTTTAACTGGACGATACAGAACTATATCCGTTTTCTGGAACCACTGTATGTTTCCATTTTTGTCCAGACGCTGGTGGTCGCTCTGGTGACCACGATGTTTACGATCCTGATGGGCTATCCTTTGGCCTATTATATCGCCCAGCTTCCTAAGCGCTGGCAGCAGCCCGGGTTGATCCTTTGCATGATTCCTTTCTGGATCAATTTTCTGATCCGCTCTTATGCCTGGGTCATCATCCTGCGGGCGCAAGGCGTATTAAATACGCTCTTGCTGAAAATCGGCCTCATCAACCAGCCTTTGCAGCTTTTGTATAATGAAGGCGCTGTTATGCTGGGCATGATTTATGCGCTATTGCCTTTTATGATCCTGCCAATTTATGTGTCCATAGAGCAGTTGGACCGGCGTCTGCTGGAAGCCGCTTCGGATCTGGGCGCAGGGCCGTTTACCGCCTTTCGTAAAATCACTCTGCCGCTCACCATGCCGGGTGTAGCCGCAGGTACTATATTGGTGTTTATTTCTTCCCTGGGCATGTTCGTCGTTCCCGATGTAATGGGGGGAGCCAAGGCCGCTTTAGTCGGCAACCTGATCCAGAATCAGTTCCTGTCTGCCAGAGACTGGCCTTTCGGCGCGGCCCTGTCCATTGTGTTGGCGGCCCTGTCACTGCTTCTGATCATCCTCTACTACCGTGCGATTCAGGCACAGAAGGGAGGGACGGAAAATGCAGCAAAAGACCTGGCGTAGTCATCTCCTGTTAGCTTATTCGCTGGCGATTTTAGCCTTTTTGTACATCCCTCTGATCATTTTAGCGATGTACTCTTTCAATGATTCCCGCATCAACGCCGTATGGACCGGCTTTACTTTTAAATGGTATGAGCAGCTGCTGAGCAACCGGCGTGTGTTGGAGGCCCTGATCAATACTCTGATTGTAGGCATTGCTTCCACCGTCGTTTCCACAGCTTTAGGCACCATCGCCGCCATTGCGCTCCACCGTTACAAATACAAGATGCAGAGCGTGATCAACGGTTTGGTCTATCTGCCCATCCTGATCCCTGAAATCGTCATGGGTCTGTCGTTGCTGGTGCTTTTTTCCCAGGTCCGGATGCCTTTGGGCAAAACTTCCCTGATTTTAGCGCACATCACGTTCTGTCTCTCTTTTGTGGTCATCACCGTAGGCGCCCGCCTGGACGGCATGCGCAGCGATTATGAACAGGCGGCCAGCGACTTGTACGCCACGCCGTTCCAATGTTTCCGATATATCACGCTGCCTTTGATCATGCCGGGCATTATCGCCGGAGCGCTGATCGCTTTCACGCTTTCCATCGATGACTTCGTCATCAGCTTCTTTGTGGCCGGTCCTAACTCTACGACACTGCCTTTGTACATCTATGCGATGGTCAAGCGCGGTATTTCGCCGGAGATCAATGCCCTGTCCACCGTGATGATGGTCGTCGAAATTTTCCTCGTATTGCTGGCCGAGTTTTTACAGCCCAGCCACAAGGCAAAAGAAAGCAACTAAAGCATTTTTTACGCATTTCCTATGGTGCCGAAAGTTGGCAGCCTAAGTCCGGTAACACGAACTCTCATCGGTTTTTCCCAGCTTGTACAGCCATACAAGCGGTCAATTTATGTAGCACCTATAATATTTACTGTTATACAGTATCCTGGCTCATTGGCGGTGTAAGTAAACTGCCAGTCCGTAATGGAGGAGGGATTTTTGTAAAATGAAAAAACTGCTTGTTCTTCTACTTGGCTTACTGTTATTGACGTTGGCCGGCTGCGGCGGCTCGTCTCCTTCCGAAAAAAAACCGACCGGAAACCAGAAGCGCATCTTAAATCTGTTCAGCTGGGCAGATAATTTTTCCCCTGAAGTGCTGGCCGATTTTGAAAAAAAGTATCAGTGCAAGATCAATTATGATGTCTTCGCCAATAATGAAGAACTGCTGGCCAAAATGCAGGCCGGTAACGCGCAGTACGATCTGATCCAGCCTTCCGACTACATGGTGGCAACCATGCGGAAACTGAATCTGTTGGCAGAACTGGATAAAGATAAACTACCTAATCTCAAAAATATTATCAAAGAGCTGCAAACACCGGACTACGACCCTTCGGGCAACCATTCTGTCGTCTATACATGGGGCGTGACCGGCATCGTTTACAATACGAAGTTTGTAAAAACGCCGCCCACATCCTGGGCGGACCTGTGGAAGCCTGAATACAAAGGGCGTGTGATCTTATTAAATGACAGCCGGGAAACCATCGGTATGGCGCTCAAGAAAAACGGCCATTCGGTAAATACCAAGAATGAACAGGAGCTGGCAGGCGCAGTTAAAGATTTAAAACGGCTCACTCCTAATCTTTTAGCCTATGATACGGATACCATCAAGCAGAAATTTATTGCGGAAGAAGCCTGGATCGGTACCATGTGGAGCGGCGATGCCTCTTTCACTCATAAGGATAATAAGAACATTGCTTTTGTGATCCCCAAAGAAGGCGCGGTCATCTGGGCCGACACCTTTGCCATCCCGAAAGGCGCGAAAAATAAAGAGCTGGCGCAGGAATTTATCAACTACCTGTATGATCCGAAAGTCAGCGCAAAAAATTATGAGTATATCGGATACAATGACCCGAATGCCAACGCTCAATCTTACCATAGCGAAGAATACAATAACGATCCCATGCTGAAAACGGCAAAGGACTTTATCGGTAAGGGCGAATGGATCAAAGATATCGGCAAGTCCCTGTCCTTATACGACCGGTATTGGACAGAATTGAAAACCGGTAAATAAAATTATGAAAAGAGGTCGATACCATTATGAAAAAATGCTGGTCCCGCATTCTCCCCCTGTGTCTTCTGGTCGCCTTTTTTGCTCTTCTTACAACAGGCTGCGGCGGAAAGGATGAACCGAAGCAAAAAGTACTCAATATTTACAGCTGGGCGGATTATTTTGACCCGGCCGTACTGGCGGAATTTGAAAAGGCGAATAACTGCCGCATTAACTACGACGTATATTCCAACAACGAAGAATTGCTGGCAAAGATGCAAGCCGGCGGCACTAATTTTGATATTATCCAACCTTCCGATTACATGGTAACCACCATGACACAGTTGAAAATGCTGGAAAAACTGGATCATTCCAAAATACCGAATATCGCCAATCTGATCGAAAGCCTGCGGCATCCGTCCTACGATAAAGACCAGAGTTATGCGATTCCTTACGTCTGGGGAATCACCGGCATCGCCTACAATAAAAAATACGTCAAAGAACCCATCACATGCTGGGCAGATCTCTGGAAACCGGAGTATAAAGGCCATATCATCCTGTTAAATGATAACCGGGAAGTGTTCAGTCTGGCACTGAAAAAACTGGGGAAATCCAATAACAGCAAAAATCCGGCCGAAGTGGAAGCGGCATTTAAAGACCTGAAACTTTTAAATACTAATGTATTGGCTTATGACACGGAAAATAATAAACAGAAGATGATTGCGGAAGAAGCCTGGATTGCCCAGATGTGGAGCGGCGATGCTGCTTTCTGCAATAAAGAAAACGGCAATATCCAATTTGTAGTTCCGAAAGAAGGTTCCCTGATCTGGGCGGACAACATGGCTATTCCCAAGGGCGCCAAAAATAAAGAACTGGCGGAAAAATTTATCAACTTCATCTATGATCCGGCAGTCAGCGCCCGGAACTTCGATTACATCCGCCTGCCCAACGCCAATGGCAAGGCGATTCCTTTGATGAAAAAAGAGATCGCGGAAAGCCCCATCCTCATTCAGGCAAAGGCTCAGAGCGGCAACGGCGAATGGCTCTACGACATTGGCGATGCGATCACTATGTATGATAAATACTGGACGGAACTGAAGACCGGACGGTAACAAGCAAAAGTAAACTTTAGCCTCTGAATGCAAAACGGCACCCGGTCCAAAGACCGGATGCCGTTTCCCTTTTGTGTGTTTCACTTGCTTCTTAACTTTCAACCTGATTGACAACTATAACAGGGAAATAGTTGACTGCTTGCCAAAAGTATCGCAGAAATAGTTGCCTGCTGACCAACTATATCAGAGAAATATTCTTCTACTTACCAAATGTATCAGAGAAGCATTCTTCTATTTGCTAAAGGTATCACGGAAATATTTACCATATTTTTCCGCAGGAAAGACCATCTTCACAGCGCCGGACATATAGCTGCCGAATGTATAATGGTCAAAGTACAGCGTCAGCGCTTTTCCGTCCCAGGTCCAGTCCAGGTTTTCTCCGGCTTGCCCATCCCTGGCAAAACAGTTTTCCAACTCGGTCAGATAGTCAGAATCAAAATGCCGTCCTTCCCCTTCATTGATCTTCTTTAAGGCCGGCTTGGCAGCCTTTTGGAGGAAGGCGTCCATCTTTCCGGGAGCAATAAAATCTTTCAGGCGGTAGATACCGCCGGTGGCAGGATTATAATTTACACATAAGGTGCCTGTATTGGGATGAGCGCTGCCATACCATTCATATACGTCTGTTAACAGGCTCACAATATTTTTATCCGCTTTTTTCACAGAGGTTCTTTGTTCCGTCGTAAAATAAACATTGCTGTTCATAAAACAGGAATTGCTGTTCGTACTATTTTTCTTAAACTCTTCGGCTGTTTTTTTAAATTCTTTATATAAAGACTCAATCCGATTTTGCCAGACAAGATTATGGCCGCTTTGGATCGCATCGGACAAAGCGCCGTACTGCTCTGCATTATTCACATGAACCGTATCATATGAAAGCACCAGGCAAAGTTCGCCTTTATCATTGCGGTGCTCCAGCTTTTCCTGGCTGACGGCAACTTCCGGCGCGCCGGATTCCTGCTCTCCCATCCCTGCAGCCTGACAGCCCAGGACGCTGCCCAATAACATTCCGGCAAAAATCAGTACATAAAATAACTTTTTCATTTTTGGCTCCTCTCGTAAATCTTCCGTTTACTACTGTTGAGTAATATCTATATATTTAATACTATCTGTAATAACTCAAATGCAATCCTTAAAATTTCAGAAAACCATTTCCTGTTTACTTCCGTGAATAAACGCACCTCCTTCAAGGATATTACAAATATCCTCTATGCTCCAAAAGGATCTGCAAACCGATCAAACACAAAAGAATCCCGCCTGCTTTAGAAGCATAGCCTCCGGAATTTTCTCCCAGCTTAAAGCCTAACAGACCTCCCAGAAAAGAAAAAACAAAAGTCACAAGACCAATCAATACTGCGCTGTGCCAGATATTGATATCCAGAAACGCAAAACTGACGCCCACGACCAGGGCATCAATGCTGGTAGCCAGGGCTAAAAGAGCCATCCGAGAAAAGCTATAACTTTCCATATTCACCGGACATTCTTCCCCCGCCTCCCGGATCATATTGATCCCGATATACAGAAGGAGAAAAAAAGCGATCCAGTGATCGAAACTTTCAATATAGCTGCGGACCCGATATGCGGCCCAGTAACCGATCATCGGCATCAAAAGCTGAAACCCGCCGAACCAGGCGCCAAAACGGATAGCTTCCCGCAGGCGAAACGCCGGCCGTAAGGACAGGCTGCCGCAGACGGACACAGAAAATGCATCCATGGAGAGCCCTACGGCAACCAAAAACAACTCTATCATTCCCATACTTCGAACTTCCTCTACCGCGGCTATGTAAAAATTCACAGACTCTACTTTTTACTATGATCTTCTGGAATGTTTTTAATAGTACCGTATCATCTGATGAAATGCAAGCCGTTTTCTTTTTCTTCAAAAAGATTTCTTTTTTACTGTCAGTCAGTTTTCATTTTTTCTTATTTTATTTAATTTTTTTATCATAGTGTTGTATCGCGTTTCACCACAACATCCGCAGTTTTGTTATATTTTCCCGCTGTTTTCCCTGAGGACGGATCTGCCGTTCCCCGCCAGGACAACAGGTCCTGCCGACGCAGACGGGCGATCTCGCCGCCGGTTTTCAAGGCCCGGAAAGCCCCTGAAATCATCATCAGCCCGATAGCAATGGCGCAGGCGTCCAATGCGGCTCCTGTCAGCACCTCCGTACCGTAAGGCACGTCCCCGTTTAAAATGTAATGCATGCCCTGATACATACCTAACCCCGGCACCAGAGGAATAGCCGCAGGCACATTAAATACAGTGACCGGCTGCCGGAAAACCCGGGCCGCGATTTCACTGAGAAGAGCTACCACTAAACTGGCCAGGAAATTGGCCGTAAACGAATGGATGGCAAACACAGACTTTAACGTAATGAAAAGCAGCCAGCCGGCCGCTCCGATCACACCGCTTTGTACCAGGATCCTTTTGGGTCCCTGAAAAAGGATGCCAAAGGCTACCGTAGCCAGAAAAGCAAAGAAAAACGCTTGCAACATTATAGCAGACCTCCCCAGGACCAGGCTTTCAGCGAAAACACCAGACCTGTCGCAATAGAAAGCGCAAATAACACCGCTTCGGCAATACGGCTATTGCCGCTGAGCAGATCGCCGGCCATATAATCCCGTACGCCATTGGTGAAAGACAAACCCGGTAAAAACGGCATCAAGGCGCCAACGATAATGTTTTGCATAGTACAATGCCGATCAAAATAACAACAGGTCAGGGAAACGATACCAATCGCAAACCCGGCGAGAAAGTTTTCCCAAAAAGCGGATGGACGAAAGGTGTTCAACAGCTTCAACATAGCCATAGCGATAAATCCCGCTGCAAAAGCGGCCAGAAAATCATGAAAATTTCCGCCCAGAAGCATGGAAAAACAGGCGCCTCCCACACCGGAAGCCAGACAAAGACTTACCGGGCCGTAAGGGTGCGCATGAGACAATTTATCCTGCAGCCAGTCTTTGGCCTCCTCATAAGAAAAATTCCAAAGATGATAATTATACGAAAGCTGGTTCACATCCATCATCAGACCCAAATCCGTAGCGCGCCAACGCACTCGGAAGACCCTGGTTTGCCCCTGGGTACTTTCATCCCCCAAAATAATCACGGTAGGCGTACAAAATACATTCAGGTCATAATAACCGTAACTGCGGCAAAACCGCATCATGGTATCTTCGACCCGGCTGGTTTCCGCCCCGCTTTTCAGCAAGATTTTCCCCATGTCCATGGCCAGGTCCATCACCTGATTTTTAGTCAGAGCGGCCCGATCCGTTGCTATAAATTTCGATTTCAGCAAATTTTCTGTTGTTCCCATCGTTTCTGTTTTTTCCATTTTTCTTACCGCTTTGACCCACGTGAATCGTTACTTTGAAATCGACTGTATTTTTGTCGTCGCAAGACCAAGTGTCACGCCAGCTTTAAAATACCCCCGGCTGCCCAAACAATGTGGCAACCGCTTTACGAAATTTTTCCGCACCGCCCATAGACGGATGAGGCACACAATGACAGGGAACCCCAAACTTTTGCAGCGTGCCGGCCGATTTTTGGCCGATGGCCACCACCTGTGCATTGGGCAATAACTCCAACAACTGCTTCGTATACACGATACCCACATTCAATTCGTTCCCGTCCGGCGTGCGATTGGTCAAAAGCCCTTCTTTTTTATAGGGGTGAAAAGGAAATATATTCCACAATACCGCATCAAAGGTACCCAGATTATGGCGGTGCAAACTCCCCCACATCACCGTCGCAGTAGGCTCGTTAAAGCCCATGGAGCGCTGTGTGCCCTTCAGCAAGGGGCAGTCAGGATTACTGGTACGCCGATACTCCCATTCCCCCAATACTTCCTGCGGCCGTACCTCCGGATGATGCCCTAATAAAATACGCTCGCTGGTCATGGCCATGCCGGAGAAATGTCCTCCCTGGTAGCCCAGACCTTCGGCCACAAATAAATAATGAGCCTCCCGGCGCAATTCCAGATAACGCTGAAAGTTATTATAGCGGATAACCGGCGCTTCCGGCCCGATGTCCAAACCCGGCTCATAATCCCGCCAGGGATTAAACACCAGCGGAGCTCGATAGGTTTTTAAATGCTTCATAAAAGTAATGATGTCCATGCCTGCTCCTGACATACTTATCTTAACGTGTTATTGTATCTGGTGTGCGTTGCATTACCAATATATCACAAATGTTCTTCCTGCAAAAATTATTATATCATAGAAGACCGTGGAATCGGTGGTGTTTTCTCTGCTTCCGGCGCAAAAATTTCTCACGCAACAGGATCATTCCATAAGATTGTAGGATTTTACTTTACGTTTGTCGAATTATATATTAATTATAAATTTTATTTTCTCTGGAGCATTTTGCTAAAAAGCTCAGAAAAAGCAATATACTTTTAATTTTTTAACCATACAGTAACGCAGTATGAGGCAAGCATATTTCGACGCGCATCCTAAATCATAAAGGAGCTTCCTATGTCTTATTACATATGTCTTGATATTGGCGGAACCTCAATTAAATACGGTCTGGCCGATGAAACAGGTCATTTTTTCCAAAAAGGGGTCCGGGCGACCGGTTTGCCGAAAAAAGGTATTCCCTATCTTTTGGCACAGATCACCGACATAATCCAAACGTATCAGAAAGACTACGAAGTCGCCGGAGCGGCCTTGGATACCGCAGGCATCGTTGACGCAAAAACCGGCGTGATCCTTATGGGCGCACGGAATTTTCCCGGTTACACAGGGACAAACCTGAAGCAATTGGTGGAAACCACCTGCCGGATCCCCTGCACCGTAGAAAATGACGTAAATGCGGCAGGATTGGGAGAGTATTGGCTGGGTGCCGGACAAAAAGTAAAATCGCTGGTCTGCATTACCGTAGGGACCGGCATCGGGGGCTGTGTCATTTTAAACGGGCACTTACTGCGCGGAATCTCCGGCAGCGCAGGCGAGATCGGTTATATGCGGATATCGGGTACGGAGGATGATTTGGAAGCCTCCGCCGCTGTTCCCTGGTTAATACAAACGGTAGTTGAAGTCAGGAGATTGCCTCCTGAAGAGCTGAACGGGGAAAAGATTTTTAACTGGGCCAAACAAGGTGATATTGCCTCAATCCAAGCCATCGACATCATGCTCCAGCGTTTAGCCGCCGGTATCGGCAATATCTGCTGTCTGTTAAATCCGGAACTGATCCTTTTGGGCGGCGGCATTATGGCGCAGCAAGATTACCTGCGCCCCCGACTGGAAGCCGCCCTGCTCAAAGCCCTGTCGCCTCAGCTGCGGGGCAAAACCCGGATCGACTTTGCCCGTTTAGGCAATGATGCGGGGATGATCGGGGCGTTAAGGAACTTTTTAGATTGCAGGTAGCTGACAAATACTTTTACATCGAATAGCTCCGCCTTTACTGCATATCTCGATTTTTGCACCGTACAAATGTCTTTGCACTCCAACACCGCAACACATTTACACCCTAAAATTATGCTTTCACACAACTATACCCGTATTTACTCCTTATAACTGTGCATTACTATGCAAAAGAAAGACAGTGGTAGCTTTACCACTGTCTTTTTAACTGCCAGTTCAACGGCTATTTCACTGCTGTTTTCACTACCATTTTAACCATTTGCGAACCGAACGGCTTAACGATTCTTTGTTATATAATTTCCTTCGGATCTTGCAAGTATATCCACACTGCTACTCTTCGTGGAAACGCTTTTATTTGCCACTCGGACATTGCGCAAAAACCCGCACTGCGTAGAATGTTATCGAATCTCTTACGCCAGATTATCTTCCCGCGTTTCTGCCGATGCGGCAGGAATCATGCCTTCCGGACATTTTTCCTTCGCTACCGACAGCATCAGTTTCAGGCGGTTCAGCTGATTGACTTCCGAAGCGCCGGCATCACAATCCAACGCCACCAGATTGGCATCTTCATAGGTACGGCGCATTTCCCGGAATACGCCCTTGCCCAGAATATGGTTGGGCAGGCAGGCCCAGGGCTGGAGGCAGACTACGTTGCGCACGCCCTCTTCCATCAAACGGGTCATCTCACCGGGCAGCAGCCAGCCTTCGCCGGCCATGTTGCCCAAAGATACGTGGCGGGAAGCCAGTTCCGCAATCTTATAAATGGAGATCGGCGCCGTAAAATGTTTGGATTTTTCCAACGCAGTCCGTACCGGGTTCAGGAAAAACTCCGCCACTTTAATAAACATCTGTCCGCCGAATTTATTCAGCCAGCTGCCGTCCAGAATATCGTGCCGGGTGATTCCATCGAAAGCCATATACAACATAAAGTTGGCCAGTTCCGGCATCACCACTTCCGCCCCTTCCCGGGCCAGTACTTTTTCCAGATGGTTATTGGCAATGGGGTGATACTCAACCAATATTTCTCCTACAACGCCTACCTTCGGCTTCCACAGCTTAGGTACCAGCGGAATGGCATCAAATTCTTTTACCAGATCACGGATCGTATTCCGATATTTCAGGAAGTTGCCATGAGACAATTCTTCCTTACATTTATCCATCCATTTGGCAAACAGACGGTCTGTAGAACCGTGGATCAGCTCATAAGGCCGCATCCGGTTAGTCACGTTCTGCAACAGATCGCCGTACACAATGGCTTTCGCCACATCCTTAAAGCCGGTAAAGTTCAGGCGGAAGGCTTCCTTTTCCAGACCCCAACAGGCAAACACCGGTACCTGGGGATAGCCTGCGTTTTGCAGGGCCTTGCGCATCAGATTCAGGTAATTGGTAGCCCGGCAGGCGCCGCAGGTCTGGAATAAAACGATACTGGTATGATCCGGATCGTATTTACCGCTTTGAATCGCCTGAAGCATTTGACCGATCACAACGATCGCCGGATAGCACATATCATTCTGGACATACCGCAGGCCCAGGTTTATCGCTTCCTGTTTCGGCGTTTCCGGGATGACCACATTGTACCCGTAACGGTTAAGGACATGGGTGATCAGATTGAAATGGATCGGAGCCATCTGCGGGGCCAAAATGGTATGGGTCTCTTTACAGGCCGGTGTAAAATGAGCATGTTCCTCAATTTCCAGGGGTTTATAATCCGGCACATGACGACGGGCCAGCACCGCCAGCAGCGAACGCAGGCGGATCCGGGCCGCGCCCAGATTACTTACCTCGTCCAGCTTGATCATGGTGTAAAGCCGCTGATGCCCTTCCATGATCTCCCGCACCTGATTTGTAGTGATGGCATCTAAACCGCAGCCAAACGAACTGAGCTGGATCAGATTGATTTCCGGATGCGCTGCCGCAAAACTGGCCGCATGGTACAAACGGGCATGATAACTCCACTGGTTTACAATGTACAGTTTATCTTCCGGCGTATCCATATGGTAAACGGAATCTTCGGAAACGATGGCCAGATTATAAGACTGAATCATTTCCGGAATCCCATGATTGATCTCCGGATCGATATGGTAAGGACGGCCGATCAGTAAAATCACCGGGATATTTCTTTCTTTGGCGATCTGCAAGATCTCCGCGCCCTTCTTGCGGACATCGGCCCGATACTGCTCCAGCTCCCGGTAACCGGCTTCCATAGCGGCCCTGATCTCTCCGGCAGGAATGTCTTCCGACTGAAAAGCCTCTACCAGACGTTCTTCCATTCGCTGCGGATCGTTAATCGGCAGAAAGGGCTGCATAAACTTAATGTTTTTATTGCGCAGGACATCCATATTGTTGCGGATATTTTCTGCGTAAGAGGCCACGACGGGACAGTTAAAATTATTGCCGGCGCGATTTACTTCGTCATCCATGTTGTGGGGCAGACAGGGGTAAAATATCTTTTTTACACCCTTTTGGACTAAATCCATCACATGGCCGTGGGCCAGTTTCGCCGGATAGCACAGAGAATCGGAAGGGATCGTGGCCATGCCTTTATAGTAGATCTGCGCCGAAGATTTCCCTGAGAGCACCACTTCATAGCCTAATTTGGCAAAAAACGCCGCCCAGAAGGGATAATCTTCATACATATTCAACACACGGGGAATACCGATCTGGCCCCGGGGCGCATACGCGGCCGGGCGATAATAGTCAAACAATCTTTCATTTTTATATTCGTAGATGTTCGGCGCTTTGTTGGTATTTTTCGGCTTACCTTCCCCCCGCTCGCAGCGGTTGCCGGTAAAGTAACGCTGTCCGTCCGGGAAGGTCTGCATGGTGACCAGACAATGGTTGCCGCAGCCATTACAACGGTAAGATTTCGCCGTGACGGAGAAAGTTTCCAGTTCTTTTTCTGACAGCAGAGAAGAACGATGCTCCGGCGCCTCCGCCTGCTGTTCCAGGGAAAGGATCGCCGCACCATAGGCCCCCATCAAGCCGGCAATATCCGGACGGATCACATCTTTGCCCAGTAATTTTTCCATATTGCGCAGTACGGCGTTATTGTAGAAAGTACCGCCCTGGACTACGATGTGGTCGCCCAGCTCTTTGGCGTCCTTTAACTGCATCACTTTAAACAGCGCATTCTTAATTACGGAAAGACCGATCCCTGCGGAAATATCCGGCAAAGCGGCGCCTTCCTTCTGGGCCTGTTTGACCCGGGAGTTCATAAAGACGGTACAGCGCGTGCCTAAGTCCACCGGTGCCTGGGCATCCATGGCTTTATCGGCAAATTCCGCCGCCGTCATCCCCAGCCCCTGGGCAAAGTTTTCAATAAAAGACCCGCAGCCGGCCGAACAGGCTTCATTTAACGTGATTTTACCGATGTTTCCATTGCGGATCAGGAAACACTTCATATCCTGTCCGCCAATATCCAGCACACAGGACACGTCCGGGCAGAATTCCAGCGCCGCCCGGTAATGCGCAAAGGTTTCCACTTCACCGGCATCCGCATGAAGAGCCGCCTGCACGATTTTTTCCCCGTATCCAGTGGTCAAAGCGCCGGCAATATATGCCTTTTCCGGCAACGCTTTATACAGGCCTCTCAATTCCCTGATCACGATCTGCAAAGGAGAGCCCTGGTTACTGCCGTACTCTGTATATAAAATTTCTTTATCTTTCCCGATGGCCACAATCTTGGTCGTGGTAGAGCCCGCGTCGATCCCTACATAGACAGGCCCCTGATAATCGGCGATTTCCCCCCGTTTTACCCGGTCTCTGGCATGACGCGCCAAAAAGGTTTCGTATTCCGCTTCATCCCGGAACAGCGCTAACTTTTCATCCCGGGCGATACCGAAACTGCCTTCCGTCTGACCCAGATTCGCCACCAGATCATAGAAAGTCAGCTCTTTTGTTTCCTCCGAAAGCGCGCAGCCGATGGCAACAAAATACGCGCCATCCTCTACATTCACCACGTCTTCCGGTTTCATTGCCAACGTTTCAATAAAGCGCTTTTTCAGCTCCGGCAGAAAATATAAAGGACCGCCTAAAAAAGCAACTTTGCCTGTGACTTCCCGCCCCTGCGCCAGATTGCCGATCGTCTGATTGACCACCGCCTGAAAAATGGACTTGGCAATGTCCTCTTTGGAAGCGCCGTCATTCATCAGCGCCTGGATATCCGTTTTCGCGAATACGCCGCAACGGGACGCAATGGTATACACCCGCCGGGCATCCGCAGCCAGCTCGTTTAACCCTTTGGCATCGGTGTTCAACAACGAGGCCATATGATCAATAAACGCGCCGGTCCCGCCGGCACAAACACCGTTCATCCTCTCTTCCGGCGCGGAACCGAAATACATGATCTTGGCGTCTTCCCCGCCTAACTCCACCACCGTGTCTGTCTGGGGGATCAATTTTTTTACCGCAGTAGAAGCAGCAATAACCTCCTGCACAAAAGGAAGACGCAACCGCTGCGCGATCCCCATTCCCGCCGAACCGGTCAGAGCAAAGCGGAAACGCTCCCGCCCCACCCATTGCTTCAGCGCTTTCAGATTCTCCGTCAAGGCCCTGGGAATATCAGAAAAATGCCGTGCATAATTTTTGTAAAGGATCTTATCATCGGCATCCAGCACCACTGCTTTAATGGTGGTGGAACCCACATCGATTCCTACCTTTAATCCTTTAGTCATACGAACACCCCATCTATGTAAAAGCAATAAACAGACAGCCCGCCGCCAAATGAGAGCCGCGTTGCCTGATTCCGGAGCCGCTGCAGAAGCCGGTCAAATGAAAACTTTTCTCCGCCCTTCCGGAATGCGTAAGACCGATTCCCGCCAAATGAGAGCCTCGTCCGGTCACCAAAAGGGAACGCGCAGGCAAATGAAACCCGTACTTATCCCTATCATTATATTATACCCCATTACAATCTTATTACCATAATCTTTTCTACCCATTAAGTATGATTCTTTTTGAAGTAGTACTACTTTTCGTTGCAGATTTTTCACAATAAATTAGCACTCTACCGTTGACAGTGCTAATTTGAAAGATTATAATAAATATAGAAGCAAAGAAAGAACACTGCGGGAGACAAAGTTCCTTACCCAAAAATAAATACGCCGTCAGGCTTTTATTTTGAGAGCAAAAGTCAAAAAGTCAGTTGTTCATTCCCTTGCTCCATATCCAGCGAAATGGAATAGTTTAGTTTAGTTTAGTTTAGTTTAGTTTAGAAATGGAGGAATGACATATGAGATTACCCAGCATTTTTACCGAAGGCTTATTTGACGATTGGATGAATGACAACGGTTTGATGAATCCGACCGCTTTTCTTGGCAGAGGCGATAACCCACTGTATGGCAAACATGCGGCCAACATTATGAAAACCGACATCCGTGAAAAAGAAGACGGCTATGAAGTAGCGGTCGATTTGCCCGGCTTCAAAAAAGAAGGCATTCAGATCCAGCTGAATGATGGCTATCTGACCATCACTGCCGCAAAATCGTTAGACAAAGAGGAAAAAGACAAAGAAGGCAGATTCCTGCGTCAGGAACGGTACAGCGGCACCTGCACCCGCAGCTTCTACGTAGGCCCGCAGATCACCGAAGACGACATCAAAGCAAAATTTGAAGACGGTACCCTGCGTCTGGAGATTCCTAAGAAAGATCCGAAAAAGGTCGAAGGCAAGAAATATATTGAAATTGAAGGGTAAGGACAGCGATTTTGGAAAAGTGTCCTGAAACGGACAGGTAAAGGATTTTCAAGCGAAAATACAGTATCTATAACACGACAAAAAGACGGTGCTGCTACAAAACAGCGCCGTCTTTCTTTCGCCAAAAGTACTATCTTCTGTTATAATAAAAAAGCGAAACTCTTAACACCTTATCGGCAACGACATAAAACGTTTTTAAGGCTTGCGCCAACTGCTCTACCGGCATTGTCCCGTTGCCGTGTTTTCTTTCTATCTGTTCTTTTCGTTACCACCGTTATTTTCTTTTTCTGCCACTTCCTTTGTCTGCTATTTTCTTTCTACCATTATTTTTATTTTACCGAGGTCCTTATCGTGAAACGCAACCTTGTGATTGACAATCTGCGGGGCCTGGCCATGTTGGGTGTCATCGGCATTCACATCGGCTCTTTTGTCTTGTCTTCCGCTACCCCCAGACTTGATTTATTCTTGCTGCTGCAAGTTTTTACCCGCTTTGCGGTGCCGGCTTTCTTTTTCATTTCCGGTTATGGCCTCTTTTGCGGCAATGCGCTGGAAAAACCGTTTCACTATTGGGAATTTATGAAGAAGCATTTGATCACAGTGGGCCTGCCCTATCTGACCTGGTCTTTATTTTATATCGCCCTTTGGCAAAGTGAAGATATGATCCGGCCGGACGGCAGTTTTTCTCTCTCTGTACTGCTGGTCAAGCTCCTGCTGGGAGAAGGTTGCTACCATATTTATTTTCTGATCATCCTGTTGGGCTTTTATTTTACCCTGCCTTTTTGGCGTGGGCTGGTAAAATGGCTCCAGCAAAAAACAGCCGCAGGGCTTGCCGTTTCCCTTGCGGTACTGGCCGGCCTGCAGCTGTGGCTCTATCACTGGAATGCGGTGTATTGGGTCTACCCTGCCTGGACCGCAGGCCATCCGTTTATCCTGCGCCTCCTGAACGAACGGGTAAACTACATCCCCTTATTCTATGGTTTCGTGTTTATTTTAGGGGGGCTGTATGCATTATATGAACAGACAATGCGGAGATGGCTGCAAAACCACCTCTCCCTCTGCTTCAGTATTTTATTTGCTTCCTGCGCCGTGCTGCTTTGGCGCTTTCGTGCCTATATGTTGCAGGGCAAAGAATTGGAACAGATTCCTGAGTATCTGACCCAGCTCACACCGGAAGGTCTTTTGTACACCGTTTGCTGGCTCTTATGCTTCTGCGCGCTTTTGGAAAAGCTGCAGGAAAAGGGAGCGCGCCTCACCGCATTAAAGGTGCTCTCTTCCTATTCCATGGTGATCTATCTGATCCATCCCTTCTTTTTAAACCTCTGGTATGATTTGTTCGGCAAGCTGGGCTTTGCCTATGCTCAGGTACCGGTACTGCTCTATTACCTGTTGGTTCTTTGCACGTCGCTCCTGGCCGGGGTCCTGATCCACGGGCTGGCATTGCACAGCAAACCGTTAGGACTTTTATTACTGGGACGGCAGCCAAAATAACGTACGATGTTTATAGGCAACATAATTGCCATGCAACCTGATTACCACAAGTTATAAAGCCGTGCCTTTTACCGGTCGGAAAAACTGTTTCATATCTGCTCCCTCCAGGGTCAGCAGATATATTTTTTTGTCCAGTCCGCCGCCATAGCCTGTCAAACTGCCCGTACTTCCTACCACCCGATGGCAGGGGATGAAAATCGAGATCTTATTATGTCCTACCGCGCCGCCCACCGCCTGCGCCGACATTTTTTCCCGTCCCAACCGTTTGGCTGTCTCGGCAGCAATGGTGCCATAAGTTGTAGTGGCGCCATAGGGTATCTCTTGCAAGATTTTCCATACCGTTTTTTGAAACAAAGAACCTTCGGCATGCAACGGCGGCATAAAATCGGGTTCTTGGCCGCTGAAATAAAGGTCCAGCCATTTTTTTGCCTCGGTCAGAATAGAATTTCCCAGAACCATATACTCCGGCGGTTCTTTTGGTGCAAAATAGTTTCCCGCTTCAAACCATAGGCCGGTCAATCCCTTTTCGTCCGCAGTCAGCACCAGTTTTCCCAGGGGTGAAAGATAGTCGGTTGTATAGTGCATGCCGGAATACCTCCTTCATCGCAAAAACCCGGTCAGCCGCAACTGCGGCCATACCGGGTTTATATGCTGCTCAGTTCTTCGCTCAAAACGAAGTTTTAATTTGTGTTTCTTACGCTTCTTTGGCTTCTTCCAAAGGTTCGATGCTGATGATACGTTCGTCACGTCCATGACGGCCAAAACGTACTTTGCCATCGATCTTGGCAAAAATCGTGTAGTCACGACCCATCCCTACGTTTTTGCCGGGATGGAAGCGGGTGCCGCGCTGGCGAACGATGATGCTGCCGGCGGTCACTACCTGGTTCTCATGCGCTTTGGTCCCCAGACGCTGTGCGTTGGAGTCGCGGCCGTTATGAGAGGAACCGGTACCTTTTTTATGTGCATGTAATTGCAGTATAATTTTAAACATTCGTTTCACCTCCATGTTCGTAAAGTCGAACATCTTGCGGACATTGCTCCGCCAGCTCTTTCAGCACCATTTCCATGCTGCCGAAAAGCGTTTGGCTCTGCCTGTCCGGCTCCTGCTTCAAAGTTACCTGCAGCAGGCCTTGCTTTGTATCCGTCTTATATTCTACGGAATAGTGTAATTGTTGTTCCAAACCTACAAGAACCATCTGCGTTGCCGCAGAGACCCAGGCGCAGATCACACTTTCTCCCGCCGGTGCATCAGCTGCATGACCGCGGGACTGAAACCCGATGATCTTCCCTTGCCGGTTCCTGTATACATCAATGGTAATCATTTTCTCATTAAGCCTGAATGCCGCTGATCTTCACAGCCGTAAAGGGCTGACGATGACCGGAGCGTTTGCGATAATTGGCTTTGGCTTTGTATTTGAAAACCAAAATCTTATCGCCTTTGCCCTGTTCGACAACGGTAGCGGTAACTTTAGCGCCGTCTACGAACGGTTTGCCAACGGTTACTTCGCCATCGTTCACGATAGCCAGAACTTCTTCAAATACCACTTCGGCATCTTTTTCAGCGTCCAGCTTTTCTACGTTCAGAACGTCGCCTTCTGCTACTTTGTACTGCTTGCCGCCGGTTTTGATAATTGCGTACATGTATTGCACCTCCCTTATTCATAGACTCGCCAATTACGGTACGTTATCCTGGGATAACGATTTACGGAACCTTCTTGTGCGGTTGGGGACGGACATTCCTGTCCAGACTAAAATATAATAGCACAAAGCCTTTTTTCTGTCAATATGGGGGCGTATTTCCCTCCATAGCAAGGGTCATTACAGGCCGTGTTTTACTCTACATCGGAGTACAGAGGGAACTGTCTGCACAACGCGGCAATCCGTTCGTTGCAGCTTGCGATTACGGCTTTATTTTCCGGATCGTTCAACGCATCGGTCATCACGCCGCCAATGAGCCGCATCTGTTCTTCTTTCATCCCCCGGGAAGTGAGCGCTGCGGTCCCTATACGAATACCGCTGGTAACAAAGGGACTTTCCGTTTCATTGGGAACCGTGTTTTTATTCACGGTAATATGCACGGTATCCAATACTTTTTCCGCCGCTTTGCCGGTCAGATGTTTATTGCGCACGTCAACCAGAATCAGATGGTTATCCGTGCCGCCGGACACCAGGTTGAAACCGCCTTTGATCAGTTCTTCCGCCAGGGTCTGGGAGTTTTTAATGATTTGTGCCGCATAGACTTTAAAGCTGGGCTGCAGCGCTTCTTTTAAGGCTACCGCTTTCGCTGCAATCACGTGCATCAGAGGTCCCCCCTGCATGCCGGGGAAAATGGCCTTATCGATCGCCTTGGCATATTTTTCTTTACATAAAATCAACCCGCCGCGCGGTCCCCGTAGCGTCTTATGGGTCGTTGTGGTCACTACATCCGCATAAGGAATCGGGCTGGGATGAAGTCCGGCAGCGACCAGGCCGGAAATATGCGCCATATCCACAAACAGCAGCGCGCCTGCTTCCTGGGCGATTGCCGCAAATTCAGCAAAGTCAATGATGCGGGGATAGGCGCTGGCCCCGGCCACGATCATTTTCGGTTTATGTTTTAAAGCTAACGCCCGCACTTCCTCATAATCGATCCGCTGGGTTTCGCTGTTTACTCCATAGGAAATAAAATTGTACAGCTTACCGGAGGCATTGACCGGACTCCCGTGGGTCAGATGCCCGCCATTGGACAGATCCATGCCCATGACCGTATCACCGGTCTGAAGCAGAGCGAAATACACAGCCAGATTAGCCTGTGCGCCCGAATGAGGCTGTACATTGGCGTGTTCGGCGCCGAACAATTTCTTCGCCCGCTCAATGGCCAGATTTTCCGCAATATCCACATACTGACAGCCGCCGTAATAACGATGAGCCGGGTAGCCTTCCGCATATTTATTGGTCATTACACTGCCCATGGCTTCCATGACCGCTACGCTGGTATGGTTTTCAGAGGCAATCATTTCCAGATTATTTTGCTGACGGGACTTTTCCAGTTCAATCGCATCATAAATCTCTTTATCAGACTGCTTTAAAGCTGTTTTTTCCAAGAACATCTTTTTCCCTCCGCTTTCTGTTTTATTTCAATAAAATCCGGTTTCCTTAACTGGTTCTCATAACAAAAATATTATAGCAAATTCTTGTCACAATACCAATATCAACTTCTAAGAATTCCATAAAACTGATAAATAGGTAAATAAGTGGTGAATAGGTGAAACAAATTTCCCCTCAGACCGACAAAAACATTTAATTTTGCCCTTCTATACAAGAAACATTATGGCAAAACCCCCCAGTCTTTGATATAATATTACAAAATATATGTTTTACATCCCTCGTGTTCCAGGCAACATAGGATGTGACAACGAAAATTTTCTCCAGGCAACACGCTGTCATCACAGCGTTATTTTTAATGAATGACCTGGGTTATCACACAATACAACAGGAGGATTACATGAAGAATCTGGAAAAAAAGATTAAAAAAATATCCGAGGATATTTTAAAAGATTACGGACAGGAACGGGCCATCGACAAGATGAATGCCTTTTCCAGCCCGGATATGGATACCGTGGTGGATATTTTAAATAAATTGCAGAAAATCATGTTTTTGGGTTATTTCCGCAATAAAAATTATCATTTTTATACGGCGGAGAATAACCTTCAGACTTTAGTGGAGGACGTTTTATTTAACCTGACAAAACAGATTTCCATGTTTTTACGCTATCTGCCTGAATATAAAGATGCGGACTATCGTACCTGTATGGATAAAGCACAGGAAATCGCCTTGGAGTTTATGTCCCGTATCCCCAAGATTCGAGATTTAATCGATACCACCTTGCAGGCGGAGTTTGAAGGCGATCCGGCCGCATTCAACAAAGACGAGATCATCTTTTCCTATCCGGGCATGTACGCGATCATGGTCTATCGTTTAGCGCATGAATTCTACAAACTGAACGTGCCTTTGCTGCCCCGCATCATGACCGAATATGCCCATGGAAAAACGGGGATCGATATTCACCCCGGCGCCACCATCGGTCGGTATTTTTTCATCGACCACGGCACCGGCATTGTAATCGGCGAAACCACCATCATCGGGGAAAATGTAAAAATCTATCAGGGTGTCACCATCGGCGCTCTTTCTACCCGGGGAGGCCAGAAACTGCGCAGTATCAAACGGCACCCCACGATTGAGGATAATGTGACCATTTATTCCGGCGCTTCCATTCTGGGCGGCGATACGGTCATCGGCCACGACTCAGTGATCGGCGGCAACACGTTTATCACCATGTCCGTCCCACCCTGTTCCAACGTAAGTATAAAGAGCCAGGAGCTGCATATCAGTAAGCAGGGAAAACCCGACTCCAAGCCTAAAGAAATGGAGCAGTCGCCGGAAATGAAATGCACGTTTTAATGCACGCTCTATTTGTATGCTCTATGGAAACAAATACACTCACTGAATCAACAAAGAAAAAATCGTTACTTTTTAGGGGGGAGATTATTGACAAAAGAGGAATTGAAGAAGCAGGTATGTGAAGCGATCGAGGCGGCATCTAAAGAGATCGAGGAACTGGCCTGCCGCATCGAAGGCGAACCGGAACTGGGTTATAAAGAGAACAGAACCGCAGCTAAAGTGGCCGCTTATCTGCAGCAGTTGGGACTTACCCCGCAGACAGGTCTGGCCCTGACCGGCGTGAAAGCCTGCGTCAAAGGCAAAAATAAAGGTCCCTCCGTAGCAGTACTGGCGGAGCTGGATGCTATCGGTACCCCGGACAGCCCCAAGGCGGATCCCCTGACAGGAGCCGCCCATACCTGCGGCCATTTTCTGCAGATGGCGACCATGCTGGCTGCCGCCACGGGAATCGTCAAAACCGGCGTGATGCAGCACCTGACCGGAAATGCGGTATTCTTTGCCGTTCCTGCGGAAGAATATGTGGAGATCACCTATCGCAACACATTGCGACAAGAGGGCAAACTCCATTATCTCAGCGGTAAAAGCCAGCTCATCTACGAAGGCCATTTCGATGATGTTGACATGGCCATGATGATGCACTCCCAGGCCAATACCCCGCAGAAAGCCGTAGCGGTAGGCACATCCAGCAACGGTTTTGTCGGCAAGACCGTGCAGTATGTAGGCAAAACGGCGCATGCCGCCAATGCGCCTCATGAAGGGATCAACGCCCTGAACGCGGCCTGTCTGGGCATTATGGGAATCAACGCCTTGCGGGAAACCTTCCAGGAAAAAGATATTGTCCGGGTACATCCCATCATCACCAAAGGCGGCGATCTGGTCAACAATGTGCCCGCCGACGTGCGGATGGAACTATACGTCCGCGCCGCTACGATGGATGCCATCGACCACACGCATAAACGTGTGGACGCCGCTTTAAAAGCCGGCGGAGATGCCGTGGGAGCGAAAACCATTGTCGAAACGCTGCCCGGTATGCTGCCGTTGCGCTGCTGCGCTGACATGAATGAATTATTTGTGGACAACATCAAGACCTGGTCCCCGGAAACAGAGATCATCGATGCCGGTCATTTCAGCGCTTCTACCGATATGGGCGATGTTTCCCATATTATGCCGGCCATCCACCCCTTTGTCGGCGGTACCGATGGCTCGCTTCATACCAAAGACTTTACCGTAACCGATTTTCATGCAGCTGTGATCACCCCGGCCAAAGCCTTCGCCTGCATGATCATCGACTTATTATACAATGAAGCTGATTGCGCTAAAAAAATTTTGGCCGCCAATAAACCGTTGCTGACGAAAGAAGAATACATTGCCAAGCTGGATTCTTATTTCGACGCATAAGAAAACAAAAAATAAAAGGAAGTGGCTAAGTATGAAAGATTTCCGTCTTCATCTGACCGTACTGATTCTGGTTATTGTCGCAGAAAAGATTGGCAACATCACCATCGCTGTGGGCGTTGGAAAAATCGTGCTGCTGCCCATGATGTATGCTCTGATCATGGGCGTACTGACGGCGCCGCGCTTCACCAAAATCTCTACCGACAAAGAAGTGAAAACAGCGAGTTCTCTGTTAGGCGTCACCCTGGTTTTGTTGATGGCCAAATATGGCTGTCTGGTAGGGCCCAGCCTGCCGAAAATTTTAGCGGCATCCCCTGCGCTGATTTTGCAGGAATTTGGTAACCTGGGAACTATTCTTATCGGCGTACCTCTGGCCGTCATGGTCGGTCTGAAACGCGAGTCCATCGGCGCGGCCCACTCGATCGCCCGTGAACCGAACGTAGCGTTGATTGGCGAACGCTTTGGTCTGGACGGAGCAGAAGGACGCGGCGTTATGGGCGTATACATCTGCGGTACCGTTATCGGCACCATCTTCTTCGGTCTGATGGCCAGTATTGCTGCCGCTTACCTGCCTTTCCATCCCTATGCCTTAGCTATGGCGGCCGGCGTTGGTTCCGCCAGCATGATGACCGCCGCGGTAGGTTCGTTAAGCGCCATGTATCCCCAGATGGCGGATCAGTTGGCAGCCTTTGGCGCCGCTTCCAATATGCTTTCCGGCCTGGACGGTCTGTACATGAGTATCTGGATGGGTCTGCCGATGGCAGAATGGCTGTACAGGAAATGCTATCGTGTGAAGTATGGCACAAACCCCGAACCGGGCGTAGTGAAAGAACTTAACGAAGGGGAGGACGTAAAATGAAATTAGGAGAAACCTTAAAGATTTTATTTATTTGCGGCTTACTTTCTCTGGTAGCAAATGTTGTCGGAACCAAATATAATTTTGTGGAAGCCATTCCCGGTATGTTGCTTTTAATTGCGCTGGCCTTTATCGGCATCTGGCTTGGCAAAGTATTACCCGGCGGTATTCCCGGCGTAGCGTACGTAGTAACCCTCGGCTGTATCCTGACCTACCCCTCTCTGCCCACAGCAGCCTTTATCAGCAGTGCCGTAGGTAAAGTCGGCTTTTTGCAATTATGTACGCCGATTTTGGCTTATGCCGGTGTCGCTATCTGTAAAGACCTGGACGTATTTGCCGAAAGCAGCTGGCGCATTGTGATCGTCAGCTGTGTGGTATTCATCGGCACGTATATCGGTTCGGCTGTCATTGCGCAGCTTATTTTAAAAGCGATCGGCCAGATTTAAAAATACTTTGTTCGTGACAAGACAATATAAAAATTCCTCTATGTGATTTTAAAAACGGCATATTGGTCATACTGAAGAAAGCGCCGCCCTGAAAAAGAAGGCGGCGCTTTTAAAATATTTTAAAAAGTTGTCAAAAAGTTGTCAATGTACGCAAGTCCAAAAAGTTGTCAACCTCTGGAAGTGGCGGAGAGGGTGGGATTCGAACCCACGGAGGCTTGACACCTCGCTAGTTTTCAAGACTAGAGCCTTCAACCGCTCGGCCACCTCTCCAATATGAAAGATTATATGATAATTTCAACTTCATGTCAACAAGATTAAAGACGCGCTTCCGTTTCTTCCAGCACCCGTGCTTCCAGTTCCTCACCCTGCCGTAAAATTTTCTCCAGACAAGCTGCCTTCTCTTGCACAAAAGCCGCATCCTTTACACCATGAAGGTTAATGCGCACATTATAAGCTATGACTTTCTGACAGGCCCGTGCCAAAATAGCGGAAGCCGAGCCGTCCGTAACCAACATGGGGCTGCCTTTTGTAACGACAACATAAGCGGCTTGCATCACCTGTACACAGATTTCTAAAACTCTCAGGGAAGCATTAACCGCAATCTTGCCTGCCTTCTCGATCGCCCCGGTACGGATCATTTGTTCTTCCGTTGTCGTCTTAGGCAATTGATACGCCTTAAGGATCACGGTATAGACCTCCGCATCCTCCTGAGCCATCACCAGCAGCGTTTGCTGCAGCTTTTGCGTCGTTTCAATCACCTGCTGCAATTCATCGGCCACCGGGGCATATTTGGGCTTGTTTACAGCCATATGTGCCGCCATCCCTGCCAAAGCAGCGCCCATCGCTCCGCAAATCGAGGCCGCGCTGCCTCCTCCGGGCATGGATTTAGCAGAATTCAGGTCCTCGATAAAAGAGTTGATAGATTGTTCCGCATATACATTTGTTAGATTTTCCACGTTGTGGCCCCCATGTTAAATTTTATTGTTGCATCAATACTGCCGATTTTAAATAGCACAACCGATGGTTCGTACGATTCTGACATGCCTTTTATCGGTGCATCACTGCCGGTGATTTTAAAATGGCACAACGGTATCACCGCTGTGCCATATATCATTGATTTAAGCCGGCCGTTCTTTTAAAAACGAAGACGGTCGTCGCCGGTATAATTGATCGTTTTGGCATAGCGCAGAGCAAATTTAAAGAAGTCCATTTGCCTGCCTTTGTTCGCCGCATTCGCCAGATAACTCAGATTATAGCCTTCTGCCCCCTGTTGCATACGGGAGCTGACAAGGACTTTGTACACCTGGTTATTTTGCAGGCTGTTGCCATTGTCCAATTTCACGGACCCCACTCTTGCCCCTTCCGGTGCAGTAAGATGGGCCTGCACTTTGATGCCGGAGAAACGAATCAGCCCTGCGCCTGCATTCAGTCCGTGTTCCAGAATTGCTTTGATCTGAGCGCCGGTCAGTTCCCCGGTGATGATCTCATCCTGATACGGTAAGACGCTTTGCAGTGTCCCTTCGTTTATGGCTCCCACCGGAATACTGTATTGGAAAGAACTGCCGGGATACAGGACGATATCCGCATTGTAGGCCTTTCTCAACAGGTCCGTAAAATATTCTCCCAGGGTGGATTGCCCGCCGGGATAATTCGTCAGAGACACCAGGCTGTCCGCCAGATGTTCGCCTTTTTTCGCCGGCTGCGGCTGGGGAACGGAACCGTTTATGTTCTGATAGATACTGGTTTTAGATTTTTTCTTTTCCGGTTTAGCAGCATAATCGGAAGGTGACATGGTAGCAAGTCTGCCGCCGCCCATTAAGCGGGCATAAGTTTTTTCCAGTTTTTTGTCCGGTTCAGAAGGCAGCGTCATGGTCGCCACAGTTTTGGCTACGCCGACCAATACTTTTTTATCGATGCGGTTATACAGAAAATGCAGGTTGCCTAAGTCTGTGCCATTGGGCGCTCCCGCCGCTACCGGAACTTTATTGTAGGTTCCCTTCACAGCTGCGTCTCCCCCGGTAACAAACACGCCATCCACCCCGGTCACCTGATCCAGCAGGCCGGTCACTTCCCCTGTAACCATTCCATCACCTTCGCCGGCAGCCTGTAAACTGGTCAGCAGGATCACAATACCGGCGCCATTGTGGCGCAATTCGTCTACACATTGCTGTGCCACCTGAGCGGCAGGCACCACACGATAGCCTCTGGCCTGAGCCGCCGCGGCAGCCTGACCGCCCAATAAACCGACTACGCCAATGTTAGCGCCGCCCCGGTTAAACAGCAAATAGGGTTTAAAGGGAGCAGCGACCTTCCCATCCGCGTTCAGCACGTTGGCACCCAGATACGCAAAATAAGAGGTAGCTACCTGGTTGGTGATCTTATGCGCCTCATAAGTAAAATCCTGCGCGCCTAATACCGTCGCTGCGATTCCCATGGAATTGAGCATCAGGATCGTCGGATCGCCCAGCCGCTGATCATTTTCCGGTGTGCCGCTCATGTTATTCGCACCGCCCAGAAAAGCAGTGCCATAAGGGTTCTGCTTCGTGAGACTTTCCAGCACACCGGAAAGACGCAGCGCGCCCGGGTTACTTTCCGTTTCCGTAATATGACCGCGGAAATCACTCAGGCTGTAGATATCCACTTCGCCCAGCGGTTTCATGATGGCGGCTTTCCCGGCAAAAGCAGTTTGGCAGGCAAACAGAACTGCCAGCATCAGAAAAATAATTTTTTTCATGAAGTCATCTCCTCATATCGTAATCGCTATGCCTTTTTCTGTTCCAGATAACGACGCACCTGTATCACTGCGGCCAAACCGTCCAGCGGCTCCGATGGCACTCTGAGCCCCAGGGGAATCAGCCTGCGCCAGCCTTGCGGCGGATGAAGCTGCCAATACAGCGTACGGGCTTCTTCCGTGGTATAAGACTCATCGACCAGATGAAATGGTATGCCGGTGAAGCTGTCCTGGATTTGCTGCCTTTGTTTCTGACTGTTTGTTCCATCGCCCATGACAATTCCTGCCAGTGCGGCCCGCAGCGCCCAAAAATTAGGGGTCTGTAAAGTTTCCCGGACAAACTTCTCTGCCCGTCCTGTCAGGCCGGTCGCTTTGACAACGCGTACCGCTACGATCCGGCCCGCCGCGTCTACCAATGCCAGTCCGGCCTTATCGTTGCCCGGGTCGATTCCCAGATAACAGGGGCCGACAGATTTCGTTGTCAATAAACCGGCGGCTCTATGCAGTTTTTCCTTTGCATTCAGGTCAGGGCAATCCGGCAACACGTTCCACTTCCAATCGCAACTGTACGGGACCGGCAGAAGAAATATCTCCATCCGCGTAAGCCGTCAGCAACACCTGACCTCCCAGACGCTGCATTTTCCGCGCGGTTTCCACCATGCTGATGGCATTCATATTTCCTACATTCCCGGTCAGAGGATCCGGCAGCACACCGGCTTCCACCGTCAGCTTGTTAATTTCCTGCAAATAAGTCAACAAGGCTTCATCTAATGTGGCTTCTTTGTTATTTAAGTTTATGACCTTGCGATAGATTTCCTGCCCACCTTTGTAAATGAGTTTATTGGGCAAAATTTCCAATTGGCAGACTACCGGCTGACCGGCCACCGTATTAGACGTGGAACGGACCCGGACCAAAATACTGCCCTCGTTTTTATCCAGCGCAGTCAGTAAGTTAAGATATTCCTGCTTGGGCGTCCAGATAATTTCCGTCCCGGAATCTTCCTTCAGTCCCAGACGGGCCAAAGCCGCCCGATTCGCTCCCTGCAATACCCAATTAACCTGCTTGCGGTTTTCCTCCGCCGAAAGACCGCCTTTCACTACACCGGCAAAGACAACTTCCCCGGAACGGAAAAGCAATTGTCCCTGGCGTTGAACGACCAAACCTTTTTTTAAGGCCTCCGTCTGTTCTTCCAGCTTAACGATCTCCTGATTCAGCGTTTCTTTGGCTTCTGTCAGGTTTTGTACTTCCGAACGGGCCGCAACCAGAGCTCCCTGCGTCTGCTCATACTGCTGCACCGCGGTCTGCAGGTTTCGTTCCGCCGTTTCTTTGTCTGCATTCACGGTTTGAATGCGTGAATCCAGATCCATGACTTCCTGATTCTTTTGTTTCAGCAAATCCATGGCTTTGGCATATTCCACGCCGGCGCTGGCTTTTTCTTTATTTAACGTCTGTAATTCCTTTTGCAGTTTCTCCATGCCGAACAAGGCTGTACGGGCATCCCGCGAAGCCACAGCCAATATTCCGATAGAACACAACGCAATCAGGACGCCGGATAAAACCGTCAACAGAACGGAGGTGTTATGCGGCCGAAGCCCAAAAACCGTCATGCGCTTTTTCCCGATCTTGCTGCCCAGCTTATCTGCTATATAGGCAATAATACCGCCTATCACAGCCAATAAGAGCATCAACCATACGCCGAACATATGAACTCCTTTCTTCACGTCTGATTCTTACAAAGACCAGCCTCTTATGAGAACCGGACTTATATTTTTTGCCTTATAAGATATAGCAGTGTTTACAACCTCCGATAAATCGTTTAAACCATGATCAAAGGCTGCCTTACCTTTGCCAACATTCAATAATTCGCTCTTCGTAGCAAGGCGATGCCTGCCGCAAGACAAATGATATTCGGCGCCATTGCCGCCAGGAAAGGAGGAATCACACCGCCTTTGCCCAACCCGGTAGTAAAAGCCATAATACCATAGTACACAAAAATAACGATTACACTGATCCCCATACCAATGGAAGAACCGCTTCGCTGCCGCTGCGTACCCAACGGCGCCCCTAAAAGAGCAAAAACAAAACTGGCTAAGGGAATCGCAAAACGCATAAATATTTCGGTCCAGTGATATGATGTGGACTGTTTCTGCCGTTCTAATACCTGAATATAACCTCGCAGTTCGCCCAAGGTCATCTCATCCGCATCCTTTTGCTCCCAACTCACTTCTTTCGGTGTCGTATTAAGCGGGATCACCTGCTTGGCAAAATTGACCTTGCTGGTAACGCCTTGTTTTTCATCCATCGTAAAAACGCTGCCGTTCTCCAGAACCCACTTATTATCTTCCCATTTTGCCGTATCTGCGGTTTGTACGCGTGTCAGCTTTTGGTTTTCAAACTCCTCAATCGTGATATTTTCCATAATACCGGTCTGTTCATTAAAGGAACGGGCATAGGTAATGCGCTGTGTCTTACCGCTCAACGTTTTAATGACCACATGCTCCTGGGTCTTCGGTTTCACATTGCCCCGAATTTCCTGTGTCAGTATCCGCTTGGCTTCTGATTTGGAAGGCGGCACCACTTTTTCTGCCCAGATTACGGAAAACATGCTGACCACAAAGCCCATCACCAAAACCGGAGCCACAATACGATAATAACTTATACCGCCTGATTTCATGGCGATGATCTCACTGCTGCCCGAAAGTTTGCCAAAAGCCATCAGCGTCGCCAGCAAAACAGACATGGGAAACGTATAATTGATCACTTCCGGAAGGCTGTACAGAAACAATCTTGCTACCGTACCTGTGGAGGCGCCGTAGGTCGTGATATATTGCACAATTTTAAACAACATGCTGCTGGCGATAAAAATGCTGGAAAAAGAGGCTACCCCGAAAATAAAAGGATAGAGCAGCTCTTTCAATACGTATTTGTCTAATAAACGTAATTGCATCTGCGTCCTCCTACATCCTGAAGTTTTCCCCTAAATAATATTTCCTGGCAACAGGGTCGTTCGCGATGCTCTCGCTGTCACCATGCAATAAAACCTGACCGCTGGCCAGGATATATGCCTTATCCACGATACTCAGCGTTTCGCGCACATTATGGTCCGTGATCAAAATACCGATCCCCCGTTTTGCCAGATGGGCAATCATCCCCTGAATATCTGCCACCGCAATCGGATCAATGCCCGCAAAAGGCTCGTCCAGCAAGATAAAAGCCGGGTCCGTAGCCAATGCCCGCGCTATCTCTACCCGGCGGCGTTCTCCCCCGGACAATGCGGTACCTTTGCTTTTGCGAATATGATTTATCCTGAACTCCGCAATCAGATCTTCCATCTTTTTTTGCTGCTCGTCCAAAGATAACGGCGTGGTTTCCAGAATGGACATGAGGTTTTCTTCCACCGTCATTTTACGGAAGATCGATGCTTCCTGCGGCAGATAACCAATCCCTTTCCGGGCCCGTTCACACATAGATAACTGTCCGATTTCCTGACCGTCCAACGTAACAGTTCCCTGATCCGGGCGCGCAATGCCTACCACCATATAAAAGGTGGTGGTTTTGCCTGCTCCATTAGGTCCCAGCAGGCCTACGACAGAGCCCTGCTCTACGGTCAGGCTCACATCATCCACGACCTTGCGGTCCCCATAAATTTTTACCAGGTTTTTTGTCTCGATAATCAAGCTTTTGCCCCCTCTGCCTGAGATACCGTGTCCCTGCCTGCGGCAGTAACTGCTGTTTTTGCCTTGGTATTTCCCTTGCCCTGCGCTACAATAGCTTCTTTACCTTCTTTGCCGGCAGGCTGTGCCGCCGGACTACCGTCTGTCTTCTTATCTTTCCGCGGATAATAGACGATCCTCACATTCCCCGAAGCATGCGTTTGTGTATTGGACGCAGAGGTATTGGTGATACGAAGTTTGTTGCCTGTGATCGTATTCCCATCACGCGTTGCTTTCGCGTTGCCGATCAGTTCCACATACCCCGTACTGCGGGAATCATAGACGGCCCGATCCCCATAGCCTGTCGTATTCTGCGCTTTATTTTCCAGATTTACACCGCCGGTGGCATTCGCAATGCCGCTTTGCATATCATACGTGATCTTACTGGCAGTCAGCCAGCTCCCGTCAGTAGCAGATAAACGGGCGCTGCCGCCCAGGGTTTCCGCATATTTTTTATCCTCATGATAGTCTACACGGGGAGCGGACAATGTCTTATCCCCTTTGGTCAAATGGGCATCGCCCACCGCAGACACAAAATGTTCCGTATATAAAACCAATTCGTTGCTGCGCAGATGCTGATCTTCTTTATCGGCAGTCACGCCCCCGTACAGGTGTCCTGTGCGGCTTTTGCTGTTAAAGGTCGCGCCGCCCTGTGCTACAGCGATGCCTCCGTCTTGTTTGATCGTCGTTTTTCCCGTCGCCGTACCGTCCCCGCTTTGCAGATCGTACTCAATCTCCGTCGCGTCTACGCTAAAAGGGGCCGGCGATCCCTGAGGCGCCGCCCACAAAATGCTGTTGTGAGCCACAAAAAGCACAGCGCCCGCTGCCAATAAAAACTGTCCGGCCCGTTTATAGGATTTATTGTTCTTCATATTGACCGCCCCTCTCCACATGCGCCTTATCTTTTAATTTAAAATGCACCAGCTTACTGGATGTAATCACCTGTTCCGCCCGGGCCAGCATGTCATCTTTAATGATTTTAACGGCGCCGGTCGCTGTTAAAATATCCTCTTTCTGTTGCCACTCTACTTTATCCGCCTGCAAAAATCCGCCGTTTTTTAACCGGGCCACAACCCCGCCGGATAAAGCAAAATCATTCGTTTTCAGTTTTACACTGCCTGCGGAAGCCGCCACATGCATCGCATCGCCGTTATTAAGATAGACCAGACCATCCAGCTTTTTTACTTCGATCAGATTATCATTGACTTGCGTTGCCTCTTCTACCTTCAGTTCCCATAATTTTTTACCGTTTTCATTGCGGCTCAGAACCGTATTATGGACGGTTGCCTTCGCAGATGGACCCGTCATATTGTTTTTTTCCGTCGGCTTCGGCACCGCGCTGCCCCAAAAGAGCCAGGCAAAAATCAGGATTAAAGCTGCCAGACCCGCTAACACAGCCAGAATCATTTTCTTATTCTTCATGGCCTTTTGCTTCTCCTTTATCCTTACGTTCTTTTACGTTCGCAACGGTTACATGTTCTGCTTCTGTTTTTTCTTTATACGGCGTGTTCCAGCGATGTTGGAACCACAGCCAGTTATCCGGATATTTTTTAATGACCTCTTCCACCGCTTTCGTCATCTTTAAGGTCAGTTTATAGTCATCGGCTTCCTGATCGCCGGTATTTTCGTAGTAAAAGGGTTCTCGTACCAGAACCTGATGTCCGTAGCCACCGCTTTTGCGTATAATAAAAATCGGAATACAGGGGGTCTTGAATTTACGGGCAAAATAAGCAGGGCCATTAGGCGTGGAAGCCATTTTCCCTAAAAAAGGAACAAACACCCCGTCTTCGCCACCATCCTGATCGGCAATCAAGCCTAACATCCGGCCTTTGCGCAGCGCCCGGACGCAGCCTAAGATCTCGCTGGTACCCCGGGCAAAAATTTCCTGCCCGACGCCGCGGCGCAGCTCATTCATAAAATCCGAATAGACTGCGTTCGGCTGCGGTTTTTCCACCGCGCTCAGAGGAAATCCGTTCAACGCTAAAGCCGCCCCCAACCATTCCCAGTTATCCATATGACAGGCTAAAAGCAGAACGCCTTTCTTTTCCTGCAACGCTTCCCATAAAATCTCCGGATGGTCAAAAGAAACAAGACCCCGGATATTGTCTTTATTTAAAGCAGGCATGTGGAGCATTTCCAGAACCGAGATCCCCAGATTGATGAAAAGGCGCTTAATGGTTTCCCGGGCTGTTTTTTCATCATAACCCAAACGCTCCCGTATAGTCTGCTCGGCACGGACCCGCTGTTTTTTCGCGATCTGCCAATATAAACGTCCCAGTCCCTTACCTAATTTTACCAAGAGTTTGTAAGGGGTATGTGAAGCCAGCCAACTCATGGTTTTTAAGACACCGTACAACATTATTGGCGATTCCCTCCCCCTTCTTCACTATAAGCTAAAACAATTTGGGACCAAATCCCTCTGGCCTTCAGAATCAATTCCAACAGGTCTCGGACTGCTCCCTCGCCACCTTTATGCAGCGTCACATAATCGACTCTTTCTTGCACATCTGCCGCCGCATCTGCCGGAGCGGCCGAAAAACCGGCTCGCAACAAGGCAGGAAGATCGTTCAGGTCATCACCCATAAACGCGACAGCTTCCAGCGGCAAGCCTTTGCTTGCGGCCAGTTTTTGCAGCGCACTGCCCTTGGCCGCAATCCCTGTCAGCACGTTTTCGGCAATGCCCAGTTCGGCAGCTCGACGGGCGATCACAGGGCCTTTGCGCCCGGTCATCAGAACTACCTCTAAGCCGTGTTTTACAGCCGCTGCGATGCCCAGGCCGTCACGGCAATGAAAACGCTTGAAGAGCTCGCCGTCCGTTCCCATATTAATGCTGCCGTCTGTCAGCGTACCATCTACATCAAAAACTACCAGCTTAATACGCGCAGCCTTTTGTTTTACCTCTGACCCGGACAGTATCTTATCACTCATCTCTGCTCCCTGCCATTCTTTTGCTTACTACTGTAGTGTTGATTTTGCACCCGTTCAATCGCTGAAAATCCTGCTTAAAAGATTTTTCTTACACCACGCCCTGACGCACCAGATCCGTCATGTGAAGCAGCCCGATTACATGCCCTGCCTGATCTACCACCGGCAAGACGGTAATGGGTTTCGGCGTATGACTTTCCATGATATGCAAGGCCTGCGCCGCCAGTTTTTCCCTGGTAATGGATTTAGGCGTCCGGGTCATTAACTCCGTCACCGGACGGGACAGGAAATCTACACCTTTAGACAGACCCCGGCGAATATCCCCATCCGTTAACAAACCGATCATAAGACCATTTTCATCGACCACAGAAACGGCGCCAAGGCCTTTATCCGTAATCACAAACAGCGCTTCCGTAACGGTAGAACTGCCTGCCACCACCGGATTTTCATTGCCGCTGTGCATAATATCGCCCACCGTAAGTAACAGCTTCCGACCCAGGCTGCCGCCCGGATGGAAAACGGCAAACTGTTTGGAGGTAAAATGATGTTTCCCCATTAATGCGATGGCCAACGCATCACCAAAAGCCAAGGCCGCCGTTGTGCTGGCCGTAGGAGCCAGTCCCAGAGGACAGGCTTCCTGTTTCACGCCCACATTCAATACTACATCTGAATTTTTGGCTAACGTGGAATCGGAATTGCCGATCATTGCAATCAGTTTTGCGCCGATTCGACGTAAAGAAGGAAGAATATTCAAGACTTCTCCCGTTTCCCCGCTGTTGGAAAGAGCAATCACTACATCTCCCGTCGTTACCATCCCTAAATCACCGTGGATACCCTCGGCCGGATGCAGATAAAAAGACGGCGTTCCTGTACTGGCCAGGGTGGCGGATATTTTGCGGGCGATGATACCCGATTTTCCCATACCGGTCATGACAACACGCCCCTGGCACTGCAGGATCATTTCTACCGCCGCATCAAAGTCAGCGTCGATGCGGGGGATCAGATCCAGAATCGCCTCCGCTTCCAGACGCAATACCTTTTGGGCATCGGTTTCCATTTCATTCATTTCAGACAAGTCCTTCCCAGGCGACGCGATACGCCGCCTTCTCATGATTTAGTCGGAGGGCGAAGCCTTAACGGCCGCGCACGATTTTATCGATTGCCAACACATCCGTCAACAATTTTTCCAGCTGATCCAGCCGTACCATGTTCGGTCCGTCACTTAAGGCCTTAGAGGGATCGTCATGCACCTCCAGAAACAGCGCGTCGATACCGGTTGCCGCCGCCGCTCTGGCCATATGAGGTACGTACTGGCTCTGACCGCCGCTGCTGGTTCCCTTACCGCCCGGGATCTGCACGCTGTGAGTCGCATCCATGACTACAGGATAGCCTAATTCCCGCATCACAGCCAGTCCCCGCATATCGGTCACCAGCGTATTATAACCAAAGCTGGAGCCTCTTTCCGTCAAAAGAATGTTTTTATTACCTGCCGCTTCCAGCTTGGAAATCACATTTTTCATATCCCAGGGAGCTAAAAACTGTCCTTTTTTCACATTCACGCATTTCCCTGTTTGCCCGGCCGCATAAACCAGATCCGTCTGCCGGCATAAAAAAGCGGGGATCTGAATGATGTCCAGCACTTGCGCCGCTTTAGCCACCTGGGCAGTTTCGTGCACGTCACTGACCACCGGCACCCCTAATTCCTTTTTGATGGCGGCCAGTTGTGCCAGACCCTCTTCCAGTCCGGGTCCCCGGAATGAATCATACGAAGAACGGTTGGCTTTATCAAAAGACGCCTTAAACACATAGGGCATGTGCAGTTTTTCGCAGATTCGCTTTACTTCCCGGCCAATCGCCAGACTATGCTCGTAGCCTTCCAGGACACACGGTCCCGCCAGAAGCAGGAGCGGCTGGCCGGGTCCCACCTTATAAGGCCCTACAGTAACAATATGCATTATTTACCTCCCCACAATCGATTGACAGCTTCCAGATCTTCCGGCGTGTCTACGCCAATGCCCTGAAAGTCACTTTCCAACACCTTGATTTTATAGCCATTCTCCAACACCCGCAGCTGTTCCAGACTTTCTGTTACTTCCAGAGCCGTAGGCGGCAAAGTCACGTAATGCAGCAGAAATTCCCGGGTGTAGGCATAGATCCCCACATGTTTATAGACCTTAAAACACTCCCCCTGATTACGGGGATAAGGCAGCAGGCTGCGGGAAAAATACAAGGCGTACCCCTGTATATCCGTCACCACTTTTACCGCGGAAGGATCCTGATATTCGCTTTCCGGCATCCGCGCCTTCATGGTCGCCATCTTCAGCTCCGGCTCTTCCTCAAACGCCTGCGCCAGACGATCTATGATCTCCGGCGGGATCATGGGTTCATCTCCCTGCACATTGATAATGACATCAGTATCCGGATACTGTGCGGCAACCTCGGCCAGGCGACTTGTGCCATTAGGGTGGTCCGCCCGGGTCAGGCAGGCTTTGCCGCCAAAAGCAAGGACCGCGTCATACACACGCTGATCGTCGGTGGCCACGATACAATCGGCCGGCCGCCGGGCTTTTTTTACCTGCTCATACACCCGTTGAATCATCGGCTTGCCTGCAATCAGCTTTAACGGCTTCCCCGGCAGACGGGTCGAAGCATAACGCGCCGGGATCACACAGATTACTTTCATGAATGCCATCTCCTTCATCAGAGTCATTAGTTAGCGGGCGCAGCGCTGCCTTTCTGTTTATGCTGCAACGAAGTCTCTACCACCTGCGTCAGCGTTTCATTAAATACCGTCTCATTTTTTATCATCATGATATCCATATTCATCACATATAAAGGAATTTCACGATTGAAATAAATAAACTCCGTAGGAATCTTTACCGCGTCTTTACCCGTGGTGATCAGCGCATCCGCCGCCAGCTCGCTGGCCCGTTCGCCGATATACTGCATTTCCAGCATCCCGTAATCATGATGGTCAGGGTAACGGATCGCTTCCAGTATCTCCAGTCCGCAACCGGATACATTCTGCTCAAAAGAAGAGGGATTGCCGATAGCGGAGAATATCATAACTTTCTTGCCCTTTAAGTTTTCCAGGCCAATAGGATTTTGTTGAATCCCTTTATACCAGTCGGCAATTTCCACAAAGTTCATAGCATGATGGATACTTTCCACAATGGGGGCCTTGGTATTATATTGCCGAATATTTTCCGTCAGGGCCGTACGCGTCAACTGAGAACTTTGATCGGACTTGGTAAACAGGAACATATCCGCCCGGTTCAAATGGCTCAGCGGCTCCCGCAGAATACCCCGGGGCAACAAGCAGCCATTCCCAAACAAGTTCAGTGTATCTACCAGCACGATATCCAGATCCCGGTATACCTGCCAGTGCTGATACCCGTCATCCATAATGATGACCTCCGCATGCAAGTTCTCTACCGCATATTTGCCGGTTACATCGCGGTTTTTACCGATGACCACCGGCACTCCCGGCATCATCTTCGCCATCAGGTAAGCCTCGTCGCCGGCCTCATAACTGGTCATATAAATTTTCCTGCCGTCGGAAACGACGCCCAGTTCCTTATCCCAGTGAGAACGGTACCCGCGGTTCAAAATCACGACCCGGTATCCCATATTTTTTATCATCATGGCAACGCGCTGCGCTGTAGGCGTCTTGCCGGTTCCGCCGACGGTGATGTTGCCGATGGAAATTACACAGCAGTCCAGTTTACAGGTCGAAAGCAGCCCCGCCTGATAAAGCCACAGGTTGACCCGGGCGCCCAGACCGTACAGGTAAGAAAGAATCCGTAAAAAACCCAGGAGCAGAAAAGCATACCAGGGGCGCTCCGGCGAATGAGCCAGGTGGAAAATATACTGGATGATCGCGGCCCCGTGTTTCAAACCGCCGCCGCCGGCATCGTTAAAGTTTCGCGTGTTGGTCGGATAGTCCTTAGTATAAGCGCGGGGTACCGACGCCTGCTGCAGCAGATCGGTCAGATAATGCATTGTGTTCAGCGCCGCGCCCCGGTTTTCCCGAATGACCTGAATCGAGGCCTCTCCCATATGTGTACGAAGCGCGTCATCCTGCGCGATTTCCAGGAATGCGGCGGTCAGGCCGGCGGTATCAGGAACCATCCGACAGGCGCCCACTTTGCTCAACAAGGAATAGGAATCTTTAAAGTTTTCCATGCTGGGGCCAACCAGAATCGGTTTCGCATGCGCGGCAGGCTCCAGCACATTATGCCCGCCATGATGCATCAGACTGCCGCCGATAAAGACGATATCGCCCACCGCATAGATGCGCCCCAATTCACCGATCGTATCAATCAAAAGCACCGGATACTCCGGACGTTTGCCTTTCAGGTCTTTCAATTCGGAGCGGAAACCGGTTTCATAGCCGAATTTGGCTGCCAGGCGCCGTATCTCCTCCGCCCGGGCAGGCTTGCGGGGCGCGATGATCAAACGGGCCTGCGGATATTTGTTGCGCAGTTCCCGGAAAGAGAGCAGGACCGCGTCTTCTTCCGAAGGATGGGTCGAACCGGCGACGATCACCGGATACGCGTCCTCTCCCAGGCCCAACTCGGTTTTATAGGCCGCCAGATCTTCCGCCGTAACTTCAGCATAAGTCTGATCGAACTTGGTATTGCCGGTCACAAAAACTTTAGCAGGGTCCGCGCCTAAATGGCTGATATAGTCCGCGTCGATGCTGGATTGCATGCAGAAACGGCTGACCGTACGCAGCATATCGCGCCACATACTGAAAAGGTAGCGGTAATTCTTCACGGATTTCTCGGAAATACGACCGTTCACCATCATGACCGGAATATTGCGCTCCCGGATCGCCCGGAGAAAATTAGGCCACAGTTCCGTTTCCACCGGCATAAAAATGCCGGGATGGATCCGACGGACGACCGATTCCGCCACCCAGGATAAGTCCAAAGGAAAATAGATAATGGCATCCGCTTCCGGAATGATCTGCCGGGCCATATTGTAGCCGCCTACGGTAAAAGCGGACACGAGAACCTTGCGTTCCGGCATGGTTTTTTTAATTTCTTTCACCAGGGGACTGGTGGCCACGATCTCGCCTACCGAAGCGCCGTGGATCCAAATGCATTCCGTATCCACCACTGCATCAATTTCTTCACGGCGGATCAGCCCTATACTTTGTCTGAAACGAACGCTGAACCCCTTCTCCCGCACCAGACGGTAGCCATAATAGGGCAGCACGAAAACAAAGAATACCAGGATTCCCAGAATGTTATAAAGAATATACATAAGTCAGCCTCATTCCTCTTTCCTGCTGCGATACTGAATCTGATAAAGATGCGCGTACAACCCATTTTGGGCCATCAGCTCATCGTGCGTTCCTGATTCTACCAGACCGCCTTTGTCCAGGACGATGATTCGGTCCGCATTCTTGATCGTGGACAGGCGATGCGCGATAACAAAGGCGGTACGCCCCACCATGAGGCGGTTCAGCGCTTCCTGCACCAAACGTTCGCTTTCTGTATCCAACGCTGAGGTGGCTTCGTCCAGGATCAGGATCCGCGGATTTTTAAGGATCGCTCTGGCAATGGCGATACGCTGGCGCTGGCCGCCGGAAATATTCAGGCCTCTGTCTCCCAGCAGCGTAGCATAACCTTGTGGCAATTCCATGATAAAATCATGAGCGTTTGCCGCTTTGGCCGCCGCCTCTATTTCTTCCCGGGTCGCATTCAGCCTGCCATACAAAATGTTATCGTACACAGTGCCATTGAAGAGGATCGTTTCCTGCGGCACGATACCTACCTGCTGCCGTAGCGAATCCAGGGTGACGGAAGCGATGTTTTCTCCATCGATCCGTATGCAGCCTGAATCACAGTTGTAAAAACGGGGAAGCAAGCTGGCAATCGTCGACTTGCCTGCTCCGGAAGGGCCCACCACACCGATAGCCTGTCCGGGTTGAACCGACAGAGAAAGATCATGAATGACCTCGTCTCCCGCATTATAAGAAAAGCTTACGTGTTCAAACTCCACACTGCCCCTGACCGGAGGCAAAACCTTGGCATCGGGCCGGTCCTGCACTTCTTCCGGCAGGTCCAGCACATAAAATACGCGTTGCGCTGCAGCCAGCGCTTTCTGAATATTGCCGATTGTACGGGTAATGCGTTTGATCGGGTTAGAGATATTTACAGCATAGACCAGGAAGGCAATCAGAGAACCGGCTGTAATCTCCCCGGCGATGACATTGTGCCCGCCGTACCATAAAATCAAGGTAACTCCCAGCGCAGCCACCAATTCAATGGTCGGGGTCAGGGTCGCCATATACTTGGCATTACGCATATTAGCCTCAAAGTTGGCCATATTCTCTTTGTCGAACCGGTCGATCTCGTATTGCTCCCGCACAAAGGATTTTACCACTCTGGCTGAAGCTACGGATTCCTGCAGCACAGAGGTGATATCAGCAGTCGCTTCCTGGATCATGCCTCCGGATCGACGGATCTTTTTACCGAAGAAATTCATAAACCATAAGACGATAGGAAAGGTGCAGAATGTAAAAATAGTCAGCTTCCAGTCCAGATAAATCATCGCGCAAATGGAACCGATCAGAATAAACCCTTCCGTCACAAGTTCTATGGTATTATCCACCATAGCGCCCTGCAACGCATTCACGTCGTTGGTCACATAGCTCATGATGGTGCCGGTTTTATTCTTATCGTAAAAGGACATGGACAAACGCTGTAATTTACGAAATACCTCGCCGCGAATATCGATCACCACGCGCTGTCCTACCCAGCTCATCAGATAGTTTTGTCCGTAAAAAGCAATACCGCGGAACAAAAAGATCACGACGATACTGATCGCGATCATATTCAGCATAAAAGCGTCTTTTTCAGAAAGCACCTTATCTACCATGTCCTTAATGATCCAGGGCAGATACAGATTCCCGGCCGCTGCCAGCACGGTACAGAGCAAGGCTGCCGTCAGTACGTGCAAATATGGTTTTACGTAACCGAGTATACGTTTATATAACTCCATCTCTTCGCCTCATTCAGGGTAATTTTTCTAACAGCAAAAAGGCTTATGCGCCGCGATCTTACTTTCGATCCGTTCCGCTCCCCCCGGGGGCAGAGACGACCGGTCTGTCAGAGGACGGGCCATGCGCAGCACCAGTTCTGCCACACGGCGTACAGCCCCCGGCTCGCCCAGACGCTGTCTTACTTCCCGCAGATCCTGCTGTAAAAGCGCATAACGATTGGGTTCTAAAAGTTCCAAAGTGGTTTTTGCCACGGTTTCCGGCGTGCAGTCAGCCTGTATCAGCTCCGGCTCCACACTGCGTCCCGCCACAATATTCGGCAGACCGATAAACGGGATCTCCACCACCTGTTTGGCAATCCAATAGCTGAGCGCGGAAGCCCGGTACAAAATGACACAGCCCAGGCCGCACAAAGCGGCTTCCAAGGTAACAGTGCCGCTGGTGGCTACCGCAAAATCCGCGGCGCTCATAATATCGTAATTATTTCCTTCCGTCAGTTTGATCTCCAGGCCGGAGGCCTTGATCGCCTCTTCCAATACCTTTCGGGGGATCGTCACCGCACGGGGCATGGCAAAATCAATTTCCGGGCGCTGCGCTTTGATAAGGCGCGCGGCATCCAACATCACCGGCAACAGACGTTCCACTTCCATGGCGCGGCTGCCCGGCATCAAAAGCACCAGGGGATGTCCTTCCCGCTTGCCGGCCAACTTTCTTGCCTCTTCCGGCGCTAAAGAAGGATGAACCATATCTACCAGGGGATGACCCACAAACTCGATGTCCGCCCCATAGGATTTGTACAGATCATATTCAAAGGGAAAAATGGAAGCGATTTTATCGACAACTTTCACCACGCCGGCCGCCCGGCTGGGACGCCAGGCCCAGGCCGAAGGCGCAATAAAGGATACCACCTTGATGCCTCTGTCTTTGGCCAGTTTCGCCAGACGCATATTAAAGCCCGGATAATCGATGGTGAGCAACACATCCGGACGCCGACGCTCCATCAGCTGAATAAAAGAATTCCTCAGCTTCCAAAGATCCGGCAGTTTACGGAGTACTTCCACAAACCCCATCACACCGTGGTCTTTTATATCGTATATTACCTCGCCTCCGGCTGCACGCAGACAATCTCCGCCCATACCGAAGACCTGAACCTCAGGCTCTATTTGCTTTAGCGCACGGGTGACAGCACCGGCGTGCAGATCGCCGGATGCCTCCCCTGCAGAAATCAAAATTCTGGTCATGATACACCTTTAAAACTTACTGCTGCATAAATTATTATGCTTAATTTGGTACACAATAATACACTTTATTATATCATAAAAGGACGGCTGAAAAAACCTTTCAGCCGTCCTTTTCCACAAATATTTTGTTTATGTCTGACAGTTTTCCCTTTCTGCGTTATGCCAATTCTGTTTCTGACACGGCTACAATGGTCATGTTCTTTTCATCCGCCAGCGCCAGGGTCCGTTGCCGATCTACCAGCAAAGTATGCCCCGCTTCAATCACAAGCCCTGTTGCGCCGGCATGGATCATGGAATCAAGAGTCTTGGTACCCACGCTGGGCATATCAAAACGATTGTCCTGGGCCGGCTTAGCAGTTTTCGCCACGATTACGCCGCCCCGTCCTAAAAATCCGCCTCGGAGAATACAGGCATCGGTACCTTCAATCGCTTCCAGAGCCATTACCGCCCGTTTTTTTACTACCACGGTCTGCCCGACATCCAACCGTCCTAATTCCTTGGCCATACGAAAACCGAATTTCATATCTTCCCATTCTTCCTCTGTGGGGCGCCGTTTGGTCAAAACGCCGGGAGCCGGAAGCAAAGGCTGGATCAGGATCGTCTGATCCATGACCTTCATCCCTTCTTCCTCTACAAGTTTGACAAGAGCATTCATAATCGTATCGTCTTTGCGATCCGGCAAGGATGCCAGAAGGCGTATCGTAGTCAGATCCGGCAGGACCATACCGTCTTTATATAACACTTCTTTAGTGACCTTACCAATCATAGTCACGTTTTTAACATCATGTTTTTTTAATGTACTTAAAATCTTCCCTGCTTTTCCTATGTTAATCGAATAAAATACATCGGCATACTCCGGCAATTCCGGATCCGTATCCGGTACCACCGCCACCGCCACGATTTTATAGCCCAACATTTTGGCAGACCGTGCCACATCTACCGGCAAGTGGCCGATACCGGCCAAAATACCCAAGGTTTCCATCTGCTTTAACACCGCCCGTTCTTTTCGTAAACGATCCTTTGCCTGCCTGATGCCAGACAGCGAATCAATTATAGCTTTATTTTACTACATCCGGCTGCTGTTGCGCTACCCAAAAAGCAAAACTGACACAAAAGGCAGCGAAATTTTTCGCTGCCTTGAAAGTCTTTCTGAAACAACAGAAGTACTTCTTTTTATTTTCTGGTATGGATAATGCCCCGTTCCGCATTCCGTAAAAAGCGCATCAGATGCTCTACCGGTTCGCTGCTTTCCAGTTCCTGCTCCATCGTTTCTACCGCTTCGCCCATGGACATCCCGCTGCGATATAAAATACGGAACGCTTTTTTTAACTGGGAACGAATCTCCGGCGGCATCCCGGCGCGAGACAGACCTACGCTGTTTAAACCGGCCACAAAAGCAGGATCACCGGATACCAGCATAAAAGGCGGAATATCCTGTGAAATACGGCTCATGCCGCCAACCATCGCATTGCGTCCAATACGGCAGAACTGATGCACAGCCGCCAGACCGCCGATGATTGCCCGATCTTCTACGACGACATGACCGGCCAAAGTAGCCACGTTGGACATAATCACATTATTACCTACGATACAGTTATGTGCTACATGCGTATAGGCCATCATCAGAATATCGTTGCCTAAACGGGTTTCATTCCCTTCTCCCGTTGCGCGGCTGACGGTGCAACACTCGCGAAAAGTACAGCGATCCCCGATCACAGTAGAGCTGTATTCTCCCGCAAACTTCAGATCCTGCGGCTCGCCGCCGATGGAAGCGCCGGGGAAAAAGCGGCACTCTTTGCCGATAGTGGTATGCGGGTGAATCACTACATGAGGGCCAACTATACAGCCGTCCCCTAAGACAACGTCATGCTTAATCACAGCATACGGCCCGATCACCACATTTTTACCAATCTCCGCCCCCTTTTCAATAATGGCGGTATCATGGATTTTATATAATGGCGTAATTACAGATGCCATTGCCTCACTCCCCTGCTGCACTTGTTTATTGTTCGTTCGTTCCTGCCCGCGGTTCGGCTCCCGTCTGAACACATCGAAGAAAATTTTAAGATCGTCCGGAGGCCGCTCCAACCACGTTATATCTATATTCCACAAAGCAAGCTTTTTTTCACCTGCCAAAAACCGCCAAATTTTCTTTATTTCCGCAGTTTTAAGGGGAATATATCTTTTTTCCTGTCAATTTCAGCCGAATCGCTTTGTTTTTCCAATTTTTTTAAAATTTAAAGCAAACGTGTATTGCTTTATTATTTTTCAGGCTTTAAGCTTTCTTTTCCTGAATGGCAAAGAAACAATCACATTCACAGGCCAAAGAACCGTCCACCTTACCGGCACAATGAATAACACCCATATTACCGCGGATCTTAGTTACCTCAGCCCGGGTATAGAGCTGATCACCGGGCACCACAGGCTTATGAAACCGTACATTATCAATTTTGGCAAACACCGCAATTTTACCGCGGTTTTCCGGGGGATAGAGCATGGCAACGCCGCCCACCTGCGCCATCGCTTCGATCAACAGCACTCCGGGCATAATGGGTTCATCAGGGAAATGTCCTAAAAACTGCATTTCATTAACTGAAATATTTTTTATGCCTTCCGCCCATTTCATCGGTTCCATATCCAAAATGCGGTCCACCAGCAACATGGGAAAACGATGCGGCAGAATTTTTTTGATCTCAGTTACTTCCAATCGAATAGCCATTATTTACCCTCCCTGTATGCGATGATTTTTTTAGCAAGCTGTGAATTATATAAGTGTCCGGATTTAACGGCGATAACGTGCCCCTGCCACGGGCCAAGGAGCGAAAGGTCCCCCAGCACATCCAAAATTTTATGACGGACCAATTCGTCTGGAAACCGCGGCACGGATAAACATTGTCGGTCATCATATACCAAAGCGTTTTCCAGAGTGCCGCCAAGTCCCATGCCCATTTTGCGCATCTGTTCGATCTCACTCATAAAACCGATGGTACGGGCCGGCGCAATCTCCTTCAAAAAGTTTGCTTCATCCAGCTCGATGTCAAAATACTGCGTTCCCAGCAGCGGATGGCTGTTGATCGAAGTAAAAGAGATCCGCACGCCATCATACGGCAGCATGGCAATATATTTATCCCCGTCGTAAACCGCAAAAGGGCGCTCCGCCCTGTATACCGGCGTATTTTCGGCCTGCTCCGCTCGACCGGCCTGCTGTATCAGTTCCGCAAACACCAGGGCCGCTCCATCCGCGACCGGCGGTTCCGGTGAGTTCATTTCAATATAGCAATTGGTAACATGCATGCCGGATAAGGCCCCTAATAAATGCTCCACCGTAACGACCCGGGCCCCGTTTTCTTCCAACGAGGTGGCCCGCAAAGTCGAAACGACCAGTTCTGCCCGGGCATGAATCTGCGGCCGGGCGGGCAAATCGGTACGGATAAAGACGATTCCCGTATTTACCGAAGCCGGCTTCAGAGTCATCCTCACTTCTTTACCGGAATGCAGCCCCACACCGGAATAACTTACGGTATTGGCCAGTGTAACTTGTTTTCTCATACTGTTGCCCCTCACTTCAATTTTTTGAGCCAAAATGTTGCCGCCCGTCTTTCCAGCGATCATGGACCCAGAACCACATAGGCGGGTTGCTGCGGATCTCCGTCTCCAAAATCTTTATCAGCTGCCCCGTCAGTTGATAAAGATCCCGTTCTTTGTCGGATGTTTTTTCCGCATATAGAGGCGGGTAAATCTTCGCCCGGCAGCTGCCATCCGAATCATAGTGCATAAAAACAGGCAGTACCGCACAGCCGAAGGTACGGCTGAATACGGCGGCTCCGGCAGGCGTGATACAAGGCTTGCCAAATAACGCAAGACGTACCCCCGTATCATTGGTGTCCTGATCAAAAAGAATCCCCAGAAACTTTTTTTCTTTCAGATAACGGCCCATGGACAGGACGCCTTCCTTGCCCCGATTATAGGCTACCGTCTGTCCTACCATCTGCCGACATTCATTAATAAAACGGTCCATGGCGCCGTTGTTCTGCTTACGGGCAATGCTCAGCATATCATAGCCTTTAAGAGCGATCATGGCCCCCAGAAGTTCCCAGTTGCCGAAATGCGCCGTAGCGATGATCACGCCCTTGCCCCGGGCGTTTGCCTCTTCCAGATAGCGGAGACCGTCAATTTTAACATATTCTTCTATATTGTCTTTGTTCAACAGCGGAAAGCGCAACACTTCAACGATCATGCGACCAAATTTGACCACACTTTGCCTGGCTGCTTTTTCTGCTTCTGCCCCGGAAATCCCCAGGCATTCCTCTATATTCGCTACGGCCATCTTCATGCGCCAACGGGGCACAAACAGCAAAGATAACCGTCCCAATAAATCGCCGAACAGCATCCCTGCTTTTAACGGCAGAAGGCAAAAGATCCGGCTGATTACTTTCATCAAATAATATAATGCCATAAATACCAGCTTACCTTTATATTTTATAATAACGTTTTAGATTTTAGGTATTGCTGCCTTTGCTTTTTTCAGCTCAGCAAGTTCTTTTTTTAATTCTTTGACGGTCTTCAACAGATTGCCGATCTTACGAAGCCTGGCTTCCTGCCGCAGCCATTCCAGATGCGGCAGCGCCGGAAAACCGGCCAGCACCTGTCCGTCTTCCACGTTGCCGATCACCCCGCAGCGCGCCGCGAAGGTGTTATTGCTGCCGATAGAAATATGCCCCACCGTAGCAGACTGTCCGCCAAACGTATTATTATCACCGATCGTCACGCTGCCGGGTATGCCTACAAAAGCAACGAACAGGTTGTTTTCTCCCACCACATCATTGTGGGCCAGATGAACCAGATTATCCAGTTTGGTGCCATTGCCGACGATCGTGCTGCCCACAGTTGCCCGGTCGATACAGGCGTTGCTGCCTACCTCCACATCATCCCCCAGGATCACATTGCCGGTTTGCAGCACTTTATTATGCTTTCCGTGGTTGGTCACATAGCCAAATCCATCGCCGCCAATTACGCAGCCGGACTGTAGAATGACCCGGTTCCCCAATACACAGTCTTCCCGAATCGTAGCGGAAGGATAGAGAACACAGTCGCGGCCGACTTTTACATTTCTCCCTACATAAGTATGGGGATACAAGACCGTGTTGTCTCCGATCTCGGCGCCGGAATCCACCACTGCAAAGGGTTGGATCGATACATTACTGCCGATCTTTGCATCACCGGCTACGGAAGCCAGGGGACTTACTATTCTCTCCACCGCTTCCTGCGGACGGAATAATTCCAGCAAGTCGGCAAAGGCCTGGCGCGGATTTTCCACCCGGATCACCGGACGGTCCAACTGTCTGTCCTCAAAGCCAAGGATCATCGCCCCGGCCCTGCTTTTATGGCAAACCTCCACATAAGGCGCCACAGCAAAGGAAATTTCCGAAGGACCGGCCTCCACCAAACCGTTAACGCCGGTAATCTTTAAAGCCGGGTCGTCATTTTCCAAAGTACCGTTAAGAAATGCCGCTAACTCCTGTAATGTCCGTTCCATGTACTAACCCTCTCCGTTTAGCAGGGCAGACCTGCCCTGCTCCTTTTTTCCTGTTGCTGATTGCAGTTTATTTCATCTTTTTAATAACGTCCTCGGTCACATCTACGCCGCCGGAAGGAACGGCATCTTTGATCAAAACCGCGCTCAGGCCTTTTTCCTTGGAAACTTCTGCCAACGCCGTATCCAAACTGGCCTTTAATTTCGCCTGGGCCTCGGAAGAGGCTACCTGCATCTGCGCTGATTTATCCTGGGCAATTTTCTGCGCTTCTTCCTGGCTCTTGCCCTCGGTTTCCTTTCGCATGGATTCCTGCAATTCCTTTGCTTTCTTCGTCAGATCCTCTTTAATCGTCTTTACCGCGGGGGCTTCCGCCTCCACTTTCTTCATATCCACTACCCCAAATGCCGCATTTCTACCGCTGCAGCCAACTGCCAGCAAAGCGCAGGCAATCATGACACAAGCTAAAAACTTTTTCATCTTACTGTACTTCCTTCCTGATACTGATTTTCTTCACATCTTTGATCACGTCCTCGGTAATGTCTTCCGCCGCTACGTTTGTGCGATACTTGTGGAACACAACGCTGTAGCCACGTTCTTTACCGAGCTTCATAATGACGCTTTCCACATCTTTTTTGAGGGAATTTTCCAAAGCTTCCACAGCCTGTTGGCGAAAATCCAACTCCCGATCCACCTGGCTCAACACCTTGTCCAAAGCGGCCGGGGCCTGAGCCAGCGCATCACCTTCCGGTGTGGAACGGTCTGTCAAACCGGCTTTCATCTGCGCCTGCAGCTGCCTGGCAAAGGCCTCCAGACGCTGATGCATCGCCTGTATCTCCGGTTCCATCTTTTCCTGTACCCGCTTCATTTTAAACTGTGCTAAAGCCATGCGGTCACGTTCCTGGGCTGCTTGAAGCAGCGCCATCTCCTGTTGGAGTTTGCCTCTTTCTTCCGGTGTCAGGCGCAGCGCCTCCAGTTTTAACCGCAGGTTAAACAGCTTCAGTCGATAATTTTCTTCCAGCTTTTTTTCCTCAGGTAAAAATTCCTGATCGGCTTCTTTGGCAAATTGTTCCGACAAAGCTTGCAGCTTCTTTTGCTCCAGGGCCTGCTGTTCCAGCATCCGTGTCTGCAAATCCGCCGCTAAAAAACTGCGCTTGCTGTTTTCCTTTAACTGATGTAAACGGGCCAGGGCGCCTAAACGGGTCTTGCCCAGCACTTCCTGTTCCCGTCGCCTATCCAGCAACTGATTATATTCTTCTTTAGCTTTACGCAATTGGGTCTGTTGTGGGTGGGCTTCCATAACTTTCTCCCAGTTTACCACAGCAATTTTTTCCCCGGTCGTCTGCTTACCGCAGGCAGAAAATACCAGAGCGGCAATAACAAGCAACAGCACTGCCATCCGGCGCATAATTTTTCCTCCTTCGGCAACAGAAAAGGAGGCTCACTGAGAGCCTCACACGAATCTGATTTTATTTTTTCGCAGTTTGCAGCGCTTTGGCTACTTCGTCCGTAATGTCGGTGCCGCCGTATACTACGGTAGATTTATCCACAACGACCTTCAGGCCTTTTTTCTCTGCAATTTTTTTAATCGTATCATTGATATCGTTCAGCAGCGGGTCCATCAGCTCTTTTTCCTTATTTCCCAGACGTTCCTGCAGCTGTTTGTAATATCTTTCTTTTTCCGTTTCATTCATGCTCTTGCTTTTTTCATCAAATTCCGTACGGGTCTTCTGAATCTCGCTCTGCATCGCGGAGCGCACATCATTCAACCTGGGGGACTGGGAAACCAGGACCTGATAATTTACCACGCCGATCGCGGAATCGCTGGACGCCGCCTGAGCAATACTGTTTTTGAAGCCGCCGGCGCTCAATGCGAGCGTGAAGCAACCGAGCACAAAAATCGCTGCGACAATCAGAGAAATCGTCTTAACATTTTTAGGGTTACGCAATTTTTCCATCATAGTAGTTTGTACCTGCCTTTTTAATAGTTTTGCCTGTATATTATATCAGCGCGTGCCGATACTTTCAACTTTTATACGCCATCCTGCGACAGCGCCCTTACAAATTGCCGATAATGCGAAAATAGGATTTGTCCGTGGAGTAGACCCATTCGCCGCTGAGAAATTCATGAATCCGATACCGCACCGCATATTCATTAGTCCCGGTATTACTGAAATGTTCGTACCGGAAACGCCATTTCGGCGTGAAATCATATTCCCCCCGATACACATTAAAGTCACTGGGCACCCGCCGCATATAAGAAAGCGTCGCTTTGCCGAAATGCATCGCATAACCGGCGCTGAAATCCCAGTCAACATCTTTCAGATCCACCCCGGCTTCGCCAAAAATTTCATCCCGCCGGGAAATAAATTTTCCCAGATGGGCCCTGCCGGACAGATTGTGGTCATCGCGCCCAATGTCTCCATAGCCCTCGAACCAAATCTTATACCGATCCGATTCCAACGAAATAGTGAAGCGGGTATCAGAGCCGGGTACGATTTCCACTTTGGGCCGCAAGTCGTGCCGTTTGACCTGCGCTTCTCCCGCCAGTTCTTCGGTAAACCGCTGCTCCAAAAGAGTCCGGTTGGAAACCAGATAGGAAAGCGGCAGCCCGCGCAAAGACTTCGCTTTATCCGCATACCTGTATTTCAGATCCATCAGAAGCAGATTAGGTATGGACTTGGACTCCATACTGTATTCTACATCCTGCACTAATTCGCCTACGGGGTAAATAATCACCTGAACCACAGCCGTATCGGCATGCGTCGTCACATCTACCGCAGCCTTAAAATCGGGGAGTACCGTTTCCACCAGCTTTTGTACCTGTCCGCGGAGGACGCCGCCGGCCCAGTCGGCCGCATCCAGAGAAACGCCGGAAAGAGTGCCCCGCAGCTGCTGTTCTAATTCCGGCAACCGCGCCTGCAGCAAGGACACAGCCAAAGGGCTGATGCCGCTGAACTGGATATCCGTTTCCGTTCTTTCTACGACCTGTGCCCAGGGCGCTACGGAAAAACAGATCTGAGCCGTGCTGCCGGACGGTCCCGGCACCGTTGTGACCCGAACGCCATTCGTCTGGTAACCGTTAATGACCCGCTCGGAAATTTCCGTTAAAAGTCTTTCATACTCCCCGGCAATCCCGCGGATCATTGTCTCATCTTTCCCGTTAAACAACTGTTCCGCTACGACTCGCATACTGTCTTCCATCTTACGCAACAGAATCGGACTGGTTCGGTTATTATTGTCGGTAATTTGTACTTCTACCCGTGTTACCGGCGCTGCCCATACGCTTACGGTCCAGACCAGGCAAAGCGTGAGCAGGAACATAATCTTTTTCATACTGATCAGAACTGACCGCCAAAGCTGAAATGGAACCGCTTATCGTTTTCCCCGATACCATAATCCAGCTTGATCGGCCCTAAGGGTGAATTAACCCGCAGGCCCACGCCGTAACCGACTTTGATCAACCCCAGGTCAAAGCGTTTTTCGTCCCGTTTATCCCAGGCATAACCGGAATCCACAAACACAACGCCCTGCACCTTCTTAACGATAGGAAGACGATACTCTACCGTAGCGCGCAGCATGCTGTTGCCTCTATACTGGTCGTCTTTGTAGCCGCGCAGATTCTCTGAACCGCCCATCGCAAAGCGCTGGGACAGCGGCATGTTGCCCCAGGCATAACCGGCGCCCAGGTCAAAGGCGATTACGTTAGGCCCCTGCGGCAGATAGTAACGGTAATTGACGCTGAGTTTTTCAAATTTAAAATCGCCGCCGAAACCGCCCCACTCAAAGGTATACGAATTGCGTTTTCCGGCATGGGGATCGTAAATATTATCCCGGGAATCGTAGACACGGGAGAAGGCTAAGCTGTTTGTTGTGCCGAAGTTTTCGGCGCGGCGTTCTGCGGCAGTAGCAGGCCAATGATGCTTTTTTGCTTCCTCATTATAAGTATCTTCATAATACTGCGTACCATATCCGTCAACTTTGCCTTCATATTTGTCATCCCGATGTTTTAGAGACAGATAATTGCTGACAAATTCCCCGTGCTTGCGTCCGAAAGTCAGTTCCTGACCCACGCGTTTTTTATCGTAACGGGCAATTTCATTGGCATCCCTGTCATAATCGGCATACTCATTGGTAATGCGGTAAATCGACAGGGTTCCGGAGGTCTCTTTTTTATCCAGCCAGGGTTTGGTATAACTGAATTCATAGTTGCGATTGTCCGCGCCGCCAAATTCCCAGCGTATCGAAATACTGTCACCGGTTCCGCGGAAGTTTTTATCCCCCAAAGTGACCATACCGATAAAGCCATCCGCATCACTGTAGCCGGCGCCAATGCCAAAGGTACCTGTATTCATTTCCACCACGGTGATTTCCATCTCTACCGCGTTAGGCTGGCTGCCCGGATTAAGGCGCACGTTTACGTCTTCAAAAAAACCCAGATTATAAATGCGCTGCATGGAACGACGGGCCAGCGTAGAGTTAAAGGGTTCGCCTTTTTTCAGGCGGATTTCCCGCAGGATCACTCGATCCTTGGTTTTCACGTTGCCTTTAACTTTAAAGTCTTCTACGATCCCTTCGTTGATCAAGACTCCCAGGGTTCCATCCGGCAGCAATTTAACATCGGTGATACGCGCCAGGATGTAGCCTCCTTTTTTGTATTCCGCCTCAACCTGCTGGAGTTTGGCCGTCGCCTCCCGGATGTTTACCATCTGCCCTTCCGGCAAATTCACCATTTCCCGAATCTTTTCCGTGGAGATCCTGGTATTTCCTTCCACTTCCAGCCTGGTAAATTTGGGGTTTTCCATTACATGATAGGTAACCTGGACGCCTTCAGGTACAGTCGTAAAAGAGGGACGCAGATCATAAAACCAGCCCATCGCGTAAATCGACTGCAAATCCTTTGCCAGTGACTCTTCCGTCAAGGGCAGACCGGGTTTGCTGATCACAGCTTTTTGTATTTCCTCAGCAGGAATCTCTTTATTTCCTTCAATGCTGATTTTCGTTACCGTTTTATTCAGGTAAGGAGCAATTTCAGGGTTGCTTTGAGCCGTTTCGCCGGCTTTATTTTCCATCGTTTCCTCGCCGGACGACGGCGGCGCAAGAAGGTTCGGCTGTGAATGGGGCGCCTCGGCAGCGGTTGCATCCTGCGGCACTTTTATATCCTTAGCCTGACTTTGCGTGCTTTGAGGACGGCCTTTGGTATCAACCGGCCGGGACATCGACGGAGTTGTTTCGGCAAAAACCGGTGAAGCTACGATCATTGCAGTCATCAGGCCCAAGGCGACTCGTTTGCTTAGCGCATATTTCATAATGTAACTAATCCTCCCTACTTCAGTTGGTTTTATCTCAATTTCATAACATAGCCAATTACCGGATACTGCTCAGTTCCTGTTTCCCGGAACGAATCAACTGGCGCAGCTGTCCCGCGGAAACCTGTATTGGCATGGACGCTTCCGAAACAACAGCATGAGGAGCGGGCCGGGCAGTTTCCTCCGCAGGGGAAGCCGGCACCCCGGATAAGGCCGCTTCAGGCGCAACATTTGCTTTCACCTGAGCCCCATTGGTTTTTATGGTTTCAGCGGTCTGCACGGACTCTTTTTCCTCAGAAACAGCCGCCGGGCCGGGTGCAGGCGAGGCCGCCTGCGAGGTATGCTCGCCATACGCAGAAGCCCACCACCAGCCTAATCCGCCCGCAGCCAACAACAACACAGCCGCACAGGCAGCAAAGGTATGCCGGGTCCAACCGACCCTTCCTCCCCGTTTCTGCCTTAAATTCTGCAGTTCTGCTTCCGCCAGCATGAGATCCAGCTCACCGCGTATTTCCTGATGACTGCTGAAACTGCGTTCCGCATTGTCTAAACTATTACGGGCATTGCGGATCCGGCTGAAAACTGATTTACCTTGTAGCATAAGGTCCACCTCAGATAAACTTACTTATGATTATATATAATCTTATTTAGCTTGGCAAATTATCTTGAAAAATTTCACATAAAGTAACAATTTTACGTAGGTTTTCCGTCATTTTCTCTGTTTTTCAGTTAAAATGGTCTGTTTTTCTTATTTTTTTGCTGTTTTATTATTTTTTCAGTTCGTTAATAAAACGAGACAGCATGCCGCGGATTCGTTTTACTCCCTGTTTTTCCAGACGGTATACATGCCCTGCGGTCACATTAATATCCGCTGCTAAATCCGCCGGTGTTTTATTTTCCAGAAAGATTCCCCGCAACACCTTTTGTTCCTTATACGGGAGACGCTCTACCGCCTGTGTGACCCGCTCAGCCACCGCATGACGTTCCGCAACTTCTTCCGGTTCCGGAAACAAACTGGGCATCCTGTCTGCCAGGCAATATCCGTCATAGGCCTCTTTATCCAGAGAAATTGCCGTCTGCGCATATTCCCGTGCCAGAAAATCACACATGCTCCCCCGGATCCGGTGCATGGCAAAAAGACTGAACGCGACCCCTTTTGTGTAATCGTAGGATTCTGCGGCTTCCAGTAAGCCTACGGTACCTTCCTGGATCAACTCCATCGTTATCTCTTCTGCCATGTGAAACCCCATGGCAATTTTGAAAACCAGGGGCTGATACGCGGAAATCAGTTTTTGGTGAGCCGTTTCATCGCCTGCCGCTTCCTTTTCCCACAAAAGTTTTTCTTCTTCCCGGGAAAGAAGCTTAATTTTTTTTAATTCTGCCAAATAGCCCTGCAGCATTTTTCTCCCCCTGTCAGAATGTAATACGGTATTCCACACTGTAACGATGATTATGGTTCTCGTCACGCGAAAGGGTCAGATTCACACGATCGGACACCTGATACTGCGTAAATATATTACTGTACAATCCGTTGAAACTTGCCGTATAACCTATCTTCCACCGCTCTGTCAGATTTTTCCCTACAAGGAAGTTATATTGTGATTTTTCTTCTTTTGTCAATTCTCTGATCATACGATTATCGAAATCCAGACCATTTTCAACCCGACCCACGTAAACGCGGAAATCATCGATGCCCAGCACTTTTTTGACCATATATTCCACGTCGCCCAAAAGACCGGTTTCCAGACCGGCAATCAACAAATTATGCAGATCTTCATTCGTCACATCATCACTGCCTGCGGACAGACGCTGTAAGGTCAGCATGCGAACCAGGGTATTTTGCGGCAAAAGCGGGTCAGAGCGTAATACCAGATTCAGATTATCTCCGCTCAACGGGCCGGTCAGTTCCATAAACACACGGTAGCGGCTGAACCGGGTATGGGCATTCACTCTTAAATTAGGCAAGAACGTACCCGGCTCGATCCAGTTCAAGGAACCCTTATCCAGTTTAAATCGTGTTCTCAGATAGGTAACCGTTCCTTTTTCCGATTCAATGCTCCCTTCAATGCGGGGGAACACCGTGCTTCCGGTAATCTTAAGACCGCCCTTCAGCCATAAATCATATAAGTACTTATTGTATAAGCGAATTTTCGGTCCCAGCGCAAGCGTCACATCAAGTCCCAGATTGCTGTCGCCGCCGGACATTTGAGGAATCGTCGGCATATTGATCAGCACGTCGTCCAAACGGATATCTGCGGTGACTTTAGGTCGCCACCCTGCTTGTTTGCGGGAGCGACTGCGGAAATATTCCGGCGCAGCACTAAACGTCCCGTTGATCCGTCCTTTGAAGTAAGACGAATCAATCTCCGCATTATTGGCTTTTGCTTCCAGACGGTAAGCATTGGCGTCCGTAGCCATGAGATCGTAGGTTCCGCTGCCTTCGACCGTTCCTCTGCCCAGAACGGCGGAAACACGGTTTATATCGATTTTTTGGCCGGCAAAAACGATATTCGCGTTAATTTTATCCACCGGCGTATAGATATCCCTGAATTTTACCGTGCCGTCTTTAATCCCCAGATTGCCATATAAGTGAGGCGTTTCCAGCGTTCCGGCGATTTTCACCTTGCCTTCTGTCTTACCTATGCCCCATTCCACCTCTTTGAACGCAGTCAAAGCCGCCAGGTCCGCTTCATTAAAATCTACGTCAATGTTCATCTGCGCCCTCGGGTTATGGCGCTGTTCCGTACTGCGGAACAGGTCCAGCGGAATATTACCGGCCGCGGTCAGCTTATAGACCCCTTCTTCCACCAACATCTGTTCCAGGTTGATATGATCGTTTTTTAAGGTCAACATGGCGATGGCTCTGTCAAAGGCACCGCCTTCCAGACTCCCTCCCAGAATTTCCAGTGAACCGTTGCCGGAGGGATTATCCAGACTGCCTTCCAGCTGCAGCGCAATGTTCATACGGCCTTTCAATTCCACCGGATTTTTCATAAAGGCGGTGAGCACAGCCGGATCCGCTTCGATCGCGCCCGCCTCCAGGTGCAGGGTCCGTTTTTCCAAATCGATCTGGCCGCCGGCTGCAATAAAACCTTTGTCCGGCGTTGTTTCATGCTCTAAAAGCCGTGCTTCATCCAGGGTCAGAAGGCCTCGATTAAATCGCGCCTGCATAACCAGGCTGTCATATTTTACATCATGAATCGCAAGATTGGATAGTTTCCCCTGCAACAGCGTATCCCGGTGCGCTCCGTTAAAGGTGACCGTACCATCCGCAATGCCACTGACAGGATAATCCCGCCGGGCCATTTTCAGGATATTCTTCAGATCCCCATGGGACACATTTACCGTACCCCGCAGATCCCGCACAGGCATATTCAGGGACAGATCCAGATTATAGTCAGACTGCACGTTATCGGTACCGTTCTGGCGGAAACCGCCTTTCAGAACATTGATATCTTTGCCGTTGCTTTGCAGCGTACCTTGCAGCTGCGTCACTTCTACCCCATTGAGTGTAAACAGGTCGCTGTGTACCGTTCCGTCAAACAGGGGCTGTTCTTTCGTACCGCGTAAGCGGCCAGAGAAGGAAGCATAGCCTGTCAGAGCCAGATCTTCTTCCCGCAAAGGCAGACGGCTCAGATCCACATCCGTAGCAGACGCATTCACATCCAGACGGCCGTCCGCGTCCATCTGCCCATTTAATTTAACTGTGGTGGAAACCGCTTTAAGCACCACATCGTCCAAAGTTAGAATTTCATTTTGGTAACGGTATCGGCCGCGGATGTCTTCCACAAGGTAGCCGTCTACACTGCCGTCGAACATATGCAGGTCACCGGTCACCAAAGGCTGCGATACGGCGCCCCTGATCGTCAGGGTATTCGTCAGGTTTCCGGTCACCCGGATCCGCTGTTCCGGCGGCAAGAGCGACAACAAGGGTTCGATGCGCACATTTTCCGTATGTACCGTAAGATCGGCCACCGGCTCTTCGCCCCGCAGGTCAATGGTCCCATTCGCCACATGCCGGCCCTGATTCAGGGTCAACATATATTCGCTAATTTGCGCGACGCCGTCATGGACTTCCAAACTGCCATGCCCTTCTTTGATAACAAGATCCCTGTACACCGCCTGGCGCAGACCGGTCTGCCCTGCAAAATTGAGCCGGGATCCCTGCCCATAAATATGAAAATCAGAAGAAAGAAGGCCACTGCCCGTTTCACCAAAAGCTGCCAGAACCGGGGACAGCGGCATATCGCCCATCCGTCCCCGAAGATCATAGGCTCCGTCGTAGCTTATTTTACCGGTGGCCTGCAGCGCGCCGCTGCCGCTGAAAGCGGAAAAGTTACGAATTTCCGCGCCTTTTTCCGTTACGTCAGTATCAAAATCCAATACGTTCAGCACCAGATCCCGCCACCGCAGATTCATGACATCCGATGCGATATTCACTTTCAGGGTTCCCTTTTCCCTGTCATAGGTGCCGTCGCCGGCCAGCGCCGCATTCACCAGTACCGTTTCCTGCGCCGTTTTTTCACCGGCAAGGGTCACATTACGCAGATCCCCCTGACCGGTGATCTGTCCTTTCTTTAAATCGTAAAACAACCTTCCTGTGATGGTTCCTCCGCCATAGTCAGCAGCAAAATGATTGACGGCGGCCAGATGATTTTCCAGCACCGCTTCCGCCTTTATGTTGCGCGCGGTCTCCCCCCCATAGGTCAGTTGGTCGGAAGTAAATTCCGCATGTCCTTTAGGATTTTCTAAATCGCTGATATCCGCCTTCGCAGAAACATAGGCGACCTGCTCATCCAACGCAACCATAAGGTTCTCAGCGGTTACAATATGGTCTACCGCAGAAACCGGTCCCGTGATGCGAAAATGCAAGGGTTCGCTTCCCACGATATAGGAACCCTGTACTTCCCGGAGCTCACAGCGACCTTCCAAAAGCGAATCCTCCCCATTGCTGCGCCATTGTGCGTCAATGGCAACGACCCGGCCGGCCGCTTCTTTTACCTTCCCGTAACGCAGAGCCAGCGGTGCATAGGGCTTCAGGTCTACCCCGGAACACTGGATATTGACCTGGCCAGTTCCTTTTGTCGTCAGTCGTCCGGTTACTTTTGCAGTCTCCATTCCCGCCGCATCTACCTGAAAATCCAAATCAAAATCAGGATTATATAAGCCGTCCAATGTGCCGTTGACAGAGTATCGCCATTTACCTTCCGGAAACTCTACGTTGACCTGCCCGTCCTGCACCTTGATTTTTCCGTAGAACGCAGCAGTATCCGACTGAGAAGGTTTCATCAGGTTTTCAAAATTCCAGTGGGCCTCTTTATTTTCCCGCAGATACACCACCGGTTTTTCCAGCACGATATCGGTTACTGCTTTGCCCAGATCTGTAGCTGCTTGGAGCGGGTTCAAGGTGAGCCTCGTTTCAGGCAATTCTGCAATCGTCTGCGCTTCCCGGTTCTTCAGCTTCACATCTTTTAACACAATAACATTGCTGCCGGGCCACAGAGCATCCCCCACTGTAACCGAGCCGTTTACATACTCTGCCGCCGTTTTTTCCAAAGAAGGAATGATCTGCTTGACGGCCTGCGGCAATACCAATTGGGTCAACACTGCAAAAAGCGCAGACAAAGCCACTGCTGCGCCAATCACCCATTTCATAAGCAGACTCATATCTATACTCCCGGAATTGTTTTAGAAAATAAATTATCTATTCGTACTTCAATGTAAATACAATAAAGAAACAGTGCCAATAAAAATAATTTTCCATGATAATTATAGCACAAAAAAAGCTCTGCTAAGCAGAGCCTTTTAGTAAATATGTGAATTTTTTGGAGCTTAGGAGCTGTTTGAAGGCATTTAGCGATCGTTTTACTGCTCATCGCTGCCTTTAAACGGGCCTGTACCGGTAGATTTACCTGTCGTTCAGCAATGGTTCTACTGTTTAGCGTTATCTTTAGTCAGTTCCCGGGTCGCTTTCTGGCGGGCTGTCCGGGCTTTTTCCAGTTCCCGCACCCGTTCGGCGATCGCCTTATCGCCCTGCGTCGCCTCCCGGGCAGACTGATAAGATACCTTTGTCGCATCATACCGATCGCCATAGCTCAGCCACCCGTAATCGGAAGGTCGCGCCTCTACGCCGGTGGCCGTCTGCAATGCGCTCTTGGACGTATTATAATCATACAAAGCCGTATTAAAATTGTTCCTTGCTTCCCGCAATGCCACCTGAGCGTCCAACACGTCCGTATTCGTACCTACGCCGGCTTCATAACGCACCTGCGCAATATGATAATCTTCTTCTGCCTTAGACACAGCGACCTGAGTCGTAGAAATACGTTTTTCCGCTTCCCGCAGATTATAGTAGCTGTTGCGCACATCCAGCCGCACATGATCCGTATCCTGCCGGTACGACTCTTTTGCCTGCATCAGATCGGCTTTGGCCGCCGCCACTTTGGATTTGGTCACGCCGCTGTCAAACACATCCATGCTGACCTTGACGCCGACGCCCCACTTTTCATTGTCGTTGCCCGGCCATTGGCTGCCGCTCCAGCTGTTGGAGGCCACACCGGTAACAGACGGCTGCCAGCCTGCCTTGGCGCTGTTCAGCGCCGCCTCCGCCGCCTTCACCTGCAAGCGGCTCTGCTGCAGATCCAAACGATGTTCCAGGGCCCGGTCGATACAAGCCGGCAACGTGGCGTCATATGCCGTATAATTCAACGCCTCTTTCGGGTCCAACAGGGTATCCTGCGGGATCCCCATAATATTATCCAGATTCGCTTCGGCGATCTTATACGCATTTTCCGCTTTGATCAGAGATTGCCGGGCAGAAGTCAGTTCCACTTCACTGCGCAGCAGATCCACTTTGGCCACCACACCTACGTCATACTGGGCCTGCACATTTTTCAGATGGTCTTCCAGGGCTTTGACAGACTGCTCGCTGACCTGCTGTGCGTCTTTCGCCGCAAGTAAGGCATAATAGGCATCCGTCGTAGTCTGTTTTAATTTAATAAAGGCCAGTTCTTCGCCCAGTACGCTGCTCTGATACCCCACTTTAGCCTTTTTTCCCGTGGCATTCAAGGTACCGTTATAAATGGGTACTGTCAGGTTCAACCCATTGCTATAGCTGTTACCGATTTGTTTGGGATTGGGGCCGGGTACCACCTCGTCCCAGTACCCGCCGCGGGCGGAACTGTGGGAAAAAGTCACGGCCGGTCCGTAGCTTTCCCTGGCCGCGTTATAATTTGCCCGCGCCGCATCCGTGGCATACTCCGCCTTTTTTATATCTGCATGACTGGCAAAAGCCTTATCAATCGCTGTCTGCAAATCAATGGGCATCGCTTCCGCGGCAAACACGGAAGGAATCAGCAAAAATGTGAATACAGCGCTTAATACCGCAGTGCGTTTGCTCCTCTTTTTCATCGTCATTTTACTACCTCCAATTTTCTGACTGGCAAGTCAGCGAATTTATTATATCCATAATTCAGCGATAAATCAAGTTGCTCCAACAGAAACAAGACTGGATAAAAGGTAAGTTTTTGTGAACAGATTTATCTTTACACCGGCAAACCAGACAGAAACCACATATTAGAAATAAGTCCGTATTCCCAGATACACATCGTTTCGATTTCCATGCAGAAGATCCAGACTTTCTCCCACCAGATAGATATCGTCTTTTAGAAGCAACTCGCCGCCCAACCGCAGTTTACTGTCTTTAAAATCATATAATTGCGAATAGAAACGGAATTTCTCGCCAAAATCATAACCCAGGCCCACGCCGAATTTTCCCTGCATGGCCCCGGAGCTGACGCTGAAGTTATGGAACCGTTTGCCCAAATACAGATCCAGCTTGGTATCATCTCCGATAGACGAAGCCCCCAGATAGGTAAACGTCTGCCTCCCCGATTTGACGAAGGTCAGACCGAAGTTACTGCGCCAATCGCCGCCGCGAGCGTTGTGCAGCACATCGGCTCTGGCCTTCAGGCTGGTTCCGTCTGCCACGGACAGCACCTTATTGGCCCGCTCGGAAACGCCCCGCATATTATGCAGTGTGGCCTGCAAATCCTCCTTTGTTTTCGGATCCCCGGCAACCTGCGCCAGCATATTGGATACTTCTTCCACATGACGGCTTGTTTCGGCCAAATTTTGCGCCATGAGCGCTACATTCGCTCCAGTCTGCCCATTGTTGTCCATGCCCTGCATGAGGCTCTCCACATGACTCATCGCCGTATTCATACGGGCGCTCATTTGATTGAGCTGTGAAACCATGGTGCGCATCTCCCCCTGATTCGCCTGAGCGGAGGCAGCCATGATTCTCGTAAATTCATTTAAATTGTTGCTGATATCACGGGCATTCAGAAAACCGTCGCGCATGGACCGTTGCACCTCTTTATCCCCAAATACATTATTCAGGGCATCCACGATCCCTTCCAGTTTATCAAGGACCGCGGCAGACTTATTCATCATCTCATCCATGCCGCCGCTACCGGTTCCGCTCAAATTGCTGTCCGGTTTCAGATATACGCCGCTGAGTCTTCTCGGAGGACGTATATCGACAAACTTTTCTCCCATGACCCCGTCTGAGCCAATATGGAACTCCGCTTCCTGAGGAATCTGAATGCCTTCGTTCACATGCACCGTTACCACGACCTGACCGGGCTCCACCCGGGTCGCTTTTACCGTACCGACAGGAACACCGGCGTACCGCACCGCATTCCCGGTCACAAGACCGCGGACGGACGGATAGGACACATGCAGATTATACCCGCTGTCAAATAACTTGAACGCGCCCAGAAAGCTGATCATTCCCGCCAGAATGACAGCGCCCCCCAAGGTCAACGCCCCTACTTTAACCTCACTTGCTTTCATCAAAGTTCCTCCGTCGTCCCTTCTATTTCCTCCCCGGTAACAAAACCGCGCACCAGGGGATCCGGTGAATTTTTAAACTCTTCCGGAGTACCGATCGCCGCAATTTTCCCCTCATTCAGGAGAACGACCCGGTCTGCCGCCACGTATACAGACTCCATGTCATGGGTCACAAGAACAGAAGTGATCTTGTGTTTTTTCTGCGTTGCGCGGATCAGACGGCTGATACTCATGGTACGGATGGGATCCAGACCCGCTGTAGGCTCGTCATACAATACGATCCTGGGATCGAAAGCCAGAGCCCGGGCCAGGCTGACCCGCTTTTTCATACCGCCGGAAAGCTCTACGGGAAATTGTTCCGCCGCCGCTTCCATGCCCACATCTTTTAGCAGTTCATTTACTTTATTCTGGATTTCTTCTTCCGGCAAAGAAAAGTGCTGTCGCAAGCCAAACGCCACATTTTCCCTTACATTCAGAAAATCAAAGAGCGCGGAATACTGAAAGACCATACCTACTTGCCTGCGAATTTTATTCCATCCCTCTTCCGACAAAGCCGAAACATCCGTGCCTTCAATAAATACTTTCCCTCCGGTAGGGGGAAGCAGACCGGTAAGAACCTTCAGAATCGTACTTTTCCCTGAACCGGAAGGACCGATAATAGCCAGCGTCTCCCCTTGTGTTACCTCTAAATTTACACCCCGCAAAACCTCATTTTCGCCGAAGGAAATCATAAGGTTTTGCAGAGAGATCACCGATTCCGTCATAGCGCCTCACTTATTACTTATTTATCAATATATAATAATACGGTCATAAAATAATCCGCAATGAAAATCAAAATGATCGAAAGGACTACAGAGGCAGTCGTGGCAAGGCCTACGCCTTCCGCGCCTTTATCCGCATGCAGGCCTTTAAAGCAGCCTACCGTACTGATGATCGCGCCAAACGCGACCCCCTTAATCATACCTCCGACAATATCAAAGGTCTCGCAAAACTGTTTGATAGAATTTATATAAGTAAATGAGCTGATATCCGCGTAATAATGAGCGACAAAATAGCCGCCGGCGTTGCCGATAAAATTACCAAAAACGATCAGCACCGGCATCATAAGCGAAGCCGCCAGAAAACGGGGCACCACCAGATAACGCACCGGACTGGTGGCCATGACCCGCAGCGCATCGATTTGCTCGGTCACTTTCATCGTTCCAAGTTCTGCCGCAATGGCCGCGCCAATCCGTCCGGCTACCACCACACCGGTAAGTACAGGCACCAGTTCGCGGCCCATAGCAATGGCCACAATGCCGCCTACCGTATTGGAAGCGCCTAAGGAGACAAACTCTTTCGCCGTCTGGACGGAAAAAACCATGCCTGTACAGAGCATGGTCAACAGCACGATCGGCAGAGAATCCGCACCTAACAGAGCCATTTGCCGCAAGGTCTCTTTGACGCTGCCCTGGCGGATTTTCGCAAGGGTATCCAGAAAAAGCAGGGACATTTGTCCGGTGACCTGGCAAAAACGAAGGACAAAAGCGCCTACCCAGGCACATAAATCACGCAGCATCTTTTTCTTCCCCTTCTCTTCTCATATCGTAAGTACACTCAAGTATCATGGCAATTTTATGGCAGTCCTGTCAATCGGCAATCTTTACCGTCACTCCGGTCTCCCCATCTACGATCAAATCGATCGGCGTGGACTGCTTGTTTCTTCCGCCGGCCAACAGAGCGCTGAAAGTCAACGGTATCTCTTCTTCCGCCGCCTGCTCGGCCATTCCTCTGCCGCTTTTCCCGGAAGAATCTGCCGATTCTTTCACAGCATATTCCACAATAATATCGTTGTTCCGGTCTGCCCTGTTAATTTCACGTACATAGTCACGTAAGCGAATTTCTTTTTTCTTTTCCTTGTCCCGCTTCTCCTGCTCCTGCGCCCTCTCTTTAACCTGCGGCACGCCCTCTTCCTTTTGCTGCCGCAACAGTTGCTGAATCCAGTTCATGGAGGCGCCGCCTCTTACATTCAGCTTAAGGTTGCCGGAAGCATCCTTGGGCAGCTTATAGGCGACCGTACGGGTGATTTCCGCCGAACGATAGGGTTTCATCACCACATCCAGGTGGATCGTGTCCCCCGGCTTAGGCTCTTTTTCCTGTACGGAGGCCCGCTGAATTTCCGCTACCAGGCTATCCGTACTCAAGTCCACCGTAACGTTGATGTTAGTAATATTTACCTTTTCTAATTTATTTTGCAGCAAAACCTGAGAGGCTTCCTGCAATTCCTGCGGCAACTGCCGGATGATATTTTTCGTATCATAGTACATGTTTTCCCGCAAAATATGGAGGGGATTATTCTGGCTGTCCAACGCCATAATATCAAAAAGGATACGGGCGCTGCCGCCGACCGCATGATCCGCGGCCTTCGCCGCCTCACTGGCCACCACAGAAGCAATCAGCCCCGGCGTCAGCTGTTCATCTTCCACAATCTTGACTCTGGTTCCGCGATTCAAAGAACGGGTCATATCAGAGGCGGATACGTATAAAGGAATATATTTGGGTAATTTGCCCACCGTACCGGCTACCCCGGCCGCCCGATCCTGATTCACAGTACCTACGGCCTGTCCCAGATTCCCCACCTTATAGGCAGTCTGCAGGTTGGGAAGCGAGGCTAGTACCCAGGTTTTGGTCATAAAAAAGGACGCGTCGCCCCGCTGCACAAAAGGATGACCAAACGCCAGCAGGCGCCCCTTGTCATCCGTCCAGGTAACGGTCCCCAGCGCACCCAAAGAAAGATCGCCCTGAACAAGAGCGACCCCTACCGAGCTGCCGGGCTCCAGATTACCGGCAACCTGAACCGTGCCCACAGGCCCAACATCCACCGCAGTCAAATCAAAAGGCTGAAGTTCTTCTGCAAGAATAGCAAATCCTACGGAGCTGAAACCACCGGCCATCAGCCGGGTACCTTTCGGCAGCAGCGCCGGATCTTTCCCGGCATTGTCCTTATGCGGCACAGGTTTGTCCAGCATTTCCAGCATATTTTGAATCGGCGTCAGAAAACAATAGTGCGGATCATTAAAGGCTCTGCCATAGGCCACGGCCCCTACGAGACGCCCGTCAATATAGACCGGGCTGCCGCTCATTCCCTGAGCGATGCCGCCGCTGCGTTCAATCAGACTGCCCCCGGCTTTGATCAATATTTGATAACCGGAATTTTCATCGCCGGTCACACCCAACACTTCTATCGGGAAGGTTTCGATCGTATCTCCGGAAATAACGGTTTTCGCATAACCCTTCATCCCCACCCGCAGGTTTTCCACAGGCATCAGCGGCGTAAGAGCATAGGCCGTCCCTTCCAAAAAAGCAAAAAGCAAAGCCAGCAATACTACAAGTTTTTTCATGCGTACATCCTATCAGCAGCTCCGGACTGAGCCGGAGCTGCAGGCATTTTAACAGACAAACAGGCAAGACCTCAGTGAGTAACTTCCGCCACCGCTTCCCCGCCGACAATTTTTTGCCCGGGGACCACAAACACCGCGGTCACCTTGCCGGTGACAGTTGCGCGAGCCGCAGGCATCGCTCCGGCCACAGTCTTCACTTTTACCAGCACATCGCCCTGACGCACCTCCTGGCCGACCACCGCCAGATTATCCGCCACCACAACGCCGGCCAGCGTTGCATTCTGGGGCACGCTCTCCGCTGCAAAAGCCAGCGTGTAAATGCCGAAAGCCACAGCCATAACGGCCACAGTGACGATCACCTTCCAATGAATTTTTTTCAACATATCTTTATCTCCTTATGCACCTGAAACTATCATCTACACAACTACATAATAGCCATCCATGACTATTATAATATTATACAACTTATGACAATTTTTGGCAAAAGCAGGCAATTGTTCAAAAAAAATTAACAAATAGCATATCGTTTATCCAAAGCGCGAACAAAACAAACATCTGACCCCTGTCTCAAGGAGAAAAGGCCGACTGCTGATAAGGATTACCTTTATTTTTTAAAGACGCCCAGACCGATGCTTATAGGGCGCTCCCCGCCATCGGAGGGCCGATTCATGATTTTACGGTCCAGCACCATTTCCGAAGAACCGCCCCCGTCAAAATTCACGGCTTCTTTCGCCCCGAACCGTTTAAAATATTCGCCGAATTCTTTTAACGTCATGCCGGCCGAATAGGCACTGCGCCCATCTACTACCATCAGCAGCACCGTACCATCCTCTTTCACGCCCACGCCGGTACGGGGCGCCCTGCCATAAGCAATATCGGCAGCGATGCTTTCCTCTCGGGACCGCACATTGACCTGGCCTTTTTCCACCAGGGAAGGTCCGCCCCCCAGCACCAGAATCGCATCATCTGCCAGGCGGCTGCCCAGCGTCTGGTCGATGGCCACCCGATCCCCCCGTTTAATTCGGGCCAGGATATCCGCACTGCTGCCATGCCCCGAAAGCACCAGCGAATCGGAGTCCAGGCGCATGTTTCCCTTATTGGAAAGCTCCGCCGCGCGTCCTTGCTTAACTTTTACTTCACGCCCGTATTCATTCGTGCGGGTTTCGGGTCCGTAGTAGCGGTTAAACAAAACCAGATCCTGCGCCATACGCTGCCGGTTGATTCCTTTTATCTCCATTACCTGCCCGTCGGGCAGAGAAACCGAACCGCGATACGAAAGATCCTGCTGCACGGAAGGATTGCCGGTTTTATCGATCACCAAAGCGCTGCGCGGGGTGGTATCCATACCGTAAAACGCGCCCTGCCATTTGCAGTTGCCGATGACCCAGCCATCCGTATCAAAATAAGACGCATTGACCGCCGCACGGGCGCCGGCCACAGCGGAAGCGGCGGTTAAACGACCTCTTCCGTTCCGATCCCCAGCGCCGGAAAAAGGTTTCAGATAGTAGCTGCTGCCCGGCTTCAGACTCAGCACATAAAGTCGTACCGGCAGCCCTTTCATGTCGTCCTGCCAGTAAGTGTAAGACAGGCCGTCCCCCAACTCCCGGGTCGTTTTAACGATCTGTATACGATACACATCCAGCACCAGACGGTCCGGCTTTTTTAAAACCAATACCTTGTGCTGGGCGCTCTTGCCCAGATCCACCTCCAGTACGCCGGCATTTTTGCCTTTTTTAGCCAGTCGGATCTTTTGCACTACCGGATCTTTCAGACTGCGCTCTAAAGCCTTGGTCACACCGGTTCCTACTTCCAACCGGATCCCGGGCTGCCCCTTCGCCTCAGTAAAACTTGCAGGCGCATCCAGATCCAGCACAATACGGACCCGGGCCGGTCCGCTGCTGACACGCATCCCCGTCACCTGCGCCCGGACCGCAGACGGCAGGAACACGAAGCAGACAGCCAATATATAAAACAGATTCTTTACGCAGCCTTTCAGCCTCATGAGCAGATCACCTCTCATCCTTTTCGTCACAGTTTCTCCATACTTCACGCATTTTTCACAGCGTCCCTGAAAGTCAGCAGGACGGTCAGAGAACAAAGGGATTCCCCCGCCTCTGCCGTCCTGATTTATTTTTCTCTGTCTTTACGTCAGGCAATGCCCGCCACAAAAATACCCTGAACTATTCCTGCCGTTATTGACAGATCACAGACCCTTTAAAACATGGCATTGCTGAAAATTGCGCCGGGGCGCAGCTTATCCAGATTCTCCAGCGCTTTTCCGGTGCCCGTGGCCACACAGTCCAAAGGACTTTCCGCCACAAATACATGGATCCCCGTATCTTCGCTGATTACCTGCGCCAGGCCTCCCAGCAAAGCGCCGCCGCCGGTAAGACAAATACCGTTATCCACAATATCCGCAGATAATTCCGGCGGGCACCGTTCCAGGACCGCCCGGATCCGTCCCAACAAGGCCTCTAACGGCTCTTCCAAAGCGGCACGAACATCTTCGGAGGATACGGCGACAGTAGCCGGTAAGCCATTTACCGCATCTCTGCCCCGTACGTTCATTGTTTGCACTTCTTCCCCCGCATGCACATTGCCAATTTCTTTTTTAATGCTTTCCCCTGTAGTATCCCCGATTAAAATATTATATTCTTTCTTTACATAACGAACGATACTTTCGTCAAATTTATCGCCGCCGATACGCACCGAATCCGAGTCCACTACGCCGCCCAGACTGAGGATCGCAATATCCGTAGTGCCGCCGCCGATATCCACCACCATTTTACCGGAGGGAACCATAATATCTAAGCCGGCTCCCAACGCTGCGGCCAGCGGCTCTTCGATCAGGTAGGTTTTCGACACACCGGCCTGAATCGTCGCTTCCAGCACCGCACGTTTCTCCACCGAAGTGATATGTATAGGTATGCAGGTCATCACCCGGGGCTTGAAAAAAAAGCTTTTTCCCGCCACTTTATTGATAATGAATTCCAACATTTTCTGGGTGATCGTATAGTTCGCGATTACGCCTTCTTTTAAAGGCCGTACCGCCACGATTCCCTGAGGCGTGCGTCCCAACATGTCCCGGGCTTCCGAACCTACCGCCAGGATCCGGTTGGTACTTTTTTCTACCGCAACTACCGAAGGTTCGTCCAAAACGATTCCCTTGCCTTTGATATAAACCAGAATATTGGCGGTTCCTAAATCAATCCCAATATCCATGCCTCCACCAAACATAAACGCTCTCCTTATATTAACTATTAGTCTTGTTCGGTTACTGTGATTCTTTGAATATCCGCACCCAGTGCCTGAAGCTTGCCCACAATATCTTCGTAACCTCTGTCAATATGATGCAGATTGCCGATTGTAGTGGTTCCTTCCGCTACCAGGCCCGACAGAATCATCGCCGCTCCGGCCCGCAGGTCCGTGGCGTTGACTTCACAGCCGGTAAGCTGAGAGGGACCCTCGATCAACGCGGCTCTGGCACCTGTCGTCGCAATATTAGCACCCATGCGATTCATCTCCACCACATGCATAAAGCGATTTTCAAATACCGTTTCGATCAAGTTGCTGCGCCCTTCGCTGATGGTCATCATAGCCATGATCTGGGGCTGCATGTCCGTAGGAAAACCCGGATAAGGCATGGTTTTCACATTGATTCCTTTCAACGGTCCCGGGCAGGACACATGAATGCGGTCAATATCCTCTTCAATCAGGACCCCCGCCTCCCGTAATTTGGCCAACAACGGTTTCTGGTGTTCGGCTAACACATTTTCAATGATAATATCGCCGTGAGTCATCGCTGCCGCGATCATATACGTCCCCGCTTCGATCCGGTCAGGTATTACCGTATGGTCGCAGCCATGCATATGCTGTACGCCTTCAATCCTGATCACATCGGTGCCGGCGCCTCGCACCCGGGCCCCCATCTGATTCAGGTAGTTGGCCAGGTCCACAATTTCCGGTTCTTCCGCCGGATTTTCCAACGTGGTCACGCCTTCCGCCAGGCAGGCAGCCATCATAATATTCTCCGTCGCCCCTACACTGGGAAAATCCAGATAGATGTCCGCCCCCTTCAGGCCGTTCGGCGCTACCGCATCAATAAACCCATGATCCTGAGTAATGGTAGCACCCAGGGCCTCAAAGCCCTTTAAATGCAGATCGATAGGCCGACTGCCAATGGCGCAGCCCCCTGGCTGGGAGATACGGGCATGTCCCATACGAGCCAGCAAAGGCCCCAACACAACAAAAGAAGCACGCATCGTCCGCACCAGATTGTACGGCGCTTCATACGCTGTAATATTCGAGGTATCCATCTGCAGCACATGCGGCTCGCTACGGTCCACTCTGACACCCAAATGTTCCAGTACGCCGCAGATCGTCTTTACGTCCTCCAGCTGAGGAATCTCATCCAAACGGCTGGGAGATTCCCCTAAAATCGATGCCGCAATGATCGGCAACACCGCATTTTTAGCGCCGCTGGTCTTAACAGTACCGACCAGACGGTTGCCGCCTTTGACGATTAATTTATCCACCAAGATACCTCCCATTTTGCTGTAAGATACAGCGTTGGAAATAATTATCCAGAGTAATTATAAAGAATTTCGTACTATTTATAATAGCATTTTTACAGGAAACAACGCAAGGAAAATACTGTGAAATCTGCACTTGCGCAGAAGCCGGCGCCGCCGCTCACCCTGGACCGTCCGGCAAAATAAAAACTCTGCCTGCGCAAAAGGCACGTCTGTTGCCGGCTTACAAAACACCGCATTAAGCAGATCCTGACAGCAGGCCCTACTTCTTCAGGCGAAACAGTTCTTCCGCCGCTTCTTCCTGTAGCCGGCGTTCCTCAGCCAATTCACTCATACGGCGGGCTTTATCTTCTGCCCGCTTACGCCGGGCCAGCTCCAGATCTTCTTCCGTTACCTTATTCTGGGCCATTTCAATTTCTTTCTGCGTTTTCCAGGCCCGTTGTTCTTCCTGAATACGAATCCGCTGCTCCTCCAGTTTTACCCTCAGTTCGGATTCTCGCTTGTATAAATTGGATATCTGCCCCTGTTTACGTACATGATGACGATAATACAAATAGGCCAAAAAAGAAGGAAAAAACACAAACGTCACGATGATCCACAGGTTACGATAGGGTATACTGCGTTTCAGTGAATCCTTATATACATAGTACGTCAGGGCACAGGCCATACACAGCCGCACCCAGACCCACAGAGATTTCCATTCCATTACTGCACTCTCGCTCTATCCGCCAAAATATTATAATACGTTTCCTTTTCCGAAATCGTTTTTTTCAAAACCTTAATCTTATCCGGATCATCCGCCTTAGCCAGTAACTGGCGCAGATCATGGAGTTCCCGTTTCAAATCCAGCATCTTATTGCCGGTTACGGCCTGCATCACATCTCGCATTGCAATCCTCCTCCCCACAGAAGGGTCTCGCGATAAAATTCAGTGCAATAAGCAAAAACAGCTTAAAACACAGTAAATAACTATAAAACTTTCTCAAATTGTAACAGCATAACACTACTTTCCACCAAGCTGAAATCCAAGTCTGAAACAGCGTAAAACGCTTAAATCCACTCAAAATTGCCTTAAAATCCCTAAATAAGGAAAAAGGCATCCCGCACAATACATGCAGGATGCCTTGCGCATCAAAAGTTATCCACGGGCGCCAGCCAACTGCACAGTTTTCAGACGAGCCTTGGCCCTTTTGAGATCTTTCAGCACTTCCGGCAAATCAAATCCCTCGCCGGGATTATCAATTTTAGCCTGCGCGCGATCCAGATCAGCCTGGGCCTTAGTCGTATCAATGCTTTCAGCAGTTTCTGCCGCCACACTTAAGATTGTGACTTTGTTTTCCTTGACTTCCAGAAAACCGCCGTCCACACACAGATAATGCGCGGTGCCCTGCTCATCGCGGTACTTCAACGGCGCCTGATCAAGGGCGGCCACCATCGTAGCATGACGGGGCAAAATGCCTACGCCGCCATTGGTGGTCTGCGCTTCTACATACGAAATATTATCTGCCTGAAACACGTAGGCATCCGGAGACAGAACGTCTAAATGCATTAAATTAGCCATAGGCTCACTCCGCTTTCATGGTCTTTGCTTTTTCTACGGCCGCATCGATGGTACCAACCATATAGAATGCGCCTTCCGGCAGATCATCATGTTTGCCTTCCAGAATTTCCTTAAAGCCGCGGATCGTTTCTTTCAAGGGAACATACTGACCAGGGGTACCGGTGAACTGTTCGCCTACGAAGAAAGGCTGCGACAGGAAACGCTGAATTTTACGCGCGCGGGCAACGGTGATCTTATCTTCTTCAGACAATTCTTCCATACCCAGAATCGCGATGATATCCTGTAATTCTTTGTAACGCTGCAGGATCGCCTGTACCCCGCGGGCTACTTTATAATGTTCTTCACCAACAACCAGCGGGTCCAGAATACGGCTGGTGGAGTCCAACGGATCTACGGCCGGGTACAGACCCAATTCCGCGATCTGACGGGACAGGTTGGTGGTAGCATCCAGATGGGCGAAAGTGCCTGCCGGAGCCGGGTCAGTCAAGTCGTCCGCAGGTACGTAAACGGCCTGGACAGACGTGATGGAACCTTTGGTGGTAGAAGCGATACGCTCCTGCAACGCGCCGATATCATTTGCCAAAGTGGGCTGGTAACCTACCGCAGACGGCATGCGGCCCAACAGAGCGGATACTTCCGAACCGGCCTGGATGAAACGGAAGATGTTGTCTACGAATAACAGAACGTCCTGACCGGATACATCACGGAAATATTCCGCCATGGTCAGGCCGGTCAGACCTACGCGCATACGTGCTCCGGGCGGTTCGTTCATCTGCCCGTAAACCAGGCAGGTTTTATTGATAACGCCGGATTCTTTCATTTCGTTCCACAGGTCATTGCCTTCACGGGTGCGTTCGCCTACACCGGAGAATACGGAGTAGCCGCCATGCGCCGTAGCGATGTTGTGGATCAGTTCCATAATAATAACAGTTTTGCCTACGCCGGCGCCGCCGAACAGACCAACCTTACCGCCCAGAGCGTAAGGCTCGATCAGATCGATAACTTTAATACCGGTTTCCAGCATTTCAGCTGTCGTAGACTGTTCTTCAAACTTCGGAGCCGGTCTGTGGATCGGCCAGTAATCATCCGCCTCAACCGGGGTATCATCATGGTCAACGGTTTCGCCCAATACATTGAAGATACGACCCAAGGTACCGGGGCCTACGGGAACACGAATAGGAGCTCCGGTGTCTACTGCTTCCATACCGCGTACCAGACCGTCGGTAGAGCTCATGGCAACGGAACGAACCACGTCGTTGCCGATGTGCTGCATAACTTCGGTAGTCAAATGGACTTCCTGCCCATTTCCTACTACACCGTCGATCTTGATCGCGTTATAAATTGCAGGCAGGCCATTTGGCGGAAATTTAATGTCGACAACAGGGCCAACGACTTGTACTATCTTACCAGTCATCTATAATTTTCCTCCCTTAGTTTTCCTGCAGAGCTTCCGCTCCGCCAACAATTTCGTTAATTTCACGAGTAATGCCTGCTTGACGAGCTTTATTGTATGATAACTCTAAAGATCTAAGTAAATCACTCGCATTATCGGTAGCCGAAGACATGGCTGTCATCCGGGCGCCGAGTTCACTTGCGGCTGACTGCATCAGCGCGGCATAAATTCTGGTTTTGACAAAATACGGCAGTAACTCTGCCAATAATTCTTGGGCGGATGGCTCAAAAATCACATCAGCACTTGCTTTAGTAGCGCTTTTAACACTCTCACCCTCAGATGCCCTACTTGGCTCTCCCGTTTCTAACTGGAAAGGACGAACCGGCATCAGTTCTATGGTTTCCGGCGTATAAGATAAAGCAGATTTAAACCGAGTAGAAATCAACTTAATTTCATCCACCTCACCGGAAGAAAAGGCATCCGTTGCTATCTTCGCGATTTGCTCCGCATAATCAAAATTTGGTTTATCAGACAAACCGAAATAATCTTTTGCTATGTCAAAACCACGATGCCGGAAAAATTCTTTTGCCTTGCGGCCCACAGTAATTAAATAATAATTTTCTGTTTCTGCAAGCTCAGCTGCCGCATGCTTTAAAACATTGGAATTATAAGGGCCGGCCAGTCCCTTATCAGCAGCAACTACAATAAAACCAATACATCGCACAGGACGATCCGCCAACAAAGGAAGTTCCTGCTCAGATAAGTCCCCTACAGCAAATTTATCGCCTACGGCAGTCAGCAGGATATGTTCGATCTTGTCAGCAAAAGGACGGGTGGATGCGGCTTTTTCCTGCGCACGGCGCAGACGCGCGGCAGCAACCATTTTCATGGCCTTGGTAATCTGCTGAATATTACGTACGCTGCGCATGTGCCGATGAATCTCGCGTGGATTAGGCATCAGTCACTCACCTCTTTCCGTCAGAGGTTACGAAAGTCTGCTTGAAATCATCCAACACTTTTTTCAGTGCTTCTTCGTTAGCATCGGTAATTTTTTTATTCTTGATAATATCGGCGCCGATTTCCGGAGTTGAATTATCCACATATTTCAGCAATTCCGCTTCAAAACGGGTCACGTCCTGTACCGGCAGATCGTCAATATACCCTTTGGAACCGGCATACAGGGAAATAACCTGTTTTTCAACCGGATACGGTTTATACTGGGGCTGTTTCAACAGCTCGGTCATACGCAGGCCGCGATCCAGCTGCGCCTTGGTCGCCTTGTCCAGATCGGAACCGAACTGCGCGAACGCTGCCAATTCACGATACTGAGCCAGGTCCAGACGCAGGGTGCCGGCGACGGATTTCATCGCTTTGATCTGGGCGGAACCGCCTACACGGGAAACAGACAGACCTACGTTGATAGCCGGACGGATACCGGCGTAGAACAAGTCGGTTTCCAGATAGATCTGGCCGTCTGTAATGGAAATAACGTTTGTCGGAATATAACCGCCTACGTCGCCGGCCAGCGTTTCAATAACGGGCAGCGCCGTAATGGAACCGCCGCCGGCCTGTTCGTTACGACGAGCCGCGCGTTCCAGCAGACGGGAATGTAAGTAGAATACGTCACCGGGATACGCTTCACGTCCGGGAGGCCGACGAAGCAACAGCGACATGGCACGGTAGGCCACCGCATGTTTGGACAGGTCATCATAGATACACAGAACGTCTTTGCCCTGGTCCATGAAGTATTCGCCCATGGTTACGCCGGCATAAGGAGCCAGATACTGCAGCGGTGCAGACTGTGCTGCGGTAGCTGCCACAATGATCGTATAATCTTTCGCGCCATATTTTTCCAGCGTACGGGACAGGCGGGCAATAGTGGAAGCCTTCTGTCCGATCGCCACATAAATACAGATAACGCCGGTATTCTTCTGGTTGATAATGGTATCGACAGCCACGGCCGATTTACCGGTACCGCGGTCGCCGATGATCAACTCACGCTGTCCGCGTCCAATGGGAACCAATGCGTCGATTGCTTTGATACCCGTCTGCAGCGGCACGTCTACCGACTTACGATCTGCAATACCGGGGCTCTGCGCTTCAACCGGGCGGGTCGCCGCATAATGGATCTCGCCCTTCCCGTCAATGGGCTGCCCCAGAGGATTTACAACACGCCCCAACAGACCTTCGCCGACCGGTACTTCCATCAAACGGCCCGTACGACGCAGGATATCGCCTTCGCGAACGGTGGTTTCACCGCCCATTAATACGACGCCTACAGAATCCGGCAACAGGTTCTGCACCATGCCGCTGACGCCGCCTTTTAATTCAACCAGTTCGCCGGCCATGGCATGTTTCAACCCTTTTACGGTAGCAATGCCGTCGCCGACCTTTTCGATAATGCCGACCTCTTCCAGGTCTACATCCAATTTTGTTTCTTTTACAGTTTCAGTCAGAGAAGCGGTAATGCTGGCAGGATCTTCCAGAGACTGCCCGCTCATACCGGCTTTCGCCATGGCTGCGCCGACCTTTTCCATCTGACGTTTCACGCTGGCATCATAAACCTGATCGCCGGCTTTCAAAATAGAACCGCCAATAATGGAAGGATCAACGGTGGTTTCCATATACACCTGATAGCCTAATTTATCACCGATAACTTTGGCTACGGCATCTTTCTCAGATACAGTCAGTTCTTTTGCAGTCGTCAGCACAACGGCGATAATGCCATTGGTAGACCCTGCTTGCAGCTTGTCGTGTTCCATCTTGAGGCCGTCAAGACTTTTTACGATCAAGTCCAGTTTTTCATTACTAGCCATGCTGTATCCTTCACCTCCATATCCCCCGCGCTGCCGCGGGTGTATTAGTCACAGGCAATGCCTGTTTTCTCCACAACTTGATGAGCGGTCCGATTATTGATTCAGAACACTGTCAGCTGTTTTCGCAACCAGAGCCTGATCCGCCTCGGAATTCAGTTTCTGATCAACCACCTTGCCGGCAATCTCGGTCGCCAGGGTGATCACCTGGGAACGAACTTCCGCCAAAGCCTGTTGTTTTTCATTTTCAATCGTCTGTTTTGCAGAAACCATCAGCTGTTCTTTTTCAGCCTGGGCCTGTGCTACAAAATCGTCATGCACCTTCTGCCCGATCTTATTCGCTTTTTCAACGATCGCAGTTGCTTCGGAACGAGCTTCAGACAGCTGTTGGCTGTACTGGCTCTTCAAAGCTTCCGCCTCGGTCCGGGTCTTTTCAGCAGTTTCCAGGTCATTGGTCACGCGTTCACGACGTGCGTCCAACACCTTCATCAACGGTTTGTAGGCAAATTTTGCCAGGATGAAAAGAAGAATAATGAAATTTAATATCTGCGCAAAAAATGTTGCATCAAAATCTAGCAATTCCAGCACTCCTTTTCAATATTTAAATCAAATAATAACTATAATATCCGCCCACTTGCTTATTTTACAAAAGGATTAGCAAATACTAATACAATCGCAATAACAATTGCAATAATAGGCATAGCCTCAATCAAACCTACGGAAATAAACATATTTACCTGAAAGGTGGATGCCTCTTCCGGTTGACGAGCAATACATTCGATAGCCTTAGAGGTAACCAGACCATCGCCCACACCAGCACCAACAGATGCTCCAGCACCGATAAGACCTGCTGCCAATACAGAAGCAGCTATAACAATTGCATTTTCCATGTTAAAATTTCATCCTTTCTTTCCTTTTTAGAATACTGTTGATTAATATTTCTGTTTAACTTAGTGATGTTTAAATACAGGAGCCAATCCAATAATGGTAAGCATCGTAAAAACAAACGCCTGCAATAAACCGATGCATAAACTGAATAAAATCCATACATCCGGCACTACCCAGGGAGATAATTTGTAAAGCACTATCAGCAAAATTTCGCCAGCAACAATATTACCAAAAAGACGAAGTGCCATAGTTACAGGTTTTGCAATTTCTTCAATCAAATTTAAAGGAAGAAAGACTTTAAACGGTTTGAAAAAATGTGCAAAATGTCCTAATCCATTGCGTCCAATCCCCACAATATAAGTCAAAACCAAGACCATAATAGAAAAGGCAAAGACTACATTTATATCGTTAGTAGGGGACGTAAAATGAAAACCAAAAACAGAAGGCAAAAAAACTCCCACTTCATTTGCCACAAAAAGGAAGAGAAATAGAGTGAGAAGAAACGGTTCCATCTTACGACGACCATCTTTTCCCAGATTATCTTCAATCAGGCCGCCCAACCATTCTTCAATAATTTCCAATAGTGCTTGAGCACGACTCGGAATCATTTTTGCACCAGCTGCTGCAACCCAGACCAAAGCAATGGTAATGATGCAGGCTAACCAACTCATATACATTGTCTGCATATGAATCGTTGTTCCCAACGCATCAATGTGCTGTGGTAAATAATGAATGATTTCATTGCTTGCTTGTTCAGCATTTCCCATTTTTTTCTCCTTTCCTCACACCCTCAATGCATAGGCTATTTTTTCGAGGCCGTGAAATATTTTAAATTAATGATAAAAAATATATGTAACAGGATAAAACCTACCATCGCTTCTGCAACTTTCAGTTTTATACCTAACATAATCACCACAAAGATAATACCTAAAGCAACCCTGGTAGCAAACATTTTCTTGAGCCACCGCTTCATCGTCTTTACATCTGCAGAATATCCCATAATTGCAGAACTTAAAACGACAAGGTCATCCAATAAAGACCATAAAAGGCCTACAAACAAAGAAATAAGAGATTGACGGGCTAAAAATGTACTTCCAATTACTATAAATAGTGTTGCCCCCGCCAACTGACGCAGCCAAATTCGTTTCATAACATGGACGGCGTAGTCCCGGCTTTTGTCTCTAAAATCAAGCATATGACCTGTCTGCTCCGTAATTGTAAAAAATATGTGAGAAGTAAATACTATCTTATTTTAATATATTTTTGTTAAATTGCCAACCGTTTTTTTTAAATGGCCCGAACGGTTTACACTAATGTCCCACCCGATTCATCTAAAAAAACAATCTTACACCTGAAACGGTTCCGGCATCCGCGAACTAAAGTCAAAGTTATACAAAATAAATTGAACGATCCTCTCGCAGGCCTTCCCGTCCCCATAAGGATTCACCGCTTCCGCCATAGACCGATAATAAGCCGGATCCTCCAAAAGCCGAAATGTTTCTTTTTTTACAGTTTCACAATCCGTCCCCACTAAACGGACTGTGCCGGCAGTGACCGCCTCCGGCCGTTCCGTGGTATCCCGCAGCACCAGGACCGGTTTTCCCAAAGCCGGTGCTTCTTCCTGAATCCCGCCGCTGTCTGTCAGCACAACGTCCACCCGCCCCATCAGATTGGCGAAAGGTTCATAATCCAACGGCTCCGTAAGATAGACCCGATCCAGCCCGGCCAGCTCCTCTTTTACCACTTCCCGCACTTTGGGATTTTTATGTACCGGGAAAATCGCCGCCGTATCCGGATGGGTTTCCAATACCGCTTTCAGCGCCCGATACACATGACGCATAGGTTCCCCTAAATTTTCCCGGCGATGGGTCGTCATTAAAATCAGTCGTTTCCCGCTTTTCAGCGCTTTTTCAAGCACAGGGTCCGTGAAAACAAAATCCGGACGCACAGTGGTGCGCAGCGCGTCGATCACCGTGTTGCCGGTGATGAAGATCTGCGTTTCCGGCACATTCTCGCGGCAGAGATTCCCATAACTGGTAGAGGTAGGCGCAAAGTGAAAATCGGCGATCGCGCCGGTCAGTTTCCGGTTCATTTCTTCCGGATACGGAGAGTATTTATTGCCCGTCCGCAAACCGGCTTCCACATGGCCTACTTTAACCTGCGCATAATAGGCAGCCAATGCGCCGGCAAAAGTGGTGGTCGTATCCCCATGTACCAGAATCAGATCCGGCTTCACTTCTTCAATCACATTTTTCAGACCCAACAATGCTTTTACCGTCACATCAGACAGGGTTTGCCCGCCGGTCATAATATTCAGGTCATAGTCCGGCGTAATGCCAAATAGCTGTAGCACCTGGTCCAGCATCTCCCGGTGCTGTGCCGTAACCGCCACGACAGTCTCAATGCTTTCGGGATATTTACGCATTTCCAATACTAAAGGACACATTTTGATTGCTTCCGGGCGCGTCCCGAAAACCAGCATCACCTTTAACTTTTTCAAAAAAATGCCTCCTGTTCCACTTCAGCCCCGGTCATTTAAAATACCGATCCGCTTGGCTCCTACCGCTACACCGACTAAAATCAGGACGATCACCACAGCCGCCACATACACATTGGCTTCCGCTAGGACAAAAGCCGCCAGACACAATACGATACTGATACCGTACATCAGCAGCACGGCCTGTCTCTGACTCAGACCCATGGCCAAAAGACGATGGTGCAGATGCCCCTTGTCCGGCTGGAAAATAGGCCGGCCGTTGCTGTAGCGCCGCAAAATCGCGAACGCCGTATCCATAATGGGCAGACCCAACGCAATGGCAGGTACGAGCAGCGCGATCGTCGCCGCGCTCTTCACCGCCCCGAAAATGGAAATAGCCGCCAGCATATAACCGATGAACATACTGCCGGTATCTCCCATAAAAATCGTCGCAGGGTTAAAATTATAATGAATAAAGCCGATGATCCCGCCGGCTAACGCCGCCGTCAGCGTTGCCACCGGGAAATAGCCCTGATGCACCGCCACCAGAATCACCGTAATAGACGCAATACCGGATACGCCGGCGGCCAGACCGTCCAGGCCGTCGATCAGATTCACCACATTAATAAAGCTGATCACCCAAAAGACGGTAAAAGGAATGGAAAGATATTCCAGATAAAAATAGCCGCCAAAAGGATTGTTCAGCCATTCAATTTTTACATCAAAGGCGACCAGGATCACAGCCGCTATCACCTGCCCTGCCAGCTTGACCCGGGCGGGCAGCGAATATTTGTCGTCCAATACGCCCACGATCACGATCCAGGTGCCGCCTAATAAAATCCCCAGCAGGTCCCGGGTAATCGGCATACTGCAAACGATGGCCAGCATCGTCGCAAGATAGATCGCCAGTCCCCCCAGGCGGGGCATCACCTGCGTATGAACTTTTCGCTTGTCAGGTTTATCCACTGCGCCGATTTTTACCGCCAGCTGCTTAATATAAGGCGTCAGCAAAAAGCTGGCCAACAGCGCAATGATCAAAGCTAAAATATACACGTAACGCTCCCCTCAGTCTTTCTCCTGTTCCGCAAAATCCAAACGCTCCACCTGCATCCCGGAGGCTGCCAGCATTTCTTCCGCCAGCTTGTCCGGATAGGGGTCACGATATACGATCCGCTGGATCCCTGCATTGATCAAAATTTTTGAACAAACCACACAAGGCTGATTCGTACAATACAACGTAGCGCCATCGACCGAAACACCGTGCACGGCAGCCTGCACCACCGCGTTTTGTTCCGCATGGATGCCTCTGCACAATTCATGGCATTTTCCCGAAGGAACCTTTAATTGTTCCCGCAGGCAGCCCACCTCCGCGCAATGAGGCATGCCTTTCGGCGTCCCGTTGTAACCGGTAGCCAAAATCTGTTTATTTTTTACGATCACCGCACCTACGCCCCGACGCAGGCAGGTAGCCCGTTTACTGACTACCTCCGCGATCTCCATAAAATAATGATCCCAATCGGGTCTGTTTTCTACACTGCGTGTCATTCCTGAACCTTCTTCTGTTTCTCAGACGGACTTTCTCTATTGCGCTTCACTGCGGAAGCGAATCTGCTCTTACGGAACACGAAAAATGAATTTTCCTGTATTTCTCCAACAACCCACTGCTTATAATGTACCGAATACCCGATCTCCCGCATCGCCCAGACCCGGAAGAATATAGGCTTTTTCGTTTAACTGCCGATCTACCGCCGCCGTGTAAATTTCTACATCCGGATGCTCTTTGTTAATCACTTCAATACCTTCCGGCGCTGCCACCAAGACCAACAGGCAGATATCATGCAGTCCCTTTTCTTTCAGCATCGTGATTGCCGCTGCGGCCGAACCGCCAGTTGCCAGCATGGGGTCCACCACAATACACTTGGCATCCATCTGTTTGGGAAGCCCGCAGTAATATTCATGAGGCTGGTGAGTCACCGGATCACGATAAAGACCGATATGTCCCACATGGGCATGGGGAATCATTTCCAACACGCCGTTCAGAAGGCCCAAGCCGGCCCGCAGGATGGGGATAATAGTCACTTCATCTTTTAAGCGCACGCCATCCGTTTCTTCTAAAGGGGTTTCGATGCGCACCGCTTCCGTCCGCCAGTCCCGGGTCACTTCATACGTCATCAGCGAAGCAATCTCTTTTAACAGCTCGCGAAAATTTTTACTGTTGCAGTTTTTATCCCGCATCATCGTCAGTTTGTGCGCGATCAATGGATGTTCTACTACGTGTACTTTCATAAAAACGCCTCCGCTTGCTCATCTTTATTTTCTAAATTTATTGCGTCCTCTGTCTTCCTTGCAGTCGCTTTTCCAAGAGGGAGCAGCGCCCCTGCTTCACCTGTAACTTTGCGCTCTGCCTGTTTTAAAAGTAACGGGCCCTTTCGCCGCCGATCAACGGCGGACGGGCGTTGCCAAGCCTATGTACTTTAAGCCGCACCGGCACCGCCACACGTTTTAAATGCATGCCGATCAACGTCTGCCCGATATCCAGTCCCAGGTGAGCCTGCAGCGACTCTACCACAACCGGGCGGGAAAAAGTTTCATAGGCGCAGGCCGCCGCGCTCCCCCCCGCTTCCGGCACAGGATGCACAGTGACTTCCGTCAGATCGTACCGTTGGACGACCTCTTCCTCCACCACCAGCGCCCGATTCAAGTGTTCACAGCACTGCACCGCCAAATATAGCCCATGGGCCGCTGTCACCTGTCTGAGCGCCCTCACGATCACGCCGGCAGTTTCCGGCGAACGGGCGGTTCCGATGCATTTCCCCAGTACCTCGCTGGTGCTGCAGCCTAACACAAAAATCTGACCTGTCTTAGGCGCTGCCGCCGCAATCAGTTCCTCGGCAGCCTCTATCGTATTTTTTCCCAGTTGAGACAATTCAAGCTCATTCATTTTTACGCCTTATTTCCCGCTTCAGCCTGCTTGCCCGGAGTTTGCTTCCTCAAACACGGAGCTTCCGTCCTGCTATACGCGCTTCCGCCTTATTTTTCCAGGGCCATGATCTTATCTACACGCCGGGTATGACGGTCTCCGGCAAACTCTCCCGCCAGCCAGGCCTCCAAAATACGGACAGCCAGGCCCGGTCCGGTCACCCGCTCGCCCATGCACAGAACATTGGCATCATTATGTGCCCGGCTCATTTCCGCGGAAAATACATCCCCGCACAGTGCCGCCCGGATTCCTTTTACCTTATTGGCGGCCATGGACATACCGATCCCCGTACCGCAAATCAAAATACCTTTTTCCGCCTGTCCGGCAAGCACTGCCTCACAGACCTTTACCGCAATATCCGGATAGTCGCAGGAAGCTTCCGTATAGGTTCCCAGATCCTGGACTTCCACTTGGTGTTCGGCCAGATAGTCTTTCAATACTGATTTTAAATGAATGCCGCCATGGTCACTGCCAATCGCGATTTTCATACGATTCCTCCCTATGTTCAGACACTCGGTCCGGTATCAGATCCTGACGCCGGCATACCCATGTACGCAGACTGTCCTGATTTTGCTTATTTCATATATTTTAGCATAAAACCCGCTCAGATTCCATAGTTGACAAAGAAGCCCTTTACCGTCACAAAAAGCCTCTGCCTCGCGCGGAAACTTCCCGCCACTTTTCCTTTTTATCCCTGACTCAGGCGGAAACTTCCAATAAAAACGCCGGGATCTCCGAACCGCTCTTTACCGTTATGCGGCCCTCTTCCGCAAGAAGGATCTGATACCCGGCGGATTTACGCAGCCGGTTCATCACAGCAAGACCCAGGCCTTTTTCCGTCACACCCAGACCCAAGATGAACGACGGCTCCCACCGGTCGGCGTCCCGCAGCAGTTCATACAAATGTTCCGCCAGATCCGCGGCATCTTGCCCCCAGGCAAGGATCTGCACCGCACCGGGATCCCGCAGCAGGCCCCGCAGACGCGCCCCGGTGGCATCATCGCAAAGTACGCCCAACCGACGTCCTTCCTTATGTGCCCGTACCGCCGCCGCCACCAGCCGTTCCGCCGCTTCCGCGCCCTCATAAAGATACATGGGCGCTTGCGGCGCGTAATGCTTATATTTCATCCCCGGAGCCTTCGGCCGGAGCGCCGGATCTCCATTCAAGGCAGGGTCGATTTCCACTGCTCCCAGGCGCTCTTCCAGCATCTCCCGGGTAATGCCGCCGGGACGCAGAATAGTAGGTACCGGCGTAGTAGTATCTACCACTGTAGATTCTACACCGATGCCGCAGCGTCCCCCGTCTAAAATACCGGCAATCTTGCCGTCCATATCTTCCGCCACATCCTGCGCATTGGTGGGACTGGGTTTGCCGGAAAGATTCGCACTGGGAGCCGCAATCGGACACCCCGCTGCTAAAATCAGGGCCGCCGCCACCGGATGAGAAGGCATGCGTATCGCTACCGTCGAGAGCCCGGCCGTCACTTCATCCGGAATTCGCTCTGACTTAGGCACCACCAACGTCAGCGGGCCGGGCCAAAACGTATTCATCAACGCCTTCGCATTCTCATTTAAACCGCTGGTCAGAGACAGGATCTGCTCCATGCGGGCAATATGTAAAATCAGAGGATTATCGGCAGGACGTCCCTTGGCCGCAAAAATACGAGCCACCGCCGCCCCATTCAGCCCGTCTGCTCCCAGACCGTATACCGTTTCCGTAGGAAACGCCACCACTTCACCGGCCGCAATCAGTTTAGCCGCCTGCGCGATAGCTCCTTCCGGATCATCTTTTAATTCCCAGTGTTTCGTTTCCATTAAAAATCCAGCCTCACTTACTTAAAGATCTGTCTTTATTTATCGCATTCACTTATTGTTTTTTTGCTTTTATTTATTGTTTTCATTTATTATATTTACTTTTTTTATTTACTTACTGCATTCACTGCAAATTTTTGATCCATTCTGCTTTAGCGCTTTCCGACCGGGCCGCAAACACCATTCTGTCGATTCCGGCATAGTCATTGACCACGGCCGTTATTGTCAGACCCTGCGCGGCGCACAAAGCCGCCACCGCTTTCCCCTGTCCGATCCCCACTTCAAAAGCGGCGATCCCGTCGGGTTTCACATGGTCCGCCAGCTTCTCTGCGATCCTGCGATAGGCCGCCAATCCGTCCGCGCCGCCGTCCAGAGCCAGACGCGGTTCTCGCTGCACATCCGCAGCCAGCGTCTCAATATCGGCGGAAGGAATATAAGGCGGATTGGACACCACCACGTCAAACTGAGCGGCAGGCGGCACTTTTGCCCACAGGTCCGACCGCAGAAACCAGGCCCGCTCTCCCACACGCAAAGCCTGTGCATTTTCTTTAGCCATTTCCAGCGCCGCTAAAGACAGGTCCACGCCCAGCCCCCGCGCCTCAGGCAACAGAGCCAGCAACGAACAGAGGATCGCGCCGCTGCCGGTACCGATATCCAAAATAGTAACTTCTTTACCTGCCGCCGAGGGTGTTGGCAAAAGCTCCGTCGTTGCGGCGCGGCAGTTTCCTGCTGTGCCGTCGTTCGCAGGCGCGCCGCCATTGACGAAACTCTCAGCGGCCGTTGTTTCCTGTTCCGGCTCTTTTACAGGCCAACCGGCCCGCTCCGCCGTCTGTGCCGCTACCGCTTCCCGGTCGGCCACTTCCTGCTGCCAGACCGCCGCTTTTGCAGGATCGGTTTCCTCCTGCAATTTCGCCAGCGAGACCTGCTTTGCCTTTTCCGCGGCTATTTTCGCTTCCCGGGCCTTTTTTTGCCAGAAAAGCTCCTTACTTAACTGAGTCAGACTTTTCCCCGTCAGGCAGTGAATCAGTTTTTCCACCAAAAGTTCCGTCTCTGGCCGGGGGATCAAAACCGCGGGTGTGACCTTAAAATCCCACTGCAAAAAAGTTTTGCGTCCGGTAATGTAAGCCAAAGGTTCCCAGGCCGCCCGCCGCACCACCAAGTCATGGTAGGTATGCAACTCTTCTTCCGTCAGCTCCTGCTGCAGACGCATAAACAGATCGATCCGGCGGCAGCCTAACACGTCACAAAGCAGTACCTCCGCATCCAGCCTGGGAGATTCCAGGCCTTTACCGGCAAAGTACTGCTGTGTCCATTGCAATATTTTATTCACGGTCCAAACGGTTGCTTCCGCCATCTTACCTCACCTGCTGCAGTTTTTCTGCCTGCGCGGCAGTGATCAGCGCATTCAGAAGTTCCTCCATATCCCCGTTTACGATTGCCTCCAGCTTATGCAGCGTTAAGCCGATACGGTGATCCGTCACCCGTCCCTGCGGATAATTGTAGGTGCGGATCCGTTCGCTGCGGTCCCCGGTACCTACCTGACTTTTACGTTCGGCCGCCTCCGCCTGCTGCTGGGCGGACTGAGCCTGTTCCAAAATGCGGGAACGAAGCACCCGCAAGCATTTTTCCCGGTTCTTCAACTGGGATTTTTCATCCTGACACTGGGCCACGATACCGGTCGGCAGATGAGTCATACGCACGGCCGACTCCGTTTTATTCACATACTGACCGCCGGCGCCGCCGGCGCGATAGGTATCTACTTTAATATCCTCCGGACGAATCTCCACATCCACTTCTTCCGCCACCGGAAGCACCGCCACCGTACAGGTGGAAGTATGGATCCGGCCCTGGGATTCGGTTTCCGGCACCCGCTGCACCCGGTGCACACCGCTTTCAAACTTCATCCGGCCATAAACACCCTGGCCGGAGATCTGGGCGGTGATTTCTTTAAAACCGCCCAATTCCGTGGGGTTCACATCCATAGTTTCTACAGACCAACCCTGCATATCCGCATAACGAGTGTACATACGGAATAATACTTCCGCAAAAAGCGCCGCTTCTTCCCCTCCGGCGCCGCCGCGGATCTCCAAAATGATATCCTTATCATCATTGGGATCTTTGGGCAGCAAAAGGATCGTCAGGCGTTTTTCATATTCTTCCAGTTCGGGTTTCAGGGCCTCCGCCTCTTCCCGGGCCATCTGTGCCAACTCAATATCCGCCGCGTCTTCCGACACGGCAAGATCATCTTCATATAATATTTTCTTTTCTTTATATTCCCGGTACACCGTCACAATCTCTTCCAACGCAGCGTGAGCCCGGGCATATTTCATATATTGAGCAGGGTCGGAAACGATATCCGGGTCCGAAAGTCTGGCTTCCAGATCCAGGTATTTTTCCTCCACCCCATGCAATTTATCCAGCATACTTTTCCTCTTCTTCCGACGGCATTGATTGCCTTGCAGTCGGCAGCGCTTCCGCTTGCGTCGGAATCGTTAACGCCACCGTTTCGGGAACCGCCATTTCCACCTTCTGCAGTTCCTCTTCCGGCAGGACCGCTTTTACGGAGGCAATGGCCACCTCCAGCATCTCATCCTCCGGCTCCCGGGTGGTAAGCTTCTGCAATAACAGACCCGGCAGGATCAGACGATGGATCAGCGGATCGTCATCATGTTTGCCCGCATAGCGAATGATCTCATAGCTGATACCCGCCACCACCGGCATCAACACAATCCGGGACAGGATCCGTTCCCACAGGGAAGGCCAGCCCAGAAACGCAAAAATAAAAATAGCGATCAGCATGACGATCATTAAAAAGTTTGTCCCGCAGCGGGGATGCAGACGGGGGAATTTTCGCACATTTTCCACCGTGAGCGGCAGGCCCGCTTCATAGGTAAAGATCGTCTTATGCTCCGCACCATGATATTGAAACACACGCTGAATATCTTTCATAGAAGAAATCGCAGCGATATAAAGCAAAAAAATCCCCATGCGTAAGAAACCTTCCGCCAGATTCAGCGTAAGGCTGTTGCCTGTCCATTGCTGTAAAAAGCGCATGGACCAGGTAGGGATCGCAATAAAAAGCACCACGGATAAAACGACGGAAACCGCAATGGTCATCGCCATTTCCCTGCTGTCCATCTGCTCCTCTTCATCCCCGGAGACTTGGGCTGAATAACTGAGCGCTTTCATGCCCATGACCAAAGATTCCACTAGCGCCACTACGCCCCGCAGCAACGGCTTTTTCAGGATCGGATACCGATCCGCTATACTGTTGACCGGATTCACATCCACATCGATGGAGCCGTCCGCTTTGCGGACCGCCACCGCCACCTCTTTCGGACCGCGCATCATGACGCCTTCGATGACCGCCTGCCCGCCAATACTCAGTTTTTCTTCCATAATAACTATCTCCAATCAACAATTTGTTGAACTTATCCGACGCGGCGGCCGGAGATTCTTGTTTTTCCAGCCGCGTATTTTGTTTTCCGTCCTTTGCCCTGACTGTATTTTACATTTTTGTCAAAAAAGGAACGGATACAATTACAGCAGAGCCTGAGCTCTGCTGTGGTTGTTCGTTTTATTTGCTTTCTACATTGTAACGCTTGTTGAATTTTTCGATACGACCGCGGGCAGCTACATTACGCTGCTGGCCGGTATAAAACGGATGGCATTTGCTGCAAACGTCCACGCGCATTTCCGGCTTCGTGGAACCGGTGGTAAATGTGTTGCCGCAACCGCAGGTTACTTTGCAATCTGCATAAAACTTCGGATGTACTTTTTCTTTCATTATATTGCACCTCTTTTTTTATTTGCCTCAATATTACCCGACATTGACGCTTACTTATAATATCACACTCTCCGGGGGAGTGCAAGTGGTACTTTTTACCCTCTAACGCAATCTCCCGTAGTACGACGCAGGACAAGACAGCGCGCTATTGCCGCCGGGACTCTGACAAAGAGTCTGTTTTTTCTCTGCCCATTTCTGTTTTTTCATCTTCCCCGGCTATCATTGCCCGTGGCGCTCCCGCCGCCTGCTTCTTTTTCGCTTTGTTGGGCTTTGTGTTGAATTTCTGCATTACCGCCGCCAGGTCGCCTTCATTGGCAAGCCAGAATTCCAAGGCGTCCGCCACATTTTTTACCGCCACCTCAATCTGGGTTTTATCGTCTCCGGCAAACCGCTGGAGTACATGGCTGATCACAGCCTGCTGTTCATGGACCGGATGGCCGATTCCCAGTCGAAAACGGGGGAAAGTATCGGTTCCTAAATGACTGATAACCGACTTGATCCCGTTATGCCCGCCGCTGGAACCTTTGGCCCGGATCCGGAGCGTGCCCACAGGCAGATCCATGTCATCCGAAATCACCGCCACATCTTCCGGGGCAATATTATAAAAATGCGCCCAGGCGCCTACCGCATTACCGCTCAGATTCATATAGGTCACGGGCTTCAGCAGAAAAACTTTTTCCGGCGCCCGGTGCTCCACATACATGGCTTCACGATCTTTTTTCCAACTGTCTGCCAGACCCCAGCGGCGCGCCAGTTCATCGGCCACCATAAACCCGATATTGTGCCGGGTAGCCGCATATTCTTTGCCGATGTTCCCTAATCCTGCGATAATTTTCATAATCTGTTTCGATTCCCTTCATCCAATGATACTAAATCATACCCCGCAGCCCGCAGACTGTCAATCAGCAGCGCCACCGCCTCTACGGTAGGCTGGCGGGAGGCAATGCCATACGGGCTGTCCCCGTCGTGGAGCAAAACAATATCACCATCACCGGCTTTTTCCCGCACACGACGATAAATTTCCTGTGAACCGATGCCTGTCCAGTCCCGGGGAACCAGCGACCAGTTAACCACCGTCAGACCCTGCCGCTTCGCTGTCTGCATCGTGGTAAAATCACGAAAGCCATGGGGCGGTCGCCAATAAACCGGCTCGCAGCCCGTAATTGCCTTAATGATCGCTTTGCCTGTTTGCAGATCCCGGGTCTGTTCCGCCTCCGTCAAACGCAGAAAATCTCTGTGCTCATAGGCATGCAGGCCTACCGTATGCCCTTCCTTTATCATTCTCCGGATCAGTTCCGGATGTTTTTCAGCCTGATCCGCCACGACAAAAAATGTTCCGTGAGCCTGTTTCTCCCGCAGCACATCCAAGAGGCGGTCAGTATAAGGCGGGTAAGGACCATCATCAAACGTAAACGCAATTTCAGGTCCGCTGCGCCGCACCGAAACGTACTGCTTAGGCGCAGGAGCCGGGGCGTTTTCCGACCGGGGAGCGACAGGCAAATCCGCCAGACGATTTAGCAAGGTACGCTCCGACCGGGGTGCAGCAGGCAAATCCGTTAGGCGATTCACCGTGGTCCCGTAAAAATTACCAAACGGCAGCACGGCAGCCAGTAACGCGCCGCTGCCTGTTACACATAAAAGGAACGCCAGAAAGCCGGACACTTTACGGCTCAGACCCGAAAAACGTCCGCGTCCCAGCCACAAAAGCACCATTGCTCCTATATAACAAATTCCGATAATAGACAATACCCGCATAGATGAAGCTGCCTTTCCGTCTGTGTCCCTTTTACCCGGCAAAAAGACCGGGAAAAGATTTCTTCCCGGTCTTGTGTATTTCTGCTTGCTTCTTTATCTCGCCTGTCTTTCTGGCAAATCCAGCGAATGAGGAAAACATTCCGGCGCTCACAAAAACGGGCTGCCGGTTCCTGCATTACAAGGTTCCCGTGAAGAAAGCCGCCTTCTTATTTTTTAGATTCCTCAAATAACTGGCTGACAGACCAGTCGTTATAGATCCGCAGCATGGTTTCCGCCAGGATCGGCGCAATAGACAATACTTTGATTTTCGGATGTTTCTTATTGGGCGGCAAAGGAATCGTATTCGTCACCACCAGCTCCGTAATTTCCGAAGACGCAATGCGGCTCAGCGCCGGATCCGTCAGGATAGGGTGGGTACAGCAGGCATAGACAGCTTCCGCGCCGAATTTTTTGATAGCTTTTGCCCCTTCCGTTAAAGAGCCTGCCGTATCGACCATGTCGTCCACCATGATGGCCGTCTTGCCCTTCACGTCGCCGATCAGGTTCATCACTTCCGCTACACCCGGTTCCGGACGGCGCTTGTCAATGATGGCCAGACCGCAGTTCAGACGTTCCGCAAATACGCGGGCGCGGCTGACGCCCCCCAGATCAGGGGAAACTACGACCATATCTTTCAGATTTTTTTGCTTGATGTAGTCGGCCAATACCGGAGCTGCCGGCATATGATCCAACGGTACATTGAAGAAGCCCTGGATCTGCGCCGCATGCAGGTCGATAGTCACTACCCGGGTGATTCCTGCACTGGTCAACAGATCGGCAACCAGTTTGGCAGTGATCGGTTCACGGCCCCGGGCCTTACGGTCCTGACGGGCATACCCATAAAAGGGAATCACGGCCGTGATATGGGTGGCAGAAGCGCGTTTAAACGCATCCGCCATGATCAACAGCTCCATTAAATTGTCATTTACGGCTGGACCGCACGTCGGCTGTACGATAAAAATATCTTTCCCGCGAACGCTCTCATTGATCATAACCTGCACTTCACCGTTATTAAAACGGTTGATTACCGCATCGCCTACCGTAGTTCCCAGATATGCCGCGATTTCCCGTGCCAGGTCCGGATTTGCGTTACCGGTAAAAATTCTGAACTTGTCTTCGTTTGCCAACATTTGGACGATCCCTCCATGATTTCCTCAGTTTCGACAATCATTTTATAAACTTCTACACCCAGTATATAACAAATGAACCGTCTTTCACAAGTCTTATTTCCCGCTGAAAAAATTTTACTGCTTCTTTTTCGCCGCTTCCCGTTCCAGTTTTTCCCGGAACTGTTTCGCCCAGCCCGGTAAATTCGTCTGCCGGGCTCTGCCTACCCCCAGCGCTTCCTCCGGCACGTCTTTCGTAATAGTAGAACCCGCGGCAATGTAGGTATTGGCTCCCACAGTTACCGGCGCCACCAGATTGCTGTTACAGCCCACGAAAGCATTATCGCCTACCACCGTACGATGTTTGAACTTGCTGTCATAATTAACGGTAATGCAGCCGCATCCCATATTTACATTGCGGCCGATATCGCTGTCGCCAATATACTGCAAATGGGGCAGCTTGCTGCCTTTACCGATCACAGAATTTTTTACTTCCACAAAATTCCCGATCTTTACATCCTCGCAAATTGTCGAATCCGGACGCAGGTGTACATAGGGACCGGCGGTAACATTTGCCTCTACCACACAGTCATGGGCATAAAGGAAATGGAGATGACTGCCTGCCGCCACCTTGACATTTTCCATCCGCACATTGGGACCGATTTCGCAGTCCTCACCGATCTCTGTATTCCCCTGCAGCCAGGTAAAGGGATAGATTACCGTATCCGGCGCAATCACAACCGATTTTTCAATAAAGGTCGAAGCCGGGTCCATGATGGTCACTCCCGCATCCATCCATTTTTCCAGAATGCGGCGGCGCATGGCCTGCTCCGCTTCGGCCAGATGACGACGGCTGTTGACCCCCATGATCATTTCATTATCAGCCGTCACCACACCGCCTACTTTTTTCCCCATGGAACGCAGGCGGGCCAGTACGTCAGTCAGATAATATTCTCCCTGGGCATTATTATTGCCCAGAGTTTTTAACACTTCAAACAATAAAGGCGCTTCCACGCAATAATTCCCTGTGTTGATCTCACAGATTTTTTTCTGGGCTTCCGTAGCGTCCTTTTCTTCCACAATACCGGACACATCACCCTTTTCATCCCGCAAAATGCGGCCATAGCCGGAAGGATCTTCCAACATAGCGCTCATGACGGTAGCCGCTGCGCCCCCTGCTGCGTGAGCCGCATAAAACTTTTTCAACTCTTCCGCTTCCAGTAACGGCGTATCGCCGCATAAGATCATGACGGTTCCCGTAAAACCTTTTAACGCATCGGCAGCCTGCAACACCGCATGACCTGTGCCCAGTTGTTCCGCCTGCAAGACCAGACGGGCCCGTTCCCCGATTACCGGTTTTACCAGCTCGGCGCCATGACCAATCACCACCACATTATCACGGCAACCGGCCGCTTCAGCGGCATCCAGGACATGTTCCACCATGGGGCGTCCCCCCACCTTATGCAATACCTTCGGTAATTTTGACTTCATTCTGGTTCCTTTGCCGGCAGCCAGAATCACAGCGGTTAACTGTTCCATTGACCTCTCCCTTTCCTATATCTGTCTTCTATACATTACAAATATTTTTCCGCTTCCGCCCAATCTTCCGGCTTATCCAAATCGGTACCAATGGACGCATAGTCTGTCACCACCGCGCGTCCCCGATAACCAAACAGAAAAGAAACTCTTTCCTCCACATCCTGCAAACGCAAACGCCGCAGAACCAGTCTGACTAAAAAGCGATAGCCAAGCCAATTGGCCAGCCGCAAAGGCTTCTTCCGCAATTCGTATACCCGACGCATTTTTTCAATGCAATCGGGAAACAGATTCACAGAAACCAGCGAAACATTTCCCCCGGTAAAATCCCCTTCTCTTAAATGAAAGAACGTGCGGTGCAAAGTGGGGAAATCCCTGCCGCAAGCCTCTTTGGTTACAATCGCATAGGCTCCGTCAGCTTCCAGCTTCTCTGCCCGGCCGATAAAATCATCCAGCGCCTCCCCGGACAAAAAAGGCAGATCATCGCAAACCGTAACGACTTTGGTTATCGCTTCATGCCCCGGCTGCGCCTGTAACCGTTGTATCGCCGTATACGCCGCTTCCGCCATACTTCCGTCGCAGCTGCAAAGCAGTACCTCTGGCAACTGCAATTTTTCAAACGCCGGCAGTTCCCGACTGCCTGTCACCAGCGCCACCAGCCCGATTCGTCGGCTGTCCCGAACCGCAGCCAGAATATAATCTAAAAGACGCCGGCCTTTTAATTTTGCCAGCGCCCGTATTTGAGGACCTTCCTCCGCTGTAGTGACTGTCGCGCCGCCACCGGCCAGGAGCACCAGATCATATTTCCGCTTCGTTTCCGTCATACGTCGTCACAGTCCTTCATTGCCCTGCCTCGTCCGGTGCTGGGGTCTGCGTCACCTTCTTCGTCTTGTCTCGGTTCTTTTGCCCGGCCATGGCTTCCATTAAGGTTTTTTCGGCATTTTCCAAATGGATGCGCGCCGCTTCCTGGCTTTTTTCCACATCCCGGGCAGCAATGCTTTCCACTAATAAGCGATGCTCTTCCTGGGTATCTTTCAAACGCCCGGGGTAACTCATAGAAACACCGCGGATCACGGTGATCTGTTCCCTTAAATTGTTGATAATATTGCGCAGTCTTTCGTTACGACTGGCTTTATACAACACATCATGAAAGGCGATATCCGCTTCCAATACCTTCTCCATATCGCCGGAGTCGATGGCGTGTCCTACCTGAACCAGAAGGCGCTGCAGTTCTTCCAGCTCATCGTCATTGATCCGTTCCGCCGCCAGGCCTGCCGCCAGAATATCCAGACTGGTGCGGATCTCATACACATCGTTAATATCCTTAATAGACATATTGGATACATAGGTTCCCCGACGGGGGATCATCACCACAAAGCCTTCCATCTCCAGCTTACGGATCGCTTCCCGCACAGGCGTACGGCTGACGCCCATCTCATCCGCCATTTGGATCTCCATCAGCCGTTCACCCGGCGCAAAGACCCCGTTAATGATCGCTTCGCGTATATGTTCACAAACCAGTTCACGCAACGGTTTGTAACTGTCCAGACGAATCTGGCTCAAATGTCCTGCCATAATCGAACCCTCCCCCTCGTTTCCGTAACGGCCGCTTCCCAGGAACGGGCCCGCGCCATAGCCGCAATCGTATCCCCTGCGGCAAGGTCTTCCAATACGCCGAAAACCGTAGGACCGCTGCCGCTCATCTGCACGGCTCCGGCTCCGTTTTCCTGCATAATCTTCCTGATCTCATTAATTTCCGGATGCGCACCCGCCGTAACCGGTTCCAATACATTACCCAGACGCCGCAATACGCCTCCGGCATCTCCGGCCCTGATTGCTGCGCACATGCCGTCAATATCCGGATGCTGCACGTTTTTCTGACGGTCGAACTCCCGGTAAGCCCAGGGCGTAGAAATTTCCAAAGAAGGCTTCACCAGCACCAGTGTCCATTCCGGCAGATCCGGCAAAGGCACTATCTTTTCGCCCCGTCCCAATGCCAGGGCGGTGCCCCCTTCTACACAAAAAGGTACATCGGAACCCAGTTCCGCCCCCAAACGCTCCAGACGATCCGCCGTCAAACGTAAGTCCCAATACCGATTTAACCCCCGCAGGACCGCCGCCGCATCCGTACTGCCCCCGGCTAAACCGGCCGCCAGAAAAATACGTTTTTCAATATGAATATGCACCCGCGGCGGGCGCTGGGCCACTTTTCCCATCAACACAGCCGCCTTATAGGCCAGATTAGAAGGATCTCCCGCCAAGCCGGGGCAATCGGTCGTCACAGTCAACTCCGGCGCGCCGGTGATCGTCACCATATCCGCCAAACCGATACTTTGCATGACCATAGCCACCTCGTGGTAACGATCCGGCCGGAGCCCCAGCACATCCAGTCCCAAATTAATTTTTCCGTATGCTGTTTCTATAATTTTCATCGTTCTTCTCGCAACACTGTTGTATCCCTGCCCTATTACTTTAGCAAACGTTCCGTTTACAAAACAAATGTAATGGCCGCTTCCTCTGATTTTTCCGGCAGCGTACACATCAATCGACATCATAACTATCAACTGACAGCGTAAATATCAATTTACATCATAACTATTAAAAAGTATATTGTATACAAATTCTCTGTTTTATTTTACCATAAACAGCTGTTTTTTTGAATAACCTCTTGTCTCTCCTGCCGGGGCAAGAAAATCTCCGGCACAAATGGTCGGTTCTTCATATAGAATGGTCAGCTTGTAAATGATTTACCTGCAGTACCTGTTCCCAACCATAACATACGCCTCGTAGTTTACCGACAAAACAGGGAAAAAGAAAAACTTTTCTGCCAACATTACGCAGGTTAAAAGTACACATTGCTTTTTTACCAATTCATGGTATGCTAGGATATATTTGTAAGGAGAATACTCTTGTCTCACGATCTTCAAAGGAGCAGACCATAATAAGAGCAATCAGGCAAAGAAAGTTAGTCGAAGGCGCCTCCTGCGCTGCATTCCGACTTTGTTAGTGACAGCCGGGAAACCTGTGACGAGGACGACTGAACACCGCTCTTACCCTGCCTCTTTCTTTTCAGAAAATAAAGGAGTTTTTTGTGAATACACAACTACGCCGGTATCTTACCATTACTTTAGGAGCCTGTATTTCCGGCATTGCATTGAATGCGTTTTTCCTGCCCCATCATTTACTGAGCGGTGGCATAACGGGGTTAGGCATGATTTTATACTACCTGTTTGGCTGGCAGATCAGTGTAACTAATTTTCTTTTTAATATCCCTTTGTTTTTCCTGGCCTATCGCCTCATGAGCCGCCACTACTTTATCAGCGGCATCTACGGCACTGCTATATTTTCTGTTTTTTTACATTTTTTTGCGCCGCTGCATGAAATGATGTTGGTCCAGAATGCGCTGCTGAGCTGTATCGCAGGCGGCGCTCTTAACGGTGTCGGGCTGGGAATTTTGTATCGGGTGGGTGGCAGCACCGGCGGTACTGACATCATCGGCGCCATCGTGCAAAAATTTTACAGCATCAGCATCAGCGCTACCGGCTTTCTCATTAACGTGGTCTTGCTTGGTGCCGGCGCCTTGCTTTTCGGGCTGGAGCCTGCACTTTATACCATGACAGCCTACTTTGTCGTATTTAAAGTTTCTAACGCATTTACTGCAGGCTTTGACTTTAAAAAAAGTATCCTGATCGTCAGCGAGCACAACGAAGAAATCGGAGAAGCCATTATCCAACTGGTCGGCCGCGGTGTAACCTATGTCGACGGTGAAGGAGCCTACACTCACCAAAAACGAAAACTTATTTTCTGTGTGGTGAAGCTGACACAACTGGCAAAGATCAAAGAAATTGTAAAGGAAGTGGATCCTTTCGCCTTTATGATCGTCCAGGACGCCAATGACGTATTCGGGCGGGGCTTTACCCAAAATACCGATCACTCCGTAAAACGGCCGGAAGAACTGCGTACCGGCTGGAGCGAAGTCGCCGAAGCTGCAAATAAAAAAAGTACGGTGAAGAAGTAACTCAGAGTATCCCTGATTCCAAAAAGTCAAATGTTGAGGCGACTATAGGCTCACCCCAACATTTATTAAAGAACAAAAATTAGTCAACTACGATTTACTAAACCATAGTTGACTAATTTTATTATTCGCTTTTTAATTATTCTCTGCCATCACTATCTACTACTTTTCAATGGAAGAGGGCTCCCCTGCATTATCTTTTGCAGTTGTCTCTTCTCCCTCTCCCGTTGCCGCTCCATCTTTAGGGGCATCCGCTTTTTCCGCAGCGCCGTTCCGGACCGCAGGTTCTGCATCTTCCGGTACGCCGCCTAACGTCCACTGGGCTTGCTTTGCCGCATAAGCCGCAGCTTCTCTGGCCTCTTTTTCTTCGTCTTTACGACGTTGTTCCACATTGCGGGCCTCTGCTTCCAGCGCAGCCTGGCGCACGGCTTCTTCCGGGTTTTCATTATTCAGGATCGCCATGAATTCCACGCCGGTAATGGTTTCTTTTTCCAGCAAATACGCAGCCAGGCGATCCATATCTTCCCGGCGCTCCCGCAAAATCGACAGCGCTTTCTGATGCGCTTCTTTGATGATCTCCACGACCTTCGCGTCAATTTTAGCCAACGTCGCTTCACTGCAGGTCAGAGACGCATCGCCGCCCAGATACGCATTGCGGATGGTTTCCATGCCCATCATATCAAATTCTTCCGTCATGCCAAAGCGCGTGACCATGGCCCGGGCCAGCCGGGTAGCCTGCTCGATATCGTTGGAGGCACCGGCGGTCATATGGTTAAAGGCCACTTCTTCCGCGGCGCGCCCGCCGGTAAAGGTGACGATTTTATTAAACAGTTCATCCCGGGTATAATTCACTTTTTCCTGCTCATCCACCTGCATGGTGTACCCCAGAGCCCCATTTGTATGAGGAATAATCGTAATTTTCTCCACCGGCGCCGTATGGGTCTGGCTGGTGGCTACGACAGCATGCCCGATCTCATGGTAAGCAATGTTTTTCTTTTCTTCTTCGGAGATCAGCATATTTTTGCGCTGGTAGCCTGCAATAATGATATCGACCGCCTGCTCCAGGTCTTCGCTGGCCACTTGACTGCGCCCATTACGCACCGCGCAAAGCGCCGCTTCATTGATGATATTGGCCAGTTCCGCACCGCTGGCGCCGGGGGTAGAGCGGGCAATCTTTTTCAGATCCACATCATTGCGCATCTTCACATCTTTGGAATGTACCTTCAAAATGGCATAACGTCCATTCAGATCCGGCAATTCCACCGGGATCCTGCGGTCAAAACGACCCGGCCGCAAAAGCGCCTTATCCAGCGATTCCGGCCGGTTGGTTGCCGCTAAAATAATTACGCCTTTACTGCCGTCAAAACCGTCCATTTCGGACAACAGCTGATTCAGCGTCTGTTCCCGTTCGTCATTGCTGCCAAATGCCCCATTATCACGTTTTTTACCAATGGCATCAATTTCATCGATAAAAACGATACACGGCGCCTTTTTTTCGGCTTGGTTGAACAGGTCACGAACGCGGGCCGCGCCCATGCCCACAAACATTTCAATAAATTCGGAACCGGAAATACTGAAAAACGGTACTCTGGCCTCTCCTGCAATGGCTTTGGCCAGCAGCGTTTTGCCTGTACCGGGCGGCCCTACCAAAAGAGCGCCCTTAGGCATTGTCGCCCCGATTTCTTTATATTTTCCGGGATTATGCAAAAAATCCACCAGCTCCACTAAGGATTCTTTCGCTTCGTCCTGCCCGGCTACATCCGCAAAGGTAACGCCGGTCTGCGCCTGCATATAGACCTTGGCATTGCTCTTGCCGAAATTCCCCATGCCGCCAATGCCTTTGCCACCCATGTAGCGCATAAAGAGCTGCCCCAGCGCAAAGAAGAACAGGATCGGCAGTATCCAATTAAAAAAGAAGCTTTCCAACGGACCGCTTTCTCTGGGAATGACCTGTGAAAACGTGACTTTACTCTTTTCCAGACGGGACAACAGCTGGTTATCTTCCACCACCCGCCCGGTCACATAGATCTGCTTGTCTTCCGGGTCCTTGGCTGTGGCGGCAATCTTTTTTTCGCTGATCTCCACCTTGGCGAACTTGCCTTCATCCACCATCTGCAAAAAGCTGCTGTACGGCATTTCGTTAACCTGCGGTTTGAACATGGCCGGGAACACATAAGTATTCAACAGCATGATCACGACCAAAGCCAGAATGTAATAGAAATAAAGAGGTCGTTTCCCCTTATCTTCGTTATTCATAATTCCTCCCCCAACGTTTGTGCCCCGGCGCTTTCGGCCGCCAAAACTGCATCCGGCTGCCTTCTTCCTGCGCTTTTTCAGGCATAATTATAGTATTTCTTACATTATTGTCTCGTTTTCTTTTATCCACTTTAACAAAGTAATTTTGATAATTTACCTCATTCTAACCTGAAAAAGCCGGTCTGACAAGTGAAATAAATGCAAAAATCAAAAAGTCAAAGTTTTATTGTCCTGCTCAAGGATAAAATTCTTTATTGGGCAAGGCAATTTCGCGTTCCGCCTGCAGCACCCGGCGAGTCTCTGACTGCAGGGTAATATCCCCCGGCAAAATAATAACTATCAACACGTGTGATACTAGTAAACGTCTTTAATAGTCATATCGTTAGCTAGACTCAAGGGATGCAATCGTGCCCGTAATATAATCATACTTGTAAGTCCGTGGGCGTTTTATACGATTGCTATTAAGACAATCGTACCCGATAACAAAGAATCTTTTGTTAAAATTTAAAATACAGACAGAAAATTTGACAAAAGACAAATTTAATTTTAAATTTGTCTTTAAAAGTTACCTCCCGAATCATATAATACTATTATATCTCATATACTAATATATTGATACTAAAATATAGAATTGTACTTCCTATGGCCCAGCCACAAAAACAGGCACATTTTTTGAAAGGACTTTTACCATGAACCGTCGTTTACGTTTTTTACTGCTGCTGTTAATAAGCTATGCCGGAGCGCAGAGCCTCCTGCGTCTGATCCTCTTTTTTACTTCCTGGCGCGAAACTTCGCTGCTGCCGATAGATTTGCTGGGCACCTTTGCCTTAGGTATTCTTTATGATATAGCCGCCGGTATTTTTTTCTATCTGCCGACAGCCCTGTGGCTGTTGCTTTTACCCACCCGGTGGTTAAATCAAAGATTGGGACGGGGGTTCCTTTTGTTTTCGGTTTTTGCCGCCAATTTTGCCATGGTTTTTACGATGGTTGCCCTGTTCCTGTTCTGGCAGGAGTTCCATACGAATTTCAATTTTATCGCGGTAGATTATCTCGTTTATACTCAGGAAATGCTGGGCACGATCCGGGAGTCCTTTAACATGTATGTGATCCTGCCGGCCATCGGTGCAGCTGCCGGCGTCCTTACCTGGTGGCAAAACCGTAAACTGCCGCGGCAGTTCGAGGCAAAAAGCCGATCCTTCGCCCTGCTCTACCTGCTCCTGCTGATTTTGCTGCCGGTGGCGGTGGTAAATCTGACAGACGACAAGTGGCGAAACGCCGTCAGCCAGAACTACTACAATATTGAATTAGCCGGTAACGGACCGTATAGCTTTGTCAGCGCTTTTTTCAACAATGAGCTGAACTATTCCCAATTTTATATCGAAGAAGAACAAAGTAAGGTCAACAAAAATCTGCGCCGCTTTTTAGCGGCGGACAATGTCACCTTTACCGACCCGTCTTCCGCCACAGGCGATGTGACCCGTCGGATAGAAAACCTGAATCAGCACACTGTGCCCGCTATCAGGCCCAATATCGTCCTTATTACGGTGGAAAGCCTCAGCGCCAATTACGTAGGCGCCTTTGGCGCGCAAAAAAGCTATACCCCCAACCTGGATAAACTGGCGCAGAATGCTTATCTTTTCACCCGCATGTATGCTACCGGCACCCGCACCGTACGAGGGCTGGAAGCCCTATCTCTGGCCCTGCCGCCTACGCCGGGGCAATCTGTGTTACGGCGGCCCGGCTGCGAAAATCTGGCCAGCCTGGGAAGTGTGCTGAATCAACACGGCTACAGCAGTGATTTTATCTACGGAGGCTACGGCTACTTTGATAACATGAACGGTTTTTTTGGCACAAACGGCTATCAGATCAAAGACCGGACGACGATTCCCAGGGAAGAAATTTTTCAGGAGACTATCTGGGGCGTAGCGGACGAGATCCTCTTCTCCCAGGTGCTGAAATCCATGGACGAACATGACGCCAACAAAGAAACCGCCTTTGAAATGGTCATGACCACCAGCAATCATCGCCCGTTTTTGTTTCCGGAGGGACGTCTTGAAGCAAAACAGGGAGAGCGGGAAGGCGCCGTGCGTTATACGGACTGGGCGATTCAGGATTTTTTGAATCGAGCTGAAAAAAAGCCCTGGTTTAAAAATACGATCTTTATTATCGTAGCGGATCACCAGGCCGCTGTCGCCGGTAAAACTGACCTGCCGGTAGGCAAATACCACATTCCCTGCCTCATTTACGGACCGAAGTGGATCCAACCGGGCGTCTGCGACCGACTCATCAGTCAGATGGATCTGCCCCCTACTTTGTTAGGCATGCTGGGAATATCCTATACCTCCCGTTTCCTGGGGCGCGATATCGCCAAAGTACCCGTAGGGGAAGAACGGGTTTTCATCAGCACATATCAAAGCCTCGGCTATATTGAAGGGGATACGTTAACCGTATTGAAACCCGGAAAACAGGCAGTGACTTATCAAATCGAAGACTGGGAACAAAGCGACTATAAAAAAATTACCAACGATCCGGTCTTAGTAGACAAAGCTGTCTGTTGGTATCAGGGCGCCAGTTATTTATTTAAAAACGGACTGCTGAAAAATCCTGTAGTCAAAGAATAAAAAAGCTCTTCTGTCAATGTTTTCTCCGAATAGACGCGGATGCCATGCTGCCGCAACAGCGCAGCGGTGACCCCCTGTCCGGAGATTTTTCTTTGGGAAAACGTGCCGTCATAAATTGTCGCGGAACCGCAGGAAGGGCTGCTTTCTTTCAAAATGGCAATTTGTATGTTATGTTCCCGGGCCAGGCGCAACACGTTCTCCGCTCCCGCCAGGAAATACGCCGTCACATCAGCGCCCTGCACATTGACAACACGGCCGTCCGGTTGCCGTTCTGCCGGAAGACGAGGGGTCGGCAAGCCCCCCGCCACTTCCGGGCAAACGGAAATAAACCGGGAAGGGTTGGCAGCTGCCCACGCAGCCAGAAACTCCACCCGGTTATCTTCCCCATTGTATTTTACTTTTTCACCCAGCAAGCAGGCGCTGATCAGAATTTTCGGTTCTTGCATTGTATCACATAGTCGAAACTTTTAATTCTTGTATTCAATTTCCAACAGGCAGTCGCCGCTTTCAATCCGGCCGGCTTCCTGCACGTGGATCGCGGTTACAATACCGCTTGTCGGCGCCGCAATAGTGGTTTCCATCTTCATCGCTTCGGTGACGATCAACGGCATTCCCTTGGTGACGCTTTGCCCCGTTTCCACCAGCAGCTTCACCACAGAGCCGGATAAGGTAGCGCCTACATGTCCCGGATTGCTCTTGTCCGCTTTTTTGCGCGCCACGTTGGTCGTCTTGGCGTTTTTATCAAAAATTTCCAATTCGCGGGGCATCCCGTTAAACTCAAAGGATACCGTCCGATTGCCGTTTTCGTCGGCTTCACCGATATGGGTCAGCTTGATGATCACCACTTTGCCTTTTTCCAGTTCCACATAAATTTCCTCACCGGGAACCATGCCGAAGAAGAAAGTCGGCGTGTCCAGAACGCTGACATCCCCGTACTCTTCACAGCGGGCCACCCACTTGCGGAATACATCCGGATACAGGCAGTAAGAAGAAACCGCTTCGTCCGTGACAGGCGCGTTCATCTCTTTCAGTTCCGCCCGCCTGGCCTCAAAATCCACCGGCGGCAGCACGGCGCCGGGACGCACGCTGATGGGTTTCTTCCCTTTCAAAATAATTTTCTGCAGATGCTGAGGGAATCCGCCGTAAGGCGTGCCGATACGGCCTTCAAAGAACTCGATGACGGATTTGGGGAAGTCCATCGTACTGCCGTTGGCATAGACATCTTCTTCCCGCAGTTCATTCTGCACCATATATAAGGTCATATCCCCCACCACTTTCGAGGACGGAGTTACCTTGATCACATCGCCGAACATCATGCTGACACGGTGGTACATATCTTTGATGTCTTCCCAGCGATCCAGCAGATTCAACGCCGCGGCCTGCTGTTTCAGGTTGGTATACTGCCCGCCCGGCATTTCGTGCACATACACTTCCGGATTGGGGAAATTTTCCGTTTTATCCGCCGCTTTATAATACGGACGCACGGTTTCCCAATAGCGGGAGAACTCATTCAGCGCCGTTACATCTAATTTCGGCCGGCGGGGATGTCCGTCCAGAGCATAGCACAAGCCTGCAGCAGAAGGCTGAGAGGTGCCGCAGCTCATGGCGCTCATGGCCACATCCACAATATCCACCCCGGCATCGATGGCCCGGGCATAGGTATAGATACTGTTGCCGCTGCCATCATGGGTATGCAGATGGATCGGCACCTGCACCGCATCTTTCAGCGCCGCCGTCAGTGCATAGGCTGCCTGAGGCTTCAACAGACCCGCCATATCTTTAATGGCAATGATATTGGCGCCGGCTCTTTCCAGCTCTTTCGCCATGTCCACATAATATTTTAAGGTATACTTATCCCGTTCGGAATCCAGGATATCACCGGTATAACACAGCGCAGGTTCCGCCACCTTGTTGCATTCCCGCACGGCTTCAATCGAAAGCCGCATATTGTCCAGACTGTTAAGAGAGTCAAAAATGCGGAATACATCGATCCCATTTTTGGCCGACAAACGGATAAACTCTTTTACCACGTTGTCGGGATAACTGGTATAGCCCACTGCGTTAGCGCCGCGGAGCAGCATCTGGAACAGAATATTCGGAGCCGCTTCCCGGAAATCCTGTAGCCGCTTCCAGGGGCTTTCATCCAGAAAACGATAAGCCACATCAAAGGTAGCCCCGCCCCAGCATTCAAAGGAGAACAGTTCCGGCAGTTTGCCCGCCGTATCCCGGATTACCCGCATCATATCCGTTGTACGCAGACGTGTAGCAAACAGCGATTGGTGGGCGTCACGGAAAGTCGTATCCGTGAGCAGCACCTCTTTTTGCTCCTGCACCCATTTTGCCAGCCCTTCCGGCCCCCGGGCGTCCAAAATCTGTTTGGCACCGGCCGGCAGTTCACCGCCGGCAAAAGGCTTCGGCAAGACCAGGGGAGCAAATTCCGGCTTCGGCTGCACGCCTACGTTGGCATACCCGTTCACCGTGATATCCGCAATATAATGGAGCAGTTTGGTCCCTCTGTCCCGGCTCTCCGGGAATTGGAACAGCTCCGGCGTCTCATCAATAAAGTTCGTCGTATACGATCCGTCAATAAACTTCGGACTTTGCAGCACATTTTCCAAAAAGGCAATATTGGTCTTGACACCGCGGATGCGAAATTCCTTCAGACAGCGCAGCATCTTGGTGATGGCGATTTTGTGGTTCAGTCCCCAGGTAGTGGCCTTAACCAGCAGCGAATCATAATAGGGGGTGATTACAGAGCCGGTAAAAGCGTTCCCCGCATCCAGACGGATCCCCATGCCGCCGCCGCTGCGATAGGCGATCAGCTTACCGGTATCCGGCATAAACCCATTGGCCGGGTCTTCCGTAGTAATACGGCACTGAATGGCTTCACCCCGGTACTTCAGATCTTTTTGTTCCGGAATCCCCACTTCCGGACTGTGGAGGCTGTACCCTTCCGCAATACGGATCTGGGACTGTACAATATCAATGCCGGTAATGGCTTCCGTAACGGTATGTTCTACCTGAATACGGGGATTCACTTCAATGAAGTAATAATTGCCATCCCCGGTCACCAGAAATTCTACCGTACCGGCGCTGAGATAGTTGACATTTTTCATGAGCGCGACGGCCGAGCCACAGATTTTTTCCCGCAGGGCCGGATCCACAAAAGCAGCCGGCGCCACCTCCACCACTTTCTGGTGACGGCGCTGGACGGAGCAGTCCCGTTCGAACAGGTGCATCACTTCGCCCTGTTCATCGGCCAGGATCTGCACTTCAATATGCTTGGGATCCTGCAAATATTTTTCCAGATAAATCTCTTCGCTGCCAAAGGCTTTCAGTGCCTCGGATTTAGCCAGGGTATAGGCTGTTTCCACTTCGGCCGCGCTGTTGACAGCCCGCATCCCGCGGCCGCCACCGCCATTGACTGCTTTGATGATGATAGGATAGCCATAGGTTTCGCCAAAATCCAGTACCTCTTTCACGGAAGACACCGGACCGTCGCTACCGGGAATCATGGGGATTCCGGCTAATTTCGCCTGTTTACGGGCATTGACCTTATCCCCAAACATGATCAGATGCTCGACCCGGGGCCCGATGAAAATAAAGCCTTCTTCCTGACAACGCTTGGCCAGATCCGCATTTTCCGATAAGAACCCGTAACCGGGATGGATGGCATCCACATTGTGTTCGTGAGCCACACGCATAATATCTTCAATATCCAGATACGCGTCCACCGGGCCTTTGCCTCTGCCGATCAGATAAGCCTCGTCAGCTTTATTACGATGTAACGATAATGTATCTTCTTTGGAAAAAACAGCAATGGTACGAATCCCCAGCTCATTGCAGGCACGAAATACACGAATTGCAATTTCACCTCGATTGGCGACCAGTACTGTCTTAATTTTTTTCATAGTGAGCCCCTCCTTAAATATTAGGTTTATTGTAGTACATGCAGCAGGTCAAATTCAACCATTTCGCCTCATGTATACATTATTCTTGTTTCCTTACGCGGAAAAGTGTAGGCAAAGCGAAGAAAAACACGCATATAAAAAAATGAAGCAAAGGTTTACTGCTTTACAGTATGTGATATAATGAAAAAATAAAATTAACCGCCACAAGCAAAACAAAGGTGACGTAATCATGGCAGAACCTGCACGTTCTGCCCGGAAGTACCATAAAAAACACAAATGGTATATATAATATGGCAATGCCGATATGAAACAAAACAAAGGATACACTACTATGACAGAAATTAACGACAACCGACAACCGAAAAGTCTTTTCCTATATATCATCGACCATCTGGATAAGAATGGCTGTTATGACGCAGCGCCCCTGGCAGATGCGCCGGAGCGCCCCTATTCCTATGGTGCGGAAGATGCGGCGCTTTTTCACCCCAAAGCAGAAGACGGCGACCTGGAAGAAGCCAAAAACGTTTACCTGCTTTTAAAAGCCTGGATGCAAGACCCCTCGGTGAAGACCAAGCAGCTTTTGTATGCGAAACTCCGATCGATCCGTGTCATCACGGTATTCTTTCCTCTGGCAGCACAGCTGCGCGGAGAAAAACTGCCTTTTGATCTGCTGCACCTGGCGCAGGAATGGCTCTATACCGCAGCCGACAGGGAAGTACTGAAATTTGTCTATCTTCTGTGCGGCCTTCTGAATCTGGAACACGTGCGTAAATCCTATTCCGAAAATTTATACCGCGATCTGTTCACCGTAGCGCGCTGCGAAGAATTTACCATTTTTCTCTGTATGGCCTGTCAATTAAGCGACGTTCGCCCGCAAAAAGAGCTTTGGTATCTGGCCCGCCGCACCTCCGGCTGGGGCAAGGCCCTCCTTCTGGTCATGCTGAACTACAATACCCCCAGCCAACAGGACTGGCTGTTAAAAAATGGTCTGGATATGAAGATCCTGTGGCCGTCTCTGGCTCCGGTCGTAATCAAAGAAAGCCGTTTATTCCAGCTGCTGCAGCAGGAGCAAATTGATTCGGAAACCTACAATGCCGCAGCCAAGGCCATCATCACCTATCTCATGCTGCTGGCCCCGGCAGAAGGCATGCCGGAACCGGGTTTCGAGCAGTCGCTTGACATGCCGATACAAATTGCGCTGACGCCTTTGTTGCAGGAGTTTCTGCGCCATGCCCGGCACTATGCCGTTACGCCAAAATCTCTGCTCACGATTTTTGCCATACGGGACAGGCTGGAGCTGCTTTCGACCGAGAAAGACGGCGCCTTCCTGAATCCCAATGAAACACAACGCCTTATCGGTCTCTGCGACAGTCTCATCTACACGAAAAACTGGGAACCGGAGATCCGTTCCGGACTTTTCGACAGCAACGGCGACCTGGCGCCGGATATCGTTGATTTTGCGGCAGATATCGGCATCGACATCTGGCCTTCCGTGATGGAATTTTTTAACAGTCATCCGAAAAACGTCGTGGCGCTACGTTACCTGATGTTTGCCGAAGACTGGGACAATGAAAGTCGTACCGCCACCCGCCGCCAGCTGTTTCTGGAATGTGCGGAAGCCCACATCGCAGACTATATAAACGAAGAAGATATCCTGGTCAATCTGGCCCATTATCTGCAAAACTTTCCCGGGGAGGGAAGCCTGATCCTGACCACCTGCCTCACGTCCATCTACGAACATGCGCGGGGTATTGCCGCCATCTCCCTGAGCCACTGGCCCAAAGAAGCGTTGACCCCTGCCATAAAGACCGCTGTGATTCAGGCCATCCATTTAAATGACAACCCCTTTATCGCAGCCATGCTGGAGTCTTTATTAAGCGATCCGCCGCCGACCTCCCCGAAGTTGGATCAGGCCAGAGAACAAAAATAAGGCACGAATCCCGGGGGAAACCCTGCTAAGTTTCAACTCCGGGAAAATTCCCCTTCGGAAAACATTATATAAATACCGTCCGGTCTTCCGGGAGAAGATCAGACGGTATTTTAATTTTTCTTTTATAATTATGTTTTAAATTATATTTTGCTTTTCTACAAACTACGGCTTACTTTACCTCCGCTGCCAGCGCTACAGATTCCTCCATCGCTTCTTCTTCCGGCAAAAGTCCGTTCACTGTTTCCACATCGCCCGCTTCCACGTGTTTAAAGTAGCGCCGTGTTTCCGCCGCGACCACGCCGGACAGAGCCAACAGGGCAATCAGGTTCGGAATGGCCATCAAACCATTAACAATATCAGCCAGAATCCAGATCGCTTCCAGTTTCAGGAAGGCGCCCATCGCTACCAGAACGATAAAGATAACGCGGTACGGCATAATGGCTTTCACTCCGGCCAGATACACGATGCACCGTTCGCCGTAGTAGTTCCAGCCCAGAATCGTTGTGAAAGCAAACAGCACCAGGGCTACCATCAGGACGATTTTGCCATATTCCGGATAGCCCTGTAAAAATGCAGCCTGAGTCAGCGCCGCTCCGTTCAGATCCCCCTGCCAGAGTCCGGACACAACCAGTGTCAGGCCGGTTAAGGAGCAGATAATGATGGTATCAATAAAGGTCCCCGTCATGGATACCAGCCCCTGTTCCGCAGGCCATTTTGTCTTTGCCGCAGCCGCCACGATAGGGGCAGAGCCCAGACCGGATTCATTGGAAAAGACGCCGCGGGCGATACCCGACCGCATAGCCAGCATGACAGTCGCGCCGGCAAAGCCGCCGGCCGCAGCGGTAGGAGTAAAAGCATCATGCAATACTTCCATAAACGCCGCCGGCACTTTATCAATAAACATTAAAAGAAAACCTACGGTCGCTATAAAATAGACCAACGCCATAGCCGGCACGATTTTACTGGCTACCGAAGCGATAGACTGCAAACCGCCGATGGTAACAGCAGCCACTAACAAAGTCAGGATAATCGCCGTATACATGGGGTCTAGCCCAATGGAAAGCCTGGTAATATCTACGATTGCGTTGACCTGGGCGAAGGTACCGATGCCGAAATAGGCTACCAGCACACCGGCGCCGGCAAAAAACACAGCCAGGGGCTTCCATTTTTTGCCCATACCTTTTTCAATATAAAACATAGGACCGCCGGCAATCTCACCGTGTTCATCTACACCACGATACTTTACGGCCAGCAGACCTTCCGCATATTTGGTAGCCATACCGAAGAAAGCGGCGACCCACATCCAGAACAACGCCCCGGGGCCGCCCGCTTTGACGGCCGTTGCCACACCGACAATATTACCGGTACCGATGGTAGCGGCTAAAGCGGTGCACAAGGCTTTAAAAGAAGACGTATCGCCTGCTCCCAGGCTCTTTGCCTTAAAAATCAGACCTAACGCCCTGGGCAGCTTGCCAATCTGCAAGAAACACAGCCGCGCGCTTAAAATAATGCCGGTGCCTACCAGCAAAACCAACAGCGGCGGCCCCCAGACAAAGCTGTCAATCGCATTTAATAACTCCAAATCCATGTTCTTCTCCTCCTACACTTTGTAGCTTAAATTTTGGAGATCTTCCACCATTGTGCTGACTGCTGCACAACGGGATCCGACTCAACAAACTAAAAAAACTTATCTCCAACGATTCCGGAGATAAGTTTACAAGTCAAAGTAACAGGAAATTATCCTGTTTTTGTCTCTGTCCTTTTGCCTGAGAGATAAGATTACATTAAAATCTGTAACCGTGCACCTTCGGCGCCCTTGCGGGACTCTCCAGAGTTGTGTCCGCTTATGGTTCCGCTTTCGTACTAAAAGCGCCTGAGAGTTTAGCTCCTTCGGCAGGCTTACGCCGTTCTCCCATAAGTTTCATTCACGCATGTTCAGTTGTGATAGATATATTATACACTAATTGAGGACAATTGCAAGCAGTTTTTCAAAAATACGAAAATATTTTACGAATTGCAAAACAAGACGCAACGATTGCAGAAGCATACCGGAAGCTGCCCTTCAGTACACGATCAATACACGCTACGATCGGGAACAAGCGATCTACGCTTCCGTCCACTCTGTATGAAACACGCCTTCCCGATCCACCCGCTGATACGTATGGGCGCCAAAATAATCCCTCTGCGCCTGTAACAGACAGGCATTACTGCGCGCCGTGCGATACGCGTCAAAATAAGACAGGGCACTGCTGAGAGCCACCACGGGTATGCCTTGTTCCACAGCCAAGGCCACCACTCGGCCCCAGCCCGGGCGTGCGCTACGCAGCGCCTCCGCAAAGAACGGGCAGGACAAAAGGTTGCTCAGACCCGGCTTTTCACTGAAAGCCGCACTTACATCATCTAAAAATCCGGCCCGGATAATACAGCCGCCCCGCCAGATCTTGGCAATGGCCGCCATGTCCAGCTTCCAGCCATAGGCAGAAGCGGCCCCGTGTAAAAGATTAAATCCCTGGGCATAGGCACAGATCTTCGCTCCATACAAAGTATGACGCAGATCTTCCAACAGCGCTTCTTTTTCCTGCGGTGAAAAAGGCGCTTTGGTCTGTTCCTCCTGCGCCGTTTTTCGCCCCGGCAAAGAACAATAAATCTCTTCCAGTGCCAGACGCCCTTCTTTCTGGGCGCTCATGGTACGGGCAAACACAGCTTCCGTAATAGTAGGAACAGGAATCCCTAATTCCAAAGCATTTTGCCCGGTCCATTTTCCGGTACCCTTTTGCCCGGCCACATCCTGGATCACATCCACCATAGGCAGGCCGGTAGCCGAATCCTTTTTCCGCAGGATCTGCGCCGTGATTTCTACCAGGTAAGAGGACAGCTCGCTGTAGTTCCACTGTTCCCACACAGCCGCCATTTCCTCCGTCGTCATGTGCAGGATACAGCGCATGACCGTACTGGTATCAGCAATCAGCTGCATATCCGCATATTCAATGCCATTATGCACCATTTTTACATAGTGACCGGCGCCGTCCTGGCCGATATAGGTCACGCAAGGCTCCTGCCCGCTATGCCCCGCTTTGGCGGCAATAGCACGCAAAATCGGCTCCAACTGCAGGAAAGCTTTTTCACTGCCCCCCGGCATAAGACTGGGGCCGTGCAATGCCCCTTCCTCACCGCCGCTGACTCCCATGCCGACAAACTCTATACCCTGTTCTGCCAGCCGGGCATGCCGACGGCGGGTGTCTTCAAAGAAAGAATTACCGCCGTCAATCACAATGTCGCCCTTGTCCAGCAAAGGAAGCAGTTTGTCCAACAAAGCATCCACCGGCGCGCCGGCCTTCACCATCAGGATCATTTTACGGGGCCGTTCCAGTTTTTCCACCAGTTCTTCCAGACTATACGCAGCCGTCAGGTTGGCATCGCTGCCAAACGCCTGCATAAACTGCCGGGTCTTTGCTTCCGTACGGTTATACACCAGCGTTGCAATCTGTTTCCCGGCCAAATTACGGGCCAGATTGGCACCCATAACTGCCAGCCCGATCAATCCGATTTTTGCCTGCCCCATGAAATATCTCCCTCTGTAATTGCGTTATGGTACGGTATCGTAACCGTACGTTATAATCCTCCGAATCTTACTTCCCTGCACTTTAAGCAAAGGACGCGGCACAAACTCACCGCCATCCGTTCATCCGTTGCAGCAGCCGGTTATTTCTTTACGGCCTTATTCCAGGCTTCCAGCAACCGACCGCGGTTATCGCCGGACCACTGGAAATCATATTTCAATAACTTGGCGTCTTTGAAAGCCATCGCTTCTTTCGGCGGATTGGCTTCCGGATTGGTCAGGAACTGATAGGAGTTGTTCTTCTGTCCCAATTCCTGTGCTTTCTTCGTCAGACACCAGTCAATAAACTTCTGCGCCGCTTCTTTCTGAGGCGCGTTTTTCAGCATAGCCACCGCGCCTAATTCAAAGCAGGTACCGTCTTCCGGCATGGAAAGCTGCACATTCGTATTGCCTTCCTTCATCAGACGGATCCCATTATGCAGATACGTGATCCCAATGGCGCATTCGCCTAAAGCGGCAGAACGAGCCGGCGCAGCCCCTGCCTTGGTATATTGTTTGACCTGTTTATCTAATTTAGCCAGATAATCCAGGCCCTTTTCTTCGCCCAGACGCTGTACAGTAGCCGATACGACCACATAGCCGGTGGAAGCGGAGCCCGGGTTGCCCATCACGATCTGTCCCTTGAATTCCGGTTTCAGCAGATCATCCCAGGATTTCGGCGGCTGCGCCTTGTGTTCTTCAAACCAGCGTTTATCAAGGATAAAGCCCAGGTAGCCCTGGTAGATGCCTGTCCAGAACCCGTCGGCATCCTTAAAGTCCGCTTTGATTTTTTCTGCGTTAGGCGATTTATAAGCATCCAACAGCCCTTCTTTTTTCGCCATAATAAAGCTGTCCGCACTGCCCCCATACCAGATGCTGGCCTGGGGGTTATTTTTTTCCGCCCGGATACGGCTTAAGGTTTCGCCGCCGGACATCCGCACGAATTTTACTTTGATGCCGGTATCCTTTTCAAACTCTGACGCCACTACTTTGGCTGCCTGCTCTACCACGCCCATATACATGGTCAGTTCCTTGGCATTGCCGGCCGGCGCTTTTTTCTCACCCTCTTTTTTATCGCCGCCACAACCTGCAAACGTAAGTGTCATCGCTGCCATCGCCGCCAATGCGGCCGCCTTTTTCCATGTAGAATTCATCACTACATACCTCCCTCTCGGTATAAATTCTATTTAGGGTACCGCTACCCGAATTGCCTGTTTTTGCTTAGGGTTTGATCACGTGGAGGCTTTCCCACTGAATCTTCAAAAAGACCGCATCCCCCGGAGAGTATACTTTTTTCCCCGCCGGATTATAGGTTTCCGTCGTCAATTCACATTCCCCTGCTTGCACCACATAGTCCTGCGTCTGCCCCATATAAGTGGAAGAGGTTACTACCGCAGGCACATCGCCGGTATCCGCCAGCGTGATAGCTTCCGGCCGGATCACCACCTCGACCGTATCGCCGGGTTTAAACTGCCCTTTTGAACAAGGTACGGCAAAATCCTGCCCCAGCATTTGAATCACAGCGACTTCTTTTTCTTCGGACAACATATCCTCCGAAACCAAGGACCAGGAGCCGGCATTAGCCGCGCTCTTCCCTTCCCCACCAACTTCTTTCACCGTGCCGGGCACAAAATTAGCGCTGCCGATAAAATCCGCAACAAAGTGCGAGACCGGATGCCGGTATATCTCTGTCGGCGTGCCGATCTGCTCGATTTTACCCGCATTCATAATAATAATTTTATCGGAAAGGCTCATGGCCTCACTTTGATCATGGGTCACATAAATACTGGTAATACCGATACGCTGCTGGATTTTACGGATCTCCTGCCGCATATACACCCGCAGCTTGGCATCCAGATTGGATAACGGCTCGTCAAACAGCAGGACCGCCGGCTCCATAACCAGCGCCCGTGCCAGCGCCACCCGCTGCTGCTGGCCCCCGGAAAGCTGATTGGGCAGGCGATGTTCCAACCCTTTCAGGCCTACCAGATCCAGCATCGCCATAACCTTTTCTCTCAGCACCGTTTTCGCCAGTTTTTTGTTGACCAGCCCGTAGCCTACATTATCGAACACATCATAATGGGGAAACAGCGCATAGCTTTGGAACACCATACTGCTGTCCCGACGATCCGGAGTCATGTCGTTGATCCGCTCACCATTTAATAAAATATCCCCTTCGCTTACGCTTTCAAAACCGGCAAGCATGCGCAGTGTGGTTGTTTTTCCACAGCCGGAGGGGCCCAACAGCGTCACAAACTGCCCGCTTTCAATGACTACATTAATGTGATCGACTGCCAGAAACGTGCCCGTTCCCTCGTGGGTCACATACTCTTTTGTCAGGTTTTTTAATTCGATAGTTGCCTGCTTCGCCATAGGTACACCTCTTTAATATTCAGTCCAAACAACTGCTCCTGCGCAGCCTTATATTCTCTTCATGTATTTTCTGCGTCACGCCTTTTGCACTGCCTCAGGACTGCTTCCCGATTCCGCGTCACGCCTTTTGTTCCGCTTTATGGGTACTTCCCAGCCGGTTCAATAACAGCCGGATAAGCAAAATCGCAATGTAGACAATGATGATCAGGATCGTGGAAAAAGCTGAAGCCACACCAAACTGGTTGTCTTCCACCTGATCCAGAATCAATACCGTCAGCAGGCTGTAATTGGCCGACACCAGAAAGATCACGGCGCTGATACTGGTCATGCTGCGGATAAACGAGTAGATCAAACCGCCGAAAAAAGCGCTTTTGATCAACGGCAGCGTAACGGTGGTAAAAACCCGTCCGGCGTTGGAACCCAGGTCCGCCGCCGCTTCCTCTATGGCCGGATCAATCTGCTGCAAACTGCTTTCCCCGGCGCGGATCCCAATGGGCAGCGCCCGGATCACAAAAGCCGCAATAAGGATCGCCGCTGTGCCTGTAATAGGGATCGGCGGTTCATTAAAGGTCAGGATATAGCCGATACCGATTACCGTGCCCGGTACCGCAATACTCAATAAAGACGCGAAGTTAATGAAACCGCGGCCGATAAATTTCTTCCGCACGACCAGGTACGCAACGATCATGCCCAAAATCCCCGCGATCGGCGTGGCAATGATACTGAGCAGCGTCGTGTCCCGAATGGCGTTAAAGCCCACATCCCAGGCATATCGATAATGAGCCGTCGTGAAACTGTAATCCACGCCCCACATCTTAATAAAAGAGGCGATGGGGATCAGAACGTAAATGGCCAGAACCATCGCCGTTACCAGAAAACAAAATCCGCCTACCAGACCAACAATCTGGGGATCATCGATCATCGTCCGCTCCCGGGAAGCCTTGCCGGAAACTGTAATATAGGTTTTCTTCTCAATCCAATACTTGGACAGAATAAACAGGAGGATGGCGATATCCAGCAACACCACCGCCACCGCAGCGCCACCCTGCACATCATAGCTGCCGATGGCCTGTAAATACACCTGCGTGGCCAGCGTAGAAAAATTCCCGCCGATGGCCATAGGATTGGCAAAATCGGCCACGGATTTAATAAAGACCAGCAAAAACGCATTGGCAATACCGGGGCGCACCAGTGGCACCGTCACCGTACGAAATGTCCGCCATTTGGACGAACCCAGATCCCGGGCCGCGTCTTCAATACTGGGGTCGATGGACTTGAGCATCCCCGCCAACAGTAAAAACGCAATGGGAAAATAAGAAATCGTCTGTACAAAAATCAGCCCCTTGAGCCCGTAGATATTCGTCCCATGCCAGCCCAATAACTCATAGGTGACCAGACCGCGGCTGCCAAACAGCATAATAATGGAAAGGGCCACGGAAAAGGGCGGCGAAACCATGGGCAGAAGCGCCATAAGGTTGAACAGCTTTTTTCCCCGTATTGCCAAATGGGAAGAACAGTAGGCAAAAAGAAAACCGATACAGGTGGCCAGCACCCCGACAATGACCGCCAAAAATAAAGTATTCACCAGTGCCTGGTAGGTCTCGCTCATGGTGAAAATATTAGCGTAGGCGGAAAGGCTGACATGCCCGTCCAGATCAACAAAACTCTGTTTGACAACTTCCAGCAGCGGCCAGACGACAAAAATAAAAAGAGCCAGGATCATCCCCACCGATACCGTAGCAATAATCGGATCGCGGAATGTATTCCTGGTTATTTTAATCTGATTTGATACATAGGCAGTAAGCTTGCTCATGCGGAACCCCCAGATTTATAGTGACCACAGGAAACGCTGCTCCCTGAAACTGCGCAGCGCCGCCTTGAATATTTGCAATCATTTTTTTAGACGTAAATGAGTAATTTATTTCTTTTCCTCATTCTACTAAATATTACAAATTTGTGTCAAGAGAAAATCCGTAAAAATCTTATTATGGGGTCCCGCCAATAAATAATCCTGCATCTGAGACAACGGCACCCAGCGCCAGTCCGGGGGAAGATCATCGCCGCCTCTGCCGTACCTCACCGGATGTGCCGAATTCTCCTTAATACCTGCGGTCTGGTATACCTCCATCTTCCAAATTCTGTGGGAAAAGACATGTTTGATACGCATGAGGGGCGACGGCAGACAATGTACCGTCACGCCCAGTCCTGTCAAAACTTCTTCTAATTTACGCTTGCCATCCGGACCGGCTGCGCCGGGAAATTCCCACATATTTGCCAAAAGCCCTTTGGCAGGCCGGCGGTGCAGTAAGAAGCAAGGTTCTGAATCGGGAATTCCCCCGGGGTGTAAATCCGCAGCCTGCTCCGAACAGGAAACAGAACGTAAAAGCATATCCGGGCTCACGTCCGGTCCGGCAGGCAAATGTAACGCCCCGCCTTCCGCCCGGACAACATACACAGTAATTTCTTCTACAGGAACCGTCTTTTTGCGCAGCCGAACGGGCAGCGCCTCCTCTCTTCCCGCCGCTTTTGCCCCACAGCACTCTGCCAACGGACAATCGGAACAACGGGGCTTACCCGGAATACAGATCATCGCTCCCAGATCCATCAGCGCCTCATTAAAATCCCCCGGACGTTTTGGATCCTGACAAGCTGCCACTAACGTCGTAACCTCTTTTTTCACCGTTGCGGATAAAATGTTTCCATCTAAATTATAAAGGCGCGCCAGCACCCGCAGCACGTTGCCGTCCACCGCCGTTTCCCGCTTTCCGTACGCCATACTTAAAATAGCGCCGGCCGTGTAATCGCCTATGCCTTTTAACGCGCGGACAGACTCCGGCGTATCCGGCATACGTCCCCCGTAAGAGGCCACAATTTCCTGCGCCGCCAGATGCAGGTTGCGGGCACGGTTATAGTAGCCCAGACCCTGCCATTGTTTTACCACGTCTTCCTGCTCTGCGGCAGCCAGCGAGGCAATATCCGGAAAACGTGTCATCCAATTTTGATAATAGGACTTTACCGCTTCCACGCGCGTCTGCTGCAACATAATTTCCGAGATCCAGACCTTATAAGGATCGCGGGGCGATTCGGTACGCCAGGGAAGCGCTCTTTTATGCGTGTCATACCATTGGAGTAACAGCCGTCCCCAGTCCGAAGCAAACAGATTCGGACTGCCGTCTTCCACACCGGTGGCTAATTTTCGCGGCTTCTTCGCCTCTTTCGTCTGTTTCTTCTCTTTCGTTTCTTTTACTTCTTTCGCCTTGTTCGTCCTTTTCTTCTCTTTCGTTTCTTTTGCCTGTTTCGTTTCTTTTGTCTTTCCCTTCTCTTTCCCGGCGTTCACAGCGTTCCTCCGCCTCATACTTTTTCCCGGGCGATCGCGTCCCGGACACGTTCCATATTATCAATAAAATCATCCATACGGCGCTGCATCACGCCTGTGTAGATACAATCCACAATAGCCAGATGCACCAGGCGGGAAGCCATCGCCTCACTACGGTAATGGGTCTCTTTAGCCAGTCCCGTCAACACCACATCCGCCAGTTTTGTCGCCGGAGACTTCAGATAACTGGTAATCAAAATCACTTTGGCTTTATTTTTTCTTACGACTTCCAATACTTTCAGCAAATCTAAACTGGCGCCGGTATGAGAAACGGCGATCACCACATCCGCGTTTGTCAAAAGCGAAGCTGACGCTACCTGCAGATGCGGGTCACTGTAACCATGCACATCCATACCGAACCGCATAAAGCGATGCTCAATATCCCGCGCAATAATGCCGCTGCCCCCATAGCCATAGGCATCCAGGCGACGGGCCGCCGCTACCCAGGCAATGGCCTTATCTAACGCCGTATAATTCAGCATTTTCGCCGTTTCATGCAACGCGTCGTGAATATTCTGGAACACCTTGCCGGTAAGTTCTTTCGGCGTGTCCTCCGGCTTCACTTCCTGAGAAAGGGATTCCGCCGGCGAAAACAAGTCCCCGGCCAACGCCTGCTTCAGCCCCTGAAAACCGCTGAAGCCTAATTTCGTGCAAAAGCGGAACACAGTGGCGTCCGCGCTGTCCGTAGCGTCCGCCAGTTCGCTCATGGTCATATGCATCACACTGCCCGGATACTGCATAATATAGTCCGCCAGTTTTTGTTCAGACTTGGTTAAATTAGTATAACTGCTGCGCAGAACCGGAATACAGGTCGTATGTCGAAAAGTTGCCAACTCTCTCCCCCCCAATCAATTCTAGATTATTATACCATACTTAAACGCATCCTTGCGGAGTGAAAATTACCGCCAACAAAAGAGGCATCTCTGCACCTTAACTTCTTCAAACACATCCTCGCGGAGTTACAGCCCGCATCAGACGAAAAAAACAGTCAGCCGGTTTTTATTCAGGTTGCTCTAAAGAAGAATAGTTGTCTCTTTGAAAGCATAATCAGTATCTTTTCAGGAAATTCTCTGTTACATATTTTTTTATTTTTTTCTTTATTTCACCGTTATATCACAATCACATATTGACTTTATGTTTTTAATAGTAGATAATTATTCATAAGATTCATTACTTTTTACTATGCTAAAATAAAGGAGATACAGGATGCCCGAGCAACAGCCTGCGCGGTACCGCTGGAAAAAACTTCTTTTGTTATCGCAAAGCGGAGATACCGGCGCCACATTAAAACTGTTGGATGCTTTTCGTTTCTTATTATATTATGAAGCAGCAAGAAGTCAGGGACCACCATCCCAAAGAGCGTACCGGTCACCCGACTACAAAAAGGAAAACCGCAGTAAACTGCTGTTGCTGTTCTTACAGTTTATTACCGATTTTCGTGATTTTTCCTTACCGGACGCAAAACTACCGGCAAATTTTCAAAGATATGTAAGAGCCCTGACGCAGGAACAAGACGCCGATGCAGCCCATTTTTTTCTCTCTGCCCCGTCAAACACACATGTAGTAGACTATGCTACGGAAGTTGAACGTATCGGAATCCCCTTCCGACAGTTTCCGCAGGATATGCTGCGCATCAAGCAAACCGCTTTTGTCTTTCAGCACCGCAGTAAGACGTCTTATCACTTTCCCAGGCAACTGCCGCATAAGAAGCCTTCCTGGCAGTGCTTTCGTCTACAGGAACAGAATAAACAAAAAAGAGCCTATAAAATAATGAGCATCATTTTTATCCTGCGTTAAAACACTTGACGACAGCCATAAATACATCGATAACAAAATATTTCTGAATGAAGCAAATCATCCACTCTAAAACATCTGGCTACAGACGCAAACAGGCCGGTAACTCTCATGAGTTACCGGCCTGTTTATTTGCCTGCTTCTTTATTTTTCATAAATCAATTTTTCCAAATCCGCCTTTATACACTGTTCTACAACCAACGCATTGTCCTTATCTGCCGCCGACACGGTAATATAGGTTTTCAGCTTGGGTTCCGTCCCGGAAGGGCGAATCACGACCGAGCCATGATCTTCCAGAACAAATTTTACTACATCCGCCGGCGGTAAGCCTTCGAGCCCCGCCGCGTAGTCCAACACTTTCAGCACCCGTTTGCCCCCGGGAGCCAGCGCCCCGCCCCGGCGACGGAAGTCTTCCATAATCGTTTGCATTCGCTCAAAACCGGAGGCGCCGGCAAAAGTATAGGAATACAACGTATTCAGACAATAGCCATAGGCACGGTACAATTCCGCCAGCTTATCCAGTAAGCTCATACCCTGCGCTTTGTAATAGCAAAACATCTCACAAATCAAAAATGAAGCGACCACCGCATCCTTATCCCGCACATGGGTACCGGCCAGATACCCGTAGCTTTCTTCAAAACCAAACACATAAGAGGCGGCTTTCCCCTGTTCTTCCAGTAAACGGATCTGCTCGCCGATGTATTTAAATCCCGTAAGCACATTGCAGGTCTTCACCCCATAATGCGCCGCAATCTGCTCCACCATATCCGTGGTGACGATCGTTTTTATCACCAGGGGATCCTCCGGCAGGGTACCCTCCGCCTGCCGTCGGGAGCAAAGATAATCCACCAGCAGCATACCGGTCTCATTACCGGAGATCAGTTCATACTCACCTGCGCTGTTTTTTACGGCAATCCCTACCCGGTCGCAATCCGGATCCGTAGCCAACAATAAATCCGCTCGGTACTTTTCGGCATAGTCCATACCTAACGCCATCGCTTCCCGAATCTCCGGGTTCGGATAGGGACAGGTGGGGAAAGTACCGTCCGGCTGTTCCTGTTCCCTGACCACCCTGACCTTTGTATAACCGCTTTCAGAGAGAATGCGCAGCACCGGTTTAAGTCCCGTCCCGTTCAATGGCGAATACACAATGGACACGTCTTTATCTATCGCAGCTTTGCCCAGCACCGATTGCATTTTAACCGCTTCAATAAACGCAGTATACACCGCTTCAGGAATATACGAGATGAGCCCCCGCTCCAGACCTTCCTCAAAATCTATATACTCCACATCAGCAAAAGGATCCAACGCCTCAATTGCCGCTAAAATCTCCGTCGTCCCCTCGCTGGTGATCTGGCAGCCGTCCGGGCCATAGACCTTATAGCCATTATACTGTGCCGGATTATGGGACGCCGTGATCATGATGCCTGCGCCGCAGCACAAGTTCCTGACAGCGAAAGAAAGACAGGGCACCGGCATCAGCTGCGCGTACATCACCACATGTATACCGTTAGCCGCAAAGACACGGGCCGCCGTTTCGGCAAAAAGCCGGCTTTTGATTCGGGAATCATAGCTGACCGCAATCTTCCATTGGGCCGGGGGAAACCTTTTTTGAATATACTGACTGAGGCCCTGCGAGGTGCGTCCCACCGTATACACATTCATACGGTTACTGCCGGCGCCAATGACGCCCCTTAAGCCCGCGGTGCCAAACTCCAGATCCCGGTAGAACGCATCTTCCAGCCTGGCAGAGTCCGCTTTCATCTGCTTGAGCTCCGGAATCAGGTCCGGATCCGCCACCGCCTTTTCCAGCCATTCCGCATACAATGCTGCTACATCCCTCATTTTTTCACCCCTAAGCCTGAAAACTAACAGCCCTTTACATCAACTACGCCATCCCCATCGGATCAAAACGCCTTTACACAACGGTTTCATATCAAAAAACAACACAAATTACGAATCTAATACCATCCAGCCGTATCTCGCCGACTTTACTTTTTAATTATAACACAAAAAGCTCCCTTTAAACCGCCTTTTCCAACGAATGGATATACCAGGCCGCCTTGCCCCGCAGCACCTCGCCTCCCGGCAGCAGAATGTCGGTAAGCGGCAGATCCGGTAAAAACCAGAGATCCCAGCGCATTTCCCCATCTCCGGAGCAAGGGCCATAACCATCCGCAATCGCCGCTTCCGCATGGGTCATCACCTGTTCCGCCCCAGGCTGCAGCGCCAGCCCCTGACACAACAGCGCGATTACACGGGCCGCGCTTTCAATCTGTAACACTGTCGGCCCCTCTTTCCCGTAATCTATTTCGGCAGAAAGCAGAGGGCGCCGGCGGACACCGGCTTTAACCCCATAAAGCATTTTTTCGCAGGTTCCCAGAGGAACACTGACAGAAGCCCCGTAGCCGCAAGCCAACGCAATACCGATACTGCGGCGGTTTCTCTGCCACGTGTGTGATTTGCTTTCACACAGATTCTCACAAGTCTGATACACGGTTCCGTCTTTGTCTATATTGAAATGATAATCGTCATAAAACTGTCCATAATGCCCCGCAGTCCAATGAAGATAAATACGGTCTACGCAATTACGGGCAGCCAGCGCCAACGCAATAATATCCGGGATTTCTACCATGTTTGGATTATTTACTAACATACATGACTCCTTTCCTGTAAGCCACCAACAGTTACGCAAAATAAAAACTTTTCCGGGCCAGCATCACCTAGGCCAAATAAAAGCTTTTCCGTGTTGCCAGCGCCCGGACCAAATAAAAGCTTCCCTGTAAAAAATATTTGATAATCGAATGTTCCGATTGAAAAATCCCCCTTCGGAAAACTCCGAAAGGGGATCGGTCAAAAATTTTCTGCGTCTTTTCCGCACAGGCAGCCCGCGCTATTTCCACAGACCGGGCCGGTCACTCGCTCTGCCTGCCCTTTCAGCTTCGCAGGGCGGCTATAGTACAGCTCAGTTCGCCTATGACCTGCGTTAAGCCGGCCAATTTGCTTTCTATGCGCACCAACAAATACCAGCTTAAAATCATAGGAAAACCAAAGTCTCTAATATAGTCAAACAACTGTGAAATATCCATTAGGCCAAAGGCTCCAGGATCGTAGTGCGCAACCGTCCTTCCACCGCTTCCACCAGATCGCCGCCGGCAGAAGTAAAGACATTGGCCGCAAGTACCGCCTGCATGGCCGTATCCACTTCACCCTTGGTCACGCCTTCCTTCGGCGCCCGGATATTCAAGGTGCGGCTTTGACCGGCCGCATTTTTGAACTTCAATTCCAACTCTTTTTGCGTACTCATGTTTCCTCCTCTCTCAAACACCATCACCCACAGAGCAACGCAAAAGGCAATGTGGCTACACAGCCTTTGTCTCTGCGTACCCCGTCAGGCCTCGTCTTATTCCGCAGACAAAACAGCCTTTTCAGACAGAGCGATGCCTGCCAGGTCCTGCGCATACAAAGACCCCAGGGCATTCCCCGCCGCCATGATCTTCTCCGGCGCGGCCTCCGGTTTCACATTATTAAAAGCATAGGCTTTCGTTACTGCGGTACCGTTGGCATCCACCCCATTATTGATGAGAAGATTCATAGAACGTTTCGTAACATTTACAGAAACTGCCATACCAAGTCACCCCCTTCCCGAGCAAAGTTATTTTGCAGCGCCACTGCGCCGCTCACCAAAGTAATCCGTGGAAAATTAAAAAAGCGGAACAACCACTCTGCTTTTTTAAACAGAAGTTGTTCCGCTTTACTGTATGACAACGGACTACCTTATTAGAAGGTCATTATCAAAGGCAAGGAAACGAAAAAACACAAAAAACAGGCAACACAAGACAAAGTAACGAAAAAACGTAAAAAACAAACCACACAAGGTCCGCCACGCAAATGGCAGAAAGGGAAGACATGGAACAAGAACCACCTATTTCCAAATGGCAGGAAATTATCCTGCGTTCTCAGTCAGGCGATACAGACGCAACCTTGAAACTCTTAACACAATTTCGTTCGCTTCTGCTTTACGAAGCCCGGCAGTATGTGAACCAGAGTCTCCAAATCGAACCGGAAGACGCATTGAGCACCATGATTCTTCTCTTCCTTGAATTTATTCGTTCTTTTCATAAAAAGGAAATCTCGGATAAAAAAATCCCCGGGCTCTTCAAAAAATACCTGCACGACAAAAGGCTCGACCTGCAAGCCAGTAGAAAACGTCACTGTCCCGACTCCTATGCTGTGGATTACGAAGCGGAAATCGCCCGGAATTCCACTTTTTCCCAACAATTCCCTCAAGAACTGCCTCATACCCTCGAAAAACTGGTGGAACGGGAAATCAGACAGGACTTATTGCAGGCTATGCACCGACTGAAACCGGAAGAACAGCAAGTCATCCGGGGGCTCTTTTTTAAAAAAATGACGCAAGCCCAATTAGCAGAAGAAATGAACTACAGCACCCGCTATATCCGCAAGATAAAAGAACACGCTTTGCAAAAACTGCGTAGTGCATTGGCCGGCAAATATCCGGAACGCTTAAGGGGTTAAGGCGAAGCTATATGGGCTGAAACCCCCTTGTTAAATGTGTACGTACCGGGCGGGATACCGTTCCGCTGAGGCAAAACTACGCATGCTGCGATCCTTGCAGCTCCGAATCCGTCTGTTTTAATTGCAGCAACACCGCCAGCAGGAACCAGAAAGTACGAACCACGGAAGCTAATGCGAAAGTTAAATGAGTACTCCCGAATAAGACAACCATACTAAGGACTGTCGTAAAAATTAAAAAATCATAGGGGTTTGACTTTAGCCGCCAGTTACGAAAACTGTGGTAAAGAAAATAGAACGTAAAATATAAAAAACCCATTGTACCAATCAGGCCTGTTTCCGCTAAAATCTGAAAAAAATTATTGTGTGCGTGGGGCAATCGCCCTTTTGTTTTTTGCAAATCCCGATACCCCTGAGCAATATATTCCTGTTCCCAATTTCCTAGCCCCACCCCATTAACTGGAGCTTTCTTAAACATCTCTATGCTGGAGTGCCAAATCCAGATCCGCGCCAGATTCGATCCGTTTGTAGTAGTATTAAATGTTGTGACCAGACGAGCCGTATAGTGCGGCAAGGCTAAAATAGTACCGCCAATACAGCAAAAAACGAGCAAGGCGATCAAGACTGTTTTTGCCTTGTTACGCGCAAAGCAAAAGACAGAAAACGCGCCCAAAAGAAAACTTACTAACCAGGCGCCCCGACTCCAACCCCCAAAAAGTTCGGCAATCGCGCCGAGTAATCCAAGCATCGCTGTCTTTTTCATAAGGGCAGGAAATCTATGGTCTAAAAGAATGACGATAATAACAGGCACAAACATACAGACAATGGCCGAAAGATCCAAGGCATTCCCGCCAAAACCATACCCTCGAAAATTACCTTTATGCGCTATAAACTGGTAAAGAGAAAGCATTCCGTCTATGGCAAAAACCATAATGGCAGCCGACAGCATATTCTCTAAATACGCTCTTTTTCTTATAAATGCGGCGACTAAAACAAAAATCAAAAAGCGCCAGAACCAATCATTCAGAGCAAAAGAAAAGATTGTTCCCGGATTGGAAGCTCCTATTGCAGAAAACAATGTTGTGAAAAAAAATATACAAGTGACAATAATGTACTTATTAGCCTCATCCGAAACAAATAGTTTCTTCCCATTTTTATACCATAAATATAAGCCTAAAACAGCCGCAAGCACTAAAAAAATTTGTGCCGCCGCCGTCGCGATTCGTGTAAGACACAAACCAAGAACAAGAAACACCGCCATTATTTTTTCATAAAGACCGCCGTTTTGTTCTCCTGGCGCTACATCATACTCCCTTTTCATTTTTTTGCTGTACCACCCTATTCATCAATGTTTCCCATGTATCCCAAATTACCTTTGGAGAATAATTTCTCATAAGTTTGCGGCCTTCCTTGCCCATTTTTATGCGCAATTCTTTATTCCCCATTAAAATATGTAGCTTTGCTGCAAAATCTTCAATGCCATCTTCACATAAAAATCCATGTACATTATCAGTAACTATAGCCGCAATAGATCTACAGCTTTTATAAGCAATTACCGGAAGGCCCATGCTCATCGCTTCACCTAAAGACAAGCTAAACCCTTCATAAGCACTGGGCATAGCAAAAATATCACATTGCCGTAACACATCCGGTACATTTTGTGTCGTTCCTCTTAAAAAAATCCTATCCTGCAATCCATGCTTTTTTATTTTTAGTTTTAGTTCTTCATAATATGCCTTGCCATCTGACGCTCCCCAAAATTCTAAATTCCATTGGGGAAAATCTTTAGCAACTTTAGCAAAGGCATCAATTAGTAAATGAGGGCGCTTATGGCTATATACTAAACGGCCAACCGTCACAATTTTATGCACAGATTTTTCAGAATTTAAATCAGCTGGTTGTTTAAATTGCGGAATCGCATTGCCAATTACCACCGTTTTTGCTTTAGGCAAATTTTCATTTATCTGTTGCTCATAACAAGACAATAAAACCTGATACACGGCGCTTTTTTCTATTGCCGGTAGTTCAGATTTTGGATATTCATGGAAATAATCATTAGTATCCCCATGGCACATCGTAATGACAGGGGTTACCGTTTTCAAATCACATAATAATATTTTACTGGCGGGCAGCTGAAAAGATATAATTATGTCAAAGGGTTCTTCTTCCAGGACGGTCTCTAGATTGTGTGATAAATAACGAGTCAAAAAATCATTGTTTACTGTTTTTGCCCTTTCTTTATCAAAAGTTCGATATATTTCTCGCTTTAATTTGAGATACCATGGGTATATGACCTTTTTACCCTTAAAATGACGTACATCAACAGTCTTTATATTTTTAGCCACAGGATAATAAAATTCCCCAGTCCGCACATCACTGTATACTAAAGTCACCTTGTGCCCTCTGCGATCCATCTCGTTTGCAAAAGCACTGGCAACTTTTGCTACACCGCCACTATCCTCTACCATTCTCGTTAAATTTACAAGTAAAATATTCATATGTATCCTTCCTGTTTTTTATTTTGCTTCTGTAACTCGTATAATTTCAGATATTTTAAAGACGTATAAAAAAAATAAAAACATGATAAATAAAACCCCATCCAACCGTCTAAAATCCCTCTTTTAAGAAAACACATTTTAAAAAAACCGCCTGTAGCATGAGCCAAAGCACCTGCTAAAGACGTACGTTTTCCTCTTTTATAAGCATCGTGCGACCAAATTGTTGAGTATAAAGACATCTTCACTTCCCATTGGCGCCAATTTTTATAGGTATAATGCTCAATATGTCCTTTCAGTTTTTCAACAGGCAATTTACATTCTGGTCTCTCATGCACCATCCCTGTCCACGTAACACATTCTCTGGGAAAAAGACGCGGCACCCAATCTGGATGCAACACACCATAATTAAACTTTACGCCAAATGCGGCAGACTTGCGTTGGATACTATATTGTTTTTTCGTATCAGCAGCAATAATCTGCCGGATTTCTTCGACTAATTCAGGTGTCAGCCTTTCATCCGCATCTAAATATAAGACCCAATCCGCCTGCGTTTGTTCTTTAGCAAAATTACGCTGGGCTGCATAATCGTTATCCCAGGCACGAAACGCAACGGTCGCGCCTTCTTGTTCAGCTAACTCCACTGTTCTATCCGTGCTGCCGGAATCTATAATCATCACATCGCCACCGCATTGCCTGGCATTTCGTATTACACTTACAATATTTTCTTCTTCATTTTTTGTCAGTATCAAAACTGCTAATGAAATCACGTTACTCCCCCAATCTTTCTCTGAAGTATGCGTTTTCTATCGATAACTATAACAACTATTATAACGTTTTATTATATTTAAAACCTTTTCACTTTTCTACATCCTCGGACAGAGAAATTTTACCTAAATTAGTTCGAAGCATAGCGCGGGTATACTTAAATTTTGGCGATGCCAAACTATTCGCCTCATCGTAACGGTTAGATTTAATGTTTAAAATACTACAAATTAACTCATAAGCTAGATCAGTCGTAAAATAATTATTTCTATGATCTTTCAGAGTAACCACTATTTCCGGATTTTTCTCCTGATATTCTGGTGAAAAGTAAGCAAACATAGGAACCCTCACCCCAGCAAATCCATTAAAGTTGGGAGAACGCCGTTTATCCGGAATCGTCGCATGATCTGAAAAATACAACATTGCCTGTAAATTCAAATGTTCGGCTGCATATTGATACGCAGACTGCAAAATAAAATCCGTATAGGCAACAGAATTGATGTAATTAGGGATCAATTCATATTTCCCGGCAGTCCCCCATTTAGTAAAAGATTCCGGATATCGGTTTATAAAGTTAAAATGACTGCCTTTGAGATGCAGGACAACAAAATTATTTTGATTTGAAGGAACTTCCTGCAAATATTTCAGCAGCGCTTCATCGTACTGTACCTGATTCAGCCTTTGCTTCGTCCATTTGGCCGTACCACTGGTATTAGCAATCAATGTAACAGGCGTGTCGGCACTTCCCAAATGACCTTGGTTGCTAAACCAATAGGTATGATACCCCGCCGCTTTTGCTATATCTATGATAGAACAGGAAGTGTAAAATTGCTTGTCATTATATTGGTTAACTTCTGTCAATGCCCTTTCTAAACTAGCTACTGTCTGTTCTAAACAGGCATACGCATGTGGAAAAAGGATGAAATTCGGGTCTTCTTTATGCGCTTTTAGCCAAGGCGTTGTATTTTCCGGGTAGTCGCAAAAAGCACTCATATAGTCCCTGGATTCAGATTCCCCGATGACAAGCAAAATCGTTGAAGGCTTATCAAAGCGGGGAATAGAAGGTGTTACTTTTAAATCCGCCAAGCGTTGCGCCAGGTTTTTTGTATAAAGTTGTGAATTGCTTAAATAGTCCTGTACATCCAAATATAACTCTATTATGCCGGTACGAGCTAAAAGGCCCTTCTTACGCCGGAAAAAATAATATGTCAGAAAGACGACCATACCGACTAGTATAGCGAGTTGCCAATCATTCAACATCGTGGCATACACACTTTCCTGAGAAGAAAGGCGTAGCCAAAGACCGGTGTTCATCTGAAAAAACAAGAACAGAATCATTATTGTTAACGCAATGACGGTCACAAGAACAATTCTCGGCAACGATTTAAAGTATTCGATAACTTCATTGTAGTTAGTTTCCTGAATCAACGTCATTCCCTGCTCGTCAATACAGGTGCCATACAGTAAAAAATAACCGTATTGGTACAAAGGAACAGACAGCAAGATTACCTCTAACAACGCAAGCAAGGTTAATAAAAAAACCGGAGCCAACCTGAAAGTCACAATTAAAACCTTAACAGCAGTAAACCAGGCCAGCAAATATAAGCCAAAGACGATATCCAAATGAAAGCCAAAATCATTGGACACTTTTCGATTGGTTAAAAAATACAGCAACGGATAGGTTACCACCCAGGAAGCCCCAACAATAACGGAGCTTAAAAACCATGTGCTCTGTAAAGGTAATTGTACCAGTGCCGCCGGCAGAATAGCCAGTATTGCGCAGGGAATAAAACGCCGCAACTGCAGGTACTCTGCCTTATGACCTAAACCGTGCGAAACCACACGATAAAAAAGATAGGATGTTACATATAATGCTACTATTGCTAAAATATACTTATTATCAATCAAGACCTGCCCTCTTTCTTTCTCTCTTATGGATTCCAGTACGCCTATGACAATACAATACGCACATACATAACAGCACAAAACAATTAAAACAGACTTATAAATCTTAAATAGCAATTAGTTCCTCTTACAAGGAGCAGGGCTCATAAAAAGTCCCGGAAGATGCCAAACATAACGCACCATATCATACATATAACATGGTGCGTTTCGTACTTAGAGTATCTTGCATAACAACACAATATCCTCATTCCTCCAGCAACGGTACGGTCAGGCTGCCGGTAGGCATTAAGATCACACTGTAATCTTTGCCGACAATCTTTTCCGCCTCTGCCAACGCTTCCTCTACGCTGTCTACCGCATCAGTAAACAGCATTTCCTGCGCCATTTTTTTGTCCAGTCCGGTCACAAGGATAAAGTGCGCTTTTTTAGTCAGACGGGTAACAGCATAGGCTTTATTGGCGCCAATGACAAAGCGTTTCCGCAGTTCGGCTTCAATGGCGTCAGCCGTTTTCAATCGTTTACATGTTTCTTCCAGCACCTTACTGCCGCTGCCTTCTTCACATTCTGCCAACAAAATAACTACGCCGCCCTGGCGACAGGCCAGTACGCTGTTATCCATGGTTTTTTGCATCTGATACACGTTAATATCCTTGGGATAACCGCCGCAGGAGACGATTACCACGTCTGCCTGCTTTTTAATTTTTACGCCGTACACCTGATCGACAAATTTACAGGCTTCAATATGAGCATCGATATAATGGCCCGCAAACATGCGCAGGAAACGATGCTCCGCATCCAAAATCGCATTGAACAAAAATACATTACAACCTCGTTTCTGCATCGCAGCAGCCCAGAGAGCGGTCCCTTCCATCTGGTCCTCATAAACAGGATTGCCCGCGGTCTTGCCTAACCCGCTGTTGGGATCCAGCATAAAACTATGATTATGACGCACTGTTTCCATGGCGGCGCAGCCCGGAAGTACGGCTTTGCGTCCCCCGCCATAACCGCTGAAATAGTGGTGTACGATCGTTCCAGTCAAAATTACATGGTCGCTGTGACAGATTTTCTTATGAATCAATACCGGCGTAAAGCGGCTTGTAGTTCCAAAATACTCAAAGTCTTCCGGCACATTGGCGTCACTGTTAAACATTTTGATCCGGCGGGCCACTTCTTCGCCCACGCCTTCCGCCATTTCTTCTTTTGTCATCAGGCGATGGGTTCCCAGACTGAACACGATCTGCATATTTTCATCGGGAATCCCCAGTTTATTCATTTCGTTGACTAAGACAGGCATAAAATCAAAGCTGTTTGCCACACGGGTGGGATCGTTGCAAATAAAGGTAACGGTCTGCCCCGGTTTGATCAGCTCATTGATCGGCGGCATGCCGATGGGATGGTAAATCGCGTCCAGTACCCCTTGCGCCACATTTTCCATCACAGGTATTTCCGGCATATTTATTTCATTCAAAACACGATTTTCATCCAGAGTAAACGATTTGCTCCCATGACCATAATGGAAAGTATACTGTTTCATAACAAATTTGCCTCCCCTTCTGTTCTTTGACAGCAGTTAACACAATATATTTCAGCTGAATAAAATATTTTAAAGGCCGTAGACCAGAGCCTAAAAAGTTCTTTTAATTTTAGTCTACTATATTAAATATTGTAACAAAAAGCAGTTGTGTAATTCAAGCAGATCATCGATGAATTGAAAACTGCGCGTTTAGCTCCCTGTACCATAAATTGTAATATCCTTATTTTACAAAACCTGCACAATAAAATTAGATACGACACGACCATCGCAACAGTCCATCTGCGGTCCATATGTATTAAAAATGCGAACCACTTTTATATCCACACCTTTCCCTCTATGATAGTCAAAGAACAGCGTATATGGCTTTCTTTTTCCCCTCGTCATAGCAAGAACGAGATCCGATCGGATTTGTGTTTTCCCAGTACGTTTCGGGCTGAGGATGTATCAATGGGTCTCCATAAACCTCTGATGTACTGGCTTGCAGTATTCTTGCGTTCACCCGTTTGGCCAGCCCTAACATGTTTTTGACTCTCAGCACATTTGTCTTGTCTGTTTTTACCGGGTCATGCCGGTAATGAACAGGACTGGCGGGGCAGGCAAGATTATAGATTTGATTAACTTCTGCGTAAAATGGCTCTGTCACATCATAGCATATAAATTCAAAATATGGATTACTCAACAAGTGACGAATGTTGTTCTTCTTGCCTGTAAACAGGTTATCCATACAAATAACGTCATTTCCTTCTCTGATCAATCGGTCACATAGATGAGAGCCTATAAAACCGGCTCACCTGTTACTAACACTCGGTTTTTCATCCTCCTGCTCCTCATAAATCATCCTTCGTTTCTTTCATTAGCATGGCACACATTTCCAAAATTATGCTTTTCATTATTCTACCAAAGATTCTGAAAAAATAAAATCTTTATTAGTTTGACAACAATGCAGAGGGACTATAAAATACTCAAATAGGAGGTGTTTCTTTTGCAAAGTCGATTATCTGAATTAGTCTATAAAACAACAACTGCAATACAATCACAAATTCCCTGGAAAAACACTTTGTTGATCCTGGTTTGTATTTACTCTTTTCTTATGTTTCTGCTTTGGGACGCCCAGGCAATTTTCAGTTTAAAACAAACTACCGTCCTGCGCTTAATCAGAGGGTCTCTTTTTTTTGTTATCGTTTCAAGTATAGTCCAAATTATTTTTAATTGCAAAAAGCTGCAACCACAGATTCTTTTTGCAGCACTTCCCTCTATTCTAATGATAGTCCTTTACTCAATTCCTCTGACATATACGAATCAACTCCCTTATTTAGGTCAATTTTATACCTTTGCACCGCTGCTTTTTTTAGCTTTGCTTATTGGTTTAAAAGCAATCAGTACCTTGAGTGTGTTACGCATTCCAAGCATAATGTTATTAAGTATCATATATTTTCTTGCTACTATTCTGCCCTGTTCTATATCGGTTATTATTATATTTATCACGATGTATTTGACTTATTCGCGCTTGTCGCCATATTAAACACGAATATAAACGAAGCGAGAGCCTATCTGCTTCAATTTATGTCCCCGGTTTTTATCGCAGGACTTTTTTCCCTTTTTCTTGTTATTTTCTTATCCGTTACTTTTGTCACCTATAAGCTCACATTATCCAAACACCTCTTTATTCTATCCCATACGCTTCCTAAAAAATTTCTCACTATTTTTCTGCTTGTTTCTTTGTTTCTGTTCGGGCATCATTTGATGAAAGTATTTCCTTTTGACATGTATGATGGATTAACGCAAAACGGAGGTTTATTGTCAGCCTTCACGGAATTGCATGATAATATAGACAAGAATTCAAAGAAACTTATGTTCAACAAAGCTTCCCTCTCCGGTTTAGCTTCACGCAAAGCACCCGGCAGCATCGTTCTGGTTATCGGCGAAAGTGCCAACCGAGACTACATGAGCGCATTTAATACTACCTTAAATGTTGCGACTACGCCATGGGAAGATCGTTGTTCCCGGCAAAAAGATTTTGCCTTTATGCAAAATTCCTACGCAAACTTTCCTAATACGATAATGGCATTGACGCAAGCGCTGACCAGTGTCAATCAATATAATAATACTTGCCTTAAAGAAGGGGTCAGCTTACTTGATCTGGCCAAAAAGGCAGGCTACCATACCTATTGGATCTCTATGCAGGAAAAAGGTTCCATTTATGATGCCGGAATCACCGTAGTCGCAGAACGGGCGGACAAATGCATCTGGTCGAAGGGGCACTACGATGAAGAAATCTTAAAAGAACTACGGACGCTGCGGCTTCCTTCTACAGAAAATCATTTTATTATCCTGCATCTCATGGGCAGTCACAATCGCTATCCGGAACGAGTGCCTGATTCTTTTCTGGAAACACATTCTCTTCCAAAAGAAATGCCTTATCCGAAATATACGCCCTCTCTTCTTTATACAGACTATGTCTTGCAAGAGATTTTTGAGTATGCGCAGAAAAATTTAAATTTACAGTCTATGATTTATTTCTCTGATCATGGGGAAGATATGAAGTATATGCACACCGCTTCGCCCTTTTATTTCTCCATGGTTCGTATTCCGTTTTGGATTTATCTTTCTCCTAAATATCAAAAAGAGTATCCTGAAATTTTACCAAATCTAAAAAATCATAGCCAGTCTGTATTCACCAATGATTTGATTTTTGACACCGTTTCCGGACTCTTGCATGCAGATACTAATTTTTACCATCCGGAATACGATATTACGAATAAGAAATATTCTATTACCCGCGAAAATGCCAAAACCCTACACGGGAAAAGAAACATCTCTGAGGAAAAAGTGGCAAATTAAATCACTGTGGTTTCCCGGCAGAAAAAATTTGCTCAAAAACGACAACCCCGTAGCTCAAAGCCGTGGGGTTGTTTCCATTTATCCTGTCTTTTTCTTACTTAATCATATTATCTACTTCTGTCACAGTGTCCTGAAATAGAAGACACAAATAAACAGCACCGTCAGTATGATCATAATGGTATCGCTGATTGCGGTACGGTAGTTATCCGGGCTGTAGTGTTTTTTCACCCGGAAAGGACGGGCATCCATCAACAACATGGGGTTCGCGCAAACATCCATAAACTGCCGTACGCCTACACCCCAGGCCCGACCCAGGCTGCGGCAGAGGCCAAAGCACAGGTAGGTTACCGCCAGGAAAAATTTCTTCAGCGGACGCCGATAAACCCAGTCTGTATCTAACGATAACGCCGTATGAGGCTCCATTCGGGGCAGGAACATGAGGAAGGGGATCAAAGCGGCGAAGCTCATGGAAAGAAGCCCCGTTACATGGCCCATGGTATAGGGCACATAAGTCACTGCGCCAAAGGGCAGGTATTGATACAGCAAACCGGGGAATACGCCAATGGCCGTACAACACACAGCTCCCATGATCATAGCGATCGTCATATTGGTAGGGATCGATTGCTGCTCGGGCGCTTCGCCCCGATCCGGCGCCAGGAAGATAAAGTACATCATCTTGAAGCAGATGGACAATAAAGTACCGACGCTGGCCAGTTCCAGAAGGATGGCAGTTATTGCCATTTCCGCCTGTCCGGCGGCGGCAATGGTCATGGTCTTACTGACAAAGCCATTAAAGAGCGGAATGCCGGAGATGGAGAAGGCCCCCACCACAAAGCAGATGAATACGGCGGGATAACGCCGGGCCATGCCGCCCAGCTGGTTGATCTTCCGTACCCCCGTGGCATAAATAATGGCATTACAGCACATAAAGAGCAGCGATTTAAAGAGAATATCGCAGAAAGCATGGGCGGTAGCCCCGTTCATGCTCATGACGGTACCAATACCGGCCCCGGCCACCATGTAACCCACCTGACTGACAATATGATAGCTCAAAAGCTTCAGCATATCGTTTTCCATGACAGCATACAACGCGCCATACAGCGCCATCAACACGCCTACACCAATAAGCAGTTCCGTGCCGCCGAAGATGCGCAGCAACGCATAGACCGCCACCTTGGTCGTGTAGCTGGACATAAATACGCTACCAGTGATGGTGGCAGACGGATAGGCATCCACGATCCAGGCGTGCAGCGGAACCGCCGCCACATTAATGCAAACGCCGGTGAGGATCAGCCAGAACGATACGTCGTGAGGGCCGTTCACCAGGTTTTGCACCAGGTACTGTCCCTGGGATAATTTAAGCAAAACGCCAAAGAGCACAAAGTTGCCGCTCAACGTATGCATGAGGATGTAGCGCGTACCTGCGCCGCGGCTGCCGGGCCGGGGGTCGTTCCAGACCAGGAACAGGGACGTTACGGCCATCAGCTCCCAGAAAAACAGGAAGGTGATCCAGTCGTGAGCCAGTGCCGTACTGATGGAAGCGCCAACGTAACTCATACTGCACAAAGCTTCCAACGGGCTTTTGTTATGACAGCTGAAGACACCGCCGATGCAACCCATGATGCAGAAAATCAGGACAAAGACCCAGCTCAATTTATCCACATACAAATAATGGCTGGTCCAGTCCGGCAGAAAGGCAAAGTCTTTCACCATACCGGGCGCCAGATCAAACACAGCGATCAGCGCCAAAAAGGGACCGCAGGCCAAAATCATCTTGCGCAGCTTGTAGGAGCCGACGCAGGCAAACATACCTACCAGGAAAAAGATGAAGCCGGGATGAAAGTTCTCAAACATCTGCATCATCATCTCCCTTCTGATAATAGTCTTCGTCGCGCTGGAGCAGCGGGGTCATGATTATTTTAGCCGCGATGATCAGCACCCAGCAACCGAGGAAGCCGAACACCACCATCATGAAAGGTTTTTCCAGCAGCTCGTGGGCCGGTTCGTTGAAAACACCCGCAGCATACGCTGCCGCGAAAAGCGCCACCGCAGCAAACAGGGAAAACAGCATGACTTTATTTTTTGTTTTTTTATCGTTTACCAGATCAAACATTACCAGCCACCTCCCCATCCGGCGCAGATGGCATCGGAAGCCATGCCGGCCAGTTTGTAGAAGTCAGGCGGGAACAGTTCCGGATCACAGCCCAGCACCACCGCCAGAATCGCGGTCACGCAGATCGGGATCAGCATGTTGTAGCTGATGGAGCCGTAATGCCGCGGATCTTCCACCGGCTCCGGCTTGAAGAAAGCCATTCGGACTACCGGCATCAGGTAGGCAATGGCCAGAAGGGCCGAAGCCACCCAGACCACCACGAATAAAGGTTTCCCTGCCTGAATCGCGCCTAAAGCCAGGTTCCATTTACTGATAAAGCCTATGATAAAGGGCGTACCTGCAATCCCCAAAGAAGCAATGGTAAAGCAACCCATCGTCACCGGCATATGCCGCCCAATGCCGTCCATTTCGCTGATCTCATGCAGATGCGTGCGGACGATAATACAGCCGGCGCACATAAAGAGGGTGATCTTCATTAACGCATGCGCCACCAGATGCATATAGGCGCCTTTGATAGCCAGCGGAGTCAGAAGCGCGGCGCCCAGCACGATATAGCTTAGCTGCCCGATTGTGGAAAAGGCCAGCCGACGTTTCAGGTTATCCTGTTTCAGAGCGATAAAAGAACTCACGAGAATGGTAAGCGCAGCCAACCAGGCCAATACATCGGCAGTGCCCAGCTGGCTTAAAAGCTTCGGCCCAAATACGAAGCCGATAATGCGCAGTACGGCAAAAGCGCCGGTTTTTACTACGGCCACCGCATGGAGCAACGCGCTGACCGGGGTCGGCGCCACCATAGCTGCCGGCAGCCAGCCGTGCAGAGGCATCACCGCAGCCTTGACACTGCCGGCTAAGATCATAAGGATAAATAGTAATTGTAAAACCCAAACAGGAGCCATGTTGATATCCAGGAACCCGCCGGCTTTAAAATCCATGGTGCCGCTGATACAATAAACCCCCACCGTGCCGGCCAGAAACAATTGCCCGGAAACCAGTGTATACGCCAAATATTTACGGCTGGCGTCCAATGCTTCTTCATTCCGTTCGTGTAAAACCAGCGGATACGAGAAAATCGTTAAAATTTCATAGAAAACGAAAAAGGTCAGCAGGTTGCTGGCCAGCGCAATCCCCAAAGTAGCTCCCAGACAAACCGCGAAGGCAGCAAAATAGCCGGTCTGCTCCGCTTCATGATTATTCCGCATATAACCTATGGAATAAAAATTGATGGGGATCCATAAAAGAGAAGCCAGACAGGCAAAAATCATACCGGCCGGATCCGTACGCAGTGTAAGACCTATGGTATCGGTTAACTTGAACAAAGTCCATTCGTATACGCTGCCCTCTAATACGCCAGGTACCATGCTGATCACCAGTGAAAACATGATCACAGCGCCCAGTGTGCTCCAGGTCTCACGGATATTGGGATATTTGCGGCTGCAGGAGACCAGCAATGCCGCCAGAAAGGCTACGCCTACGCCTAAAAAAGGTCTCGGATCGGTTACTATCATCTTAGAAACACCTCCGGTAAACCTAACTGAATCACCCGCGTCACCAAATCAGAGCTGTAAATGCCAAGGAATAAAATGCCCAATCCGGTAATACCGATGGGCAGAACCATATTCATCGGCAGGCCGAACTTGCTGTCCGGGTGATGGATTTCAACCAACGAAGCTTCCCGCTGGACAAACATCTGCTCAATGATGCGGAAGTAATAGACCGCATTCAGCAGGGAGCTAATGACTAACACAACGATATAAATATACTGCCGGCCTTCAAAAGCGCCCAGCATTAAATACCACTTGCTGAAAAAACCGCAGGTGGGAGGAATGCCGACCATGGACAGCACCGCAAAAATAATCGCCACGGTGCTCACCGTCATTTTTTTATTCAGACCGCCCAGGCGATAGAGGTTGACCTCACCAAAGCGGTAACTGATGCCCCCGATAACCAAAAAGAGGCAGCTTTTCATAAATGCGTGGTTGATCAGGTGGAGAACAGCGCCGATAAAGCCGTACATGTTGCCCATGGCCATGCCCACCGCAATATAGCCTAACTGCGCCACCGAGGAATACGCCAGCATACGGCGGAAATCATACTGAGCCAGCGCCATAACGGAGCCGATCAGGATGCCGCAAATGCCCATGATGCCGATGACGTCCATCAAGCCGGACATAATAGAGTTCTGCATGCCGAACATAAAGAAGAAGAAACGCAGCATAGCATAGGCCGGTACTTTGGACATACAGCCGGCAATCAGTCCGGCCGCGCCCGGATGGGAATACGTATAGGCGTCCGGCTGCCAGCCATGCAGCGGGAACAAAGCCATCTTGATCCCGAAAGCAATCAGGAAGCAGGCCACGGCGAAAGCAAACAGCGGCGTATGAACAAAGGGCTGGATGCGAACCGCGATATCCGCCATATTCAAAGAACCGGTCATGCTGTACACATAACCGACCCCTAACAAATAAAGGGAGGCTGCGATGGTGCCCACCAGCAGGTAGCGGAACGCCGCTACCATGGATTTTTTGCCGCCCAGGGCGATCAAACCGTAACCGGAAAGAGACATGATCTCCAAATAAACGTACATGTTAAAAACGTCGCCGGTCACCACCATGCCGCACAGGCCTACGGTCAACAGACCGTAGAGGGTGTAGTAGCCGCCGTAATGAAGCCAGTCTTCCTCCACCAGAAAGGGCTGGCCGTAAAAGCTGATGACCAGGGACAGAAAGGTGATCATACACAGGACCGACACATTCAGAGGATCCAGCGCAAATTCAATGCCGATCGGCGGCGCCCAGTTGCCCATCCAGTAATGGACGCTTTTGCCGCCTTTCCCGAGAACTTCGTACAACGTGGCCAGCGACGCCGCAAAGCTGCCGGCCAGAGCGGCCTGTACCAACCAGCCGCCGGCTTTTCGGTTAAAGCGGCTGAACAGAAGGCACAAAAGGCTGGCCGTCAAAGGCAGCAGTACGACCCATACCGGCGCGTGAGAACTTATACTCATTTACTGGCCCTCCTTAGCACCTCCGGCTCTTCTACGGAACCGTAATTTTCTTTGATCCGCATCAAAAGAGCCAGCGCCACGCCGGAAGTACCCATGCTGACTACGATAGCTGTCAGCATCAAAGCGTGCGGCAGAGGGTTGATATAATCCGCCGGATTCACATTGCCCGGCACCAGAATAGGGATCATGGCCCCTTCTTTCTGAGCAAAGCACAAATAAAAGAAGATCACGGCGACCTGCATCACGTTCATCGCCATCAGCTTCTTCATATAATTTTTACTCAGCACCATGCCATAGACACCCAGGAAAAAGAGGATCATGACCAGCGTGTAAATGCCCCGGCGGGCCAGGAACTCATTCAGCGCTTCCATCGTCTTCACTCCTTTTCACAACAGCGTCCATGATGTTCAGAATGGTCATCATAACGCACATCGTTACGCCGATCTCTATGATGAGGATCCCCAACGCATGAAGCTCATTTGTTTTTTCCGCGGCAAAGGGCAGAAAGCCGTAATCCAGGAATTTGCCGCCCCCCAGCAAGGTAAGCCAGCCGGCCAGGCTGTAAATAAAGGTACCCACCCCTGCCAGCACTAACGTAGTCGTTGTACGAATATTAAATAAGGGTGAGTCTTCTCCCAGAATCAGCCGGGCCAGTACGATACCGAACCCTAATACCACGCCGGCCTGGAAGCCGCCGCCAGGGCTGGATTCGCCTAAAATCAGCACATACACCGCATAGACCAGGGAAAAAGGCACCAGCATCCGGAAAGCTATATTGAGGAGGAGTCCGCCAAAAGGATCTTTCATTCGTAATCATCCTCCTTTTCCGGCCGCCGTCCCACCGTGGAACTGGTAAGAATCAGCGTAGCCGTCAGCCCGGAAAGGAACATGACCGTCGTTTCCCACATGGTATCGAAGCCTCTGTAGTCGGCCAGGGTACCCGTTACGATATTAGGAGAACCGGTATCCAGTTCACTTTGGGCAATGTAGACGGGGGTAATATGCTGATTCGGTGCAGAACCGGGATCCCCGATAGCCGGTAAAAATGTAACACTGCTGCAGAACAGGCCGGTCAGAAGCGCCAGCACTGTGATAACTAAACCGCGCATTATTTACACCACCTGTCAATTTTCTTTAACGAAATCACATAAAAAATGGTGGAAACGGTCCCTACCACAACTTCCGTGAAAGCTACGTCGGGAGACCCCATCATCAGATACAGCAACACGGCGCAAAAACTAAATGCGCTGTAAATATAAATACAGCTTAAGATATCACGGCAATAAATAATACAGGCCGTGATCAGGATCAGAAAAATCAGCAGCAAGGCTTCAAAAGTATAAATTTGCATTTAACTTTCCCCCTCCCTTGCCGCGGCTTCTGCTTCCTGCATTTCCGCATCTTTCTGATGCGGTTTTGTCCATACGACATGACCTGTTTTATAGGCTGTTTTGGTCAATATATGAGAGCCGATCGGGTTCCCTATAAAGACGAAAAGAAAAATAATGATGATCTTTGCGGAAGTATCCGTAAAACCGTTATACACAGCCAATCCCAGAAATACTAAGGCCGTGCCCAAAGTTTCGCTGTTCCCAGAGGCGTGCACCCGACTGTAAAAATCCGGCAGGCGCAGCATACCAATGGCCGATCCGATCAGGAAAACCAGGCCCAGTCCCATAAGCACAAAAGCAAGCAGCTCTTGTACCGGTACGCCAAAAATCATAATTTCTTCCCCCCCAGATATTTGCCCAGCACCACAGAGCCAAGGCAGCCCATCATGGCATAAGCCAGCGCCAGATCCACATACATACCCGGCTGCTTATCCAGAAAACCGAAGATCACAATCAGCAAGATCACATCCGCAGTGATTACGCCCAGCCCGTTCATCCGGTCAAAAATCGTCGGCCCGCGGAATAAACGCTGCAGCATCAGGCCGATCGTCAGAAGAAGAACCACCGTGATGACTAATAAAAAGGTCTGCATCAATAGTCCCTCCCCAGTTTCTCAAATTGAAAATCCTGCCCCAGCAGCCAGGCCACTTTAGCCGGCATGCCCATCGGATCTTCCAGCCCTTCCGCCGCCCCGTCGGTAAGAGCGTGTACTTCAAAGAGCCCGTCTTCCGTTACGTTCATCGTCACCGTACCGGGGGTCAGGGTAATGGAATTGGCCAAAATCATGGTTCCCATCGGGTTATCAATGGTATAGCGGAACTTCACCACACAGGGGTTAATAACCAGTTCCGGGCCGACGGTCGCCTTAATGACATCCACATTGGCCAGCACCAATTGCCACATGAGCCAGAAAAAATAAGCAATCAGTTTTCCCGGATTGATGCCTAACACAAAGTACTTTCTCGTTTGTTCCCTGTTGGGAAGCAGCAGCACCGGGTACGATACCCAGGCTACGATGACGGCGGTCAATATGCCATAGGTCAGGAATTTGACCTCGGTATTACCGGACAAAAGCAGCCAGAAAGCAAACATCAATACGGCCATATAAAGGATGTGCGTGATGGGCGTGCCCACGATGCTTTTGTCACGTAAAACAGTTGAATTCGTCACAATAACCACCTTTCTTTATATATTTTTTATTTATATATGTTTATAGAGTAATAATTTACCTGTAAGAAACTGAAAGGATGCACCAACTTCCCGTTTTTTTATATGGCTCTCATATGAATATACGGATATATGCGGGGCTCGCAATTTCCCGTTGCAGATGATTTTCTACAAGTGCGCTCAGCGCAAAAGATTAAATTAAAAAGACGTAGAAAAGGGTAAAAAATCCCAAATTCGTACGTCTAGTAGTATTCGACAAAAAGGCAATTAATTCCTGCCTGCCCCCTCATATTTGTGAATTTTTTTAGACAAAAAGAGGTGTCTGCAAAGATTTTTTTGCCAGGTCACAGCCGGATCTGCACAAATTCGCAGGCGTCATCTGCCGCTACCATCCGCTGCGCCAGCCGCTTGCCCAAAGCAACGTCCCCCGTAAAACCGATGACGCAATGTCCTCTGCCCTGTTCTTTAAGCTGCCCGGCAGATTGCAGCTGCCTTTTTGCCCGTAAGGCAGTTTCTTCCGCCGGGTCAATGATCGTGACCTCCGGCCCGAATGCCTGTTCCACCCCGGACCGGATAAAAGGGTAGTGGGTGCAACCCAACACCACCGTGTCCACGCCCCGGGCTTTTAAAATATCCGCATATTCATTTACCGCGGCTGCTAATTCCGGCGTGTCAAATCGGTTTCCTTCGATCAGCGGCACAAATTTTGTACAGCCCACGGCAAACACTTCGATGGATGGATCCACCGCCTGAATATCCCGTTTGTGAGCGCCGCTTTGGACGGTAAAATCAGTGGCCAGGACTCCGACTTTTTTATTTTTTGTGGCTTGCAGCACACTTTCTACGCCACGGGACATGCCGATCACAGGGAAAGAATGTCCCGTGCGGATAGTTTCTTCGCCCAGTACGGTGATCGTATTACAGGCAACCACCAATTGCCTGATTTCCTGTCGTTCCAGCCAGTCGGTCATCTCCCCGACAAACCGGCAGATTGTTTCTCTGTCTCGCACCCCATAAGGCGCTCTGGCCGTATCGCCTATGTAAAGAAAGTCTTCCTGCGGCATTGCCTTTTGCAAAGCCCGCAGCACGCTTAATCCGCCAACACCGGAATCCATCACCCCAATCGGGCGCGTTTTTCCCATTATCGATCCCTTCTTTCCCTCTCACAAATACCTGTTTCTTTTACCGTAGCAGGCTTACGGCTTTGCCGTGCGCCCAGCTTGCGGCACCACCCCGGGTCACAGCCTGCCGACAAGAGCCGCCCTTCCGGTTTGTTCCTTCTACCGCGCGGAACTTGCGACCTCGCCGCGTGAGCCGGCTTCACCCCCTGGCGGTCAAGCCGCCGTCTACGGGGATGATCGCGCCGGTCATAAACGAATTGGCAGGAGACGCCACGCTGCAGATCACATGAGCCACTTCCCGGGCTGCAGCGATCCGCTCCAGTGGATAGGCACGCCCCATATCCTCTTTAGTATAACGAGGCTCGGCTGCAGCCAGCTGCTCAGCCAACAAGGGCGTATCTACATCCCCGGGGCAGACGCAATTTACTCTTACAGACGGCGCCAGATCCAACGCCAGCGCTTTGGTCAGGGCCACCACCGCGCCCTTGGACGCGCAGTACACCGGACAGCCGTAATTGCCGCCGATGCCTGCATCGCTGGCAATATTTACGATACAGCATCCCCCTTCTGCCCTGTCCACCCCAGGCTCCCTGCCCGAAAGCCCGGGGAGCGGCGGCGCAGACACTTTTCCTGCCGGTGCCTCCACAGCGGGTTTCCCTGTCGCCTTTGCGTGCCGCATATAGGGTTCACAGGCCCGGATCATCAATAAAGTTCCTTTTACATTTACATCCATCAGCCTGGTATAATCGGCTTCCGTCCATTCCGCCAACGACTGCTCCAGATAGACACCCGCGCTGTTGACCAGGATATCGATCCGGCCGTTGCCGTGTTCAGCAGTATATTTTGCCGCTGCCGCACATTGCTCAAAACTTGTCACATCGCCTTGCAAATAATAAAGTCCCGGGGATTCTTCCTGCGCAGCCCGGCCCCGTTTAGGGTCACGCCCCATCACAAAGACCCTGCCCCCATCCTGCAAAAAGCTTTGGGCCGCCGCCAGACCGATACCGCTGGTTCCACCGGAGATCAGGACCGTCTTTCCTCTACAGCCGTAATCCATGAAGCAAGCCTCCTAAATACTGTTCTTTTCTTCTTCCGTCAAGGCCTCCGGCGCAGGCAGCGTCAGCGTTACCGTAGTCCCCTTGCCGGCTTCACTGTGCAGTTCCGTCAAGATTCCATGCCGTTCCGCGATTTCTTTGGCAATGGCCAGGCCCAGACCGCTACCGGATTTATTTTGCTCCCCCCGGGTCTTATAGAACCGGTCAAACACATGCGTCAGATCTTCTTTGGAAATCCCGGCGCCATGATCGCAAATGGTTAAGATCCGTTCCTGTAACCGCACCTGAATCTGCGTGCCTTCCGGACTGAATTTAATTGCATTATCCAAAAAAACCAACAACATCTGATTTAACCGGCCATAGTCGCCGGTCATTTTATAGACGGGGGTATCCGTTGCCCACTCCACCGTAATATTTTTTTCGTGCCCGATATGTCTGGCGCTGCGCACTGCGTTATCTACCACCGAACAAAAGTTAAGCGGGGCCTTCTCGATACTAAAATCCGCATTCTGTAAACGGGAAAGCTCTAACAGATCATTAATCAGCCTTTGTAAAAATAAGGTCTCGCCATACATGGTTTCATAATAGCGTTCGATATCTTCCGGCTTATCGATCACCTTATCCCGCAGCGCCTCCAGACTGCCGCGCACTACCGTGACAGGGGTACGCAATTCATGGGAGATATTGGCGATAAAGGCTTTGCGTATCGCCTCCGTTTTACGCGTTTCCGTATCCGCCGCTTCCAGCCGGCCCGCCATATTGTCCAAAGTTTCCGCCAAAGCCCCTACCTCATCGTTTTGCCGTACATAACTGCGGGCTGTGTAATTACCGGAGGACAATTCTTCCGCTGCATTTTTCATCTTATTCAGCGGCCGGGTAAATTTCAGAGACAGCATCCAGGCCACCGCCAAAGCCATAAGTAAAGCCAGCCCCAGACAGGCCACAAAGATTTCCCGGGCCTCGTCAAAAGATCGGCGCAGGCCAAAGACCGGCACGCGCAGCAGCAACGCCGCTTCCACCCCGCCGGAATTATTGTAGATCGGCGCCACGGCAGACACCCGAAGCTCATTAATCCGGGGGTCAAAGTCTTCCCGCACCCCGGTCTCCCCCTTTAACCCTTTGCATAGCAGATCCCGATAGGACTGCGGCAGTTCCTCAAGGGACGCGACGCCCACAAAAACAGGCGGCAGATCTCTCCCCTGCGGTCCTTTGGGGCGTTCTACCTGACCCCGTATCTGATCCATTTCTGCCGGAGTACTCCCGGCAGGAATGTGATTGCGCATTTCCACGTTGCCGTCTTTGGAAGCCACCCACACATCATCCGCCGTGATCACATTCACATAACGAATCAGTCTGCGGGATCGCAACAGGACCATCGGGCTGTTGACACGTTCCCCCCGTAACCGGGAGCGTTCCAGATTATCCCCCATAATGGAAGCCACCTGCTGCGCCCGCTGCATGAGGCTTTTCTGCTGCCGTTCGATCACGCTTTCGCGGAAGAAGTGCCCGAAAGAAGAAGCCATCACAAGGGCAAACACAAAAATAGCCAGGGCAAAATATGCTGCCAGCTTCACAGCAATTTTACTTTTCAACATCGCGCACCTCGCCTTTCCCCGACTACAACACCTGCCCTTGCAGACTCCGCCCCCTGCAAACAAGCATAGCGATTTCCCCCGGCTACAACGTCTGCGATTTCGTATTATTCTGTAGCAATGCAGCACATTCCATTGATACCTGCTCTTAAAGACCGACTTTTGCTTTATGGCATGTCGGCACCAGCCGGTTCTTTGATCTCAAAACGGTACCCCACGCCCCAGATGGTTTTGATAAACCAGTCCGGATGCGCAAAACCGTCTAATTTAGCGCGGAGCCGCTTAATATGAGAATCCACCGTCCGATTATCTCCGAAATAGTCATAGCCCCACAAACTGTCCAGCAGATTATCCCGGGAAAATACTTTCTTCGTATTGGAAGACAGAAGCCATAAGATTTCTTTTTCCCGCTTGGTCAGCGCTACCTCCTGCCCATCGATAGTAACCAGATAATTATCCATATCAATGCACAGATTGGCAACGGAAAGCTTGTGGGAACCGGTTTCTTCCGTCTGAGGTATCCGCCGTAAAATCGCCCGGGCGCGGGCCATTACTTCCGCGGCGCTGAACGGCTTTACGATATAGTCATCGGCCCCGATATCCAGCCCTAAAATTTTATCGGCATCTTCCGTCCGGGCGGTAATCATAATCACCGGTACCAGGGAAGAAGCCCGGATGGCTTTGCACACGCTGAAACCGTCTTTACGGGGCATCATCACATCCAAAAACACAACGGCGATCTCTTTTTCATGCTCCCGAAACAACTGAAGCGCCTCTTCTCCGTCATGGGCAATGTGACTGCCCCAACCTTCTTTTTTCGCATAATCCGCCAATACCTTGGTGATTTGTATATTATCATCAGCGATCAAAACCTTATTCATGGACAACACCCCCGCGGAAAGCTGGCTTATATAGGTTTATTATACATCAAGTTACGCAGCGGATACAAATAGAACCGTTCTTTTCCGTAATAGAAAAGTCACGTAAAAAACATGAATTCGCCATAATCTTAGTTTATAATAAATACAGGTAAGATACCTGAAGTAAAAGGATATCATACCACTATTTTAAGTAGAGTAAAGGAGAGGTAAAAAATGAGATTAAATTTCAAGAAAAGTATGCTGGCTGCCGGTGTGTTGGCAGCTCTGATCGCCGGTTCCGCTTTTGCGGCTACGCCTGAACAAGACGCGGCTATGCAGAACCAGGGACATATGTATAATAATCGGGTAGAACAAGGTGCAGTAAAGACCGACGACGCTTCTATGCAACGTCAGGGACACATGTATAATGAAAAGGTAGAGCAAAGAACAGTAAAAACTGACGATGCCACGACCCAGAATCAGGGACACAGATATAACGAAAAGGTAGAGCAAAGAACAGCAAAAACTGACGATGCCACGACCCAGAACCAGGGACACAGATATAACGAAAAGGTAGAGCAAAGAACAGCAAAAGCAGACGATGCCACGACCCAGGATCAGGGGCACACGTATAACAAAATAGTGGAACAAAGAGCGGTAAAAGCAGACGATGCCACGACCCAGGATCAGGGGCACACGTATAACAAAATAGTGGAACAAAGAGCGGTACAGACCGAAGATGCAGCCACCCGTCAAAGCGGCGTTATAAAATCGAAAGACGGCGGCAGATAACAATGCGTTCTTCGTGATATGAAAGGTCTCAGTGAAGGCAGAGACTGGGCGAAGAAAGAAACGAGATCTTGAAGGACTGGGCCAACATGACGCAGGAGCAGCGCTATGAAGCCCACGAAAAGTTCATTGAACGGGTCAGGGAAATAGCTTTATCTCTTTAAAAAGACAATGTTGGAAGCAATTTATTTGGCAGCGAAACGCCGGTGGCGGTCATGCTTTCACTTTAGCCTTACCTGATCGTTCATACCCCCTCATATATAAAAAATAGACCTGTCGGAAAAGGTACCTTCTGTGTACCGGCAATTCCGACAGGTTTATTTTTATAAGGCGCTTGTCATCAGACTTATTTTGCTAAAATTCTTATTATAAATTTGGGCTCATGCAGTTCGTCACACAGCGACACACGTTTTCTCCATGTTAAATTCCAATGATCACGCCGCCATGATCGTGCCAGCCCCAGCCGATACCGATTCCTATACCAACTGAACCGCTGCCGCTTCTGCGGTTTTCCACCGCTTCCATATCCTGTTCGTCCATAACAACGAAGCGGATTTTTTTATTTTTTATAAAGCCGCCGATCTCAACCTCGGTCAGCACGTCGACTTTGCCGCGGGCCAATCCTTTTACCTGGCCTTTCTCCGAATCCACCGAAGCGATACTCTCATTCAGACTGGTCAACTTCAATTTGAAGGGGATATTGCCCGGCACACGGATAAACACTTTCCCTGCCCCATCAATGGGTACTTCTCTGTAAAGAGCATAAATTTCTACCCGCTCCAATAACTTGTCAGTGGACCCTTGCAACAGTTCGACCTTGTCTTCACCGGGGAAACGCAGATACACGCAGCTGTCGTCTTTGGCCAGCAAATAATCTCCCACAACGTCAGAAGTGCCTTTCTTAAAGGCCTTGACATGATAAAAGTAGTCGCCTGTCAACACTTTATCCATCCGATAGGAATACGTTTCTCCGTCCATCAGGCCGGTTTTCATCGAAGAGATGCCCTGCAGAAGGGCCACCGCTTTATCCAGTTTTTTACCGGATGTGATGTAATAGCTGGCCATAGCCTTTTCGCGGGCGGCTGACCGTGCAGACTCCGCCTGTTCCACCGGTACCACCTGCCCATCTTTATAAGCCTGCGATGAATCGGCGGTTTCGGCCGCAGATACAGGTGCCATAAATAAGCCGGTCACCAGTAAAGAAACCGCCAACAGACCAGCGCCTCTTTTTCCCCAAGTATGCATAATACACCTCCAAAACACACACTGCTTCAAAATATACTCAAGCCAAAATTCTCCCCACACTTTCAGCTCTATAAAATCACTTAAAATCCGTCTTTACCAAGTTACGCCAACTGAGCACTGCCAGGTTGTTTTTTCGTTTTTCTTACTTTTTTGTAGTTATATTATAACGCTAAAACGTGACAAATCTATGACAGATCTGTGACAGGGGAGACGATGCGAATGCATGCGATAATCAAGGCGCTTCGGAAAAGCGAAAACACCTTCAGAAATAATTCTCCGAAGGTGTTTCTGTTTATAAGTCTCTTGTCAGAGCATCCATCATCATGATATTGCTGACTGTCCCCACTCCGCCGGGTACCGGTGTAAAGGCAGAAGCCTGCGCCTCTGTTTCCGGCGCCACGTCGCCTACGATACCGTTATCCGTCACATTTATGCCCACGTCGACAATGACAACACCGGGCCTCACCATCTCCGGCCGGACAAAACCGGCTTTACCGATGGCGGCCACCACAATATCCGCCTTTTGCAGGATGTCTGTCAGATTTTTGGTGTGGGAATGGCAGATGGTCACCGTACAATTTTTCTGCAACAGCAACAAAGCGACAGGTTTGCCCACCACGTTGCTGCGCCCCAGCACCACCACGTTTTTCCCGTCCAGCTCGATTCCATAATGCTCCAGGATCGCCAGACAGGCGCGGGGTGTACAGGCAGCTCTGCGTCCTTGACCCAACAGTAATGCTCCGCCATTCATGGGATTCAGGCAGTCCATATCTTTTGCGGGAGCCAGCGCAGCTCCTACTGCTTCGCTGTCCACCTGCGGCGGCATAGGCATCATGGGCAGGATGCCGGTCACCGCCGGATCTTCATTTAAAGCCCGGATCGCGGCAAGCGTCTCCTCCGTCGAGGCTTCTTCCGGCAATTCCACACAGCGGGTCCCTGCACCAATTTTTTCAGCCATGCCCAACAGTCGTTTTCGGTACACAAAAGATGCCGGATCCTGTCCTACCGTCAAGATGGCCAGGACGACCTGCCTGCCTTGCTGTTTTGCCGCGTCTACTTTAGCGGCAATCTCCGCCCGAAACTTGTCCGCCACCGGTTTTCCCGCCATATGTATTGCTGTCATCTGTTTTTCTCCATTATTTTTATCATTATTTTGATTTAAAACAAGCCGCTGATTAGTCCCTCATCGGTCACGTCAATGTTTTCTGCCGCCGGTTTTTTAGGCAAGCCGGGCATGGTCATGATATCTCCCGTATAAATCACGATAAAACCGGCTCCGGCGCTGATCTTTGCATTTTTCACATGGACGGTAAACCCGCTAGGCGCCCCCAGTAAAGCGGGATCGTCCGACAGGGAATTCTGGGTTTTCGCCATGCAGACAGGCAGATCGCCAAAGCCTTCGGCTTCATACTGGGCCAGTGCCTGGGCCGCTTTCGGCGCAAATTCCACTTTGTCGCCGCCGTAAATTTCTTTTACGATGGTTGCCACTTTTTCCTGCAAAGGCATTTCCAGGGGATACAGCGGTTTGAAACGGGCCATGCCGCTTTCGGCCAGTTTCACCACTTCTTCCGCCAGAGCCACGCCGCCGGCGCCGCCTTTGGCAAACACATCGCTGATCGCCACGTTAACGCCTAAATCAGCGCAATAATCATAAACGGCTTTTAATTCTTCTTCCGTGTCCTGTTCAAACACATTAATGGCCACCACTACCGGCAGGCCGAATTTGAAAATATTTTCAATATGTTTCCCAAGGTTGGGCAACCCCGCCTTTACTGCTGTAACATTGGGTGTTTTCAACTCCGTTTTGGGTACGCCGCCGTGCATTTTTAAGGCCCGGACCGTAGCCACCAGCACCACGGCAGCCGGTTTTAGACCGGCATAGCGACACTTGATATCAAAGAATTTTTCTGCTCCCAGGTCGGCGCCGAAGCCGGCTTCCGTAATCGTGTATTCCGCCAGCCGCAACGCCGTACGCGTTGCCATGACGCTGTTACAGCCATGCGCGATATTGGCAAAAGGACCACCGTGAATAATGGCCGGCACGTTTTCCAACGTTTGTACCAGATTCGGCTTGACCGCATCTTTCAGCAGCGCCGCCATAGCCCCGGCCGCATGCAGATCTTCCGCCGTGACCGGTTTGCCTTCATAAGTATAGGCCACTACGATGCGTTTCAGACGTTCTTTCAAGTCATGCAGGCTGTCGGCCAGGCAGAGAATCGCCATGACTTCGCTGGCCACCGTAATATCAAAACCATCTTCCCGGGGCACGCCGTGCGCTTTGCCGCCTAACCCGGCCACAATATTGCGCAGTTCCCGGTCATTCATGTCAACGACCCGTTTCCAGATGACCCGGCGCGGATCGATCCGCAGCGGATTGCCCTGATGGATGGAATTATCCAACATAGCGGCTAACAGCATGTGAGCCGAGGTGATGGCATGAAAATCGCCGGTAAAGTGCAGGTTGATGTCTTCCATGGGCACCACCTGGGAATAACCGCCGCCGGCGGCGCCGCCTTTTACGCCAAAACAAGGCCCCAGGGAAGGCTCGCGCAGCGCGACCACTACTTTTTTCCCTATTTTATGGAGGCCCTGAGCCAGACCTACGGTCGTGGTGGATTTTCCCTCCCCGGCAGGCGTTGGGGTGATCGCCGTAACAAGGATCAACTTACCGGGTTCCCGGCTTTCCACTTTACGGATCAGGTCATAAGAAAGTTTGGCCTTATATTTTCCGTATAACTCCAAATCTTCTTCGGCAATACCCAACTGTGCTGCCACCTGGACAACGGGGAGCATCTTAGCCTGCTGTGCGATTGCGATATCCGATAACATGATACCATCCTCCTCATTTTACGCTCTTTATTTTCTCTTTTTTTGCTATTTCCTGTCTAAACCGAAGTTTCTTTGAAGCATCGGCAATTTATTTGAACCAGACCTCTATTTTCGTCCCTTTTTTTACCGTAGCGCCGCCGACCGGCGATTGTTTATAGGCCGCGCCTGAACCATAGGGTTCCAGCACCAGCTCGCCTTGCTGGAGGATAGCGGCAATGGCCCGGGCATCCAGACCGGTGAAGTCCGGCAGCAGCCAGCCGTCTTCTTTCGGCAACAAGACCGGCTCCGGCTTGCGTGTTGCAATCTGCTGTCCCGGTCCCATATGGGCTTCAAAACTGGGCAGGCCTTCACTGTTGCTGGGCTGAATACCTTTCGCTACCAGGATCTGCTGCAAGGTATCCCGGAAAATCGGGGCAGAGACCTGTGAGCCGTAAAAAGCGCCCCGCGGATTATCCAGCATAACCAGCATCGCATACTGGGGTTTATCCGCCGGTACAAAACCGACAAAGGACGCAATATATTGTCCCGGAGCATAACCGCCGTATTCGGAGATTTTCTGCGCAGTACCGGTCTTCCCGGCAATACGATACCCCTGAATACGTGCGGTTTTACCGCCGCCTTCACTGACCACTTTCTCCATCATAGCCCGCATCTGCGCCGCTACTTCCGGCGTAATGACCTGACGCACTGTTTGTTTCTTTCCCTGACGGATCACTTCACCATTCGGCGCTACGATCCGGTCGATAATGTACGGTTTCAGCAGTTCGCCGCCATTGGCGATGGCGCAGATCGCACGCAGCTCCTGCAGCGGCGTCACCGCAATGCCCTGACCGATGGCCAGTGTGGCAATATCCGGGTCGTACATCTTCTTCGGGTCGTATAAGATGCCGTCTTCCTCACCGGGCAGCTCAATACCTGTGGCTTTGCCAAAGCCGTATTTTTTGGCCCAGTCGATTTCTTTTTGCGCGCCTAACTTCATCCCCAACTGTACCATACCGGTATTAATGGAAAATTTGATGACATCCTCAAATTTTACCAGGCCCATACCGCTGCCGTCCCAGTTGCTGATGGTGCGGTCGGCAATGCGGATGCTTCCCGTATCATTGATGGGCGTATCCGGCGTGATCAGGCCTTCGGAAAGCCCCATTGTGCCCACAATAGGCTTAAATACGGAGCCCGGTTCGTAAATAATGGAAACAGCCCGGTTCAGCCAGGTCGTAGCCGGGAACTCATCAAATTGGTTAGGGTTAAAGGTGGGGCGGCTCCCCATAGCTAAAATCGCCCCCGTATTGGGATCCATGATCAATACAGCCGCTCCGGCCGCATTGGTACGTTTCATCGCATCATCCAGCGCATCTTCGATGACAAACTGGATCTTGCTGTCAATGGTCAGGTACACCGTGGCGACCATGGGTTTTTCTTTGGTTTCATCCAGATCGGTATTCCCATCGGTTACCACCGTACGCCCCATCGCGTCCACTTTTTTCGTCTGGCGCGTTTCCGCCCCTTTCAGTACGCTGTCCAAAGCCAACTCCAGACCGGAAAGCCCGTTGTCATCCGTACCGACAAAGCCCAATACCTGTGCTGCCATGGACTTCTTCGTATAATACCGCTTACTTTCGGTAATAAAATGAAGTCCTGTCAGTTTATTCTCTTTTATGATCTGCTGCACTGCCGCATAATCCTTCGGCTCCAGCATACGCTTGATCCAGGAAAAACGCCCGTCTACCGTCAGCTTTTTGTACAGGGTCTCCTCGGACATCTGTAAGACCGGCGCCAGTTTTTGCGCGGCAATGCGGGGGATATCCCGCACTTCCGCCTTTTTCCCCGGCGTGGGGTTTTCGCTCATTTCACCCGGATCCGCATAAAGCGAATGGACCATGATACTCACGGCCAATTCTTCCCCGTTGCGATCCACAATACGCCCCCGGGGAGTGTTCCGTTTAATTTTATCGGTCACCTGAACGGTGGCTCTTTTGCCCAATTCTGTCCCGCTGATGATCTGCACCCACAACAATTTGCCTACCACCAGCAAAAACATCCCCATCATCAAAAGGCCCAATAAAGCCAAACGGGTACGGCTGTCATGCATCGTAAACTTCGGTTTTTTCATCAGAAGCGCCTCCTGTATCGGTTGGAAGCCACTATCCGTATGTCATCTTTTTCGGTAGGCGGCAGACCGGCTGCGATGCGCTCTTCCCGCAGTTCCCTTGCCGCTTCACTGCGGTAGACTGAAATTACCAGCCCCAGCACAAAAAGGTTGATGACCATCGCTGTTCCGCCATAACTGATAAACAGCAACGGCACGCCGATAACCGGCAACACGCCGCTGACCATGGCCATATTGGCCGCCGCCTGCCCAATTAAGAACAGTGACGCGCCGGCCACTAATAAATAGCCCCGTTTATCCCGCGTCCGCATCGCGATACGAAACAATGCGCAGGCCAGGGTCACAAAACAGGCAATTAGAAACAGGGCTCCGATGAAGCCCCATTCCTGACAAAAAATCGCAAAAGCAAAGTCCGTATGCGCTTCCGGCAAATAAAAGAACTTGCCGGACCCCTGTCCCCAGGGTACACCGGTCAGCCCGCCGCTGCCGATCGCCAGCAGGGACTGCGCCATCTGATAACCGCCTCCCTGCGCATCGGCCCAGGGATTCAGCCAGAGCAGCACCCGCTTCAGACGATACGGCGCCAACACCGCCAATACCGACATGCCCACGCCGGCAATGGCAATCAGACCGGCGACCTGCTTAGCAGGGATACCCGCTAAAATATACATGCCGAGCATAAGAGAAAGCACAATCGCCGCCGTCCCCATATCCGGTTGTTTATAAATCAGATAGCCACAGGCAAGAGCAAAAGCCAGGGACTTATTTCCCGGCCAGCCGATCAGACTGACAGGCAGGCCTTTTTGCAGCCTCTCGCCCAAAAGGGAAGCCGCGATCAAAATCACTGCCGCTTTCGCGATTTCCGATGGCTGCAGAGAAACACCGGCCAGGTAGAGCCAGCGCCGGGAACCGTTGACCACCGTACCAAAAAGCAAGGTGACCACTAAAGACAGCAGCGAAACGCCAATCAAAATCGTGGCAAACCGCTCTGACATTAAATTTTTATAATTATAACGATAGCCGAAAAACCAGAATATAAGCAGACCGAATACACCGTAACCTATATAACGGATCAGAAAATAATAGGGAGTCCCCATCATATCCGCAGCCCTGACAAAACTGGCACTGAACACATTGACAGCACCAATCACCATGAGGAGCAGGGTGATTGTCAGTATCGCATCTTTTGGATTCTCCCAGAATAAAAACCGCTCACGCATATAAATTCCTTATTCCCCACAGGGTCGGGAAGATACATCGCTCTCCGTACCCCGGATTTCTACTGTTCTTTGCCCACTTATATCCCTGCGGACCGCCACCGGCCGGATATTTTTAGGAGACCGGTACGGGATCAGGCCTGAATTCTCGCCAAAGCAAGCCTCACAATAATTAATGGGAGTTCCTCCGGCGCTGAACTTCCGCTCATATTCCGTCTGCACTTCATTCAGGTATTCGCTCTGATGCAGATCATAGGAAAGCCCTCGGATCTCCAGGCCAAATTCTCGAAATTCTTCCACAGAAAAATCAAAGAGGCTGCGGTTATCTGTTTTAAAGAACAAACGGCCGCCGTTGCCCAGTATCTTTTTATAGACGCCTAAAAAATTACGGTGGGTCAAACGCCGTTTAGCCTGTTTTTTCTTGGGCCAGGGATCGCTGAAATTCAAATACAGCGTCCGGATCTCGCCGGGTGCAAACCAGTCTTCCATATAGGCGGCGTCTGCCGCAAGGATCACCACATTCGTCAGGCCCAGCTCCTGCGCTTTTTTCGCCGGATAATAGGCAATGTCCGACTGGGTCTCGATGCCGATAAACGCTTTTTCCGGATGCAATTGCGCCATCCCTGTAATAAAGCTTCCCTTGCCGCAGCCGATTTCCAGGCAAAGCTCTTTGCCGGGAAATCGGTCCTGCCAATGGCCTTTGAACCGGCCGATGTCATCTTTATATAAAAATCCTGCTTCGATTACTTCCGGTAAGGCTTTTTCAATCCAGGGCTTTTTCCGTAACCGCATAATCTGTTCCTTTACTTTTATCTCTTCTTTTTGGGAGAAGGGCCCAGGTCATATTTCTTCAGGTAACGATACAAGGTAACACGGCTCACATCCAACATGATCGCTAACTTGGAAATATTGCCGCCCGCCGCTTTCCAGGCGGAAATAAAGGCGTCTTTATCATATTTCCAGGATTTTTCCAGTGTCTTATCCTTCGGCAGTTTAATATCTTCCGCTTCAATCACGGTACCGGACACATGGAAGAAGGCCCTTTCTATCACGCCCTGAAGCTGTTTGATATTGCCGGGCCAACTGCAATCCGTCAACAGGCGCAAAGCATCCGGCGACAGGTGCTTGGCCGGCATGTTGTGCTGTGCGTTCATTTCCACCAGAATATGGTTGGCCAGCACCGAAATATCTTTGACTCTTTCCCGCAGCGGCGGGATCCGCATCACCGTATCGATCACCAGCTCAAATAACTTGCGGCTGAACAGGCCTTTGTCCGCCAGACGCTTTAAGTTACTGTCACAGGCCGCGATCACACGCACGTTCAGCTGCTTTGTCTCATGGCTCCCGGAGGAGAATATCTTGCCCTTTGCCAGGGTGTCTGCCAGACGATCGCCCAGGTACACCGGCATCTTTTCCACTTCGTCAATAAACAATGTCCCGCCGATCGCCAGTTCCAGCTTACCGGTCGAAGGCTGATTGTCCCCGTCCAGGCTGCCAAAAATTTCTTCTTCCAGTTCTTTGTCTGACCCGTCGGTGCATTTTACCACGATCAAAGGCGCCGCCGCTCTGGAGCTGGCCTGATGAATGCCGTGTGCCAGACGCTGCTTGCCGGTGCCCGGTTCCCCCTGCAGCAGGATATTGTTTTCACTGCGGGCCACCCGGGCCGCTTTATGCTGCAGCGCCAGGAATTCCGTCGTTTCACCCACCATACTGTATAAACTGTAACGGCTGCTGTAGCCCGTAGCATGAGCAATCGTAGTTTTCAGATCTTCAATGGACATGGACAACACCACCGCGCTGTCCACTTCGTCCCCCGTCTTGACAGGCAGTACGGTAGTCACGTCTTCATAGGTACGGTCCTGGGTGATCCAGGTAATTTCCCGGCGATGAGTCGGCTTGCCGCTCAGGGCCTGACGGATAGGTATATGCTCATAGTTGAGGAAGACTTCTTCCAGTGATTCTCTTCCATCCAGTCGTTTTCTGGCATTGCCATTGCAATAACGGATTTTTTCCGCCCGGTTCAGCCAGTATACGCTGACGGGCAGTTCATCCAGGATCATCTTCTGGACGTTCCAATAGATCAACATCTCCAGATACCGCTCCACGGAATATTTCATTGTGAGGAGCAAAGAGAGAAGGAGATCATAAGGCAACTCATTTTGATCGACAGAACAGAAGGACAAAATATAACGGATCTTACCGTGAACACAGATCGGCGCGCTGCAGGCGTCCCCATTATGGCTTTCCCGGATCCACATTTCCGGACCGAACATCAGGAACGGCACATTGTGTTCTCTGGCCACGCTGATGCTGGAAGTTCCTACATCTTCTTCCAGAACCCGCATGCCCTGAATATCTTCAATGACTCTTTGGAAAAAAGGCATTGCATAATTTTTAATTACATAGCCCTGATCATCGATCAGTAGCATGCTCAGATTATGCGCATTAAAATGCTGTTTGCTCTGTTCATACAGGCCATTGACATACTCCACCACATGTAAATGGGCTTTTTGATGTTCCACGATCTGTTCCCGGCTGAGCCGGTTGATTTTGGGCATCGTTTCATGAGGCAGTTTCATATTACGGCACCGCAGCCAGGATTCCGCGATCCAGGGATGCACGTTAGGGTCAACAACACCGTCCTCCATAAACTTGTTGTAGTAGGATGTTAATTTTTCCTTATTGCGTCTTTCTCGAATCATAGATCCGGGTCCCTCTTTTCTGTTTATATTTAGCGACAACGGTCATTGCTCCGCAAAATGCGGCGGGCGGTGTAATAACGCGGCCCCCAATAACCGTCATTCAAATCACTCAACATAATGCCTTTGGAACTGGTTGCGTTCCAGAATTTTCCATTGCCGGCGTAAATGCCGTCATGGGAAGCGCCGGGTTCATAGGTGCTGAAAAAAACCAGGTCCCCCGGCTTCAAGTCCTTTTTGGCGATACGTTTGCCTTCCAAAGCCTGTGTATCAGCCGTACGGGAAAGTTTTATGCCGTGTTGGGCAAAGACATACTGCACATAACCGGAACAGTCAAACCCTTTGGGCGTCGTGCCTCCCCAACGATAGTGAACGCCCCGGTATTTGGCGGCCGTCTTTAAAATTTTCAGGCTCTCCACGTTACCGCCGTATTCTTTGGACTCCACCTGCCATTTAAGCTCCGTGTACGTTGCATTGTCCAGATTGCCGGTCACTTTCAGATTATATTTTTTCTGGAATTTACGCAGCGCCTTACGCGTTGCTTTGGTAAATTGCCCATCCGTATCCTGCGGATTGAAGCCCAGACTTTGCAGATATTTCTGGGCCTGTTTTACTTTCCAGCCCTTGTCGCCTACCTGATAGACCGACTTCACTTCCGGCGTTTCGCTGCCGGTTTTTTTCGGTTTTACCGAGGGAGCAACGGGGGGATTTTCTTTGGGCTTTTCCCATTCCATAGGTTTTGTGGGCTTAGGCTGCGCTGGGGGCAGTACCGCGGTTTTCTTCGGAGGCACTACCGATGCCGGAGCTGCCGGTTTAGCCAAAGGAGTCGGGGGCGCTGCTGCAGCCAGCGCTTTCTCCACAGAGGTTTTGACAGTCGACGAATTTTTTGTTCCCGCTTCAGGCTGCGAAGGAGCTTTTGCTTCTGCCTTGGGCGGTTTTACAACTTCCGCCGGAGAAACCGCAACAGCCGCAGGCGCCCCTGTTTTTAAAGGCGCCTCCGGCATTGGTTTTCTGGTTGTACTGATTACGTCCTGCGGCATTCCCTTGGGGGTTTGCTGCGGCGTTGTAATCTTAGTGCCATTCGCCCGGTGAGGCATATTGGCAATAACCGGCGCAGCCATGGCCGGCTGCGGGAGAAGGCCCAGACAGACCGCCAGGATGATTCCTGCGGTAATTCCTCCGGGCAACTTTTTCTTCCACATACCCATCACTCCGCTTAATATCGATCGTCGTTATAAACGTCCCAGCTTTTGAGACGATCCAGTTCTTCTGCCGCCAGTTTTATCTCTTCCAGCAAACGCGGTTTATCTTTGGGCAGAGTCCCGGAAAAATTTACATAATTGGAAACGTGATTGCTGCGGAAAAGTGTATGGCACCCTTCCGGAATCTCGATATGCTCCATCATCAAGTGCAGTTCGTGCATCAGTCCGCCGGGGGACAAGGGGTGGAATTCCCCTCTTTCAAACTGTTCCTTCAGCTCGCTGCCCCGATATAACATCAGACACAATGCGCTCAGCATCGTCGGCCGGATCTCACTGATCGCCCGGGCCGTAGCCAGCGCATGACGCTCGCTGCCCTCCACTCCTGCGATTCCCAGGATGACCATGATCGACAATTTCATACCGGCAGCGATGACCCGTTTACCGGCCTCGATCGACTGAGGGCCGTCCACGCCTTTTTGCACATCTGCCAGCGTTTGCGAATCGCCGCTTTCCATACCGTAATACAAAAGCTTCAAACCGGCTTCCCGCAATCTCACCAGATCTTCCGGCGTTTTGCGCAAAATATCTTTCGGCGCCGCATAGGACGAAACCCGCTGCAAATTAGGGAAATATTGGCGCAGGGTCTGTAAAATACGCAGCAGACGGTCGGTGCTCAGTACCAGCGCATCGCCATCGGCCAAAAACACGCGCCGGACCCCATCCTTGTTATACATATGAGCCATCGCGATCTGACGGGTGATTTCTTCATCCGTCAGTACCTGAAAAGGTACGCCGCGATACATATTGCAATAGGTACATTTATTGTGCGCACAGCCTCGTGTCACCCGCAGAATGAAGCTGTTCGCTTCACTGGGGGGACGAAAGACCGGGGTATCATAATTATCAAAAAACATGCTGTTCCTCCATTCCGTTAAACGTCATATACAGAATGATTTTCCGCACCTATTACAAGTTACAGCATATTTTCATTGCTATTATACAACATTTAACACTTCATTGTAAACTTCTTAACAAAAAATTATTTACTTTACACTGTTATTTTAGACGAATTTCTTATATCTGTTCCATCGCCGCTACAACAGCTTTAGCGGTAAAGTGGATTGCCGCCGCGGTTCGCCGCAGCGCAACTTTTCCGCCCGTCAGATGGCTGCAGCAATGAGTAACAATACTGTCGACTTCATCCCGCAACACAGTTCTTTCACCGGTACAGAAGTGCCGCCCGGCAGTCATACGTCTATTCCTTCATCCGGCAACGCAGCTCTTCCACCCCGTTTTTATACTCGGCAATAATATCCTTATGTCTGGCAATTTCTTCGTCAAACATTTCCCGCACATAATCCACAAGAGTCACCCCTTTGACGGTAGCCAATATTTTGATCCCTTCAAATTCTTCCGGCGTAAGGCGAAAATTTGCCATTATATTTTTACAGGTCATGATCATGCTCCTTTCCTGGCTGTGAGATGAGTATAGCGCTGCCGATTTATTTTGTAAAGCAAGATTTCTCGATTTCATAAAATCTTCATATCTTGATTTCCAAAAGTCAGTCCGGCTGCAGCTTGACTTTTATTTAAGAATGTCACAGAAATAACTCTTTTTTATGGTATCATGAATAAAGATTAAACAAATATCCGCATCATTCAGGTTTTCCTGCTTACTGACGCCTTTAATGCCTTTGTCATTTTACTTTATGGTAGCCTGTGTCATGATCAGGATGGCTTTGGACGCCGCCAAAATGCAGCAACACGCATTTGGACATAGGCTTTCAGGATAACCGGTAATATATTTATTGTAGTTGGTGAATCATTATGAAAAAACTATGTATGGTACTGACCTTACTGGGACTTTTTTTGACAGTAGCAGCCTGCAGCAAAACCGCAGCACCCAAAAATATTGAATTTCATGGTACGCTCCAGGCGGTTCATTATACGATTACAGCAGTGAAGGACGGGGAAGTCCGTGGCCTTATTTTGGCAAAAGGCGAACGCATCCGCAAAGCACAACCCCTTTTAGGCCTGGGAACCCAGGAAAATAACCCGCAGGCCGACAAAGCGGCCGCTGATCTGGCCAAAGCCCAGGCGGAGATGAATCGCCTCTCTTATGCCAACAGCATCGAAGGCCGGGCCACAGCGGCTCTGGCCGTACAGAATGCGCAAAACCGGGTGCAAGAAGCCCAGCAGAAGTATAATAAAATGCAGCAGCTTTATACCATCGGCGGCATCAGCAAGATCCGGATGCAGCAGGCGCAGGATGAACTAAATCTGGCCCATACAGAATTAAACGCCGCCCAGACCCGCTTCCAACAGAGTAATCAGCCGTCTTCTCCCGCCGATGCCGCCGCGATCAAACTGAAAGTAGAAGATTTAAAGAAAGCTTATGAAACCACCGTGTTATCCATCGCCGGCAGCGAAATTTCCAGCCCCACCACAGGTACGGTACAGGCCATCTGGGTCAAAAACGGCACCAAAGTTAAAGAAAAGCAAAATCTGCTGGAGATTCTCTCTGCGACGGACTGTACCATCACCATCCCGCTTTCTACACCTGACAGCCGTTTAAAGGAAGGAATGGCGGTCAAGATTACCAACGCTTCTTTAAAGATTCCTTTTGACGGCATTATTCGTAAAATAGAAGGAAATACCATCACTTTTTACAGCGATAAAAAGCCGGAAGAATTGCCGGACGGCACCGCCGTCGTAATCACCGTAAAACCGGAAAGCGAAAAAGTCTGATGAATACTAAAAAAAGTACTTGTACAGCATGACCTGTATAAGTACTTTTTTAATGCTTTGTCTATTTACTTTTTTATTGCTGATTGCTCAGGTTGGTCCGGTCAGTGGGAATGATCATCCTCTGCAAAATAATTGGAGCGGGCAATGGGAATCGAACCCACCTCTAAAGCTTGGGAAGCTTTCATTCTACCAATGAACTATGCCCGCATTGTAAAATTATTAGCCTTTTCAGAGTGGTCAAAGTGACAGGAACACGCATGAACACTGCACTTACGACACTTAAGGAATTATAGCACTCATGATTATTTTGCGTATTTTTTAAGGTTCAATCAAGATTTAGTAGAACATAAGCCACTTTTTTTTACCATGTAGGTATTTTAACGCATGCAAAAAAATCTGTCAACCGTGTTAGCGGAATACGTGAGAATCTAACTCTTAACTGCCAATACATATGTTACACTTTGAGAAGTATGTGGATACAACTTATTTCTTCTATTGTTTTATTTTTCCAGAACAACACTTTTCATCCCGTTTCGATTTGCTTCTGTACCGAAAAAAGGCAGCCCCAAAGACCACCGACAAGTAGACCGGTTAAAATACGCCTAACACTTCAAACAACACGATCCAGAAAAACAAAGTAACGCAGGATAAGGCCGAAGTGATGACCACCGCATTTCCCGCTAAATCCGCATTGCTGTCCAGTTGCTGCGCCATAGCAAAAGAAGCCACTGCGCATGGGGTGGCAAAAATACTGATCAGGGTCACAAATTCCAATCCTTTGAAGCCCAGCACATACGCCGCGCTCAAAACCAAAGAGGGCACCACCACCAAGCGGCCCAGCACCATGATCAGCAAATTCCTTTTTTCTTTACTGATACTGCTGAGACGGAAGGAAGCGCCCAAGATGATCAAAGCGACCGGCGACGTACAGGCGGAGATCTGGGAAATCGGTTTTAAAATAAATCCCGGTATATGGATGCCGCTAAACATAAAAAATGCTCCCAAAAGCGCCCCGACGATCATCGGATTTTTGAGTACGCCAAAAAGTGTCTTCCCTAAAGAAAAACCGCCTTTCCCGCGAAAACTCTCCAGCACCATCACGCCCAGTATATTATATAAAGGAACGATGGTGGCGATCATCATCGCCGGCAGGGCCAACGCCTGCGCACCGAAAATATTCTCAATCATGGGCATGCCCAGCAAAACAAAATTACTGCGAAAAATTCCCTGGATCATAGCCCCGCGGGAGCGATTTTTCTTTTCTACTGCACAGACCAGACCAATGGAAGCCACTGTCACCAAAAGCAGTGCACTTACGCTGAAAAAGACCAGGTCAGGCTTCCACAACGCTGTGATATCTGTTTTATACAGGTTATCAAACATCATACAGAAAAAGAACACTTTGAACAGCATGCGGTTTACATGAACCAGTTCCGTATCATTCAGCATTTTGCGCCAGCGGATAAACACTCCTACGGCAATCAACAAAAACAAAGGGACTATCGCCTTTACAGCCACAATAAAATATTGCTCCAACCTTCGTAACCCCCTCTTGTCAAAATACTGCGTTGCCGTACCTTACCGAACCCATTGCTCTGCTTCCGGTCCAACTTGTGAGATTTATTTTAACACCTGCCGATATTTTTTTCCATAGCAATCATTCTTTTGATCCCATAAAATTTACTTTTTCCCCTATTCGATTTTTCATGGTCTGTTTACATATTTTTACTTCATTTTTGTGCGAAATTATAGTATAATGTTAAACATAGTAATTTGTTCTTTCGCCGGAACGGGTTGCTGTCAAATCTTAGTTTGTCAGTTGGCGGGAAGTCCCTCACATTCCCCTTTCTGCACATTAAAAGGGGTACGAATATGCGTTTATTGGAAAATGAGATTTTGAAAGCGGGACAGGTTATTAATAACGAGGTGCTGAACGTAGACAAGTTCTTCAGCCATCAGGTGGATACAGAGCTTCTGATTGAGGTGGGCAAAGAATTTGAGCTGCACTTCAGCCATAAAAAAATCGATCGTATTTTAACCGTCGAAGCGTCCGGCATCGCCATCGCTATGGCCACCGCTTCGTTTTTACATGTTCCCTTTGTCTTCGCGCGCAAACGGCCGGACCCGCTGATGCAGGGAGACAGCTTCATCATTTCGGCTCATTCTTACAGCAAAGAGCAGGATTATTCCCTCTTTGTCCTGAAGCACCTGCTACCGCCGGATGAAAACGTCCTGATTTTAGATGATTTTCTTTCCAACGGTGAAGAGCTCTTGAGTCTGGCCAATATGGTTAAATTATCCGGTTCCCGGGTCGCGGGCATCGGCGTGGCCATTGAAAAAGCATTTCGCCCCGGCCGCCGGAAATTGGAAGATGCGGGTTATTCCGTAGTTTCTCTGGCCCGCATTGAAAAATTTGAAAACGGAAAACCGGTGTTTGTCCGGCTTCATCCTAATTATTGAGCAAGTTTCATAAGTCTGTGTACACAAAACGTCCAACCGGGCTGTTGTCCGGCAGGACGTTTATTTTTATGGCCTTGCACACTATAGTAAACTTATAGTAAACGCTTCACAGAATTTTGCAGCATCTTTCCTGCCGCAACCCAAGGTTTTAACTTAACAGTAATTTATCGCTGGCCATATCATCACCGCTGGCTTTTTCAAACATTTCCAGCAGATCCCGGATGGTCAGATTTTTCTTTTCCTCACCGCTTACATCTACCAGAATGTGCCCTTCGTGCATCATAATAAGACGATTGCCAAATCGCAGCGCATCCCGCATATTATGGGTGATCATCAGGGTAGTCAAAGAATCCCGTTTTACAATGCGTTCGGTCAGTTCCAGCACCTTGGCGGCAGTTTTAGGGTCCAATGCAGCGGTATGCTCATCCAACAACAACAGTTTCGGTCTTTTGATCGTAGCCATAAGCAAGGTAAGCGCCTGTCTCTGCCCTCCGGAAAGAAGTCCTACATGGGCCGTCATACGGTCTTCCAACCCCAGCTCCAGCGATTTTAACATCTCGTAAAAACGCTCCTGTTGTTCACTGCTGCTGCTCCAACGCAGACCGGGAAATTCGCCCCGTCGGGAAGCGATAGCCAGATTTTCTTCGATCATCATACCGGCAGCGGTCCCCAACATGGGATCCTGAAATACGCGTCCGATATAACGGGCCCGCTGGTATTCCGGCTCTTTCGTCACATCGACCCCGTCGATCAGAATACGGCCTTTATCGATCGGCCATACGCCGGCAATGGCATTTAATGTGGTGGATTTTCCTGCGCCATTGCCGCCGATCACGGTAGCAAAATCACCCGGTTTTAGGTGCAGCGTTAAATCGCATAAAGCTTTCTTTTCATTAATGGTGCCCGGGAAAAAGGTTTTGGAAATCGAATCAACACACAGCATCAGTCGGCCACCTTTCTGCCTTTGAATCTGGCTTTGATCAGCGGCATGGACAGCGCCAGCGCCACCAGAACAGAAGTAAATAATTTCAGGTCGTTAGGCGGCATCCCCAGTTGCAGCACCACTGCGATTACAATACGATAGACTACCGATCCCAACACGACGGAAATCAGACAATTTTTAAAACTGCGGGTGCCAAACAACACTTCGCCGATAATGACCGAAGCCAGGCCAATCACGATGGTCCCTACGCCCATCCCCACGTCAGCAAAGCCGTTATTCTGTCCCACCATAGCGCCGGCAATCGCGATCAGCGAATTACTGATCACCATCCCCAGGATGATCGTCATATCTGTATTAATACCCTGAGCGCGGATCATCTGCTGATTGAACCCCGTCGCGCGGATTGCTGCGCCGATTTCCGTACCGAAGAACCAGTACATCACAAAACCGATTATCAGTACCGCCGCCAGCCCTACCGCAAAGGTCGTCTGGGCATTGTTCAGTCCCAACGAAGCCTGGGCGATAGAGAACAGGGTATCCACCCCCAATAAAGAGAGGTTGGCTTTGCCCATGATCCGGAGGTTTACGGAATATAGGGCGATCATGGTCAGGATCCCCGCCAGCAGGGCCGGTATTTTCATTTTTGTGGTCAGCACACCGGTCACAACACCTGCCAGCATACCTGCCACGGCCGCTGCAAAAATCGCCGTTCCTACGCTGTGTCCCCCGGCCATCAATGCGGCCGCAGTAGCAGCGCCTAAGGGGAAACTTCCTTCACAGGTCAGGTCCGCCAGATCCAGCACCCGAAAAGTTATATACACACCAAGAGCCATGACAGCCCATAATAAACCTTGTGCCACCGTGGACACAATCAGGTTACTCATAGAACATTCCTCAATTTCTTTTTATTTTGTTTGGCAAGTAAGTGTAATTATACCACAAACATAGATTTATTGCAGTACTTCTGCGCCCTTCAGCAGTTCTTCCGGAATTTTGATCCCCAACTGCGTTGCTTTTTTAAGGTTTACCACAGCTTTAAATTCTTTTTGAGAGCGAATTGCCATCTCCTGGGGCTTGTTTTTGCCTTGTAAAATCTCCGCCGCCATTTCGCCGGCGGTCTCACCCAGACGGAAATAATCAATGCCCAACGTAATCAGACCGCCCGCTTTCACTTCGCCCGGTTCCGCGCAAATCACGGCCAGCTTTGCTTCGTCTGTCACTTTGCACAACGTAGGCATCGCGGAAGCCATAATATTGTCGGTAGGAATATACAGTGCGTCTACGCTGCCAACCAGGCTGTTGGCCGCCTGCTGAATATCATTTACCGTAGAAACGGTCGCTTCTTTTACGGTCAGATTCCGGGCCGCCGCTTCTTTTTTCAGGATGTCCACCTGCAGCTGACTGTTTACTTCACTGGAGCAATAGATCACGCCGATATTTTTTGCCGTCGGAACGATTTTCAGCAGTAACTCCACCTGTTCTTTGATCGGATTCATATCCGTAGTGCCGGTCACATTCGTGCCGGGTTTTGCCGGATCCTTCACCAGTTTGGCGATTTTATAATCCGTGACCGCCGTAGCTACAATGGGAATATCCTTAGTAGCATTAGCCACGGTCTGCGCTGCAGGCGTCGCAATCGCACAGATCAGGTCTACCTTATTATTCACAAACCGCTGGGCGATATTTTGCAGATTGGATTGATCCGCCTGGGCATTCTGCCGGTCAAAGGTCACATTCGTGCCCTCTTTAAGGCCTTTGTTGGCCAGCCCCGCGACAAACCCTTTGTTGGCCGCATCCAGAGCGGAATGTTCCACCAGCTGGACAATACCTACTTTATACGTCTTCCCTGCCGCCGGCACTGCGTCTTTTTTCTCTCCACCGCCACAGCCAGCCATCCCGGCAGCCAGCGCTAACAACAAAGCGGCTGTCATCATTTTCATACCGTTTTTTAAATGCATACTCATTCCCCTTCCCCTCACTTCGGTCCTTATCGGACGATACATAAATTTGTAATTATTTTAAGACGAATGGAATATAATGTAAAGAGCTGTTAAGGATTTTGACTTTTTATCGAATAAGAAAGGATTTTTGCAACTCAGACTGTGAAGAATTTTACAGTAATGAAGCGGTAAAATTCTATGCCGGCCCGCCGCCGCTTTATCAGCAACAAAAATGCAGGCACTGCCAACGGAAACCCCGACCGGACAAAACTAAAAACCGCCTACCGAAAGTAAGCGGTTACTATGCGATGGTGATCCATCCGCGACTCGAACGCGGGACACCCTGATTAAAAGTCAGGTGCTCTACCGACTGAGCTAATGGACCGTTTTCTCTTTTGTTACACCTTTTGCCCGAAAATTTGTAACAGTGACAGTATACGGGCAATTCTCTTTTTTGTCAAGAGAAGAAAATTTTTCTATTCAAGGAGTGTCCGGTCCCTTTAATTGTTTTAAAAGTGCGTTTTTATCTGTTTTCCCGCAGCTGTTTAACGGGATCATCGGCAAAAAGAAAAATTTTTTGGGAAGTTCCTGCGGCATTAAGACAGATTTTAAGTTCTGGCGCAAGGCTCCGGCGGTAAGGTTTCTTTCGCCAACGACAAAAGCGGCTAATTCCTGTCCTTTACGCTCATCTTCATAAGGCAGAACAACTGCTTCCGCCACGCCTTTGATCTCATTTAATGCGTTTTCTACTTTAGCGCAGTTCACTTTAAAGCCGCCTTTATTGATGATCCGACTTTTGCGTCCCTCAAAAATCAGGTAGCCGGCTTCATTAAAGTAGCCTGCATCCAGCAGCGTACAGGGCTGCGTCAGTCCTTCCACATGGTACGGCGTATTTACATAAATCAGACCATTTTCGCTCCAGATTTGGACACCGGGCACCGCTTTTCCTACGCTGTCCGGATACCGCAGCACTTCTTCAAAAGTCAGCCAGCTGATGTAATTCAACTCACTGGCGCCGTAATAGAGGATGATCTCACTGGCGGGAAAAGCCTTTTTGAGTTTCTTTGCCGCCGCCGCGCCCAACAATTGAGAGCCGGCTAAAATGGTTTTCACCTGAGGATAGGTTTTCCTGGTCAGACGATTCAGGAGTTTTAATTTTACAGGAATCAGATAAAGAGTGGTCACCTGATAGGTCTCGATCATTCGCAGCCACTCGCGCCCGTTCAATGCATCACTCACCACCAGAGTGCAGCCGGCAAATAGGCAGGAGGCCCAGATGCTAAGATTGCCGGTAAAACTGAAACTGCCTTCCACTAATACCGTAGCTACGCTGTCTATGGCAAAACGGCGGTTTTGCTCGGGGAAAAAGCCGCCCCAGCTTTCATAGGTGCGATACATCACCTTAGGCGTATCCGCAGAGCCGCTGCTGAGCACGCCCATACAGGCATTTTGGCAGCTTGCCTTGGCAGGGATGCGGCCCGCGGCGGAAAAGGACGTTTCTTCTGCCGCTTCTTCCGTTTTCTTTGTCAAGACCCAGGCCCCGCCTTCTTCCGCAAGGACAAAACCGATCTTGTTCTTCGCCACCAGCTTTTCTTCTTCTAAAGGAGGCAGATCGAAATGACCGATAATAGGAATCTGCCCTGCCGCCATGATGCCAAGAAACGCCACCAGCTGATGATAAAGGTCAGTGGTCCGAATTAATACGGCCGTCTTGTAATCACGCGGCAACTGTTCCCGCCAGGCAGGCAACACAAAGTGTTGTACCGCTTCGCATAATTCACTGTATGTATAGCTCCTGTCCTGCCAGATCAGAGAAACGGCGCTGCCCCGCTTTTGTGCCTGCTCCCTTAATAAGGTTACATAATCCATGAGTTACCTTCTTTAGCCAATGCGTAGCCTTTTTATTGTCTTTCCGCCAAAATAGCGCATCCCAGACCTCCGGCGCCCGCGATGCTCAACAGCCCCAAATGTCCCCCGCTTTGTTTCAGACCTTGCCAGAGATGCAACAAAAGAATCGCGCCGGACGCGCCGTAAGGGTGTCCATAGGCCAGCGCCCCGCCCCAGGGGCAATAGCGGTTGGCCACTGCCGCATAGTTACGGGCAAACAGCGCGCTGATCACAGCAAAGGCTTCGTTATATTCAAAAATATCAATTTGTCCGGGCGCCACATTCTGACGCCGCAGCAGCGCCTCTCCCACCTCAATCGCGCCTTCCGGGCAATAACGCGGATCGACACCGACTTCACAGGCTGCCAACAGACGCAGCTCCGGCTTCAAGGCATTTTCTTGCAAATACTTTTCCGAACATAAAATCGCAAATGCCGCCCCGTCACTGGTAAGACAGGCATTTGCCGCCGTCAGTACCGGGGCCTCTTCCTGCCCCCAAAGCGCCGTCACCTGTTCCTTCGTAAACAGGGTCGGCATACGGGTAGCCAGTGTTTGACTCATCCTGGTACGGATCCCCTCGTCCCGAATGCTGCCGAAAAGCGACACCGTCACATCCGCCAACGCGCCGGATTCCTGCGCTTTTTTGGCCAGTGCGTGGCTGCGTACAGCGAAAGCATCCAATTCCTCTCTGGCAAAACCGTGCTTATGGCAGGGGG